>Ga0194059_1000403_pt1 | contig 20804 bp, 13 predicted proteins | sample SepL6211m_MetaG_FD_163426 | JGI IMG/M metagenome (GOLD analysis project Ga0194059, IMG submission 163426) | Anoxic zone freshwater microbial communities from boreal shield lake in IISD Experimental Lakes Area, Ontario, Canada - Sep2016-L626-11m | ecosystem: Environmental > Aquatic > Freshwater >... | reverse complement strand
GCAAAATTTGGCAACACTAAAAATGCCACCAAAACAAGAATTAACTTTAATGTTTGCTGTTTCATTTGTTAATTATAGCACAAGAAACTTATTCAAATTTACTCCGATCCAGTTATAATTTTATTATAACACACTCAAACCGCTTGGTGCACTTGGAGCAATCACGTCAGTAGGGGTCACAATTCCACTTTCATTACCTTGGAAGTCAACTGAAGTGACGAGATATTGAGTACTGGCATCAGGATTTCCTGCCCAATCAATATACTTAAAACTTCCTGAATTAGTATAATCTGAAGTGGCTGGAATTGAAGCAATGCGTCTTTGCTGAACGGCTGTTGGCAAAGATCCATCAGAAGCGTAAATGTTGTAATACCTGATCAGCTCTTTATTGGCTGGAGCATTCCAATTAATTGTATATTGCATTCCTGCATTATGTACAAATGCAATATTCATTGGAGCATCAGGACTTATTGGAAAGAAAGTTGTCCTCCCTCCTGGATCAGCTGGATAAGAGTTTTGTTCAATATTTTCAATGATATTTCCATTATTGTCAGTTGCCACTTTCCAAGTATTAGAAAGTGTGTGACTTTCAAGACCTGAATGTTCCAAGGATGTGATGGCATAATACTTTGTAGTGTTGCTTGCTTGAGTAGCATTAAAATTCCATGAATTCTCTGTCCACATTCCACATTCATTAGTACCTTTGCAATTGTTGTATGCCGCAATTCCAATAGGAGTCCAATTCAAATTATTATCACTACTCCAAATTCTGAAATCTTTAATTTCTCGAGGAGATGGAGCGCAATCCAAGGCTTCATGAGGCCAACCGCGTGTGGCATATGTTCTTGGGTAAATTCCATTTACCTCTGGAAGATTTGGGGTTGGACCAGTGCGCGGAGTTGTGCCAGCGTCATTTGAACAATTTAAGCCTTGATTGAAATCCCAAACTAAATTCACATTAGCACCGTTTTTACTGGCTGATTTAATTTCTGGAGCATATGGATAATATGCAACAGCCCAAAAAAGTTGAGTTTGATCATCCACCGCATTAGTGAAAGTTGAACTAAATAATATCTTAGTGCCATCAGGACTCTCGGTTGGTCTTGCATTGGCTTCGTAGGTGGTCGCGTTACCATTCTCTCTTGTGTGCACTGAGGCAATTGACCTTTGAGAATCAGGATTTCTGTAATTTTGACTAGTGACTTTATAGCCCAAATAGTTACCGGAATTCGGACCACCAGATGAAGTGCTCCAGTCAGACCAACCCTCCCAATCATGATGCGAAACAAACAGGACCGTTCTGGTGGCGCCTTCATAAAAACAAAGTTGGTTAGTTCCCAAAAAACTTCCCAGAGCATCCCAATAATTATGCGTTCTCGTGTCAGCTAATGAGGTTTCGTAATCAGCCTTATCCAAAGGATTAAGAGGATTATTATTTGATTTTGAAAATATGATATATCTGCCCCACCTATCAACAGTAAAATGACTAGGATAACCTAAGATATTCCAAGGATCTTTTAACGTTGTTGCGCCGCCTGTATACGTCACCACTGGCTCAATTTCGCCTCCCCAAGAGTATGGCACTGAGTGATCGGGTGCATGTGTCGGTTCTCCGTTGGGACCACTGCCAGTTGTTCTAGCTCTCCACCAATCACCACTCGTATTTTCTGGCATTAGGTAATACCAAATACCATCTTCACCATTAGTGGCTCCTGCCAAAAATTGATCATGATAATTAGCCCAATTTCTAACAGCATTCGAAGCAACAGTTTCAGTCCCATTCTCAACAGCCGTGATAATATACCAATAAATAACTCCAGTACTTATTCCAGCGTGCACAAATGGTGAAGTTACGTCGGAAATCAATGTTCCATTTGCTTTTGTTATACTGCCACTGTTAGCCCAATACACATTATACGTTGTGCCAGCTGGATAATACCTATAAATTATAGGCATTGTAGTGGGCGTGCCAGTGCCTGCAGCTAGGTATGTAAATGTTAATGAATCAACAACAGTAACTGAAACATTATCTGCATTATATCCAGCGATATTAGCATTAGTTGTTTTTATTAAATCGCCATCGGTCAAATTATGAGCAGTTTTAGTAATAACAGTAACAACTGCACCATTGCCAGAAACAGAATTAATGTCAGCCGCTTTTAATCTGAGTGCCGAATTTGACCATGCTACAGTATTTTGTCCAGCAGCAGATGTTAATGATGGCGTTGGTACAGCATAAATTTCACTAGTTCCACCATCTGGACCCTTGCCCCAATACCAATCATAATCCAACATGGTTGAATAACCATTAGCAGAATCTAATGCTTTTGCTGATTCAGGATAAACAGAAGCTGGATAAAATTTATCATTATTAGCATCTTTAATCATGATCTTTCTACCATCACCAGAAATTGATTTTCGCAAAGTTATGCGCTGATTACTACCAGGAATTGTCAGAAATGACTGACGATCGACAGTATTATCACCCACCAACATTCGATACAAAGTATCAAATCTAGTACCAGATTGCCCATCATTGGAAGCTGGTTGATACAAAACATCATCCAAAATCGGAGACCACATGGCATATAAATCCCAAGTTGGAGTTAACGCTGAAGCACCTATTGGAGGTCTAAGATGAGATCCATCAGTATTGGTCAACATCCAACCAAGTCCAGATCCATTATAAATCCAGAAAGCGCCAGATTTTCTGACTGATTGAAATATTAATCTATTTCCGCTGGCTGACCAGTGAGTTGTACTAATATCCTGTGTTTGGTTTTTGCCTGATGGAGTGTTGGTTAATTTCCAAACTTCGCTACCATATAAAACGTCTTTATATGACAAGGTTTCTGGTTGCCAAATATAAGCATTACTAGGGTCCTCCAAAATTGTATTGTCCCAAATAACACTTGCATGTCTGGACTTGCGAGCAACAGTTTCATCCAAATTTTCCGATGCTGCCAAGGAAAAATTTGGCCAAGCAAAAAGCATGATAATTAAAAATAATATAGTTATTTTTTTTAATATTTGCATCATTTTTATACTTATAAAACATTTAGTCCAGCTGGCGCAGATGGCGCAACAACATCAGATGAAAGTAATACTGTTTTTATTTTTTCAGCAAAATTTTTCCTAACTTGAGCAAGAGCCAATGGATCAGCTGTGAAGACTTGAACATTGGACATTATTGTTGATAGCTCAACATTGACATAGTTTTGCTCCCCTAACTGATCAAGAATATTCATATATTCATAATTCTGCATTCCATTTCTAATAAGCTTCAGCCGCAAAGATTCGAGTGGAATATCAAGACTGCCGCCAATTTTGTCTGGGCGACCAGGATAAAAAAGTTGTCCATCACCATTTACTCCAAAATTATAGCTCGTGTCCCATGGATCAAGATTTTGAGAAGCATATTTATTCCATGCATCTGTTACGTCATAATAAAGATCACCATGATAATCATAATATCTTGTTAACCATGGACGTATCACATTCTGCAAAGCAGTTGAATCTATCGCACTAATATTTGCAAAATTATTATAAAAAGTTCCACCAGGATTTCCACAACCACCAGCTTCAAAACAAGCAGAATACCACCACACATCTTTCTTTGGCGTCGAAATCAAATCAATAAATGAACTGTAATTGGATTTTGTATATCTCCAATTTGGCGCCTCTGGATTATTCGCCGCTATTTCCTGCCTAGAAACAGAAACGTAGTCATCAACAAGAGATGCTGCACCAGCCGTGGTAGCATTGTCCATTCTGCCCGTAACCATTAGTGGCACATCCGAAGCAGCTGAACGCCAAGCACTGCCATATGCAATAATCCCATTCCAAAGTGATTGATTACTGCCAGGTTCATCCATAGTATTATTGTATATATAAAAACGATCAAACCAGCCTTTTGTTTTTAAATGAGTAACAAAATCAGCCCTAACTCGCTGCAAATATAGACTAGCATTAGCATTAGCACATCCGGCTATAGTAAAGTTTGGCTCCATTATGCTAGTAAATTTTCCTGAGAATACTGCTCCTCCAAAATATGTAGTGCCAGTACCATCCATAAATGGAGTCATATAATTATCGTAAGATGAATAGTCCATAACTAAATTACCAGTATCTTCTTCATATGAACTACAAGACACTGTCGTCACACCATTAGCATTCATATTAATTGAGCGTGACATACTAATTCTATGACGCAATCCATCGGCAACATATAATTGATCAATATGATTATTGCGGTTCAATTTATGCCCATCTGGAATATCATTACCATAACCATAAAAAATATTCTTAAGACTTGAAGTGTCTGGCAATATAAAATTATCGACTGTCAGATTAATTGGCATTATTAAAGCCTCTTTACCATCAGCACTAATATTTATTGAACCACTATAGACGCCAGCAGAAATATTTTTAGGTATATATATATCTACCCACACTGGCTGATTCCTTGTTGCGGCAACATAAAAAATCCATTCATCATTCAGCGCAAAGTCTGACGATAGTCCTGCTCCAGCAAAAGAAACATTAATGCCATTACCCAAAGATATTGGAGCTATTGAGGTTGTGACACCAGCAGTAAAAGTAGCACCATTGTCAGCAGACCATTTAAATGTTGCCACCCCAACAGCTCCAGCAGAATCTATAACAACAATATATCTAGATTTAGCACTACCAGTGTATGTTCCTGAAGTAATAACCTTACCAGTTCCAATATTATGCACATATGACAATCCAGTGGCTTGTTGCATGCCATCATAGGGCCACACGAAACCAGAATCAGGAATTTTCTTTGAAATATAAAATTCACTAGTATCCCAACCATAACCCCCAGATGGACCGTAAGTATGATCAGGTGCAGCATTAATAAAAGGATAGGCCTGTGAAATATTGTTAATTGTTGTTGGAAATGCATTTCTTGTTTGACCATAAAAAGCATCCACCTTTGGAATCATGATATCGGGCCATTCACCAGTATCCCCTTGTCTGTTAGATGGAGTAATGACATGCATAAAACCTTCACGATAAATTGTCGAAACAAATCCACCCTGCAATGAAACGCTCACATCAACATTATTTAATGTTTCAGCTATTGGAGATATGGCAAATTGCAATGACACTGTTTCATTTCTTGCTCCTTCAATGGCAAATGATTGCCCAGAACCTTGTCCTGCTTGTGGTCTTATTTTCACATTAGCATCAACAACCCACCCGTTGATAGTGCCGGTAGCTCGTGCTATATTGAAAAAATTTAACGACAACAGACATATAAGAAAAAGAGAATATAATTTTATTTTATTTCTTTGCATGAGTTAGTTATAACATGGAAAAATTTATTTTTGCGAGCGACTTAATTTCAAGTACAAAATTTTTACAACACACTCAAGCCACTTGGCGCGTTCGGTGCAATCATGTCAGGAGCAGATGGTGTTATTGAATAATGAGATGCTCCAGCTACATTGGTAAACTCAATAATACCAGCAGCAGTTGCGGCTTGCATTATAGTAGGGCCACCGTTGATTTGAATGTTATAATTCTTATTCGGAGTTAAGCTAGTGATGATATTTTTAACTGGAGTTGAGGTTGTAGCATCATAAGTTAAATTTATAATGTCAGCGCCATTTTGATCATCAGTAAACATGGCAATAATATTTTCTGCTGGACTCTCAATCAAGGCTCCTCTGCCACCAGTGCCGGTTATTAAGGTTGAGGTTGTTTGAGAATCAGTGAAGCCAGTTGCCTCAATGACATGCAAGAATTGGTCGTATTCCTGGGTAATGGCAGGTGTGTATTTCACTCGATAAGATCCAGAATACGGATTCGTGGTTGTAAAACTCCCCCCAGACGGCAACAAAGTTTTAACAAAGACTTTTGAGGTTCCAGTAGCTGCTGAAATGGTATTAATTCCATCATTAGTAGGGTTTACAGTATACTGAGTATACCAATCCTTAATATTTCCCAAGACTGGATTGCTTCTGGTGACATCACTAACAACAATAAATCCTGGAAATATATGCAAAATTGATCTGCGAAATAACAATGCACTGTCAGGATTCCATGCCCGTTTATATGCATTAGTAATGTCGCCTGAAACATATGAATAACTTGCGTTTCCCTGCTCAATGCGATCAATGGCTGGCTTAGTCAGAACTGGATTTGTTGATTGAGAATTTGCATTATTAAAAACAACCGTATTAAAGGAAACTGCTGGCGGTGAATCACCTGCCGCATTTGAATGCTCCAAAAGCTTATCAGCCCCTCTTGCCAATGAAAAATGTCCTTGACTATAGCCTTCATGGTCAGCCTGAGCGGCTATGCCTTTCATAATCGTTAAAAGATGAACCGCATTAGGATCGCTCCAACTTGAACGCGAAGTGAAAATTCCACTGCCTTTTGCAAGATATGATAATGGCAAAGTTGATGGTGAAAGTTCGACAATATCAGACCTCAGCCAAAACATCTTATCAAACCTGTCAAAAGCATCCTGCCATGAAAAATTCTTAACCATGTATTGACCAACTTTCGATAAATTTAAATTTGGATTCAGTCGTTGTAAGGCGCCAACAAAAGGCATAGCAAAGGTGATCCTATTAACTCCCATTGGTGTACCAGTCCAATACCCCCAATATGGCACATTCGATAAATTACCCTGAAGTCTGTGCAACATGGCATTAACCAATCCTGCTGGCCAGGTCATTGACGAAATCAATGTATCACCAGTTCCAGTATAATAGGCATACAAACTTGGCATTAAATACATATAACCACTTCCATAATTCCAACCCTCAATAGATTCACCGCCACTTTGTGACAAATCACTTTCGAGCTCAGCAACGCCAGTTATTAACCTATTTTTAGTTTCTGACATGTAGCCCGGGATATCAGCATTGTCACCATAGAGAACAACTGGAATCAATGACATTAATGATTCATGCCCACCCTCAAAGTTATTATACATTTTTGAATAGGCATAGCCTTGTGTGCCTGCTCCACCATTAGCAGGGTTAACATTTGTAGCATCCCCAACGCCACCAAAATCTTCATAATATCTAATGCCATTAATCAAGACACCATTGTTATAGGCACTTCTTTTTCCTTGAATCCAGTCATACCAACGAAGCATCATTGTTGATAAAATATCTTTATCACTTTGTGATAAAGTTTCATAAATCCAATCATAAGAAAGTGGCACGCATGACAAAAATCTTGATGAATAACCCAACTTATATCCAATCACCGATGCTTGGCCAGGAAGTGATTCAGTTGTTGCTTTCAAAGCAGTAACCTCAGCAGAATTTACTGAAACATCAGCCAAGTCAGCCACACGAATCGCTCTTAAACCATTTGGCTCTTCACCGACATTTAAACTTTTTGCAATTCCATCAATCAACAATGTTCTTGCTCTAGCAGCATATGTGGCTGCTTTAACTAAATTTTGACCACTACCAGGTTGCTTAAGTACCTGATAAGCTAAGGCGTAATTTTTTAAATGCTCGCTAAAACCAGACATGCGATAGCCATAATAATTTGTGCCACTCCAATTTGCAAGTCCATTGGCAATATTGCCACCATAACCAATTGTTACTGGCTGAACATTATAACCAGTATCATTAATGTGCGTGTCACACCATACTTGTAGATCAATCCATTCAGCAGTATTAGTGTCCCTTTTCACTGCTAACCTGTTCAACTCTGCCACATCAAGCATAAGCCTTGGATGAGGACCATCTGGCAAAAAATCTGGCGCCCCATAAGCACTGGCAAAACTTGGAAACATCAAAAATAGCACCAAGAGAAAAAATAATTTTAATATTTGTTTTTGCATGTTTCAATCATAACACGGCCAACCCACTCGGTGCAGTTGGTGGCGTAACGTCAGGAGCTATCTTCGATGCAACACCCATGGCGTATGGCTCATTCCAAAACAGTGCCGCACCTTGATAGCCGGTATTATCGCCTGGCAAGTTGAAATTCAACGAGCTTATATTTAAACTAAGATTGGCAATGCTTCTAAATTTTGCTTGAATTTGTGACCATTTAGACTGCCAAATAGACGGGAAAAGCAAATTAGCAGGATCTATGGTTGAAGCATACAGCAAAGGAAATGGTAATTGATTCCCCCCATCGGTCGAATTCGGGCTTGATAATATTCTTTCAGGGCTAACTGAATATGCCCACAAATTATTGCCAATATTATTCATCCATGGAAATACACTTGAATGGTCTGGATATCCCATAAAATTATGATCAGCCAAGACATTAACGGTCTGCACAATCATTTCATTTATTGTCTTATCGTCAACTGATATTGACTGATTTGACCCTCTGTAATTGATTGACTTAGAATAACTTCCTCCAATTTTTTTTAGATCTTCTAGATACCTAATAATATCTGTCTCAAAATATGCCGCCATCCAAGAAACTGGCACATGATTTTGATAAACCCAAGTTGAGGAATTACCACTTATTGGAACGTTGGTGGATTGAGTATTGTCAGTTTTCATCGTTGATAAAAAATAACCGTTACCATTAGTCCAATCCATCGGTTCGTAATAAAGTGCCTGTGACTGTAACGATTGCAATGGGTCAACATCTGTCTTATTTGGATCGAAAACAACAATTGGTTGTGGAAATTTCCACCAATCAATACTATTTTTCATGGCCACAGTGGCAGCATCCCAGTACTTAGTATCATTAGTTGATTCAAAGGTTTTTAAAACTGTATACAATGACCATGCTTGAGCACGCTCATATTCTATGCCTTGAATCGAGTCACCTTGAAATTCAGGTACAATACGCATATCTCCTGCCAAAATTTTGCAAGTCAAAAAATCACCTTGTTCTTTTGAAACATCCAATGCACGAGGGTCGCCAGTGAGCAAGAAATATTCGTCGATTCCACCAGGCACCACATGTCCACCTTCAGTTGCCGATCTTTCATGGTCACCACCACCATGCCAATGAATTAACCCTGCCGGACAAGTTGAATATCCAGGCCACGTTGTGTGCATCACATCAAGATCATAATGGTGCTTCGCATAATTTTCAGACCAATTGAAATATTTTTTACGACCCAAGCGAAGATATTGTAAGATCCAACCGTGTGCATCCTCATAGTGCTGATTAGCATAGTTGTATGGATGATTACCCATAATATAATCGCCATAATCACGTTTGCCGTAGGTTATATTATAGATAGAGCAGTTACTCCTATTCAATGAGCATGTAAATTGATTTTCAATTTGAGTATCCCAGCGACTCGAATTCGCGTCTGGAACGGAAATTAGACCAAAAACGTCAGACTGCACGTACCATGCAGGTTCAGCATAGATCAAAGGCTTTTCCTGAAAAAGCTTGAACTTTTTTACTGAAGAAGCTGAATCAGTACCAACATGAAAATTAAGAAAAATATCATGTGTTTTGCCAACACCTGGCGCCCATGAATACATGCCGTTTATTGATTCATCTGGTTGAACAAAAATTTGCAGTAAACCCTGATCATTAATGGATAATTTGTTTGGGAAATTTTGCCAAAAATCTCTAATGCCAGCAGTAACGCCTGTCACACCCCTATTAATATCCATCCAACCTTGAGCTTTTCCACCAACCTGATCAGGACTAACACCTCCAATAGCCCCAGTCGCAACTTGATTTCCAACCCCCGAATAATTAAACAAATATTCAAAACCACCAGCATACCCCTTGGTTATTTCGGTATCAGTGACCGTCGCATCCTGTAAAAGATAATTGGTGCCACTTACGCTTCCAGTATAATTTGTAGCATTGCCACCAAATTCAAAAGTTGAAGTAGTGGCAACTAAGGGCAAATCCAGGTGATTACTTTTAATATCAACATATTTTGTTATTCCATTCCAATTATTTGTCGCATTAACTCTTGCGTTGTCATCAATCCAAGTGTATTTTATTTCTACCTGACCAGAGTTTGCAAAAAATGTTAACCACATTTTAACCGTAACCAAAGTATTTTCACCAAAATTATTATTACCAGCAACAGCCTTAGCCTTACCAGTCAATAAAATTGTTGTTTTCAATGGACCTGCTTCAACAGTGTTTAATGTGTAATTTTGAGATAAAGAAGTTTTAAAGGTGTTATTAGTTAAATTGTCTAAAAACACTAAATCACCCGGTGACTGCAATTGATTAACGCCTCCAATTTTTACTTGATCAAAAATAGTAAAAGCTGTTTTGTTGACATAAAAAGTTGAAACTCCATTATCAATAACTATTTGAGATCCATTATCACTAGTGACTATCGGATTAACAACTGCAGGGGCCGTGATACCGGCCGTATTTTGATATACTATTTTATAATTTTCATAACTAGTCCCATTTGCAGCAACTGCTGGAACAAATGAAACCAACGCCACTTTCACTGAATTATCTGGCCAAGAAACCAATTTAGTAAACTGTGCCGCGACTGGATTATCATTAGAATCAACAACTCTTAAAATATTAACATCACTCAGTTGGCCAATAGCAAAAGGCACTCCTGAGCTAACAGTGTAACCAGGAGTTGACAAGGTTGTGCCGATATTTATTGTCATGGGTATTTCGCCATTAGCAGCTAAGGCAAAATTTGGTAATACAAAAATCACTACCAAAATAAAAAATAACTTTAATAATAACTGTTTCATTTGTTAATTATAACACAATAAGACCGCTTGGTGCACTTGGAGCTATAATATCACTCACTGGAATTTCTCCAGTTTTTACAATTTGAAAAGCTCCGCCACCATTTGCCTCAAAATTCAACACACCCTGAGGGGAGGCGACCACTGCTGTAATAATTTTTACTCCATCTCGGTAAACGTCATAGATTGCCGGCTCCATATCTACCAAAAGATGATTTCCAGTTGAAGAATATGCCACCGTGTAAGTCACAGCATTTTGTTGAATGGTTTGATATGATTCGTCTGACGCAATTGGATCTATTATTTGATTAATCTGCTTAGAAAACAACACAACTTGCGGCACACTTGTTTCGATAATACTCCCAATCATGGCTCCAGTGTCTATTCCTGTAATTGCTGGGGTTGTTGATCCACTGGCAGTTGTTAACATGACAGTTAAGGGATTAAAATCTATGGAAGGCGGAGCAGTAACTTCAACACGCGGATTATAAAAAGTCTTATATGGGGCAATAACTGGATGACTTATCAGGCTAATACTTGTTGTTGCATTTAAAGGGTAGACAGTTTTTAAATGAAATTTTGATGAACCAGCCGTTGTTGTTACTAGGGAGTCAGATTGAACAGGCGCATTGACGTTGGTCAAATACCATTGAAAACGGCGATTATAATCCACACTCTTCTGCTTAGTAATATCATAAACGACAACGATGGCGCCACCACCAACAGATATATAGTTTCTATAAAATAATCTTAACGATCTGTATTTAGGCGGGGTCAAATATTTATCACAATAATATGCACTTGTTAAATCAGCCTTTTCATAAACAAAATTTGAATTACCCTCATAATTTAAAATAGTATTTACACCGAGATGAGACTGGCCACCTTCATATTCGGTTGATTCTGGCAGTTTGCAATATGCTCCACCATCATCAATCCAAAAAGTATTAGCAGCCACGCTGGTTTGTACCTGACCAGTGCTCGAGGAATAACCAGGAAAAATCACATTAGAATCTCTCCATTGACCTGCATTAACTAACAAATAATCATTACCACGTTGAATAGTTACATGGCCAGCCAATTTAGCAGACTGCGGAGCAAAAAAACCGGCGCCACCAGACATCATTGACCAAACGGCGTCAGTATTCCAGCTTGATCTAGAAAATATTTTTTCCGTACCGACCTCTCTATAATAAGTTGGCAATGTAATATTGTAATTTATTGGTACCACAGTATTGTCATTCCACAAAAATCTGGTTATATCATCTGATGCCGGTCTTTGAATTGATGGAGAGGGCGAAGCTCCGACATTATCAATATAATATCTAGCCTTTCCAGCTGCGGTTATATCATTAGACGCCACCAATCTTGTTACTATGCCCAAATCAAGAACCCAGTTTACAGAACCGCTCTGAGTACCAAAATCTGTCATCTGCCACCTATTGGGTTTTGTATTATAAATTATGCCATCAATGATTTTATTAGCATTTGAACCTAAATAATCTTGACCACTGGCAGATTTTTCTGCATAAAACAAATCTATTAAAAAATTATACACTTCAGCTCCATAACTAGTATAACTTTCTACTGCCTGCCCACCAGAAAATGCCCCTGTTTGAAATAATGGAATAGTTGTTGAAGATATTTTTGATCGTATCGCCGACAACTGTGTTGCAGCTGCGCTATTATCACCATACATAGCTAAAGCCTGGATACCTAAACCCCTGAGATGGCCGTTATGATAGTTTCCTGACGTATACAAGGAATCGCCATAATATAACCCGCTGGCACTGACCCAATTATAATATGAATTTGCCAAGGTTATCATATTAGCCTTACGCGTATTATCCAAATAATCATATAACCAATCATAAGCGATACCCAAGGCACCGGGAAGATACCTAGAAGGATAACCGGAATCAATCTGCATGGCAGACATATCAAAGGTCAACATCACATCGACCAAATCCCTGGCTTTTGCAGCATATGCTACATTGCCTGTCATCTTGTACGCAAGACATAAAACATTCATGGCATCCCACCAGCCGGCACCTTGATAACCATAATGCATGTTTCCATAATCAGTACCTCCGGGATTCAAGGTATTTCCATTTTGTTGAATTGACTGAGTCAAAAAAGAGTCAGCCCTTGCTTTCATTGCCAACCAATCAACATCATTAGCTGCAACTTTCGCTTGAAGTTGTGTTATTTTTTCCGGCGACAGCCAAATCCTTGGATGTGGTCCATCTGGTAAATAATCTGGTCCACCGAAGGCATAAACAAATTTTGGCAAAATTACAAATATTGCCAGCAGTAAGAATAATCTTGAATTATGTTTAAACATGTTATTATTTTATCTAATATGCATTTAATTATAGCACGGAAAGACCGCTTGGCGCATTTGGCGCCACAATATCACCAGAAATAGAATAACTATGCAAACCACTGCTAGAATTAATAAATTCAATAATCCCAGCCAAGTTTGCGGTATATAAAGTATTTATGCCAGAATCAATACTTACATTATAATTTTTATTTGGAGTCAAGCTTGTGACAATATTTCTTGACTGGGTAGTAGTAGTTGCACTATAGGCCAAATCAATGATATCGTTTCCGTCTTGATTATCAGTAAACATTACAATTAAATTTTCTAATTGATTTTCAATTAATGCGCCCCTGCCACCAGTGCCAGCAATTAGCACTGCCGGAGTTTGCGAATCGGTTGAACCGGTGGCTTCAATAACGTGAAGGAACTGATCATACTCCTGAGTGACAGTTGGCTCATATTTAACACGATGAAAAACAGCAGACATGTTACTGTTATTTGTCATAGACGTGTCAGTATAGCCACCGCTTTGCGGATATAAACCTTTTAAGTATATTTTTGACGAACCCACTGTAGCAAAAATATTTCTATTTAATGAATCTATTATTGGCACCGCCTCAAATTGCATGTACCAAGATTTTTTATTACTCTTTGCTGAATTTGAACGTGTCACATCATAAATCACAAAAATATTTGGCCTTAAATGTAAAAATGTTCTACGAAAATTTTTAGCAAGATTTGTATTGCCAATTCCATCAAAAATATTATGGACATCACCACTGACGTAGGCATAATTAGCGTTATTATCGATTCTATCAATAACAGGGGTTAGAAGTGTTTGTGAAGAAGGAGACCCACCAGTCATGCCGCTATTGTTACTTTGTGTTGTAATTAATCCATTACCATCAGAAATACCATCACCAAAAACTATAGAATTCTGACCTTGCGATGTTTCATCACTATTAGAGGATGAATCCATATAGCGTGAAAGAAGCCTGTCAAGGCCTCGATTAATAATGATTGCACCCTGATCTTGGGCTTGATGATCTACGTTGAAAATTCCACCCAAAACAAGTTGTGCGGTCACGCTGTTAGTGGCAGTCTTACTCCAGGACGATCGTGTCGTCACTACACCGCTCCCAATGGAATGATATATTAGTGGCTCAGCTGAAAAATCTTTTGTTGCTGCAGCGCTATCTCTAAACAAAAATCTCTGCCAATCCATATCAAGACGAGGAGTTAATGAGGCGTTATTTAAAAAATATTGCAATTGTTTTGCTTCATCAGACGCAGGATAATAGTTTCGCAAAATATGGGAAAAAGTATTCATAGCATATTCGCTTGGATGAAGCCAAAAAGATAGATTTTGAGGTTTATTTATAGCACCCCTTTGAAGTTGTACCGTTAATGTTGGGTCAGTGTTGTGGATATAATTTTTAGCCACCTCCTTGGGAAAATCAAAAGCTGTCCACGTGTCCAGCCCTGTGGCTGTATTTAATCCCAAAATGCCTTGAAAAAGCTCTTGCCAATCAGAAAAATAAGCTAAACCCTATAAAGAATCGCCGCCCTTATAAACGATTGAACTGGATAATGCATCATAGTGACGTTGCCACAAACTCTTGGCATAATTCAAATAATGATCAGCATCGACTTGAGGTGCATCACCATAGGCCGCCACCGCATTTAGCATGGCCAGGCCAACGAATGGTTCATAAAAATTTGAACCTATTCTGCCAACTCCACCAGGATTTGCATAGCCATATTGCTTATACGTATTGGCCGCGGCGATCGGCGACAGATTGCAATTATTAGGCGCACTGCATGCACCAGCAATAATATTCCCATTAGCATCTTTGCCGAATTGATCCTCATGATAATAAGTGCCACCAATAAGAATGCCATTATTATAACTACTTCGGACTGCATTATACCAATCAATATGTCGATACATCATTTTATATAAAGTGGTTTTAAGCTCTAATGTCATGTGCGAATCATTATAAAACCAATCATAAAACAATGGAATCGTTTGTGCCAAGGCTCTGGCTGCATAGCCACTCTTAAATGACATGTTGCCATTAGTAGTATAGATAAATCCATTGGCATGATTCAATGCAGCCTCATCCGCATTTAAGGTCACCAATTGACTACTCTTGTCATCACTGAGGCGAATAAACTCTATTCCGTCTTTTTCCTCGCCGGCAGAATAAAGCGTGATAACTCGATTCATCAGGTCAAATGCATGTGCAGCATAGGTAGCCGCCTTAATATCATCAGCCGTAGCACCAGCCGTGCCGTAATTCACACCCTTTAGAGTTTGATATGCGATGCCCCAGGAAATTATCGCCTCCTGAATACCGCTTCCAACATAACCATCACCGTCCGGCCAGGTATAAATACCAAGAGCCGATGTACTGCTAGTGCTAATTTTTTTACTTGGTATGTTATCAAAATAAATAAAATAATTATCACAGCGATTTATTAAAGCTTGATATTCTGAAGTATTAGCAGTTTTTTTGGCTTTCATTTGAAAAATAACGTCAGGCGTTAACCATATCCTTGGATGCGGGCCGTCAGGTAAATAATCAGGGCCACCATAAGCAAGTGTAAAACTTGGCGCAACTAAAAAAAACATTAAAATTAAAATTAAATTTATCTTTAATGTTTTTTTAATCATTGATGAGCCTTAGTTGAACTTTAAGCTTATCGACTTTTTATTACCTCTTGAATTTGCAATAAAATAATTATTTTATTTTTGCCGCGTAAAAAAATATTTTACGCGGTCCCTAAATGAAACAGACAGTTTCTTATTAACCTCTGCCGAAAAACAGCTTTCCTTGCCAGCATTATTGTACGAAGTAACAGAAAAAAAGTAAGTCGACTTGTTGTCTAAATTTTTAAACAAGTATGTGGTTGTTGTGCCCGTGTCAACCCACTTTTCATAGCCGCCATCCTTAGGGCAATCACCCTTGCGACTCACTGTGCCATAGTAAACTTTATATCCAGCTATATTGGATTCAATATTTTTATTCCAAGTCAATGTTGCCTGGCCGATTGAATGAGTTTTTGTTAAAAATACGTACATCAACGCAAAGACAATAATCACCACAACAGCCACTGCCGTCCACGTTAAATTAATTCTCGACTTTATAGCTTCTACAAATTTATGCATATATTTTATTAATTATTAACATTATTATAGCATACTCATCGCCAAACAAAAAAACAGGACTAAATCCTGCTTTAAGTGATTATAAGAGTTACCAACCCTTCTTTTTAATGCCCTTGGCCGCGGCGTCGACTTGCGCCTCTTGCTTGGACAGTCCTTTACCCTTGGCAACCAATTCATCGTTCAAATAAACCCCGACTTCAAACATCTTATTATGATCAGGTCCAACTTCACTCATAATCTTGTAATGAGGCGTAACTTTGTAATACTCTTGTGATTTTTCTTGAAATTTTGATTTTGGGTCCAGATACAACTGCTCTGCTAAAATTCCTTCGAGCCTAAACAGAATAAATTTATTAACAAATTCAGTTGATTTCTTGATGCCCTGATCAAGATAAATAGCCCCGATAATCGCCTCCATGGCGTTAGCCAAAATATATTGACGAGCCTTGGATTTTGCGTCTTTTGATTCACCTTTCGATAAATACAAGTACTCCTCAATCTCCATTTCATTGGCTACGTGAGCTAACATCTTGGCGTTAACTAAGCTGGCACGCCAATTGGTCAGGTCACCTTCTGGCGTCTCAGGATAATTATGATACAAATTCTCGGTAACAATAATTTCTAACACCGCGTCACCCAAAAACTCCAATCGCTCATTGTGGTGAAGTTCAAATTCTGGATGCTCGTTAATGTATGAACGATGCACCATGGCCTGACGTAAATAGTCAGGATTTTTAAAATTAACGCCAACAATTTTTTCAAGTTGTGAAATTTCTTTCATCTTTTATTAATTGCTAAATTATTGGATTGTTAAATCAAAAAATATTTAACAATCGGAACAATTGAACAATGGTTATTTTATAGCTCTTCCGTAGACTTGGCTTCAATCAATTCATTTACCTCGGTTGCCTTATCTTCAGTTTTTTCCTTGGGGGCAATTGGATTTTTTTTAATCAACCCCTTTGAGTCTAAGTCTTTATAGATTGCCCCCAATACTCCATTTACGAACCTACCGGATGCCTCACCGCCAAATTTTTTGGCAATTTCAATCGCCTCATTAATAGCAACTTTGGCCGGAATATCTTCATTATAAATTAATTCAAAAACTCCGACACGTAGTACATTCCGATCAACCAAGGTGATTTGATCCAGAGGCCACTCGGTGGCATACCTAATTATATAGTCATTTATACTGGCGACATTTTCAATTACACCATTTACAATATTTTCCGTAAATGAGTGATCAGTCATGTTTTGCGCAAAATTAGCAAAACTACTGGCTACGACTTCTTTAACATTAATTTGTGGCTGTTCATTAAAATCCCACAAAAAAAGTGTTTGCATGGCAATGGTCCTGGCCAAGTGTCTATTTGACATAAGGTGCAAAATAAAAAAGCCGGTTAAGCTTTTTTAGGTGTTTTAGTTTTTAGAGTTAAAACTTGTTTGCCGTTATAATAACCGCAAAAGGCACAAGCGGTGTGTGGCAAAATATCTTTTGCACATTTAGGGCACTTAGCTGTTGATGTTTTCTTTAAAGCTTGATGTGAACGACCGCGGCGCGCCTCTGAGGTTGGCCTTCTTTTTGCTGGTACTGGCATATTATCTTAGATATTAGAGATTATATATTAGGGCAAACCGCCCCATACAAACCTTTTTTTAAATTATTAATCGCTCTTTATTTAAACAAAATTATAACAATAAGTCAATAGACAATACCTGCTAAGTGCTAATTCTTTATTTATACCTTAGCGCATCTAATGGATTTATCTTGGCCGCCTTGCGGGCTGGATAAAAACCGGTCAATAAACCAATCACGCTAGAAAAAACAATAATAACTACCACAAACCAGGTTGGACTATAAAACAAATTCAAGCTTTGACCACCAAAATTACTTGCCAACAGGTTAAGGCCTAAATTAGCAAGCAAACCACCTGAATAACCTATAATAACCCCGCCTAAACCGCCAAGAAAGCCCATTAAAAAAGCCTCAATCAAAAACATTACCATAATATCAACCTTTGAGGCGCCGATCGATCGCATAATACCGATCTCATTAATTCTTTCGAGTAAAGTGATTGTCATTGTGTTAAACATACCAATAGCTGAAACAATCAAAGCGACAAAACCAAATAAAGCTAGAACAATTTGTAAAACTCGAAAAACCTTGTCAGCCTGCTCTAAAGTGTCTGACAACGATGAAACCACAAAACCCTGATCAATGACAGCTGTACGCACTTGCTCAATCTCAGTTTTTTGTCCAACTTTAATTTTTAATTGATTAAAGCTTGTTAGCCCAAGATCTTTCATGGTATCCATGGGCACAAAAGCGTAGCTCGTAGCGTCATCAGCGATAACCCCCACAATAACATATTTGTCATTCCTTTTTTCAGAATCTGCCTCGTTCGAACCCGTCTTATTTAAAAACAAAGAAAAAGAAATATCCTTACCAATAGCATCTGCTGGACTAATACTGAATAACTTTGTTACTGCAGTTGAAATAACAACTTCATGCGCATCCTTGCTTTGAAACAATTTGCCTGTTTCCGCTACAATACTACCAAGACGAAAAAAAGATGGTTCGGCCAAATATACCAAACCGTCACCTGTCAAATTATTAAAAGATATTTGTGCCCCCACGCTCATCATTGGACTGACCTCAGCCACACCCTTAATACCAGCAATTTTTTGCACCGAATCATTTGATAAGGTAATAGCGCTTGACCCCGGACTCACATCAAGACTTAATAAAGCATCATCGCTGCCTATTTTTTGCGAGATTACTTTTTCAAGACCATAACCTAGCGAAACTAGAAATAACACGGTACCGATGCCCACACCCACACCTAAAACCGTAAGAAAAGTACGCATCTTACGGGTTTTAAACATTCTCGTGGAAAGTGATAATGTATCTGTGAATTTCATTTTATTTATACTTACCCAATATCAATAACTCAAAACGCCTGCCAATCTTTCTCGCCGTTCGCATATTAATCGCGGATCCTCCCTTTTTAAGGGAACCGTGAATCTTTTTCACAAAAAGGTCGCGATCAATCATTAATGCTAAACGTTCCTTAATTGCCTGATCAAAAACCTCAAGCGCTATAAATGATTTAAAATGTACATCAAACTCTTCGAGCAGATAATGCCTAATCTCTGTAACTTCACTATCTTGATTCGGCACAATATTTTCCTTGATTTTGCGATCCTCCTCCTCAAGCTCCTTAATTTCTTTAACGATCCCAGAGACCATTTCAGCAATGCGAGATGCCCTTCGACTATCAAGTCCTAGGCCGCCCTTGTCAGGTGATTGATCAATAAAGCTTTCAAAAGACTCATCTTCATAAATGCCCGATATCAACATGTTTTCAACCTTTTTCTCAAGACCACTCAACTCATCAATAGTCATACCTATCATAACCTCTGACACAATCTGCTTAGCCTTAAATGGAATCAAGAGATTGCCTACTTGGTCGGGCGACAAGCTTGAATATGTATTAATCAATAGCTCAAGTTCTTTAGAAATATCACGCTTGATAACAACCTGCGAAACGCCTTCAACCTGGCGGTTAACTTTGACGTCAACGACCCTACCGTCTCTGATAAAAAAAACACGATGAGCGATGCTCAAATATGAAGGGTCGTGAGTAACAAGTATAACAGTTTTCTTTTGCTTTTCATTTAAATTGCGTAAAATATCCATTACATCTTGCGAAGACTTTGAGTCAAGATTACCAACTGGCTCGTCGGCCATAATGATTTCTGGATCGTTAATCAAAGCACGTGAAATTGAAATTCGCTGCTGTTGACCTCCAGACAGTTCCGTCGGTAATTTGTTGGCCTGAGCTCGAACGCCAAAATATTCAAGCAAATCAAGGGCTTTCTTGCGTCTAATACCCTTATTTTCATTTAAAAAAACCTGAGGCAAGGTAACATTACCAGCAACGGTCAAGGATGGTATCAAATAAAAAGCCTGAAAAATCATGCCAATCGTCTTGCGATGAAAATTAAGATTCTCCTGATTATTAAATTGGGTGATGTTTTTGTCATGAACATAGATATTGCCTTGAATATTATGTTCTAGACCAGAGATGGCATATAGCAAGGTGGATTTACCGCAACCAGAAGGACCAAAGAAGATAATGAACTCCTCTGGAAATATCTCAATATTTATATCATTTAGTGCCCTTACCTCGTTAGCCTTGCCCAAATTATACGCAACATTAAGTCCCTCAACTTTAATTATTGGATTTGCCATGTAAAGAAAATGTTATGAAGATATTATAACAATTTTTACAATATTCCACAATAACAAAAAAACCCTATTCAATAAGGTTTAAAACAAAATAAAAGGGGCCCAGAAGGTCCACTTGATATATATTAATGAAAATAAATTTATTGGTCCTATACTGAGCCCCATCCCTAAATGCTGATTATCTACCTTCCTCCTCGGATAGTACATAATATTTTAGCCCTCAGGGAGAGTGCTTGTTCATTCCAACTTATGAACGTATTTTTACCAATTTTTTGGCTTTCGATCTTTTTTATATTTTAGATCTAGTTGCCTAGTTTTGTAAAACCAGTTGGTTTGGTTTTAAAAAATTAGTAAAAATAAAAACTTTTTTCCAAATTACTTTATGAA
>Ga0194059_1000401_pt1 | contig 20815 bp, 34 predicted proteins | sample SepL6211m_MetaG_FD_163426 | JGI IMG/M metagenome (GOLD analysis project Ga0194059, IMG submission 163426) | Anoxic zone freshwater microbial communities from boreal shield lake in IISD Experimental Lakes Area, Ontario, Canada - Sep2016-L626-11m | ecosystem: Environmental > Aquatic > Freshwater >... | reverse complement strand
ACTCATATTGGAAGAATGATGGAAACACCATTTACAGATTTAACCGATGAACATAAAGAAATGTTAGATAAAATTACAATTAATGCTTGGGATTTGATTCAGGCTAACAGTGGGGGTCATAAATGTATCACTAACATTTCGGGTTTAAGTTATCTTGGAAGGTCAAAAAGACCACCATCAGGAGCTTATAAATATGATTCTGAAAGTGAGGACTCTCCATATGTTAAATTCACAAAAATGATTCAAAGTGAATTTGTGAGAGTTTTACAAAATAAAATAAATAATTAATATTTCGGTGGACATTATTGAATAGTTTACTATATTTATAGTAAACTATTTTTTATGCTTATAACTAAAAATCTTAAAATTAGAATTGCGGGTAATGTTTGTGATTATTATCGAAAAAATAATGTCGATGTTATTTTTAATAAAGACAATGATTTACCGATAGAACTTGTTAACCCCCAAAGTCACTTAATTGTTGATGCTATATGTGATGTATGTGGTAAAGAAGTTAAAATACAATATAGACGATATAATCAGTCAATTAATCGAGGAGGTTATTATACCTGTTCTTCAAATTGTTCTAAAGAAAAAAGAAATAAAACTAATCTAACAAAATATGGTGAGACTAACCCATTTAAAAGTGAAAATTTTAAACAAAAGAGTCGAGAAAATAGTTTATTAAAATGGGGTTCAGAACATTTTAGGAGTAGTGAGAAGTGGAGGGATGGTAGAGAAAATGAAATTAATAAACGAAAAAACACAATTTTTAAACAATTTTTAGACGAGAATCCAAAGGTTGTGGGACAAGATGATGATAATTTTATAATTAAGTGTGATATTCATGGTGAAGTTAAAATACCTAAAAAAATATTTAGTAATAGAAAAATGGTTAAAACCGAGTATTGTTGTGAATGTAATCCTATTGACAAAAACATATCAGGAAAAGAAGTTTTATTAATGAAATTAATTGCTGATATGTATGATGGTGAAATTATCCAATCATATAAAATTGACCGAAAAGAAGTTGATGTTTATTTACCTGAATTAAAATTAGGGTTTGAATTTAATGGAGTTAGATGGCATTCCGAATTATTTTTAAATAATGATTATCATTTTAAAAAAACTCAGATGTGTAAAGATAATGGTATTAGACTAATTCATATTTTTGAGGATGACTTTGATGATAAATTGAATATTGTTAAATCAATTATTAGTAATGTTTTAAAGTTATCGGATAAAATATACGCTAGAAAAACAATACTCAAAAAAATCATTAATAAAGACCTTATACAAGAATTTTTAACTAATAATCATTTACAAGGTTTTGTTAACACGAACATTAATTATGGTTTATATTATAATGATGAGTTAGTATCGTTAATGACCTTTATGAAGACAAGAAAAATTTTAAATAAAACTGATAAAGAAAGTGAATATGAATTGGTTAGATTTTGTAATAAAACAGGAATATCTGTTATCGGTGGGGCATCTAAATTATTTAAACAATTTATTAAAGAATACAATCCTGTTACGGTATTATCATATTGTGACCTTTCTTGGGCTAATGGAGGGTTATATAGGAATTTAGGATTCCATTCAATTGGGGTGACTAAACCCAACTATCATTATGTTATTAAAGGTAAACGAGAAAATAGGATTAATTACCAAAAACATAAATTAGTGAAAAAAGGTTATGATAAAAATTTAACTGAAGTGGAAATAATGTGTCAGTTAGGCCACTATAGAATTTTTAATTGTGGTAATGAAAAATTCTTATTTAGTAACGGATAATATCGCCCTCTTTAATACTTAATTCCCCGCAAGTACCGCCTCTAAGTTCTAAAATAGTGTCTCCTGTTCCGACATAACTAGGACAGTCTTCCGATTTACATGGAGGACAACTATGGTGTATTTTAGTTATTGTATTACCGTTAATAAAGATAATATCTAAAGGTATAACGCAATCTTTCATCCAAAAACCGTGAGCACCTTTATCCATTAGAAATAACATACCATTAAAGTCATCATCAAAATCACGACCCATCATACCTTTTTGGGTATCTTTTTGAGTGATAACTGATTTCACTTTAAATTTGTTATTTTTGATTTGTAATATCATGTTAATAAATATCTTACTTTTTTATAATAAAATTTTAAAAACTATATTTCTTTTTGAAAAGTTTGATATATTTATATCCTAAACAGCCCCAACAACCCCTTTCTTAGTTGGTAAATGATAAACCCTAATAAATGTAAGAATTTATTAGGGTTTTTTGTTTTTTATATATATCTTTGTGATTATGAAGACAAAAGTTCGTATCGAAAATAAAAAAGTTAAGTTTGAATACTTTATTGAGGAGACATTTTCTGCGGGGATTAAGTTAACTGGTATTGAGGTTAAGAGAATCCGTGAAGGTATGGTTTCTATGACGGATTCGTATTGTTATTTCAATGATGGTGAATTGTTTATGAAGAACATTTCGGTTCAGGGTATTGGGGTTGAGGGTATGAATAGAGATAGAAAGTTGTTATTGAAGAAGAAACAATTAAGGAAACTTGAGTTTGATTTGGTTAAGGGGTATTCAATTATTCCTTATGTATTATATGAGAATGATAGGGGATTATTGAAGGTTGATATTGTGTTGGCGAAGGGGAAAAAGTTATGGGATAAAAGAAATTCTATTAAAGAGAGGGATATTGATAGGGAATCCAAACAATCTATATAATAAAGATAATATGATTAAAAATAAATTAGATAAGGTCGCTTTAACATGGCTCAATAATAACTTTGGTGATTTAACACCAGTTGTTAAGGTTGATAAAACATATTATGTTAATGAAGATAGATTACCATTATTTTATTATTATCAGGATTCAAAAAATGAATACATTTATATAAATTATCCTGAAATTTGGTCATTTTTAGAATCCATGTTTGGTATGGAACATCAACAAATACAGGGAGTTATAAGAGACTGGTTGGGAGAGACTTATAATTTGAGGGGTCTAACACCGTGGTTGGGGTTGAGATACATAAGGTCTGGTGTTGGGAGAGACTTATAATTTGAAGGGTCTAAGACCGAATATTTAGTCTTTAAATAAATTTGGTCAATTAAAATATTATACTTATATTTGTAGACTAACCACAACTAATACAACTACCATGACTCAAAAAGAATTACAACAAAAACATGTTAGAGAGAATTTATTATCGACTCAAAGAGAAGTTGATAAATTTACTGATAAAATGAATAATATTGAATCTGAATGGGTTAAATATTTTAATGAGATTTCTAAACATTCTAATAATTTTGAATTAAAAAAAATACCTACTGTTAGATTATTCTCTACTAGTGTATATCAATTAGATTCTAACGGGCATTCAAATTATAATTCAGAAAGAATCCAACTTGGTGACACCATTGTTAATTATAATGACATGGAAATCAATTACATTGGTGAATTACCTGAAGGAGAATCGAATCGTAATTTTGGTATTTATGTTGAAGAACATAAAACAACTCCAAGACGTAGGTGGAGTGACCAAAGTCATGGGTATAAAATGGTAGTTAAATGTGACCATGAAAAGAATCATACTTATTATAAAACTGCTAAACCTGTTATAAAAATAATTGAGGACGTTGTTAAATCTAAATGGGCAAGACGAAATGACGAAATAATCAAGAATGAACTTAGAAATGACGCTTTCCGTGAGGCTTATTCTAGATATCCAAGTTCAACTATTCATTTTGGTGGGCAGACTTTTGAGGGGGTAGCGACAAAAAAACATCAAATAATTGTAAAAAATATTAATGGAAGTATTGCAGTTCTTAATTATCGTCGTGGATATAATGATAAAGTAGATTTCACAATTTCTGACGTTTATTTTGGTAAAAATAATGTTGATTCTGTTGTGGAAGCATTAGGAAATATGAAATAAGTTTTGTATATTTGTAGACTAAACTAAATAGATATGACAACATCAACATACAACATCAGAATTGAGAACGAAAAATTTGGTAAATTGGTTAACGAAACATTCGTGGACGGAACACAGTTTAAGTTATTCCTTAAAATGGTTCATGGGTGTTTGGAACTGAAGAATGATTTAACATTTTTCAACGGAGTGGACTTCTTGGTTCACATACCATTTAAATATTTGGTTGATTCAATCGTATTAACATCATCGGATAGTTATGGTTTAGCTGACCATATGAAAAGTAAAGTAGAGGCATTATTAACTAAATAAAAATAAACAACATGGGATTTTTAATATTTTTGGGAATACTTTTATATATCTTAATTAAGACTTGGAAACAAGTTATTAAGTTGATTCTAATAGGGATAGTTCTTATCTTTGCATTCACGGTTGTGAAGTTAAAGGAGGGTTATGATTATCTGACAACACCTATCAATACTGAGAAGACTGTGAATCATCAATCAAGTGTTGATACAGGTATTGTTAGTAAATAACAAATGTTTCCTTGTTTAGAAAAACAAGGTGGTGGATTCTCCGACTTGTCGGACCCAAACTAAGGAGGTAAGAAATTACCTCCTTTTTCATATTGATGATATTTATATATAAAGACGAACATGAAAAATATTATTATATCTGAGAAACAATTAGAAAAATTAACTAACAGAGTTAAAACTTCCTTAACTGAAAACCAAGAAGAGGGGTCATATATGTCTAAGCAACAGTTATTCACGATTGCAACATTAGCTTATAAGATGTGGGAAAAAATGGAAGAAAATGAGTCGGAAACTCTTGAAGATTGGCAAGAATCTAAAATAGCTCAAGCAGAGCAAAGTATTACATCTGTGGTCCAATCATTTATGTATGACGAATTTACAAGTAAAGAATCGAATGATGGTATGGGAAGATTAAACTTTGATGAGTTAATTATCGGTAAGTAATTTATTAACAATATATTATTAAGACCCTTCAATAAAATGAGGGGTTTTTTTATGTCTAATAATTTGGTTTATAATAAAAAAAGGATAATGATGTTGTTTTCAATAGATAATGACTTTATTATTAATTTTTATTGATTATTGAGTATTTATAGTAAAACATTATTATGAACGAAGATTTTAAAAATAGACTATTTGATGAAGTTAAAAAGAGAGGTTTGATTTCTGAACAGTCGAAAGAAATTATTGTTGAATCTGAAAATAACCTATCTAAAGTTAGTGAGGTTAAGTTATATAAATTAAGTGCTAAGACTATTAAGATATTAACTGACAGAATTAAGGATGAGTATACCGCTCATTATTATTATAGGTCAGCATCTAACTGGTGTCAGGATATGAATTATAAGAAGGCTGCTGAGTTCTTTAAAAATGAGGCTATTGACGAATTAACTCACGCACAAAAACTTCAGGAATATATGACGGATTTTAATATCCAACCTGAGATACCTCAAGCACCTACTAAACATTCTTTTAATAACTTAATTGATATTGTGATTGGGGCTTATGAGATGGAGTTAGGTTTAATGAAAGCGTATAATAAAGATTCTCAAGATGTATTTACAACTGATATTACAACATTTGACTTCCTTACCGAATTTAGAGAAATTCAAAAAGGAGCAGTTGTTGAATATAATGACCTAATTAACGCAACAAACTTAGTTAACAAAAAAGATAAATTCCAAGTATTGTATTTCGAACAAACTTATTTTTAATCTAAATAAAAAAATAACGGAGACCCTCACTGATAAAGTGGGGGTTTTTATTTTTATTGATATTTATATGTAATATGAAAAATCTAATTAAACGAATATTAAATGAACAATTGGAGGGTACTGGAGATAAACCATTATCTGAGAAAGAAATTAGATTGTTCAAATATCTTAACACACATAAGAAAGAGACTAAAACACAAGCGGCCCTATTAGATTTAGTTTCAACGATGATGCCAATGATTGGTAAAAATCCTAATGAAGCAAGATTTTATTATGAAGTTTATACTGCCAATTTTAGACCTGATGGAGATTATGAAAATTTAGATAAAAATAACTTCAAAGATTATCGAGAATTTAAACAAAGAAAAACTCCTAATAATAACGCATATGTTTATACTGGTAGTAAAATTCCTTTTAAGGGTTCTAATTTAGAAGGGACTTGGAATGTTAATCGTAACAATGAATGGTATTATGTTGTGACTTCATATAATTGGTATCCAATTTATTTGTTTATTAATAGTCAATGGTATAGAGTAAGTAATAATTGGTCGTCATCCACATCAAAACATTTATCAAATGCTAACCCTAATAGAAAGAATTACGATAGTAATCTTCAACAAGAGGTGACTTCTGTAACACCTGATGAAATAAAATCTATTATGAATGGTAAAAGTTTAACGGACGTTAAAACAAATAGAGTAAGTAACTTTAAAGAAAAATTTGCTGAAGCTTTAAAATCTACCAGTAAGTTAATATCGATTGGTTGGGGTGAAGATAAGAAAAAAGTTAAGTATACTATCACAGATGTTTCAGAAGAAAATGGTAAGATAAAGTTTGATATTAGAATTAACAAAGCCGGAACTGTTGAAGGGACTAATAAAATGGTGGTTAATCCTGATGGGTATATACATCCAAGTCCATTCTCCGAAGATTTAGAGGAAGGTATTGCTCAAAGAATAATGTATGATAATAAAGATTATTTATCGAAAGATAATACTATCTTTGTATTTCAACATCCGAATTAATAATGTCTGAAAATTCTCCAAATAGAATACCTGAAAAAGCTATATTAAGTTATGCTCAGATGGGTAATCCTATGTTTGAATTTAAGATTGAACAACATCATGAGGAGTTTTTTTTAATGTTGGTGGTTGATTGTGAGAAGATAGATGTGAATAGTGGTAAGTTTGATTCCAAGTATAAAGATAAATTAATTGATGATAGTTTAACGGGATTACAATTGTTTGTTCATAGACCAATTAAAAAAATTGAATCCATCGCTGAAGATATTAAAAAATTCTTTGGTGTTGAGGTTAGAGTTTCGTTTGGTTTCAAAAATTATAAATTTTTAGATAAAATTGAGGGAGAAATAAGAAGAGCGATTAAACAAACTAGTCGACCTGACCTTATTGCGGTAATGTCTGCCGATGGTGATAACCCAAAAATTAAATTGGGGTTTTATAACTTCAAAAAAAGTAATGGTGGGAAAACAGATGGTAGGGAGTTTATCACGGAGCTCCAAAAAGTTTTAGGTTCCGAAATAGATTTAGACTCTTATAGATGGTTTACAACCGCGGCGGAAAAATAACTTAAAATAAATTTGGCCAATCGGTAAAAGTTATATATCTTTGTGTAACAAAACTAAAACAAAGACATATGACAACTACAGTAACAACTACATCAAAAATCAAGAATTATCAAGGTGCTAACTCTTTCGTTCTTAAAATGAAGGACGCATTATCTAAATACGGTCGTTTGACTGAGAAACAATTGGTTGCGGCTGAGAAGGCCTTAATGACCAAGTCTGAAGTGAAGGTAGATGAATTACCTGAGGACATGAAGAGAATCGCTAACTACGTAGGTGAGAACTCTTTCGTATTAGACATCAAGAAAAAATTGTTGTCTTACGGAACTCTTACTTTCCCTCAGACATCTGCGGCGGTTAACCAAATCCAAAAAGAGAAGGATAAATCTAACACTCGTAAGATGAACATCCCTACTATTGGTGAGACAATTAAAGTTGGTCGTTCTATCGGACAAAAGATGAAGGAACAATACGGTTTGAAATTCAACCCAATCCTTTTGGATATCACTAAGGTGTTGGCAGTATCTCCAAAAGCGGTTAAGTTCGCAGGTAAGATGACTGTAAAACGTGGAGATGTTTGTGTATGTTGTGCTAAAACTCTTACTGACGAGTTCTCTATGTTGACTAAAATGGGTAAGACATGTGCTAAACACATGGGTGTTGAATACATCACTGACTCAAGTCAAGCAGAGCGTTTCCGTAACGAGTACTTGGCAAAAGTTGAGGAAATTGGAATTTTAGAATTTTGGGTTCCTAAATCTAAAATTGTAAAGTGGGACGGTAAAACGGAAATCATTTTAAAGATGGTTTAATCTTAAGGGGAGAGATTGACTCTCCCCACTATTATTACTAACATTAAATAAAAAAAATATGCAAAGTTTGACATTTAACACAAAAGACAAAACAATCGTCCTTACTGATGGGCCGAGAGGAAATTCAACAATTTTAGAAGAAAAAAGTAATGTAAGTACCGTTAGAGTTGAGAATGGTTATTATGAGGTTATGCAAAGACCTGATGAAATTAGTCACGCTCTTCCTGTGATGAGATTACCAATGGCGAATACAAACATGTTTATTGTTTCGTAATTTAAAAAGTTATTCATAAAAAAACCCTCACTTCGGTGGGGGTTTTATGTTTTTAAAACTTTGTATAGAAAACTTGACCTAAACCATAGGAATCTTCAGTGTTCATTTCAAATTCTAATTCTAAATTACTATCATCGGTATTGAAAACAAATCGTCCTTGAGAACCTTCATTAATTTCCCAACCACCAAAACGGTTTTCTAACCATTCGTAAAAGAAACTCTCAACACCCTTTGGAATTTGTTCTGTAAATTTACCATCATATTCTATTCCTGAGTTTATCTCACCACTATCTCCACCACCAGCAAACGTGACAACACCTTCACTGTAACCTTCTGATTTCATGTAGTTAAAAATCTTAACAAGGTCTTCGTGTTCCTCTTCTAAGTCAGACATTTCTAAGACATCAACACTTGAGTTTGTATCATATCTCCATTCAGATGCGTCAATTTCCAAAGTCCTTTCAACACAATCAATATTAATGTGTAATTGACCTCTATTATCACAATCCGATACTGATTTCTCAAATAAATCGTGTTCCTCGATAATTTCATCAATGACACTATCGATTGCGTCATAAGACTCAACTCGAGTATGACCATCACCAAACCATTCCTCATCTCTCCAATCTTCTTGACAGTCTTGACTATAGATTGAAGTATTAACTTCTTTTTTTCCATAACCTTGGGCATAATATGCGAATAACTTTAATGTTTTCGCTTGTTCTTCTGTAACTTTAACATTTTCCATACTAATAAATATTCTAATCTACGTTTAAATCTAAAGTTCTCATCATCCACATCGGACGTTCTTTGGCTTCTAACGCCATTAACCATTCTTTTGCCGATGGTAGGTGATTATAACAATCCTCTCTAACATGTTGTTCCCCCACATATCGTGTATAAACGGTTTTCCCGTCACTATTAACGAAAGACATGCCAAACTTCTTTTCCATCTCAAATACTCCCTCAGAATGATGTCTGAACATCCTGTGATTAGAATGACCATACCAAGCCTTAGTCTCATCAAACCAATTGTGAATGTCGATATATTCTTCCCAAGTTCCTCCGAACTTTTTGGTTGATGATTTTGCGTGTATTATTGGGTGCATAATGTTTTTTTTTTATAAATATAAATGAGAAAAAATATTGTTAAATGATAAGATTTTTCTTATTTTTGTTTTATGAGGATAATGAAAGAAAAAATTGAATGGGTAATTAAACAACACAGAGATACAAATCATTTGTATGCTGATTATTTACCTTATGAATATCATTTAAGAATGGTTGTTGTAATATTTGAAAAGTTTAAACATCTTGTTGAAGAAATAAGACGAGATGATGTTAAGTTGGCTTGTTTTGGGCACGATTTAATCGAGGATGCTCGTATTTCGTATTCAGACCTTAAAAAAGAATTAGGTGAAGGTGTTGCTGATTTAGTTTACGCTTTAACTAATGAAAAAGGTAAGACTCGTAAGGAAAGGGCAAACGACAAATACTATGAAGGTATTAGAACAGAAAAATATGGTGTCTTCATTAAGATGTGTGACCGAATTGCTAACGTTGAATATTCCAAGATTTCTGGTAGTCGTATGTTTGATGTGTATAAAAAAGAAAATGATAATTTTATTAACAAATTAGGAATTAAACAGTATCATATGTGTTACTCAATGAAAGAGTATTTAGATAAGGTTTTTGAGGTGAATTAAACTTCAAAATCGTATATTTATTAATATGAAAATTAGAATTACCGAAGACCAATTAGATAAAGTAAAAGAACAAGAATCTTATAAAAGGATGTTGTTTAAGTATTGGGATAAAGTTGGACCAGGGATAACTGATAATATACCTAAATTATTTGGGATTGGTTTTAATTCAGGCCACAAAAACAAAACGGAAGTTGCAATGAGTGATGTCCAAAGATGGTTAACTGAATATCTTGGTGTTGATAGGGCTCAGGAAATTGCTATGGAATTTTTTGATAAGAAAGAACATACTATAAATGATTGTGGTGGATATGAGTTTAATTTTCACATTGATAACGTTGAAGATGATGGTGGTCAATTTATTGTTTCAGTTACCGTTGATGATATAAATGGAACGGTTATTTTGGTTATGGTGGATGGTACTATACACAAAATAAGAGAGATGAGAGATGACCCTGATTTTGGGTGGGAAGTTGAGAATGAGATTGAAGAATGTATTTACGAATACATTATGAAAAATATTGAGGATAAGACGGGTATCTCGTTTACAATGGAGTATGTTAAATTTAAATCTGATTTATAGTGAGACCAGAAAAATATCTTGAATTATATACCAAATACATTAACGGACGTTTAAATGTTAATGGAGTTTTATTACAACCACTTGGTTTTGATTATAGTAATACTATGGTGTTTGAAATAACTAACCCTAATGATGTGTCATATAGTTACTCGTCATTAAAAGGATTTACTAATGAAAGTATGCAATTATTTCAAAAATTATTAGGGGTAGAAAAAGATGTCCGTACACTTATACAGTCTCCAAGTGACAATGAATCTTTATACATTAATGAAGAATTACTCACAAAAATAAAAAACTATCTTAAAACTGTTAAAGTATTAAAAGTTGGTCCTCACGAGATACAGATTAAACCTGTTAATGTTGAAATAAAGATTAATGATAATGGTTTAGTAATAAAAAATTATGTCAAACCTTTAAAAACTTTTTTATACACACAAAATAAAGGTAGAGGTAAATCCGAAATTGAGTTTACTGTGAAACAATACCAGTCATTTCAAAAAAAAAGTAAATACGATGAAACAGACTATTCTTATTCTAATATTGATGAAATCTTAGAAGGAGAAATCGCATTAGTTGACAATGAATGGATGGTTGAATATGTTAAAACTGAGTTTATCGGTTTTTAATCCTTTGTTCCCAATCTGTTCTACCTGAACGACCAGGAGTCATCATACTTAGGTCGTACTCCCAATCAAAAATTGGAATACCACTCCCATTATAAACAACCATTTGATAATCATAACCTATAATTGGTAAATGTTCAAAAGGAATTAATTTGGCAATAACCTTCATTACATGATAATCGACTAACCAAAAAGGGTCAACATCATCATACATGTCCTGTTTAGTAGCATTTTCATCTGACATATAAATTTTATAGGTGAGATATGGCTTATGTACCCCATGTAAAGACACATCAATATGGTCAACATTGGGGTACACGGATAGTATTAGACTTGAATTTATAATCTTGTTTAACGCTTGTATTTCTTGGTCGACCGTCATTATTTAATATCGTTACTACCAATTAAAGTGTATGAGAATGAGTTACCATGAATGTCTCTAGCTTTTCTACAAATCTTCATGAATTCATCGAAATCTTTAGTTTTTTTAAAAACTTGACAACCCATAGACCAATCGTTAACATATGTTGAATCAGCACCTGCGTGGTGGATGTTAATCCCAAAAATACCCTCCTCAATTTTAGTCTCGTCATATTTCATATCACGATTAGCGTCACGGTAGACTTTAACGTTCTTAGCTTGGCCTAATGCCTCATATTTACCTTGATGTAGTCTGATAGTGTGAGAACCACGATACTGGCCTTCTACTAATCGAGCAATTCCACTCTTGTTAGTTGTTTCTAAAATACCTTTAGTTCCTGGGTCAGTTGTTGCTGGCCAAATATGGAATTTCCAAACACCATTCTCTTTGTACGATAGTGTTAAATAATCATCGAATACATTTGTCACTTTATCACCTGTAGAGTCATTTCTAACTCCTACAATGTTCACATCAAAACCTTTGTTGTTTGCGTCCTCAAACCATACGTGACCTTTACCTTTAACCGCTGATTCAATTTGCTCTCTTGTGTAAGACATAATTTAATTTTTAATAGTTTATTTAGTTATAAATATTAGATAAGTGTGTTTACTTTATATCCATACGTGTCCTCAAACCAGTCAATGACAATATCCGTTGATTCCTCACCAAATAATGTTTTTAGAGTGTCTAAAAAATCAAAATTATTACTGTGTAATGCGGGAAGTAACTCTAAGAAACTTTTGTCTTTATATTTTTTAGTGTTACTTGGTATTTTGTAATATGTGAAGATAGGGTCCCACTCAACTTTACCAAACTCAATAGCTTCTACATTTTGACCATTATCCCAATCAAAGAAGTTACCATCAAACTCAGTTAAGTTCTCATAATCCTTTAGATAGTTATATATTACTCCTTTTAATTTAGATTCTGTGATTAGATATTTCATATTTAATAGATACTTATAGTATATGGAAATGGACAAAGTAACCGAGAAAACATTGGATATGATACACAAATTGTTAAAGGATAAAAATCAATTTGATGATTGGTATTCTATGCCTTATTCAGATAATGACGATGACCAAGTTGATGTTCACATTGAATATAAAATAAAAAAAGTTTTATTGAAAAAGAATAATAGTGACCCAGATTATCTATTTTTAGGGACCGTCATCATCCAACCAACAAAGGTTTCACTCGGTGCCAACGATGATTGGGAACACGGGTTTAAACAAGATGATATTTCCGAAAGTATTTGGGATAGATTAGGTGAGGATGTAGTTGAAGATATTGATTCTATACTACCTCATGTCTATATGATACCTGAGTTTGACTTTACAAAGATAAATTCTTAAGTTTTAAATAAAATGGAAGGAATGGGTATTTTAATGGGAATAGGATTTGTTAGTCTAATGATTGTACTTCACTTAATGGTAAAATATAAAAATAGAATGAGATAATTTAATTCTATTATAAAGTATTTATATGTATGGATTTAAAAAGGTTAGACGAAGAGATACTTAAAACACTTCGTAATTACACATCACAATATAAACATGAACTTATTTCTGAAGCATCTAAAATAAAGATTCTTACAGATAAAGAAGGTTTAGATGTTGAACAATCTACCTATTTAGATAAACAGTGCGGCCCTCTTGCCGTATGGATGTTTAAAAAAATTAAAGAATATCAAGATATAATTCGTTCAAGTTGGGATGAAAAACCTTTTGAAGGAAAAGAATTAATTGATAGAATTATTAGTAATCGTTTAGTTTTAAAATCTGGAAGTAATATTCAATCTATTATGGATTGGATTAGAATAGGTCTTAACGGTAATATATCGCAAGTTAAAGACTTACCATTTACAGAACTATTTCAAAAATCAAAAGAATGGCATAACTCATTACAGATTGGTCAAGGTAAAATTAATTATGTTGAACCACATACTCATGATATAATTTTAGATTTTAGAGATGAAAATGGTGAAGGGTTTTATTGGGTGGATTTGAACACAAATAACTCTGGTGAAGAATGTGAACGAATGGGACACTGTGGTAGAACGGGAAATAGAAACAGTATTGTTTCATTAAGAGAAGTTAAAAGATTATCAGGAGGTAAGTATACGTTAAATAAGAGTCATTTAACTGCCGCTATCGGAGTTGATAATGTTTTATATCAATTAAAAGGACCTAAGAACTCAAAACCGAAAGATGAATTCCACAATTACATTTTACCATTATTTTATGTTAAAGGTGAGAATGGTGAATATCTAATTCAAGGGTTTGGTTCTGAATACGCATCCGAACAAGATTTTAAAATAATTGATTTACCTAATGAAGTTATTGTTGATTTATATCGTAATAGACCTGATTTATTCTCTTCAAGAAGGTTACAAAGAAAATTAATGAATTTAGGGATAATTGAGAAACCTGAAATAAATTATAAAATTAAGATTAATATTGCTTCTGATGATTTAGATAGATATGTTAATGGTGATTGGACAATTAGACAGTGGAAGAATAAACAAGGTTATACTGAAAAAGTAACTATGTTTGAGACTATATTAGCGGGTGAGACTTGGGACTTATGGGATAATCATGAAGCTGATTGGGAATCAGGTATTGATTATTATTCTGATGAAAAAAATGAAACCAAAATTAATGAGTTAGTTAAAAGATTGGCAATTAAAGATAATCCTGATTTCAATGAAGAGGAGTTTAATGAAATGACTTTAAAAAGTCGTTTGAAGGAATATGATGACAATCACGATATTATAAGTGCTATTTCAAGTGCGGTTAATAGTGCCGAACAAGAAAGTTATTCTGATATGTTATTTAAAACATTAAAAGATGCTACTGAAGAATTAGGTGAGGTTACTCAATTTAATGATGAAGGTGTTGTTATTAATATTGATATGGAAAAGTACTTAAATGACTTAGATGATAGGTGGTATGAAGATTATATGGAAAGATGTGATGATGATTTAAGGTGTGTTTTTGGTGAAATGATTGGTAACGAAATTGACCCCCCTAAATTTAGTGTTGATGATAGATGGTATCCAGATGTTGATAAAGAAAGTTTTAATAGTATTCTTGACGAAAGATTGGGAGAAGTTGAGTACGAGATGGATAAGTAATTATTTGTCTCCTGATATATTATCTGAATAAATTATGATGTCCTCACAATCAAAACCTAACTCTGTTTGTAAATTACCTTTTTCAACAATGTAATCATTAGATAAAATGATATTTAAGTTTGGGGTAAAAACAGTGAATTTGGTGATATAAGGAATTCCCTCAAGACCTAACGCATCCAATAACGGGTTATATATCTCAGTATTATAATGTTCCCATCTAATTGTTATCTCACTAGATTCTCCAAATAAAAAATACTTAGGAACCTCTTCCAATTTATCAGAAAGGTTATCAAAATCAATTGAATTAATTAGGTTGTGATATTCCTCAGAAAACTGTGAAGACTCTGACCAATACTTTGCGTGGTCATTAGTAAATGTATATGTGATAGGGTAATGGGTTGTATATTTTTCCCCCTCTTTCCACCTATCAAAGTATTCGCTTTTATATGGTTTAATATCAACTCTAAACTTAACTCTACCTTTGATAATCATTGAATCGAGTAATTTAGTTAAAGATTTTATAATATCTTCTATAGGTTTTGACATAACAATAAATATAATGAAAGATGTTTATATGTGATTCAAATAATAGTTGGATTGTATTATATTTTTTTAATATATTTATACTAAAATTATTTAATATGACATACGAAGAAATTGAAAATTGGCAAGCAGTTCATTACCGAATGGATAATGAAGGAATTGATTATTGTTTTGAACATTATAGTAATTGGGAGGAGATTGAAGATGAAGAGTTTCATAAATTAAGATTGGAGTTCTTGAGTAGTATGGATAAAATACGTAAATACGTTAAAGATAAAATTGAAAATGCTGAAGAAGATGACATTTAAATATAAAACTCAAAAAGAACAATATGAGGAGTTAATTCTTAATGAAGTATTTCCTGATAGGAAAATAGATTTCATTAAGGAAGAATTAACTGATAATGAAAACTCAATAATTAATGTTGCTTATAACCTTTTTAAAGAGAAATTGGAGGATATTAAAATACTTCAAGACGAGATAACTAGAATATCGGTTGAGAATGCTAATCTAAAATCATATAATGATGATAGAGACTATGACGAAGAAGAATAAAAAAAGGAAGTTAATTCCTCCTTTTTAAGTTTAATTTATACGTTCAAGACCCTTTTCAAACTGACGGATTTGTTTACGTGTCATTTCGCCACGAACGGATTTTCTGGCGAACCTTTTAGCGTCTTTATGGATGTGTTTTAAAATTTTATCATATTTTTTTTGAGTGATATATGTACCATCACATAATTTAATGGTTTTTTCTTGTGTTACGCAAGAAGTTAATAAAATAACTGAAAAAAATATTAAGATTGATTTATTCATGGTATAATTACTTTTAGGTTATATACAAATATAATGATTTAATCTTAAACTACAAATATTTATTAATAAAAAAATGAAGTTACTAATAACCGAACAGGATATAAGACATATTAGGGGATTATATAATTTGATTATGGAAGATATTACTCCAGAATCAGGTGGTACGGTTAAGTTATTTAATTATTATAAACCAGGATATTATACGTTAGAGAGTATAGATACGAAAACAAATCAACCTGTTGTTAATAGTTTAGAAATTGAGTTAGGTAAAGTTAGGGAATTTATTAAAAATCACCCTGATTCTATTGTAAGTATTAAATTTATATCGGGAGAATCTGCAATACCTAATAAAGATAATGAAGGTAAAGAAGGGGGTAAGTTTTTGAATTATGGTGACTTAAGTAAGTTAAGAAAAAAATATTTAGACCAGTACCTTCAAAGATATTTTCAAAATTTGAAAACTCAAAAATTTATTTCTATGGATTTTGAACTTCCACCCATTCAGTATGAGGAGATATCACCTAAAACTTCTTGGGTTGGGACATCATTTTGTCCAACAAATTCAACCATTGAACAACAAAGAGGGGTATGTGTTAATAAATATAGAGACGGAGTTAAATCAAAAAACTCGGAAATCCTTAAATTTAAAGATTTATATAATAAAGAACAATTTAGTATGATTGAAATTACAGTTAAATTAAATGACCCTAGTAAAAAATGTTTAGATAATATGACTATTGAGGTTAATTATACTGATTTAACTAAATCACATATTTGTAATTCGGCAATATATGAAATTTATATTAAAGGAAATTTGTCTAAAACAGATGGTATGTTATTATTAAGAGATGATGGTAAAAATTATGCAAGTTTAAATAATGAATTTAAAGATGCGGCATTTATTTATGTTGATTCTGAATTGAAGAGTTATGATAATGACCCTAAAAATTATGGTGGTAAAAGATTTAATAAATTTATTATAACATCTGAAATTGCTTCTACTTTAATATCTGATGGGTCGACTTCTTTTATTATTTCGGCGAAATGTAAAAATCCATATAAAAATAAAGAACACAATGGAGGTTGTCATGATGGTATTGGTAATATAATGATAACTAATGGAAACGGAGAAAAGTTTCCATATAATAGTGTAACACCTAAAGGTAAAGATGAAGTTAAAATCTTGTTAACAATAGATGCTTGTGGGAATCTAGTTAAGAAGTAAGTTAATAAAACTCTCTTCGTTATTGTTTTATTAAAAATTAATTATTATACTTAATCGTATGAATAACGAAATTCCAACTCACGACCCACAGACAGGAGAATTAAATCCTTTCTATCAAGAATTAACAGGACAACCAAATCCGTTGAGTTGTTCTCCACATCTAATATGGTGGAACAACCTATCCAATGAGAAAAAATATAAATTAAATTACGAATATTTTGGTGTTCCAGATATTGGTGAGACTGATTTTTTAACTGAATATGATGTCATGTTAATTTGGAAAAAAGAAAATGGCGATTTAATGATTAGTTAATGTTCTGATTATAAATGTTGTATACTTATTGGTATGGGATTATCGAAACTTTTAACAATAGTTATTCCGTGTAAAAACGAGAAAGACATAATATCTAAAACATTAGATTTATTAAATTATCAGAAACACATTACAGGTGTTAAAGTGATTGTGTGTGATTCATCGGATGATGGATTTACAAAGAAGTCTATTATGAATAGAGTTAAGTCTAAGACAGACTTATATGATTTACAGTTAATTGAAGGGGGATTACCAGCCAAGGCGAGAAATAACGGAGCAAAATTAGTTGAAACTCCTTATGTTTTATTTATGGATGCTGACATTTTTATCCTTAATTATGGGTTATTATTTAACACGACATATTCTATAGTGATGAATGAACAAGACTTACTTACTTGTAAGATAAGGTCAAGTGAGGGGGATTATAATTATGTGTTTAAATTCTTTGATATTATTCAATGGATATCTAAATATACAACACCTTTTTGTTTAGGTGGATTTATGTTAGTTAAAAAAACACGATTTGATGAGATTGGAGGGTTTGATGAAGATGTCAAAGTAGCTGAAGATTATCTTTTCTCAAAAAAGATTAAATCAAGTAAATTTAGTATTTCAAAATTAACTATCTTTACGTCACCAAGACGATTTAAATCAAAGGGGTTATGGTATATGTTAAAGTTAATGATTAGTTCATTATTTAACAACAATAATAAAAAGCATTTTAAAGACGATAAAGGATATTGGATATGAAAAAAAATAAAGAAAGTAGGTTAGACCAAAAAATTAATATTTTTGGAGCTATAACAACGCCATGGGAATTAATTAGAGAAACCATAATAAACTTTATGTGGGGATTCATGGGTAATTCAATTGTTGTTTTTATGTCAAAAGAACTTGATGTTATGGTGTTTTTAAATTTTATATTTTATTATTCTTTAATATCTTATATTGTAAATCGTGAAAAATATGAAACAAGACTTGGTAAATTCATTATCCTTCCAGGTTCTGCTGCTATGGGAGCGTTTGTGGGATATAAAGTTGCTCAGTACATTTCAGTTTTAGTGTGAGGAAGTGGAGAACAATTATTATGAGTGATTTACATCTTGGTTCAAGACAATCACAAACAGATAAAATATTACAGTTTTTAAAAGAAAATACTTCGGAAACATTAATATTAAATGGTGATATTATTGATGGTTGGGCTTTAAAAAGTAACGGTAAATGGAAGTCTGATTGTACAAAAATATTCAGAAAGTTTATGAAAAGGTCTGAAAAAGGAACTAAGGTAGTTTATATCAGAGGTAATCATGATGATTTTCTTAAACCATTTATTCCATTTACATTAAACAATATTGAGATTGTTAGAAAATATACTCACATTGGTGCTGATGGTAGAAAGTATTATTGTTTTCATGGTGATGTGTTAGATTTTGTTATTATGAGAGTAAGATGGTTGGCGGTTCTTGGAGGATGGTCTTATGATTTTGTTATTAAAATTAATACGATATATAACTATATTAGACAAAAACTAAATTTACCATATCATTCATTAGCAAATACTATTAAACAAAGTGTTAAAGGTGCTATTAATTTCATTTCAGATTTTGAAGATAATGCTAAAGCGTTAACAATTCAGAAGGGGCATGATGTTGCGGTTTGCGGACACATTCACCATCCAAAGTTAGAAATGGGATATATGAACTCGGGGGATTTTTGTGAGAACTCAACATGTCTTGTCGAGGATTTTGATGGTAATTGGTTTATAATTACTCAGTAGTTAATCAAAATACTTATCAGGTAGAACTTCCATAAATTCATTATCAGTTGGGTGTTTCCACATTTCAAATTGATTTGAACGTTTACCATTAATATGTGATATATTAATCCAAGTCATTTCATTATCTAAATTTTCATCAACATAACTACCTACTTCACTACCTTCATCCACAAGAAATTCTTTTAACCAAGTTACAATAATTTGTAATTCTGATGTTGAGGTTATTTCAGGAATTGATACGTTAACCTCAATATAATAATGTGAATCATCATGTTCTTCTTTGGACGTGATGAAAAATGGTAGGTGAAAACTGTGGTTCTCACCACTTTCACCATCATGTGTCCAACATGACATACTTCCTGATAAATTATTAATAATTCGTTTATATAAGTCAGGGTATTTTTTACATTTATTTAACATGGGAATAATTCCACCAAAATATTCTGAAATATCAAAAATACTTTGACGATTATCAAGCATTCCTTTTATTTTTTCCGATAACTTGTCCATATTCCATAAATATACTATTTATTATTAATGAAACATATAATCAAAAGAATATTATTAGAACAAACATCAGGTCTTAATGAATTTTTAAATAAAGTTAAGGAAACTTATGATATTGATGATGAATTTATCGATAAGATAAATCAATTTATATTGAATTCTGATTGTAAAAAAATTATGGTTCAGAATATTAAGATGGGTGAGGCATTAGCATTATCCGATAGAGTAGTTATCTCTCCAAGAGTTTTCACTAATTCATTAGGAATGTTTTTATTTATATTATTTCATGAGATTGCTCATCAGTATCAATTTAAAAAATACGGTGAGGAAAAGATGTATTCTGTTTATGTTGGCGATACTACCATTCAAGATGCGGCCGAATTTATGAGGAAGACTGAACTTGTTGCTGATGAGTTTGCGAGAAAGAAGGTTAAAGAATTTGTTAAGTTAGGGTTTTTACCTAAAGAAGAAGCTACATTCGAAGGGATGTATAAAAATGTTACAACTCACCAATTAATGGGGATGATATCTCAATTTAGAAACGTGATAAGACAAGGAAGAATTACCGAACCATCAGAAGTTAGTGAGTTTTTCTATAACATGGTAAAGGTTGATTTATAATATGAAATATATAATAACTGAAAACCAACAAGAAAAAGTAATTCAATCAATGATTGACAATAACTTCAACAGAAGAAAGGTTATTATTAATAATACGTGGGACGATATGGACGAATATGAGAAGGATTACCACTTCAATTACCATAAATCTCTTAATGACATTGAGAAACTAAAAGTTCAAGA
>Ga0194059_1000400_pt1 | contig 20820 bp, 20 predicted proteins | sample SepL6211m_MetaG_FD_163426 | JGI IMG/M metagenome (GOLD analysis project Ga0194059, IMG submission 163426) | Anoxic zone freshwater microbial communities from boreal shield lake in IISD Experimental Lakes Area, Ontario, Canada - Sep2016-L626-11m | ecosystem: Environmental > Aquatic > Freshwater >... | reverse complement strand
TCGAGAACCTCTTTGGTTACTAGATCTGGTTCAAATAAAACTGGGGCCTCAATGATCCCAGGGCCCTTTTTAGAGTAGGGCTTGCGATTGTCTTGGTCAAAGTTCCATTGACCCCCTTCTGGATTGCCTTCGCTATCAACCAAAATGTGATGGGTCTTGCGCATTAAGCGGTAAAAGTACTCCAACCTTAACTCTTTTTTACCGGCGACCCATTCATTAAACTCTTGGTGAGAACAGTAAAAATGGTCATCTTCACGCATATCAAGTCTAATGGACAATTCTCTTGCTAGCTCTTCTATCTGCTGCTTTAAGCGCCATTCACCCGGCTCCACACAGATCAAATGCGCAATCTGCTCTTGGACTATTTTTTCCTTTAAGGCGGCTACTATTGATAGAGATGAGCTTTGAATATAGGTGAGAGGATAGTCGTGCTCCTTCAGACTTTTGGCGAAGTGCCGCATGGCTGATAAAAATAATGCGATCTTAGCCTTATGGGACCAAACATATTGAGCCTCTGGAATGGATTCAATCATGACTACCTCATCAGTCTTGAAATCAAAATCCCTCAGGGCGGCCCCTTTTAAATCCAGTTGATCCCCGAGAATCAGCACCAATCTTTTGAGAGGAATCATTTGTTTTTGTACTGTGTTGGGCAATATGCACGATCTACTAACTTACTTCTAAGGGCGAGATGCTTAGTCGCCCTCCCAGTAACCCGCTTACGCCACAACTCAAAAGAGCCTCGCTTGAGCTCACGGCGCATTAATTTAATGACTTGTGGCTCAGATAAATCAAATGATTTCTCTATTGCATCAAATGGGGTGCGATCTTCCCAGGCCATCTCAATCAGGCGAGATATATCAGATTCGGAGAGTATTTTCGGTGAGAATCTTGGCACCATGCAAGTTTATGACTTATTTACTAAACTGGTACGACACATCAATATTTCAAAAAATCATATGATTGGGAAAATTCGCCAAAAGCTAATTTCGCTTGCGCCCGCTCCATCCCTAAAAGCTGTGGATAGTGTTTGTCCTATTTGCGATCGCCCAATTCCAGAATCTCAAAAAGATGCTCATCACCTCATACCCAAATCAAAAGGTGGCAAGGCGACTGAATACCTCCATCGCATCTGTCATCACCAAGTTCACGCGCTCTTTACCGAAACAGAGCTAGCCGTTAAATTTAATACTGCCGCAGTGCTTCAAAAGCACCCTGAAATGCAACGATTTATTCATTGGGTTAAATCGAAACCCAATCACTTTTATGAAAAATCACGGAAAAGTTCTCGTTTAAAAGATCAGTAAATCTTGCAACACAATGCCAGTCAGCTTTCATGCTTTATTTCAACTAAGGCTGCGATCCAAATAATTAGCGAAATCAAAGACTGAATTTGGTCCACGTGGCACTTCTTCAATTTTCATAAATTGCGATTTAACTACTTTTTGAAACTCCCCCTTTGGCTTTTTTTCTTGCTTAATATCCACCTGAGGCTCTGTTGGCCAATAGGATTTTCTATCAGGTGCAGTTTGCACTTCACTAAATCGCGGAACATAGTCTTTAATCGCCGAGGCTAAAGTAACATTGGAAATACAACTCATCATGTAAGTTTCAAGTGACTGATAAAGCTCTTTAGCAATATCTGACACCTCGACTTTTCTTTTTTTGATGCGATTCATTGCTAAGACAATATCCTTAATAGTAATTATTCGAGGATCTTTAGAGAGTTGATAGCCACCAGTTCTCCCCTTGATACCAACAACAAGTCCCGACTCCCTCAAGGGGCGTAATAAAAGTTCAATACGGCTGATCGATAAATGCTGCCTTTTAGCTATCTCCGGAACGGGAACAAGCCGTCCATTTAGTGAATGACTTGCAATATCCACGAGGGTGTTCAGCGCTGCTTTGACTGCTTTGGTGATTTCCATGGCGTATTTGGCATAAAAGATAGATTAGAGATAGTATGAAACCGAATCCCAATTTGTGCCGCAGCGCATTATTTAACCCTATTTACCCCATGGTTGAAGCTATTAGAACCCCCTACCCACTTGCTTTTAGGCTGCTACGTTTGATCGCCTGTATTTTGGCTGGCGGCATCACTGTTCAAGTTTTTAGCTGCCTAGTTGTCTATTTTTTAGTGAATGATTCCCAGGCAGCAGGCATGATTGCCCACCTTTTGATACAAGATCTTTCATATTATTTTCTTGGATGCGCATTTGTGATCCTCAGTCTTGCGAATATCCTCATTAAACGAGGAATATCCTCCCTTAGATCTGTCCGAACTCCCTCGCTTACCTTGATATTGACAGTGGCAGCTACAAGCTTTCTGCTTATACCTCGCATGGATTTCTTACGGGAAACCACGTTACAAGATGGGATGCCAGTAATGCTCTCGCCTTTTGCAAACTACTTTGTAATATTAAATAGCCTAACGTTTTTATTGCTATCCGCTCAGATTGTCTCTAGCATCTTAATTGCATGGCGCCTGAGCGATACCTCACTATCCTAAGTAAGCCCGCACTTCAGTAATTAAGGAAATTTGCTGCTCATGCCTTAAGAACTGGCCAAGCTCAACACGCAAACCCGATTGGCTTATGTGAAAAGTTTTAGATCCTTCATTAGGCGGCTCTATTTTTGCCCACTGTGAATTGAATTCAAAGACGGATTCTTTATAGCCAATAAACTTTTTGACAATAAGACGTTTGCCGTGAATTTCAATCGTTTCAAAATCAAGTGCATGCCTGCAGTAGATTAAAAAACTAATCGTCACAGCGCTGAGCTCCAAAATAGTAAAAATCAGGATCATCCAGACTCCCACTAATAAGAAGCCAGTTGCTACCGTTACTGAAAGGCAGAGCAAGGCAATATAAAACTTCAATAACTGCTTTGGCGTTAGAGCGCAATTTCTTCGCATTTGCCAACGTTTCACACTCATGTCGACCCCCCGAGCATGACTTGGGGATTATTTAATCTTGTTACGTTCTTGGGCTTTAGCCAACTGGTCAGCACTTCTTTGTTGAAAATCAACCATATTGTGATAACCCATTTGATAGCAGGGGCAATGCTTACCCAAAATCCAGCGTGCAAGTTTGATGCGAATTCTTTGAATCATATATTTTCCCTATAGATGAAGTTCCAATGTAAACGGAATTGGGTATTTTTGCTGACTGCAGGTTAAAACAAGGGGGAATTTGAATTGGGGATGGCATCAGCAAAAATAATTCAAATCCATTACATTTAATGAATGACTAATTTCAATGATGTCCCACGAAAAATCCCTCTATTTCCACTTGGAACTATACTTTTCCCCGATGGAATCATCGCACTCAAGATTTTTGAAGCACGCTACCTTGACATGATTAAGCAATGCCTGCGTGAAAAGACCGAGTTTGGCATTGTCAGCATTATTAAAAACATCGATTCTGACGAAGAAAACCCATCGACAACGTTTTCATCCATTGGTACGCTAGCCCAAATTGAAGACTTTGACCCTGTTCAGCCGGCCCTGTATATGACTAAATCATGTGGTACACAGCGCTTTAAGCTATTAAGTAGCACACAAGAATCAAATGGGCTGTGGATTGGTGAAATTGAGCTCTTAAAAAATGATCCCATTACCCCCATCCCCTCAGAACATCAAAGAGTAGCTGACTTATTGAACGAAATCATCTCAGTCATTCAGAGTGAAGATCTACTAGGAGAGGCACCCTTTAAGAAGCCTTTTAAAATAGATGATTGTGGGTGGGTATCTAATCGCCTTGCCGAGCTTCTACCAATCTCCCTGGCCCAGAAAAATCATCTTCTAGCGCAAACCAATCCTCGAATTAGATTGGATCTGATCACAGAAATTATTGAAGATGATGATTTACGAAATGTCATGATGCATTAATGCCATGCTAGATGAGTTGATTCTAGAAAATAAAGTACTGATTTAAATGTCATTGCTTTTTATATTTAATGTATTAACAATTTAATCTACTCAGGTCACTACATATGCCTCAAGAAATCTCCCTCAATGCTTTAGGGCAACCGTTAGTACCTTGCTCATTTGATCCACTCACTGGATTTTTTCGAGATGGTTGTTGCAAAACCCAAGCTGATGATCTTGGCAGACATCTGGTGTGCGCCATTATGACTGGGGACTTTTTGCAATTTAGCCTAGATAAGGGCAATGATCTTATTACCCCAAGGCCTGAGTTTGCATTTCCAGGCCTAGTGCCGGGCGATCAATGGTGCTTGTGTATTAGCCGTTGGGCTGAAGCGCTAAAGGCTAACTGTGCACCCCACATTAAACTGGAGAGCACCCACATTCTTGCCCTCAAAACGGTGAGTCTAGAAACGCTTAAACGATATGCTATTACTTAGTGAAAGTGTTTTATGCCGATTCTATTTACATACTCATTCTTCAAGAGCGCAATTTAAATCTAACTCCTGTGAGTTCAAAGTCTCATGAGAATATTTCAAAAAATTTTCTCGATGCCTTCTATAGAATAAAAGTCCTTCTTTGAGGCTGGATACTGTTGCACCTTGTTCGAGCATCTTGTCCCACAAATTCCAATCCTCTTGGGGGTGAACGCCATCTTCATACCTCTTTTGATAGCCAATCTTTTGCCCAAAAACCGTGCGGTACAGCATTGACCCGTGATGCTGATCTTGGCGATTCCAATACAAGTCGCCTTGATAAGGTATCGTCTCACCGGGAACCCGCGTTAAGATTTCTTCCTTTAATTCGCCCGTAACAACAATGTCGTACGTGACAATATCGGTGCTGGCGTTTGATAACAACTCAATTGCATCTGAACGCAACCAATTATCGGCCCCTATGAATAGTACATATTCTGTATTGATCTGAGATAGTATGTCTTGAAAGTTATCTACAACCCCCAAATTTAGATGCCTGAGTATGTATTCAATATCTGGATATAGAGTTGGTAGGTGAGCGCAATCTAAGCCCCCATCATCTACAAATAAAATTCTGGTTGGCGGAATGGTTTGGGAGAGCAGTGACTCGATGCAATGTGCGGCAAGGTGTCCATATCTATAGGATGCTATAACGACTGTAATCATATTGATTGGCATTAGAACACGAAACGATGACATTTCTGCCCATATAGTCCCGGCCAGCAAAAATCTATCTCAAAAAAAATAGCCCAACCTGTGGGCTATTTTCTTTCTTGTTGGCCTAGGGTGGAATCGACCAAGGCCTTAGGATGTCTAATCCTTCACTCCTATTACATCTTCACAATATGCCAAGCGCCATTTAAGAAGCCATCACCAGTTTTATCTCCAGGCTTAGTATCTTTAACCCAGAAATACAGGGGCATGCCTTTATACGCTAATTGCTTTTTGCCATCATCACGAGTGATGATGGAGTAATTGCCCGATGCATCTGGACTACCATCAACTAGCAGTGGTGGCCAATTTGTTGCACATGGTCCATTGCACATTGACTTGCCTGAGCCAGCCGTATCTTTATCAAAGGTATACAGTGTCATGTTGTTACTACCTACTAACATGCCATCATTTACTTTTGTGTACGGCGCCATCGTTCCACCCATCATTGACGCACATGCGGCTAATGAAGCGACAGCTAGCATTCCAATTAATAGACTTTTAATACGATTCATCTCGAACTCCCTTTTTGGTTGATTTTATATTATAAATACTATAATCTAAATTCATAATTGTTGCTTAAACCAAGTCTTGCCCAGCGCATGGATGACAAGCCTTCTACTCTATCGAATGCTGATTGGGCTACAAAATTGAATACTGCTCGCTGATCTAGATCAGTAGATGCCCGGTTTTAACAAAAATAGTACAACCCTCTTTGCTGAAGGGTTGGTGTAGACTCATGTGAGGACTTCTGATCCACGATCCAGCAGGATAGCGGCCATGTTCATCTTCAAACACGCCATCAATCACAAAGATTTCTTCTCCGCCATAATGTTTATGTGGATTGAAATACGTTTGCGGCGCCCATTGAACTAAGGTTGACCCACTGCCCTGTCGCATTAGTGGCATGACTGTGAGGCCAGGAACCATGCCCTGATACCAAGGGGCTGTTTTCGTATTAATGACTTCTCGCTCCACCTGATCTGGGCCAAGATGTCGCAACTTCACAAACAGGGTGCATCCAGACTCACTAAATGGCGCATGGGAAGAACCTGGAGGATTCATGATGTACGTGCCCGCAGGATAATTGCCAGTCTCATCACTCAATATCCCGTCCAAAACGAAGATTTCTTCACCAAATTCATGGGTATGAGATTGAAACGTGGATCCTGGTTGATAGCGAACAATAGAAGTTGCTTTTGCCAACTCGTCACCCAGGCGCTCAAGCATTCTCCTCTCCACCCCTAATTCGGGACTAGGACTCCACGGTAAGTCATGATGATTCATCACAACTTTCTGACTGTAATCGGCATTGAGATTCATTTATTCAATTTGTATGGTTGAAAACATTACCAAGCATAGCAAGCAAATTGAATGCGCGCTCTTAAGACAAAACCCTCACCATTCCTAATGCGGGTTAGCTTTTCTAGTGGGCCCACTAGGACTTGAACCTAGCTTTAGGAGCTTAGTTTGTATGGCAATTAATATATAGAGAAATAACCCTGTCTCGGTATTAAAATTACTTTTATTTGACGGGCAATAAATGAAAGATCCCATGACTATCGAAGGATCCTTAAACCCAATAACAATTAAAAACCTTGAAGTCTTTGCGCTAAGAGCCGCAATTAGTAATCCCGTTCGAACATCTTTTGGCACCATGAAAGACCGTCCTGCATTATTTGTCAAAATTGAGGACAAAGATGGCGCTATCGGATGGGGAGAAATTTGGTGCAACTTCCCGAGTGTAGGGGCAGAATACCGCGCTAAGTTATTAAATGAGGTCTTCATTCCCATCCTCATTAATCAAAAATTTAATAGCCCTCAAGATCTCTACGAATCCATTAGCCATAAAACTGCTGTTCTTGCTATTCAATCAGGAGAATTCGGCCCTATTGCTCAAATCATCTCTGGTATTGATATAGCCGCTTGGGATTTATTTGCTCGCCGTGCTGGACAACCCCTTTGGAAATACTTGGGCGGAAATAATCCCAGGGTCAAAGTTTATGCGAGCGGAATTAATCCAGATCAACCTGAAAAAGTAATAAGCCAATTCCTTGATACAGGATATAACGCATTTAAATTAAAAGTAGGCTTTGATCTTGAAACTGACGTTAGCAATCTTAAAAAAATTAGGGCAATAATTCCGGCCCATACATTAATGATTGATGCCAATCAGGCATGGAGCCTACAGAGTGCCATCAAAAATATTAATGCAATGGAAGAATTTAACCTACATTGGATCGAGGAACCTATAAGAGCGGATTCCTCAATGGACGAGTGGCAATTTCTGTCAAGAAACTGCAACGCTACAATTGCTGCCGGTGAGAATATGAGCTCACAAAAACAGTTTGATACCGCCATCCAGTCTAAAGTTTTTGGAGTCTTACAGCCTGATATTGCCAAATGGGGTGGTATATCTGAGTGCAAAATCGTTGTTCAAAATATCCTTGAGAACAAAGTTAGCTATTGCCCTCACTATTTAGGTGGCGGTATAGGTCTATTAGCCTCCGCTCACCTATTGGCTGCCAGCGGAAGTGATGGATACTTAGAAATCGATTCTAATGACAATCCACTTAGAACGCTGATATGCGGACCAGTTAACAATGTTATTAATGGTCACATCACACTATCAAATGAGCCCGGGATCGGAGCGCAGGTGAATTTAGAAGAATTATCTCCATTTCGCATCACCCATACCTAATGCAACTTCATTACACTGAAAAAATGATGATTAAAACTTTTCAACTGAGCGCGCTTATCTTTTTCCTTTCCATTACTCAAAATGGTAACGCCCAATCTTGGCCAGCAGGTCCTGTCAAGATAATCGTTCCTTATGCGGCAGGAGGCGGCGTAGATCCGGTAGCCAGATTAGTCTCTCAAAAGCTTGCTGAAATCTGGAAACAACCTGTTGTGGTAGAAAATAAAGCAGGGGGCAGCGGAACCATTGGCGCGAATTTTGTTGCTAAGGCACCTGCTGATGGTCTAACGATTCTGATGTCGGCGACAGCAGAGGTCGTTATTAATCAGCATTTTATGCAAAAGATGCCCTATAACCCAGATATCGACCTTAAGCCGGTCACCCTCTTAGTCAAGCTTCCATTTGTTTTGGTTACAAATCCCTCCAAACCATACAACAATGCAAGTGAGTTGATTGCTTATGCCAAAAACAAACCAGATGCTGTAACTTATGCATCCTCTGGTCCGGGCACCCCTCAGCACTTAGCTGCGGTGATGCTTGAGCAACAGGCTCATATCAAATTAGTACATATTCCATATAAGGGAGTAGCCCCATCAGTATCAGATTTACTAGCGGGGCATGTTGATATTGGCTTTGCTGGACTTCCTACTGCACTACCTCATATCAAGTCTGGCGCATTAAAAGCACTTGGACTCTCATCAAAATCCATTTCTCCAGCGGCACCTAATATTCCACCCTTAGCAAAAACTCCACAATTAGAGAACTTTGACCTTACCCAGTGGTTTGGGGTCTATGTTCCGAGTGGAACTCCAAACTTGATCGCACAAAAAATTCAAGAAGACATTACAGCTATATTAAAAATGCCTGACGTAAAAGACACTTTAGAAAAACAAGGTGCCCAACCAGGAAATATGAATATGACTGAATTTCAGACCTTCTCAAAGAGTGAAAGCAAGAAATTTGGTGATATCGTAAAGAGCGCAAAGATTGAACAAAACTAGAGAAAAAAATACCAACCCGAAGGTTGGTATTTTCAATTCTGATGGGCCCGCTAGGACTGGAACCTAAGGCCCAAGGATTATGTGAGTTGTAACCATGGGTAGATCTTCATAAAAAGCCAGCCTGCCCGCGATACGTGTTGGTCCGTAATGATTTTTAGGATACATAAGCGTAACTAATTGGCTTTCAAAGTTTCCACAACTGCTGCCAAGAAATCCAAATCATCAATTGCCTGCTTACCAACAGGTTTGGGGCGGGCCCCCAAACCAACAATCACAATATTATTGGCTGGATTAATGTAGAGATATTGGCCATGGATACCTCTGCCCATAAAGACACTTTCATGAATTTTTCCGGCTTCAGGTTTGACTGTCCACCACTGATAGCCATAGCCATTTTTACCTGTGACCCCATTAATGGGTTTGGCGCTTCCAGCTTCAGCAAGCCATCCATCTGGAACAATACTTTGTCCATTTACTTTTGCACCATCTAATATGAATTGGCCAAAACGTCCGAAGTCACGCAAGACAGCTAAGATGCCGCTTCCACCAACTTCATGACCACCCGGAGAATCTAGCCACCACAATCCATTGGCTTGCATGCCAATCGGTATCCATACCTTTTTAGACAGGTAATCGGCAAGGGGCATCTTGGTTGCAGCCTGAACAAGCTCTCCAATTAAAACTGTTTCACCTGTGCTGTAGTTAAAGTTCTTGCCAGGCTCCGATGCTTTGGAAAGTGTTTTCATGACATCAAAAATAGCGCCTTGCTTATTGCTAGCAATTTGAAGCTCTAATAACTTACGGCGGTCAGATGATGGGTCGGTATAGGTTTCATTCCATTTCACCCCAGAAGCCATCATTAATAAGTCTCGAACGGAGACCCCCTCATAAGCACTTCCAGAAAGTTGTGGCAAATATTTGGTAACAGAATCATTTAAGCTACCGATATAACCATCTTTAATAGCCGCACCCACCAGTGTCGATACAAATGACTTAGCCACTGACATCGACATCCATCTTGTGTCCTGAGTCACCCCATAATCATAATGTTCATAGGCAATCTTGCCGTCTTTCAGCACCAACAAACCCACCATTCGGTTAAGCGCTACGTAATCTGGTAAATCATAAGCTTTACCCTCTGAGGTAAATTTCAATGAAGTTAATTGTTGATTACTCTGTAGTAGAGGAGAGGGCTTACCGCCAGCCTTAATCACACGCGTAGGAAATATGCGCTCAGTTTGACTATAAGTGCGAACTGCTTTATCGGGATAAAGAGAGCCATCGTAAATATCTCTTGCGCCTCCAATACCTGCATCAGAAGGTTGGGCTCCTAACCCAATTGAGAAAAGAATAATGCCGATTATTAGCAATCTTTTAATCATCAGACACCTCACCCGAAATGTTTAAAAGAACATTATTAGTCAAAATAATAGATAAATGCTCTTACCGCATTAGTGGAAACTACTTAGCAAAAAGACAAAACCCTCACCATTTCTGATGAGGGTTAGGTTTTCTGGTGGGCCCACCAGGACTTGAGCCTGGGACCAAAGGATTATGAGAGCAGACAAGCAAAGAAAATCAATCAGATTTCAAGGGCTTACATCGCCTGTTAATCGGTATATCAATAAATATGCTGCGAGAGCACATCTCTTCCCTGCAACAGCTCGCAGTCATTCGGATATGAAAAGCAACCCATTAACAATTTAAATCTATAGCATTCATTGCAGCATTTGCAATACTTTGAGCATCCACCCCAAAGTATTCTCGTAGAGCAGCCCTTGTGTCACTTCTGCCAAATCCATCGGTTCCCAAGGTTACATACCTTCTGCCATCAGGAATATAGGCCCGAATACTCTCAGGGACTGCATGGACATAATCTGTAGCGGCGATGATTGGACCCTTACTTTGGGCAAGAGTTTGTGTAATAAATGGGATCGACCCATTTTTTCTTTTTTCCGCAACGGCATTCTCAATCGTCCTTCCATCTCTGGATAACTCACTCCAACTAGTCACGCTAAATATTTCAACATTCATTCCGCGCTCAGATAAAATATCTGCCGCCTTCACCACTTCAGTCATGATTGCACCAGACCCCAGTAAGGTGACATAGGTCTCTTGTCCGCCTCCTTTAGCGGGGATCGACCTAAATTTATAACAACCACGGATCACGCTTTCAGATACATTCATTGGCAAGTCGGGCTGTTCATAATTTTCATTCATCAAGGTAATGTAATAAAACACATCACTTTGATCTATAAGCATCTCACGCATACCTTTATCCACAATGATGGCCAACTCTCCAGCAAATGCAGGGTCATACGCCTTACAGTTGGGTATCGTTGCAGCTACTAGATGACTGCTACCATCTTGATGTTGTAGGCCCTCGCCGCCCAATGTTGTCCTGCCTGATGTTGCACCCAGTAAAAATCCTCTTGCGCGTTGATCTGCTGCTGCCCATATGGCATCACCAATACGCTGAAAACCAAACATTGAGTAATAAATATAGAACGGAAGCATTGCAATACCATGCACACTGTAACTGGTAGCTGCAGCTGTCCAACTTGCTATAGCGCCCGCTTCACTGATTCCTTCCTCCAATATTTGTCCATCTAATGCCTCGTGATAACTCAATACTGAACCAATGTCCTCTGGCTCATAACGCTGACCTACACTGGAGTAAATACCTACTTGTTTAAATAAATTAGCCATTCCAAAAGTACGAGCTTCGTCAGCCACAATCGGCACAACTCGTGGACCCAGATCCTTATTCTTCAGCAATCCCCCCAATATGCGTACGAATGCCATCGTTGTTGACATCGCCTTACCATCTGCAGATAGTGCAAAGGCAGCATAAGACTGCAAATCAGGAACATTCACAACTTCACATTTTGTGAAACGTTTAGGTAATTGGCCGCCTAATTTATCGCGTTGTTTTTTTAGATATTGGATTTCCGAACTATTTTCATCGGGCCTAAAAAAGGATAAGTTCGTAGCCTGCTCATCAGTTAAAGGAAGGTTAAAACGATTGCGATATTCAATTAAAGCAGTTTCATCCATTTTTTTCTGGCTATGCGTTGTCATTTTTCCTTGCCCAGCCTGCCCCATCCCATAACCTTTTTTGGTGTGAGCCAAAATAACAGTTGGCTGACCTTGGTGATCTGCGGCAGCCTGATATGCTGCGTAGATTTTTACTAAATCATGGCCGCCGCGCTTCAAGCGATCAATTTGCTCATCCGTCATACCCTGCGCTAATTTGGCTAACTCTTCGTTTTGGCCAAAAAAGTTTTCTCGATTAAAGCGACCGTCTTTTGCTGCAAAGGTTTGCATTTGCCCATCGACAGTTTCTGCGAATGCTTTCACCAATGCTCCCGTAGTATCTCGAGCAAATAAGCCATCCCAATCACTTCCCCAAACCAACTTAATTACATTCCAACCTGAACCGCGGAATAATTTTTCTAACTCACTAATAATTTGACCATTACCGCGGACTGGCCCGTCTAGGCGCTGCAGGTTACAGTTCACAACCCAGACTAAGTTATCTAGCTTTTCTCTTGATGCTAGGGTTAGTGCGCTCATACTCTCTGGCTCATCCATTTCACCATCACCAAAGACTCCCCAAACCTTTCTACTGGAGCAGTCTAGTAATTGGCGATCGGAGAGATAGCGCATGAAGCGCGCATGATAGATTGAACTAATGGGGCCAATCCCCATCGATCCAGTAGGAAATTGCCAAAAATCAGGCATTAACCAAGGGTGCGGATAACTAGATAATCCTTTTGCACCTACCTTACTTGCACTAATTTCCTGCCTGTAATGCGTCAAATCGTTCTCGGTAAGTCTGCCCTCTAAATAAGCGCGAGCGTACACACCAGGAGCGCTGTGAGGTTGAAAGAATACTAAGTCACCACGATGCTTTTCATCTCCATCTTCTTTTCTGGCATGAAAGAAATGATTGAACCCAACCTCAAAAAGATCTGCTGCGCTGGCATAACTTGCAATATGCCCGCCCAACTCACCATAGGCTTCATTAGCCTGCGCAACCATTGCCAAAGCATTCCAGCGCATAAGAGAGGCGAGCTTTTCTTCTATTGCCAAATCTCCCGGGAAGGAAGGCTGCTGATCCACGGGGATCGAATTAACGTAAGGGGTCACTAAATCTGGGACCCAATTGATCTGATGCTTATTAGCAAGTTTGACCAAATTATCTAAAATAAATTTGGCTCGTAGATGATCACCATGAGTTATTAGATCGATAAAGGCTTCATTCCACTCTGCGGTTTCAGCTGGATCAGGATCGATGCTTTTTATATCAAGGTACTTTGAAATATCAGAAGCGCTCATACATAACCTCTAGGTTATTTTGCGAAAGCCCATCATTACCAGTTGAGCTAAATACTGAGGTTTATTTTGTAACATTCTTCATGAAATAGGATGCTGATTATTGGTTTAAAATCAATATTTTCAGCATAATCTACTTAGTTAATTGATTTTTGAGGAATTTTATGACCCTAGATACCATAGATATCAGAATATTGAATGAGCTACAAAATGATAGTTCACTCAGTAATGTAGCGCTGGCAAAACGTATTCACCTATCCCCCTCCCCTTGCCTTATGCGTGTGAAAGCACTGAAAGACAAGGGCGTCATTAGAAATTATGTTGCGCTAGCGGATCCCAAAATTCTAGGACTTGATTTAAATGTATTTATCTCGATTAGCCTAAAGGAGCAATCTAAACAGGCTTTATCTGAATTTGAAGAACGCATCTCAGAACATGATGAAGTCATGGAATGCTATCTCATGACTGGAGATAGCGACTATCTTATTCGAGTTGCCGTATCTGATATGGGGACGCTAGAGAAATTTATTCTCGAGCAACTTACACCAATTCCAGGAATTGAGAAAATCCGCTCAAGCTTTGCTTTAAAACAAGTACGCTATAAAACCGCGCTACCTTTACCAAAGTAAATTTGGTTTTTACTTAAGCACTGATTACTATAGCTAATCCTGCTATTGATGATGGGCACTCTCTCATCTTGAGTTCAAGATAAAGATCAGGCATTGATTTCTTTCTGAAATAACATCTCCATCTCTCTGCGAATTTGAATCGCTTGCTTGCTTGCATCGTAATCAACATCACTCCAGCAAATAGACTTTCCTGCAGGAATATCCTTATTCAGGATCATATTGTGAGCCAAGCCAATTGGTAGGGCGCTAAATTTAAGTGAATCCGCAGTATTGATTAATTTTCCGTATACGGTAAAACCACCTTCTCCATCCAAACTCTCTCCCGCCTTTAATAAGCGCTTAGCTGTGGCAACGACGTCCCCATTCCATGCGCCAGTAGCTCCAGTTGCCTCCCCACGTACCGCAATACTTGCTACCGAGATACCTAATTCCAGTCCAATTAAATGATATGGCTTATACATAGCGGCATATTTACCAGTGCTATCTGTTTTCAGACCGTATTGTGCAAAACACTCCATCACATATTTGCTTGGTGCCTCAAATACTGCATACACACCCCAACGAAGATCTCGAAAAACGGGGCGGCCATCTCTCTCGATGGATGACACAACTTCAACCATGCCCTTATGCGGAAGAATCCCACCTTCTAATGTTGGACGTAAGATATTTGGCAAGTCATCTACACCGCAAGGAGGGAACATTAAGCCATCTCTAGGTGGTGTTAAATCACATCCGTTGGCTACCGCAGCCATTTCAAGAGCAGATTTTGTTCCGTCTAAAAATGAGTTAAACATTTGCGCATTAAAATCGCCGCCAGCAACTTGCTCCTCAGAAAAACCATAGTGACTCCAAACAGTTTCTGGTGTCGACTGATGGTAGATAGGTAAATACTTAGTTCCCTTTCCTGCGCAGACGACCTCCATGCCGATCGTTCTAGCCCAATCTACTAACTCAGCGATCAAAGCGGGTTGATCGCCTGAGGCCATCGTGTAAATAACACCTGCCTCAGCAGCTTTACGCGCCAATAATGGACCGGCCAATACATCAGCCTCCACATTGACCATAATAATATGCTTACGATGCTTAAAGCATAGTAAGGCGTGGGCAATTCCAGCGGCCGGACTACCTGTAGCATCAATAACAATATCGATGTACTCGCTAGCTATCATTTTTTCAGCATCATCGGTAACAAAAGTAGATCCTGATTTAGCAGCATCTTGAAGCGAGCTTGCACTAAAGCGTTGCTCATCCCAACCCACGCGTGCAAGAGAAGCTTTTGCACGTGATGGAGACAGATCGACAACAGCAAGCAAATGAATCCCTGGGGTACGTGGCGCTTGTGAAAGATACATAGAGCCAAACTTACCCGCACCAATGATGCCAACTCTTACGGGATTATTATTTGCAGCGCGTAACTTCAGTTTCTCAATGAGGGACATCTAAATATCTCCAAGGAATATGCCCGAGCTAGTATCTTTTTTGTACGATTGATAGGCAAGATATGTAAAGTGTATACAACTCTTACAAAACAGCACCTAAAGCGAGGTCCAAAAGACAAAACCCTCACCATTTCTGATGAGGGTTAGCTTTTCTGGTGGGCCCACCAGGACTTGAACCTGGGACCAAAGGATTATGAGTCCTCTGCTCTAACCAACTGAGCTATGGGCCCGTTAGTCTTTGGTTCAATCCTCTTCGAGGAAAGTCTTGAGTTTGTCGCTACGGCTTGGATGACGCATTTTTCTCAGGGCCTTAGCTTCTATCTGACGAATACGCTCACGAGTAACGTCAAACTGTTTACCCACTTCTTCAAGCGTGTGATCCGTACTCATCTCAACACCAAAACGCATACGTAATACTTTGGCTTCGCGTGGTGTTAATGAATCCAGAACATCCTTCACCACATCACGCATAGATTCATGCAATGCGGCTTCAGCTGGCGCCAAGGTGTTGCCATCCTCAATGAAGTCACCCAAATGAGAATCTTCGTCGTCACCGATTGGCGTTTCCATGGAGATAGGCTCTTTGGCAATCTTCATAATCTTACGAATCTTGTCCTCAGGAATTTCCATTTTCAGCGCCAACGTTGCGGCATCTGGCTCATGGCCAGTTTCTTGCAAGATTTGACGGCTGATACGGTTCATCTTATTGATCGTCTCGATCATATGAACTGGGATACGGATCGTACGGGCTTGGTCAGCGATAGAGCGGGTAATTGCCTGACGAATCCACCAAGTTGCATAGGTTGAGAACTTGTAACCACGTCGGTATTCAAACTTATCTACTGCTTTCATCAAACCAATATTACCTTCTTGAATCAAATCCAAGAACTGCAAACCACGGTTAGTGTATTTCTTAGCAATCGAGATCACCAAACGTAAGTTGGCTACAGTCATCTCGCGCTTTGCTTCACGTGCACGCTTCTCACCAGCAGTCATTCGTTTGTTCACTTCTTTTAATTCTGGAAGTGGAATAACAACGCGAGTTTGAATATCAATTAACTTCTGTTGAAGCTCTTGAACGGCAGGAACGTTACGTTGCAAGAGTGCGCTGTAAGACTTATTCTCTTTCAGCAACTTATCAGTCCAAGTAAGATTCATAGCCATCTTAGGGAAGTCTTTCAAGACATCACTACGATTTACGCCAACCTTGTCTACCAATAAATTCACAATACCACGCTCTAACTTCCAAACTTGGTCAACTTGTGAGCGCATGGTGTCGCATAATTTCTCAACGCTCTTAGCGGTCAAACGGAAACCAAGCAACTCACCACGGATAAGATCCTGCGCCTTGATATAAGCTGGGCAGTTATAGCCCTCTTTATCAAATGCACGACGCATCTTATCGGCTTGAGTACGAACAATCGCAAACTTCTCTAGAGAAATCTGTTTTAACTCCTCAAGCTGTTTTGCATTCGCTGTGGCTGCACCACCGCCACCACCGCCTTCGTCTTCACCAACATCTTCGCCTTCTTCGGCATCTGGATCCACTTCTGGCTCTTCTGGTCCAAGCTTAATATCTACAGCATTTGGATCTACCAATCCATCAACGAATTGATCAATTTCGATTTCACCACTAATAATCTTATCGACGTTGATCAAAATTTCGCCAATGGTTACTGGGCAAGCAGCTAAAGCCATCACCATGTCTTTGAGGCCAGCCTCAATCTTCTTGGCAATCACGATCTCGCCTTCGCGAGTCAGTAGATCAACTGTACCCATCTCACGCATATACATGCGGACTGGATCGGTTGTACGACCAAACTCTGAATCAACCGTTGACAGAGCGGCTTCCGCTTCTTCTTCAGCCTCTTCTTCAGTGGTTGCCGCAGAACCATTCTCATTCAATAAAAGGGTTTCAGCATCGGGGGCTTGTTCGTAAACAGTAATGTTGATGTCATTTAAGAGACTAATCAAAGTTTCCAATGCGTCGGCATCAGATAACTCATCAGACATCACGTCGTTCATCTCACCGTGAGTTAAGTAACCCTTAGACTTACCCATCTTAATCAGGGTCTTCAAACGTGTACGACGTAACTCTTGCTGCGCTTCAGAGCCTAATTGTTGTGCTGCGAATTCTTTTAGAAGCGCCTTTTCTTTTGCTTTACGCTCACGCGCTTTTTGGCGGTCGGTTAAAACTGGCTCAGCGCCTTCAACCGGAGCATCGGGCTTGGCCTTGCGACCACGAACTTTTTTCTCCTCACCAACAACTTCAGCAACTCCCTCAACTTCTGCCGCTTTTACTTTTTTTCCTTTAGTTTCTGCTTTTGCATCTGCTTTTGGCTCGGCCTTCGCATCTTTTGCAGGCGCAGCTTTAACGGTAGCCACTTTTCCTTTTTTAGGAGGTTCAACTTTTGCTACTGGTTTAGAGGCTTTGGCTGAAGTTTTCGCTACTGGCTTTGCAGCAGCCTTCACTGGCTTAGCAGGAGTCTTTGCTTTGGCTACGGGTTTTGCTAGAGTTTTTACTGGCTTAGCAGGTGTCTTTGCTTTAGCAACTGGCTTGGCTACAGGTTTTGCAGGTATCTTTGCTTTAGCAACTGGCTTTGCAGGCGTCTTTGCCTTGGCTTTTGCTTTAGCAACTGGCTTTGCAGGCGTCTTTGCCTTGGCTACAGGTTTTGCTGGAGCTTTTGCTTTAGCAACTGGCTTTGCAGGCGTCTTTGCCTTGGCTACAGGTTTTGCTGGAGCTTTTGCTTTTGGAGTCGATTTAGCTGCTGGTTTTTTCTTGATATTAGGCATTTATTAGCACTTACTCACATTACTGTTGATTGATATCGACTGATTAAGTACAGCCACGTTGTCCACTTGCCCAAAATTTCATCAAAATAAAGCGCAAGTGACTGAATTAAATCGTTTTTTTCTTGGGAACAGAGGATTATAGTCGATTGTGACTTTTTTACCCCTACTTATAGTAAAAATATGGGGTTCATTTCTCTGATTTCTAGGGTGAAATCAGTTATTTCTTATGAGAACTTCAGTCTCTCGCCTAATTCACGATATCTAGCCCGATCTTGCTCGGTTGCCGTGCTTGCGGCAAGCTTTTGGGCAATCTGAGTCATTTCTAGCTTGAGATGGGTTAACTCGAGCTTTTTAAAGGCTCCTTCCAAGTCTGCGGAGGCGCCCTCTAGATCTAAATCAGATCCCATGACCCGCTTTCTGAGAGCCTCATACAAAGGAGCCAGTTCACTACGGGACAGTTGCTCTTGGAACATAGCAAAAGCACCTGCTCCGACCATGTCAGGCTTTTCACCCTCACCGGAAACCAATTCCACTTGATCGCATTGCAGCAATAAATCCTGCATTAATGTGAGTGTCTTGGCCGAACGTTGCTCAGATGCCTGCAAAGCTAGGGCCCGTTTATTGGAATCTAAAGCCTTACCCAAATGTGGAAACTGAATTAAGACGCGCAAAATTTGTACAGCCAAATCCGTGGGCGCCTGCGGGGGTGCAATGTTTTGTGTAAACACTCTTTTCGCGGATCCCTTCGAGGCTTGCCATGGTGCACCTTGCGCTCTATTGCCAGTGTTGGAACTAGTAAAGCCTGGTGCACGTGTTGGGCTTGCAGAATACGATCCGGCTTGTGCTGGAGCGGGTACTACTGTTAAACCGCAAAAAGACTCTAACTCTGCTGGTGTCGAGTTTGTTCTGATAGCAAGCTCGCGCAATATTTGTGTACGTAAAGCGATTGGTGGCATTGAGAGTAGTAAAGGTTTGGCAGCATGATGTGTTTGTGCCCTGCCCTCTGGTGTGGTGAGCTCATGCCCTTCGCTAGCAATCTTGAAGAAGAAGCTCGAAATTGACATAGCCTCTTTGATGACCTTTTCAAAGGCAGGGGCGCCATAGGCACGCACATAACTATCGGGATCGTGTTCAGTCGGTAAGAATAAGAAACGAATTTCTTTATCGTCAGACATCAAAGGCAAGCAAGCCTCTAGCGCTCTCTGTGCTGCACGTTGCCCTGCAGAATCGCCATCAAACGAAAAGACCACGCGATCAGTTTGGCGCAAAAGCATGCGCACGTGATTAGCGGTACATGCGGTGCCTAAGGTGGCTACGGCATTCGGGAAACCCAATTGCGCAAGCGCCACTACATCCATATAACCTTCACACACCAAGACATACTCTTGTGCACGAATAGCCTGTCTTGCCTCAAATAATCCGTAGAGCGTATTGCCCTTAGAGAAGAGTGGTGTCTCAGGGGAATTCAAGTATTTCGGCTCACCTTGATCCAAGATGCGACCACCAAAACCAATCACCTGACCTTTGGGATTGCGAATCGGAAACATAATCCGATCACGAAAGCGATCGTAACGTCTTGCAGTTTGATTGCCTTCGCTTTGCTCACTCTGAATCAGCAAGCCACCTTCCAACAATGTTTTAGCAACTTCATCATTAGCATAAGTACCAAATACTGCTTCGAGACCTTGCCAGCCATCTGGCGCATAACCTAAGGAATACCGTTTAGCAATTTCTCCAGTAAGACCGCGCCCTTTTAAATATTCCACTGCGCGTGGCGCCACTTTCAGTTGCGCGCGATACCAATCAGATGCGGAACTCATCACTTCGCTAAGGGCCATCGCCTGCTGCTGTCTTACTACGTCCTGAGCGGTACGTTCTTCACGTGGCACAGTGAGTCCAGCTGAGCGCGCTAAATCTTCAATCGCATCCACATAGCCCAGCCCCGAGTACTCCATCGCAAAACTGATGGCCGAGCCGTGCGCTCCGCAACCAAAGCAGTGATAGAACTGCTTAGTGGGTGAAACAGAAAATGAAGGGGATTTTTCAGAATGGAACGGGCACAAACCTTGATAGTTTGCGCCCGCTTTTTTTAACTTCACATGCTCCCCAACCACATCAACGATGTCAATCCGATTTAAAAGATCGGCAATGAAGGATTGAGGGATGAGCGCCATTAGTGCTGAACTGAGTGGCTCACTTGGCCAGAGCGGCTTTCACTAAGGCAGAAACTTTTCCCATATCTGCCTTACCAGCCAATTGCGCTTTAAGAGCGCCAATGACTTTTCCCATATCTTGTGGACCAGCTGCACCGGTGGAGCTCACCGCCACAGCTACTGCAGCCTCAACCTCAGCATCAGACAATTGCGCAGGCAAATACGCTTGCAAGATGGCCATTTCGCCAGCTTCGATTGCCACTAAATCATCGCGTCCTGCTTTTTCAAATTGAGAGATTGAATCTTTGCGCTGCTTAATCATTTTTTCTACAGTGGCTATGACGCCAGCATCATCAACCACGATGCGCTCATCTACTTCACGTTGCTTAATGGCCGCCAATAAAAGACGGATAGCACCCAAACGTGCAACTTCTTTTGCACGCATTGCGTTTTTCATATCTTCGGTAATTTGGTCTTTGAGGCTCATATCGTGGTTCCTATTGTGCTGAATACTCTTGATTATTACTCGGACGCTGAAAAAGCAAAAACCCGCTGCGTTTCAACGTCAGCGGGTTTCAAAGCTTCTCGGTGAAGAGAGCTTTTAAATGCGATTAGTAAAGCTTTTTAGGCAACATCTGGCTGCGAATACGCTTGTAA
>Ga0194059_1000399_pt1 | contig 20832 bp, 18 predicted proteins | sample SepL6211m_MetaG_FD_163426 | JGI IMG/M metagenome (GOLD analysis project Ga0194059, IMG submission 163426) | Anoxic zone freshwater microbial communities from boreal shield lake in IISD Experimental Lakes Area, Ontario, Canada - Sep2016-L626-11m | ecosystem: Environmental > Aquatic > Freshwater >... | reverse complement strand
CTCATGGTCCTTGAAACCACCAAGTTCTTTACTTGAGAAACCAATCCAAGGGCACTCTTCGACCTGTCTCGCAAGAATTCTCCGTACGCTTCATCAACGACAATGAGAGCCGATGGCAACGCAGTAGCAACGGCCAAGACAATGGTGGGATCGAGAGAAGTTCCAGTTGGATTATTTGGTGAAGTGAGGAAGACCAGATTCGCCGATGCCTGAGTTGCCTGGGCCACGATGAATTCAGCGTTTAATGAGAATCCAGGACCGCGCTCCCCATCGATCCAGGTAGTTTGGGTGCTACGCGCAATATTTGAATGCATCGAGTAACTTGGAACGAATCCAATGGCACATCGATCGCGTCCGCCGAAAGCCATGAAGATCTGCTGGATAATCTCGTTACTTCCATTCGCTGCCCAGACCTGCCCAACGGTCAGCGCAGGAGCTCCTTGAGATGTGAGGTAAGCGGCGAGCGAGGCACGCAGCTCTAGGGCATCACGATCCGGATAGCGATTGAGATCACTAGCGATGCGAGACATTTCATGCTGGATTTCATCTACGACGGCGCCAGGAAGGGCGTAGGGATTTTCATTCGTATTAAGCCGAACAGTTACATCAAGTTGAGGTGCGCCATAAGGATGCTGATCTCTGAGATCATCGCGAACAGGAAGCCACTGAGGCCAATTACTCTCACCCATGTAACTGTTCGCTCTCTTCAAATCGAGCAGTGATGGCTTCTCCGTGCGCGGGCAGATCTTCAGCACGAGCGAGAGTAATGACATACTCCCCTACTTCTTGGAGTGCAGCCTTGTTGTACTCAATCAAGTGCACCCCACGCAAGAAAGTTTGCACAGATAGTCCGCTTGAATGACAGGCGCAACCGCCAGTAGGAAGAACATGGTTGGAGCCTGCGCAATAGTCTCCTAAAGAGACCGGTGAATGTGGTCCCACAAAAATTGCGCCAGCATTTTTGACTTGTTCGGCAACTTTACGGGCATCCTTCGTCTGAATCTCTAGATGTTCTGCCGCATAGGCATCTACAACATTGAGACCTTGCTCGATATCTCGCACCATGATGATTTTGGATTGGGTACCAGCTAACGCGGTGGCAATTCGCTCCCCATGCTTCGTCAAAGAAACTCGCTGCGCTAAAGCAAGATCAACGGCATCGGCAAGTGCATCGCTTGTGGTTACTAGTACCGCGGCTGCCAGAGTGTCGTGCTCCGCCTGACTAATGAGATCAGCTGCCACATGTTCTGCATCTGCTGAATCATCAGCCAAGATAGCAATTTCCGTGGGCCCGGCTTCGGAATCAATTCCGATTACGCCACGCAGATATCGCTTTGCGGCAGCGACATAAACATTTCCAGGCCCAGTGACAATATCAACGGGGGCACATCCTTCTGCATACCCATAAGCGAACATAGCAATCGCCTGAGCACCACCGACTGCATAAACTTCGGTAATACCAAGAAGGCCGCAGGCCGCAAGAATTGTTGGGTGCGGGTACCCACCGTGGTCTTTTTGTGGAGGCGAGGCGACGGCGATGCTGGCAACTCCGGCAATTTGAGCAGGCACCACATTCATGACCACGCTACTCGGGTACACGGCCAAGCCTCCAGGAACATAGAGCCCCACACGCTCTACAGGAATCCATTTCTCAGTGACCGTACCGCCCGGTGCAACTTCCGTGGTGTGCGGAGGGCGACGTTGGTCTTCATGAACGATGCGAGCGCGGCGAATCGACTCTAAAAGCGCTAAGCGTACGTCGGGGGCGAGCGCTCCTAACGAGGCATTGATAACTTCTGGGGGTACGCGCAGAGAGGTGGGCCGTATGCCATCGAATTCCTCGCAGAGATCAAGAAGTGCGACTTCGCCACCCGCGGCTACTCGCTCGATGATCGGCTTGACCCGAGAGAGAACGCTCTCCACGTCGACACCAGCACGTGGCATGAGTGAGCGCAGGTGGCCGCGATCAGATCGCAGATCCATGCGTAGATCAACTCTCTCCAACTGGCCACCTCCCTTGTCTGGTTCTCGCGTGTGGGCGCTCTCTCGCATATCTAAGGATCCCAGTCTAGATGAGAGCTCAGGATGCAGGATTGCAATTCTCCTCTACGCTCATAAACGTGGATGTGATCCCGCTCTTCCCGCTTTCAGTCCTGCTGGTGCCAGGACTGGTGCTGCCACTTCACATTTTTGAGCCGCGCTACCGGCAGATGGTGAGCGATCTCATGACTCTCCCCGGAGAGAAACGAGAGTTTGGGCTCATTTCGCTCCGTCGCGATGGCGACGTATCACGCGATGGCATCGCAGCGATGGTTCGAACCGGCACCGCTGCCCGCATTGATGAGATCACCGAATTGGGTGACGGACGAAGCAATATCTCCGCTGTGGGCACTCGCAGGTTCCGGATATTGGAACTTCTTCCCAGCGATACCTATTTCAAAGCGCGAGTGGAGTGGCTCGAAGAAGACATCACCACGGAAAGTTCGGGGTTGGCAGGTGCGACGATGAAGAGTTTCCACAAATACACACGCGTTCTCTCGGCAAATGGATTACCGCACATAGATGCACCCGACGGGTTGCCAGATGATCCAAATCTTATTTCTTACATCGTTGCAACTTCAGCACTTTTCGACAGCAGAGAAAAACAAGAATTGTTAGACATCGATACCACCGACGAACGCCTTGAAAAATCTCGTGAACTACTCGATAGGGAGCGCAGGATTATTTCGACAATCCCTTCACTTCCCGCTTCAGATCTCGCAGATAGCGAAGTCTGCCCGAACTAAGATCTACAGATGTCTGCAAAAGTTGCATTGGTGGCGCGGAGCAAATCTGCCGGCGAGATTTCAATATCGAAACCCCGCTTGCCACCGCTGACAAAAATCGTATCGAAGAGTTGTGCGGTCTCATCTATTGAGGTAGGCAACGCCTTACGTTGACCAACTGGAGATATTCCGCCTACAACGTAGCCAGAACTCCGCTCTGCGGAGAGAGGTAACGCCATCTCTGCTCTTTTGAAACCAAGAGACATCGCCAATTTCTTAAGATCAAGTTTCTCACTCACCGGGATGACGCCCACTACTAATTTTTCACCCGAGTCCGCAACGTTTGCCATCAGTGTTTTGAAAACTCGAGCTGGATCTACTCCTAGCGCGGCCGCCGCCTCGAGACCGAAGGACTCTGCACGGGCATCGTGGTCATAAAAATGATCTACCCACGATATGGAGAGCTCGCTCAAGAGTTTGGTTGCCGAAGTTGCCGGACTCACGCCAGACAACCTGCCCCAAAGAGCGCTTTCAGATCAGCGCTCAAAGATGGTGTCACTCGAACGCGTAATCCCTCTTCAATTTTGAGGAGCGTACTTTGACCAGCACTTTCCAAACGCACCTGCACGTCGGTTGTCCCTGGATGAGTTCTTAGGATTTCCTTCAGCCGTTCAACATTGGGCTGTGTGCATAAAGCCACCGGCATGGTGACGCAGAGAGGTCCTCGCGCACCCACCGAGATGTCGGGAACTGTCATTTCCATAGCAAAGAGACGTGCTTGCTCCTCGCGCTTATCTACTCTGCCTCGAATAATGACGATTGAATCTTCTACGAGAGAATTCGCGTGCGCGTTGTAAGCATTCGAGAAGAAGTTAACATCGATAACGCCCTCGAGATCTTCAAGTGTCACAATCGCCCATGCATCACCCTTGCGGGAGACCTTGCGTTGAATACCTGTGATGAGCCCACCCACCGAGACGATCTGCTCGTGCGCGACATCCTCGCCGGCCAAAGAACTAATGCTGCGATCAACTTGACGCGCCAACACATGCTCGACCCCGAGCAATGGGTGATCTGACACGTAAAGGCCGAGCATCTCGCGTTCGTAGGCGAGAAGGAGTGACTTTTCCCATTCATCAATCGGAACATCAATATCTAGACCAACTGTGTGACTTCCAGCTGGACCCGCTGCGCCAAAGAGGTCGAATTGCCCAATTGCCTCAGCGCGTTTGTTCTCCATTACAGAATCAATGGCTTCCATATGAACGGCCATGAGTCCTCGACGGGTATGACCGAGCGAATCGAAAGCGCCCGCCTTGATGAGTGATTCAACGGTCTTCTTACTACAGGCTTGCGCATCGGCCTTCGCAAGGTAATCGCCAAAACTTTCGAACCGTCCCTTTTCAAGCCGTGCGCCCACGATAGAGGCCACCACACCAGCACCTACATTGCGCACTGCGGCCAGACCGAATCGAATATCAGTACCCCGTGGCGTGAAGTCCGCATCTGATTCGTTGACATCTGGTGGGAGGACCTTAATACCCATCCTGCGGCATTCATTGAGATAGAGCGCACTCTTATCTTTGTCATCACGAACGCTGGTGAGCAAAGCCGCCATGTACTCGGAGGGGTAGTTAGCTTTGAGATACGCGGTCCAATATGAAACGAGACCATAACCCGCCGCGTGCGATTTGTTGAACGCATAGTCGGCGAAGGGAACGAGTGTGTCCCAAAGTTTTTTAATGGTCTTCTCTGAATACTTATTGGCGATCATGCCATCGCGGAATGGAACGTACTCTTTATCGAGAATCTCGGCTTTCTTCTTGCCCATCGCCTTGCGGAGCAAATCCGCCGCACCGAGAGAGTAACCAGCAAGGCGCTGAGCCAATCGAATGACCTGCTCTTGATAAACGATGAGCCCGTAGGTATCTCCGAGCACTTCGTTGAGCGCCTCGGCAGCCTCTTCTACAAGCGGCTGCACGGGCTTTCGATTGTTCTTCCGATCGGCGTAATCGTTGTGGGCATTAGCCCCCATTGGTCCCGGGCGGTAGAGCGCAAGTACCGCGGTGATGTCTTCAAAGGAGTCCGGCGCCAACGATCGAAGCAGCGCCCTCATCGGCCCGCCATCGAGTTGAAAGACGCCGAGTGTGTCTCCGCGCGAGAGCAACTGATACGTGTTCAAGTCCGTAAGCGGAAGTTCTTCAAGAACTACAGTTTCATCACGGTTGGCCTTGATATTGAGCAAACAATCGTCAAGTACTGTGAGGTTTCGAAGCCCCAAGAAATCCATCTTCAGCAAGCCAAGCGCTTCGCAGGCACCCATATCGAACTGGGTAATGATCGCGCCGTCAGCTTCACGTTGATGCACTGGAATAACTTCCATCAGAGGCGTCTTACTTAAAATCACACCGGCAGCGTGAACACCCCATTGGCGCTTAAGCCCTTCGATACCGCGAGCAGTATCGACTACTCGACGAACATCTGGATCAGACTCATACACTGCACGGAATTCACCCGCTTCTGAATAACGTTCGTGCTCGGGATCAAAGATGCCCTTAAGTGGAATGTCCTTGCCCATAATCGAAGGCGGCAAGACTTTCGTAACGCGATCGCCCATAGCAAAGGGATACCCGAGAACTCGTGCGGAGTCCTTAATCGCTTGCTTCGCTTTGATAGTGCCGTAGGTAATGATCTGCGCAACGTGAGTGCTTCCATAACGGTCGGTCGCGTAACGAATCATTTCGCTGCGGCGACGTTCATCGAAGTCAATGTCGATATCGGGCATAGATACGCGTTCCGGGTTAAGGAATCGCTCAAAGAGTAGGCCGTACGGAATGGGATCAATTTCGGTAATGCGCAGCGCCCAGGCGACTACGGCGCCTGCAGCCGAACCACGACCAGGGCCTACGCGGATTCCATTCTTGCGAGCATGTGAAATGAGATCAGCCACAACCAGGAAGTAACCAGGGAAACCCATCTGTTTGATAACAGATAGTTCGAAAGCGGCGCGCTCTAAGTACTCTTGCGGGGCTCCATTGGGAAAACGATATTTAAGACCCAGCGCTACTTCCTTTTCCAGCCAGGAATCCTCCGACTCCCCTTCGGGCACTGGGAAGTTAGGCATGAGATTGGCGCCTTCTGTAAATGAAATAGAACATCTTTCGGCGATAGCCAAGGTTGCATCGCAAGCCTCGGGAAAATCACGAAAGATGTGGCGCATCTCTTCTGGCGATTTCAAATAGAACTCGGTGCCTTCGAACTTGAATCGTTTGGGATCTGCCAAGTTCGACCCTGATTGCACGCAGAGTAGAATCTCATGAGCGTAGGAATCTTCTTGCGCCGTGTAATGCAAATCATTTGTTGCAACTAGCGGAATTTTAAGATCTTTCGCGAGCGCTAGAAGGTCATCGTTGACGCGTTTTTCGATCTCTAATCCGTGATCCATGATTTCGCAGAAGTAATTGCCTTCTCCGAAGATGTCGCGAAAATCTGCAGCTGCTTTTTTGGCGCCGGCCTTATCCCCCATCCGAAGCCGCGTTTGGACTTCGCCGCCCGGGCAACCCGTGGTGGCGATCAATCCTTTGCTGAAACGAGAGAGCAACTCTCGATCCATGCGTGGCTTGTAATACTGGCCTTCAAGCGAAGCAAGTGATGAGAGTTTGAAGAGATTGTGCAGGCCTTCGTTATTTTCTGCGAGCATCGTGAGGTGTGTGTAAGCCCCACCGCCCGAAACATCATCTTCCCCGCCTTGTGCCCACTTTACTTTTTTGCGATCAAAGCGACTCTCCGGCGCCAGATATGCCTCGATGCCAATAATGGGATTCACACCGCTTGCTTTACCTTGCTTATAGAAGTCGAATGCTCCGAAGACATTTCCATGATCAGTCATCGCCAGGGCTGGCATCCCCATGCGGGCACTTGCCTCGAAGAGCTCGGTCAGCCGGGCCGCCCCATCGAGCATGGAGTACTCGGTGTGGACGTGGAGGTGAGCAAAAGAGGACACGACTAGGCAGGGTAGTCCTCTTCGCTACTGCTCACTTCGCAGGCGCGCGAGTCCCCCTTCGAGGTCGGCCGGATAGGGGGAAACGAAATGCACTAACTCGCCGCTCAGGGGGTGTTCGAACTCCAATTCGCAGGCGTGGAGCCATTGGCGGGTGAGGCCCAAACGGTCCGCCAGGGTGGGATCGGCCCCATAGGTGATATCTCCCACGCAGGGGTGGCGCAGTGCAGACATATGAACCCGAATCTGGTGAGTACGCCCCGTCTCTAAGTGAATCTCAAGGAGAGAAGCAGCCGGGAAAGCTTCCAATGTCTCGTAATGCGTAATGCTCTCGCGCCCACCTTCCATCACCGTGAAACGCCAATCGTCTTTGGGATGGCGACCGATGGGGGCATCGACCGTGCCTCGGCTGGGATCGGGGTGGCCCTGGACGAGCGCATGGTAAATCTTGGTAACCGTCCGCTGGCGGAAAGCATCTTTGAGGCGGGAGTAAGCGATTTCAGATTTTGCCACCACCATCAGGCCGCTCGTACCTACATCGAGGCGTTGCACGATCCCTCGGCGCTCAGCTGCGCCCGAGGTTGTAATCGAGACGCCTAGCGCTGCTAATCCTCCTAGGACGTTAGCCCCGCTCCAGCCCACGCTTGGATGAGCCGCCACACCTGAAGGCTTGTCGACGACAACAAAATGATCATCTTGAAAAACAATGGCTAAGTCTGGAATTGCTTGAGGAGTGATTGCAAGTTCCTGCACGGGCTCCGGGATGAGCACATCGATCACCATGTCGGTAGCGAGTCGATCTGATTTGCCGAGGCGAACGCCATTGCGAGCCAGCGTGATTCCACCTTCGGCGAGCAGTTCGGCAGCGCGCGTGCGCGAGAGTCCAAGCAAACGCGAAATTCCTGAATCCACCCGCTCGCCATCAAGGCCCGCAGGAATGACTATCCGTCTTTGATCAGGCATCTGTTCGCTTTCGTTGGAAGAGTGCGGTGATAACGATGATGGTGGCGGCGAGCACGACCGCTGAATCTGCGATGTTAAAAATTGGCCAGTGAGGTAATTCGATCCAGTCGACGACGTGGCCTTTCATACCTCCTGGCGATCGAAAGATGCGATCGCTGAGATTGCCAAAGACGCCCCCGAGGATAAGAGACATAGGGAGCCAGAGTTCTTTTCGATGCCCGCCAAAGAGCGCGATAGCCATTCCGACTAAGAGTGAAAAGAGTGCAAAGTAGAGAGTGCTTCCTAGACCCATGCTGAAAGCCGCACCTGAATTGCGCACATACGTGAAGTGGAGCAAACCTGGAATGGCTTGCATGCGATGGCCATCGGAGAGGGCAGCGACCGCCCACATTTTGGTCGCTTGGTCGAGCAGAAGTATGGCTAGGGCAATCAACCAACCCGCACGGCGCAAAGGAGCGAGGGCAGCGTGGAGATTGCGGGACATAGGGTAAGTCTCTCAGGCTTCCTCTGTGCGGCAAACCTCCGCCCGATAATTCGGCGCTGATGAGTTGTAATACCCGCATAAGCGGCATATTCTCAATATTATGACCGCAATCAAGCGAACCATATTGGTTGCGATGACCCTCGTGCTTGGCGCTGCCCTTGCGACGGCTCCCTCCCAAGCGCTCTCCGGAAAGTGCACGAGTGGAAACTCGGTGAAAGATGGCGTGCGCTACACCTGTGTCGCGAAGAAGTGGCAAGTGAGCGCATTGCGCGGAACTGTGGTGGCGCTAGCCGCTTCGAGCTTGACTGATGTAGCCCCCGCCCTGGAACGAGCCTTCAAAGGGATTTATCCGCAGAGCGATCTCATCTTCTCGTTTGGTGGTTCAGGCACGTTGGCGCAACAAGCAATCAATGGAGTTCCGGCCGATCTCTTTCTCTCCGCCGGACCAGCACCAATGAAATTAGCAGCTGAAGAGAGTGCACTTGCCGGTTCCGCGAAGGACTTTGCCTCAAACTCTTTAGTGATTGCAGTGCTTAAAGAAAATCCCACCCACATTGCATCCCTTGCGGATTTGTCTCGCGCCACAATCGCCATCTGCGCGGCAGAAGTTCCCTGTGGGGCACTCACGCAAAGTGTAGCTAAGGCAGCAAAGGTCGTTTTGAAACCTGCAACTTTTGAACTTAACGTTAAATCAGTTGAAACAAAGGTATTACTCGGCGAGGTAGACGCCGGCCTCATCTATCGCACCGATGTTTTATCAAACGCAAAACTGACAGCGATAGAGATACCCGAGGCAAAAAATTTAAAGACGGTTTATAGCATCGCTCCGCTTCCCAGCAACAAAGCAAACAAGTCAACGAGAGATGCGTTTATTTTGTTCTTGCTCTCCTCGAAAGGACAACTCATCCTTTCGCAGAGCGGCTTCGCTAAGCCTTAACGACGCTCTTCGCGTTGCTTGCAGACCATACACATGGTGGCTCGAGGAAATACCTGAAGGCGCGCTTTTCCGATCGGATGTCCGCACAACTCACAAACGCCGTATGTTCCGTCGGTAATACGAGCCAATGCTCGCTCACATTGAACGACCATGTCACGATTATTATTCAAAAGCGATAACTCGTGTTCGCGCTCGAAAGTTTTGGTTCCGGCATCGGCTTGATCATCGCCAGCCCCATCGCCTGAATCTCTTAAGAGATCATTGATTTCGATCTCTGCGGCGGCCAATTCTGCTCTCAGGCGTACAAGCTCTCTTTCGAGCTCTTTCTTAATGTCATTTAATTCACTCTTTGTCCAAGGACCTTCGCCATCTTTAACAACTAAAGGTTCGGGCGCTCCCTTGAGCGGCTTAAGAGTGGTTCCGCCTTTCTTCTTCGCCGGCTTTGCGCTGGGAAGCATGACTAGGCGTGGGGCAACAATTCCATGTGGGAGTTCATTCTCGCTCTTGGCCGCGGCCTTTTCAGGGGCAGTCAGGACTTTCTTGGCTGGAGCTTCTTCCTTTGCAGGAGCAGCCTTCTTGGCAGGCGCAGCCTTCTTTACCGGAGCAGCCTTCTTAGCAGGCGCAGCCTTCTTCACCGGAGCAGCCTTCTTCACCGGAGCAGCCTTCTTCACCGGCGCAGCTTTCTTCACGGACGCGGCTTTCTTGGCAGGCGCCTTGACCAGTGGCTTCGCAGGGGCCTTCTTCGCTCCCTTGGCAACAGGCTTCTTGCTGGGCACCGTAATCTCCTTCACCGCTACTAGCTGAATTCCTAGATGAATTCTTGGTCTAACTGGGGGAAGGGTAGCCGATTACTTGTGCGTGGGGAGGGTTCGCATCGCCCAAATCTTCCGTTCGACCTCCGCACGCGCTCCAGGGTCAAGGGAGATCTCCACCACTTTCGAGCGAAAAGTCGCCCCTTTCACGATCTCTACCCTGGATTTACCCACGCCCAAGGCCTTGGCTATAGCGGCGATCGCCGCCTTATTTGCCTCACCATCATGTGCTTGGGCGGTGATGGCTACCGCGAGTTCCTCCCCCACGAGGCCGCCGACCGCAGTTCTGGATGCCCCTGGTTTAACCCGGATAGCCAGCCTGATCGACTCCACTTCGCTCACAAGATGATCCTACGACCGGTAAACTCCTCCAGGTCTACCTATGCACGGTGACGGGGACGAGTAACTTGCAAACGAAGAAGAGCGATTCGGGGACGGTGTAAGCCCGAAGTTCACATGCAAGTGAAAATCACCCCCTGAGTGACAAGTACGACAGAAGAGTGGCGTCGCGAGGCGCAAAGTGGGTGGTACCGCGGCGAAAGTCGTCCCTCTGTTGATATATCGAATTCAGATATATCGAACTCATGGAGTTCGACTAACCGGAGGAGTGCAGATGACGGGCAGCGCACATGAGAAGAAGTCACCGTGGAAGTCACTCCCCACACAGATCAACTTGGCCGAGATTGACCGAAGCGTGCTCTCCTTTTGGGATCGCGAGAGCGTCTTTGCGCGTTCAGTAAGTGAACGTGAAGGCGCCGACACATGGACCTTCTACGAAGGCCCACCCACCGCGAATGGCATGCCTGGAACACACCACGTAGAGGCGCGCGTCTTTAAAGACGTCTTCCCGCGATTCCACACCATGAAGGGTCGCCATGTCATTCGCAAAGCAGGTTGGGATTGTCACGGTTTACCAGTGGAACTTGCAGTTGAAAAGGAACTTGGCTTCACCGGAAAAGGCGATATCGAAAAGTACGGAGTAGCTCCCTTTAACGATAAGTGTCGCGAATCCGTGCAACGACATGTGGGCGCCTTCGAGGAGATGACTACTCGCATGGGCTTCTGGGTTGATTTCGATACTGCTTATTGGACGATGTCTCCTGAATATGTAGAGAGCGTCTGGTGGTCACTTCAGCAAATTTGGAATAAGGGTTTGCTCGTACAAGACCACCGCGTAGCGCCCTATTGCCCACGCTGCGGAACCGGTCTCTCCGACCACGAATTAGCACAAGGCTATGAAACGATCACCGATCCTTCAGTCTTCGTGCGCTTCCCTATCACTGAAGGTAAGTACGAAGGCATATCGCTTCTAGTCTGGACGACTACTCCCTGGACATTAGTGAGCAATACCGCCATCGCTGTGCACCCTAAAGTTACTTATGTCGTGGCATCTGATGAGTCCGGCGAGAAGTTCATCGTGGCGCAACCACTACTTTCTGTCCTTGGTGATGGCGTCACAGTTCTTGAATCTGTCAAGGGTTCTGCACTTGAACACACAAAATATTCGCGCCCTTTTGATTGGGTAGAGATACCAGATGCGCACTACGTCGTACTTGCGGAGTATGTAACGACAGAAGACGGCACTGGCCTTGTACACCAATCCCCCGCCTTTGGCGCAGACGACTTAGCAGTGTGCCGCTCATACGGATTACCTGTGGTCAATCCCGTCAGAGCCGATGGCACCTTCGAAGCTGAGATTCCTCTGGTGGGTGGAGAATTCTTTAAAACCGCCGACAAGGCACTAGTGAAGGACCTCAAAGCACGAGGGCTTCTCTTCCGCCAGCAGCAATACGAACATTCATATCCGCATTGCTGGAGATGTCACACCCCTTTGATGTATTACGCACAACCTTCTTGGTACATCCGCACTACAGCAATCAAAGATGCGCTCATTTCGGAGAACGAAAAGACAGACTGGCATCCCGAAACGATTCGTAGCGGTCGTTACGGCGATTGGCTAAACAACAACATCGATTGGGCAGTTTCAAGAAATCGTTACTGGGGAACACCACTTCCTATCTGGCGTTGTGAAGAAGGCCATATGGAGTGTTTCGGATCCTTGGCAGAACTTGGCGGTCGCGCAGGTCAAAATCTCTCCTCTTTAGATCCCCATCGCCCCTTCGTCGACGACGTCACTTTCCCTTGCGAGCAGTGCGCTGGAGAAATGAATCGAGTACCTGAGGTAATCGACTGTTGGTACGACTCAGGCGCCATGCCCTTCGCACAATGGGGCTACCCGCATAAGGAAGGTAGCGTTGAAAAATTCAACGCTGCTTATCCAGCTGACTTCATCTGTGAAGCCATCGACCAAACTCGCGGATGGTTTTACACACTCATGGCAATTGGAACCTTGGTGTTCGAGGAGAGTTCCTATAAAACCGTGCTCTGCCTAGGTCATATTCTTGATAAAGATGGTCGAAAGATGAGCAAGCATCTCGGGAACGTCTTGGAACCTATCTCCCTCATGGATGAACACGGGGCTGATGCCGTTCGTTGGTTCATGTTGGCCGCAGGTTCACCGTGGCAATCACGTCGTGTCGGCCATGACGCTATTACCGAGGTGATCCGAAAAACGCTCCTGACATACTGGAATACGGTCGCATTCCTCAGTCTCTACGCACGAACATCAGATTTCGATGCCACAAAGGTGGTCCCTCTGGAAGAACGCTCCACCCTTGATCATTGGATCATTTCTGAACTCAATTCAATGATCCACACGGTTGATGCTTCATTGACTGATTTCGACTCGCAAGCAGCAGGTAGAGCAATCGCATCCTTTATCGACAACCTCTCAAACTGGTACGTGCGTCGTTCTCGTCGCCGCTTCTGGGATGGTGACCCGGCAGCATTGGCAACTCTTTTTGAGTGCCTGCGCGATCTCACTCTCGTGATGGCTCCTATGGTTCCCTTCATCACCGAACACGTATGGCAAGAGCTCATACGACCAGCGGATTCAAAGGCTGCCCTTTCGGTTCACCTCGCCGACTTTCCAAAGGTGAACCCAGAACTTATCGATGAAAGTTTGATTGGTCAGGTGGGCCAAGTGCGCCGTTTGGTAGAACTCGGCAGAGCCGCCCGCGCTGAGTCCAATATCAAAATACGACAACCATTAGGTCGAGCCCTTATCTCCGCCCCGGGATGGCAGGCGCTGAGCGAGGAACTCCGTAACGAGATTGCTGAAGAACTCAACGTGCTTCATCTTGACGACATTTCCGAAGTTGATGTCGTGGACCTCTCTCTTAAACCAAATTTCCGAACTTTGGGTACACGATTCGGAAAGGAAACTGCCACCGTAGCTGCGGAGGTGGCCGCAGTCGACGCCACGTCTTTGGTTGTGATTCTTCGAAAGAATGGCAAGACGCTCGTGGGTGATCGCGAGATCTTCTTGGAAGATGTCGTCATTACCGAAACTCCACGTTTTGGTTGGACCTACGCCTCTGATTCCGGCGAGAGCGTAGCGCTCGACCTCACAATGACGCCTGAATTACGTTCAGCCGGAATCATGCGAGAGATTATTCGCAGTATCCAAGACGCCCGGAAGAGTTCTGGATTCGATGTAAGTGATCGTATTTTGGTGAGCTGGTCCGGCGAGAGTCCCCTCGATGAAGTTATCGAGAGACATGGTGGCGAAATTATGAATGAGGTGCTCGCTCTTGAATTGAACCACCACGAGGGTGAGCATCCCCATGAGAACGAAGATATTGGAATGCGCTTTTCGGTGACCAAAGCCAATTAGAGAAGGGCGAGAATTCGCACACCTGATCTGAGAACGCTCACGATGACGAAAAGCACCAAGAACGATAAATCAAGGCTGATGCCACCCATGCGAAGTGGAGGTATTCGGCGTCGGAGGAGGTTGAGCGGCTTATCGGTGACTACATAGATGCCGGTGATCAGCACGAGTATCAGCCCTTTAGGTCGCCAAGACCGAGCAAACATGCGCACGTATTCAAGAATGAGGCGCGCTAATAAAAAGTAAAGGAATAACTGAAGGACGAGATCAACAAAACCTAGGACGAAGAGCACGAGGCCCGAACCTTAGGATTGATTGAAGAAGGATGCCTCGGCGGCCGCACTCTTCTCTTCGAGCGAGACGCTGACATTTGCCGGTGAGATCAGGAAAACCTTCTGCGTAACTCGCTCAATGGAACCATGGAGACCGAAAGCTAGACCGGCACCAAAATCAACGAGACGCTTGGCGTCTGCATCCGTCATATCCGTTACATTCATGATGACTGGAACGCCTTGACGATAATGCTCGCCGATCGTCTTAGCCTCATTGTAATTGCGCGGGTGCAGGGTGACGATCTTGTTGAGCGGCCGCTCAATCGGCTCAACGTGGGATGTTGCCATAGGTGCAACGGTGCGCACATCGCTGACCACAGGTTGAGCGGTTTCGCGGCGAACTCGTGACATGTCGAAAGCAGGACGACGCATTACCTGCGTCTCTTCAATGACTGCTTCACCTTCGAGCATCTCATCGGCATCAACTAAACCGAGGTACTTAGCCATTTTGCGCATACTGTTTGCCATGAAATGAGACGTTACCCGAATGTGGGACGTGAACCGAGTATTGAAGAGCCTATGCGGACGTGTGTCGCGCCAAATTCGATGGCTGCGGCAAAGTCGCCGCTCATGCCGGCAGAGCACCACACTGCCTCGGGAAAGTCGCTGATGAAGTCAGCCCGAATGGCTTGAAGGCGATGAAAGGCCGCCCGAGGATCCTCATCGAGCGGGGCCACGGCCATCAGACCAGAAAGTTCAACCATCGGCGACGTGGCTAATAAGGAGGCGATCTCGTTGAGCTCAGATCTAGGTGCTCCCGCACGCCCCGGCGCGCTGTCGAGGGAGACTTGGACCAGAACTCGCAATATCTGACTGCGCCCCACTGCCCGCTTCACAATTTCTTCCGCCAATTCGATGCGATCAACGGAGTGAATCACATTGGCCCACTCAAGTACCGACTTCACTTTATTCCGCTGTAACTGGCCAATGAAGTGCCAATTGATCGACGAGCGCACCTCGCTTGATTTAGATGATCCCTCTTGCTCACGATTCTCCCCCACATCGCTTACCCCGAGGGCTATCAAATGTTCCACATCACTTGCAGGGAAATTCTTCGTCACTACGACAAGAGATATCTCTTCAGGTTGACGATGAGCCGCTCGCGCTGCTGTGGCAATTTCGGCCCGCACTTCATCGAGATGTTTCGCTAATTCTTCGCGGCGATCTGTCATAGAAACACTCTATTGCTTCTCCGGTATTTGCCTCACCGGCAGTTGCTTGACTGGCAGAGCAATCACTCCGACAAAACGGCCAGTAACACCATCTCGGCGATAGGAGTAGAAGAGAGGATCCTCGACGGTGCAGGAGTGCACTTCACTGACTGACACCCTCAGTTCAGCGAGAGCACCGCTCAAAGCACCACTGAGATTCAGCGTCACGTCATTCTTCCTCAACACCGCGGATGGAAAGTGATCGCCGAACTCGGCCGCGATATCTTCCCCCACGACGTAGCACTCTGCACAGATATGAGGGCCCATTACAGCCATGAGTGGTGAGGTGCTTAAAGCGCGCATCTGATTGACGACCTTCGCCACGATGCCGTTGATTGCCCCGCGTCGCCCTACGTGTACTGCCGCTACGACACTCTGCGCCTCATCCCAGATGAGTAGTGGAATGCAATCGGCCACCATCACAGCAAGCCCGAGACCTGGCTCCATCGTGATCAAGGCATCGGCCGTGGGGTCAGTTACGGTGGCGTCAATCAATTGCACATCGTCTCCGTGCACCTGATTCATGTACTGGATCGGCATGCCAAAGTGCTCACTGAGGCGATCACGGTTTACCGATACCGCGTGGCTATCATCACCCACGTGATAGGCAAGATTTAAAGAGGCAAACGGTGTGGAACTTATACCTTCAAGAAAAGTGCGGGAGGTGAAGGTTCGAATCAACCGTGCATCACTTCAAAAAGTCGGGCACGTCGAGATCATCAGATGATTCTTCAAAGATGATTGTTCGACGCGAAGAGATCGGAGCCGGAGTTTCACCCAATCCTTCAACGAGATCAAATTCAATCGGAGCCGAAGGGGTCGCTGCGGCGGCAGGTGCGATCTCTTCCTCTGCTTCTGTGACCACCGGTGGGGTCACTACGCGAGTGGGTTCGCCTCCATCAAAACCTGCGGCGATGACGGTAACGCGTACTTCATCGCCCAATACGTCGTCGATAACCGCACCAAAGATAATGTTGGCATCTATGTGGGCCGCTTTTGCCACCAATTCGGCAGCTTCATTAATTTCAAAGAGACCTAGGTCTGAACCGCCGGCAATGGAGAGCAAGACTCCATGAGCTCCATCGATGGAAGTTTCGAGAAGAGGGCTCGAGATGGCGCTCTCCGCCGCTCGGATAGCCCGTCCTTCGCCGCGCGCTGAGCCAATTCCCATGAGTGCCGACCCAGCACCTTGCATGACGCTCTTGACGTCTGCAAAGTCGAGATTGATCAGACCCGGCGTGGTAATCAAATCAGTAATTCCTTGCACGCCAGAGAGCAGTACTTGATCCGCGCTCTTAAAGGCATCAAGGAAAGTGATCGCTCGATCAGATATAGAGAGCAGGCGATCGTTAGGGATGACGATCAAGGTATCCACTTCTCGACGCAGCTTCTCAATACCTTCTTCTGCTTGCGAGGTACGACGCTTTGCCTCAAAGCTAAATGGCTTAGTGACAACGCCAATGGTCAGTGCGCCAAGTTCACGAGCAATGCGCGCCACGATAGGTGCCCCGCCAGTGCCAGTACCACCACCCTCACCGGCCGTTACAAATACCATGTCGGCGCCGCGCAGAACCTCTTCGATATCTTCGGCATGATCGTTGGCTGCTTGCTCGCCTACAGAGGGAGCAGCGCCAGCACCAAGCCCACGAGTTAACTCACGACCAATATCAAGCTTGACGTCGGCATCACTCATGATGAGTTGCTGTGCGTCGGTATTAATAGCAATAAATTCAACGCCCTTAAGGCCGGCTTCAATCATGCGATTGACAGCGTTAACGCCACCTCCGCCAATGCCGACAACTTTGATGACGGCGAGATAATTCTGCGGTGCGGCCACTTCGACTCCCCATGCTGATGGTTAATACCGGACGAACTCTGCACTTCTCACAAACTCTGCACTTCTCACAAACTCTGCACTTCTCACAAACTCTGCACTTCTCTCAAGGCTCAACCTCTAGTAGAGAATGACCCTTTTGTCCTATTTCATCCGTACCGTAGGGCTAGGTGGCCGGGGGCGCAATGACCCGTGCGGGCGTGTCGCGAGGAAAAGCAACCACGGGGTATTTCTCAGCGTGTGGTGGGCGAAAGCGGCGCACTCACATCGATCTTCTTCGCGGAAGTTTTGAGCAGCACGCGCAAGACTTTGATCTTTGTGGCACTCTCGTCGCTACTTCCCCACGTGATGCGTGTCTTACCAATGGTGAATTCAATCAAGTCATTGGTTCGCGCAGTGAGAGTGACGACTTGACTAGCCAAATCTCTCGGTAAAGAACGGTAAATCGCAACCGCCGCTTTGATGCCTGCAGTTTCTCGACCCGTAATGACAGGAAGATCGCTCGGCGGGGTTGTGACGTGAGCAAATGGCAACCCATCTTCGCCATACAGTTGATAGGCACCGTTGAAATAGACAGCGGCAATAGCATTCTTCTCTTTTACAACGATCGTGATCGTGGAAGGCCAACTTCGCTTCACATCAATTGATTCGATCTTGGGATACTTCCGTTTAACTTGCTCAAGATTCGAGGCATGAGCTCTCGCCATCTTGTCGCCAATCCGTAGACCCGATTCCGCAATCAGCTGGCTCGCCTTGAGCGAACTATTGGAAGCAATTCCCTGCACGTGAATTGTTCGCACCGTGAGCAGAGAAGACCATCCGAGTACCCAAGCGAGGAGGACGAAGGCGGCAAGCACGGCAATGAGGACGCGAAACCTTCTCAACTCTTAGCCACCACTGCGAGTTGTTCGAGAATGGCTGGGCCAAGCAAAGTGACATCTCCAGCACCTAAGGTGAAAACATAATCTCCGGATTCGGCAATCTTCGCCGCCCATTCGCTCACGTCAAGGAAACTAGGAAGGAACGTGGCGCGAGGAATGAGAGCGGCTAAACGCATACCGCTCACGCCTGGAAGAGGGGTCTCTCCCGCACCATATACATCCATGATGGCTACTTCATCTGCCAATTCAAGAGCCGATGCAAATTCGCTCATGAAGGCTTGTAGCCGCGTAAAACGATGTGGCTGAAATATCGCAATGATTCGACCTCGCGGAGAAACCTCCCGTGCGGCTTTCAACGTGGCAATGATTTCAGTGGGATGATGCGCATAGTCGTCGACAACCGTTACGTTCGACACCACACCTCGAATGTCAAAACGGCGCCGCGCACCCGTAAATTCGGCAAGCCCTTTACGCACGCCTTCGAGTGATAGTCCGTACTCGGCAGTCATCGCAATGACAGCAGCTGCATTCAGAACATTGTGAAGCCCCGGCACTTGCAACTTAAAGGAACCCAATTTCCGCCCACGAAGTGTGGCACTGAATATGGAACCGGCATTAACCGGATGAACGTCGGAGATAATCAAATCATTTATGCTGAGGAGCCCATAGGTAACGACTGCCCGATCCATCTTTTTGACCAATCTCTGGACACCTTCATCATCCCCGCAGAGCACCAGTGGTCCAGAAACCGATTGTGCAAATTCAAGAAAAGTTTCTTCAATCTCACGCAACGAAGTGAACTGATCCATATGGTCAGCTTCGATATTGGTGATGATCGCAGAGTCTGGGGAATAAGCAAGGAATGATTTATCAGATTCGTCTGCCTCGATGACGAAGAAATCGCCATTACCGTGATGAGCATTACTTCCAGCGCTGCCCAATCCGGCACCGATTGCATAGGAGGGATCAAGTCCAAGGGATTGAAGAGTTACCGCGGTCATTGAAGTAGTGGTCGTCTTTCCGTGAGTTCCCGCTACCGCCAAGCTCTTACGCCCCACCAAGAGGCTCGCAAGGGCTTCTGAACGATGCATGACATGGCAGAGCATCGTATGAGCTTCGGAAATTTCAGGGTTATCTGGCGCAATGGCAGTGGAAGTAACCACCACTGATGCCGGCGAACCGAATTGCAAGAGATTCACCGCAGCATGGCCAATCGCTATACGCGCGCCCAATGCACGCAAGGCATGAATTTCCTGAGTTTCGCGCGAATCTGAGCCACTTACTTGAAAACCGCGCGCAAGGAGGATGCGAGCGATTCCACTCATTCCAGAACCGCCGATTCCTACAAGATGAACCGGTCCCAGAGATGAATCGAGTGCTTCTTTCATCGGGCCTGCGCAATGATTTGAGTCGCCATCTCTGTTGCCCCAAGACTTGAACGAAGTGACTCAGGCAATCCAACGTAGGCAGATCTCATCTTGGAAAGTTCAGTGGTGTCACCCATGAGGCGCGACATCTCCATGAGTAGGCGATCTTCCAGATCCTCACCTTCGTTGAGCAGGATCGCTGCGCCCAACGCGACGGCAGGTGCGGCGTTCGCCCCTTGCTCACCATTGCCATGCCAGAGCGGAATGAAGATTGCCGGCACTTCGAAGCGGGAAATTTGGGCAACTGCCCCCGCTCCCGCTCTGGAAATCACCAAGTCCGCGGCCGCAAGCGCTACATCCATCCGATCAATATATGACAGCGGACGGTATCGAGCCGAAGGTTGCGGCAGCTCTGCGCCATGGCCGAGGGAGTGAATAATCGCATAAGGAAGTTCTCGACCTTGCGAAACCAGATGGCTCACAATGGTGTTGAGCTTGCGCGCTCCCAACGATCCGCCGATAACCAGCACGGTGGGTAGATCTTCAGGCGCTCCAAAGAATTCCTTAGCCGCCGAGCGATCCATCGGGGTAGTTTGCAAGTTCTTACGTAGTGGGAGAGCCATCAAGTGGGCGCCTCTCATGATTTGCTTCGCGCGCGGGTAGCTCACAGCAGCTACTGCACCTAAACGAGCCGACAATCGATTAGCCATTCCGGGAAGTGCATTGGCTTCATGGACGATACGCGGCACATGTTGAAGAAAAGCAGCGAACATGCCAAAGGCGGACACGTATCCCCCGAAGCCGACAACCACATCGAACTCCCGAACAATGCGCCGGGCTCTGCGCAGGTTAGCTAATGCGCGAAAAGGCCACAGAAGAGCTGAAAATGATATTTGCCGTGGGAATGGGAGTTTATCAATGGTCATGAGCGGATAGTTCTCCGACGGCACCAACCTGGACTCAATTCCCTCCTTGGTTCCCATAAAAGCAATAGTGACACCAGGAGATAATTCGTTAAGCGCATCCGCGGTCGCTAGTGCTGGATCTACGTGTCCAGCGCTTCCACCTGCAGCAAAGAGCACCTTCATGAGTTGGCTCGATCATGAGCAATTCTTAAGAGAATTGCGACCGCCGCTAAGGTGGAAATCAGCGAGGAACCGCCGTAGGAAACGAATGGCAACGGCACTCCAATTACTGGAAATACTCCAATTGATGAACCCATGTTCGTGAGGGCCTGAAAAACGATCCATGCCGTAACTCCTACCGCGATCAGACGAGAGAAATTATCTTTAACTCGCAAAGCCAGTGAGCAACCGCACCAGAGAATGACTCCGAAAATCGCCACCACCATAAGAGTGCCGAAGAGGCCAACCTCCTCACCGATGACCGCAAATATGAAATCCGTATGTGCCTCTGGACCGAGATTGCCCCACTTTTGACTTCCTGCGCCTAATCCCACCCCGAAGAGCCCTCCGGTGGCCAACGCCATAATTCCATGAGCAGGTTGCCAACC
>Ga0194059_1000397_pt1 | contig 20869 bp, 18 predicted proteins | sample SepL6211m_MetaG_FD_163426 | JGI IMG/M metagenome (GOLD analysis project Ga0194059, IMG submission 163426) | Anoxic zone freshwater microbial communities from boreal shield lake in IISD Experimental Lakes Area, Ontario, Canada - Sep2016-L626-11m | ecosystem: Environmental > Aquatic > Freshwater >... | reverse complement strand
GTGTAGGTTTTGGCGTAGGTTTTGGCGTAGGTGTAGCCGTAGGAACGGGGGTCGCTATGGGCGTGGGCGTTGGAGTGGGAGTAGGGGTCGGCTTTGCCAAGGAAATCTCGGAAGGAGGCTCGGGGGTCTGGGGGGGCTTTTTTTCGTTCTCCTGAAGAGGAATGGGCGTGGGGTGCGATTTCGTAACGCGGGGCTGCTCTGGCTCCTCTATTTTTTCTTGTTTTTCCAATGGAGACTTGATGACAGGCACAGCGGTAGTTTCCTGAGGAGCAGAAAAAGAGCCTGTCTCCATCCAAGTGAGCTGACCGGAGGGTTTCTTGATCGGCCTGTTGAAGAACCAAACCAGTCCGCCGATCAGGATGACATGGATCAGGCCGACGATGATGAGCGCCCTGCGGAAGCGGGGTTCTTGCCGACTCATCGTTGCTTACGGATGAGGTGTGGCACCCTGATTATCAGGTCGGGTCATCACGCCGACTTTTGAAATGCCGGCCTTGTGAAGGAGGTCCATGACACGGACAAAATTCTGGACGGGAAGGTCCTTGTCAGGCCGCACGACGACTGCAAGATTCGGCTGTTCGCGCTTTAGCAAAGCCAGACGGCTCTCAAGATCAGTGGGAGAAATCACCTGCTCGTTCAGTTTGATAAGATCATTACGATCCACGGAGAGAGTCTGAACCTGCGAGGGGTTCACCTCGGCCTTCGCGGTCGAGCTACTGGGAACGATCAGATCCATGCTGTTCTCCATGAGCGGCGTCGTGATCATGAAGATGATCAGCAGCACGAACGCCAAGTCGAGCAGCGGAGTCACATTCAGCTCACTGAGTGTGTGCAGTGCGTTGCGGTCCGAGAATCTACGCATAAAATTTATGCATCGAATTACTAGCCGTTGCGGCTCCCGTGGGTAACGTAGCGATGCTCGATCTCGCTGGAGAGTTCGGCAGCGAAGTTGTCGCAGGAGACGATCATTCCGCGGACGCTGGTTACTAAAAAATTGTAACCAAACATGGCCGGGATCGCGACAAGCAGTCCCGTCACCGTCGTAATAAGGGCTCCTGAGACACCGGGCGCCATGGCCGCAAGGCTGGCACTTCCCGATGCGGCAATGCCACCGAAGGCATCCATAACTCCCCAGACCGTTCCGAGCAGACCGACAAAGGGTGCGCCGCTGACCGCAGTCGAGAGAATGATCATCTGGGATTCAAGCTTCAGCGATGACTCCCCAACGGCACGTTCCATGGCGGCCTGAACTGAGCGCATCTGGGCAGGAGTGATACGCTCCGCATATTTCAGACGCGATTTGAATGTCTCGTCCACCTCTGTCGAACCGAGCACCTGGAAGCAGAGCTCCTCGCAGCCGGCCTGATAGATCTCAAAGATGGGAGATCCCTCGAATTCCAACCCAGTCTCAAAGATATTCAGCGGCTCCCGATCCCTATGGAACAGGGCCATAAAACGCTCGGATTGCTTCTTGGCAAAGCCCAAGACTCGGATCTTGGTGATCATCACCGACCAGCTGAAAATGGAGCCCACAAAGAGCACAAGCAAGACCGCCTTTCCCTCGGGTGTGGACTCGAGGAAGGCATAGACGATTCCGCTACCGAGCAATAAAGGCATGGTTCAAAGAATCACGGTTTCCTAGGAATAGGTAAACTCCAGAATCACGGCCGCGTGCCTTGGAAAGAGCTCCAGCAGAACCGGACGGGAAGGCATCTCGAAATCCGCGAAGTCAAATCCCGGAGCCACCGTGCATCCGGCCAATGCCGAGCCGCCGTCAAGAGGCCTGGCCGCCTGCCACCATCCAGACGGCACGACATGCTGCGGGCGCTGTCCGGCTGTGAGTTCAGGGCCAAGGATAACCCTCTCCAGCCCGCCTTCCGGGGAGATCATCACCAACTCGAGCGGGGCTCCTCCATAGTGGTGCCAGCACTCGTCAGCCGCCACGCGGTGAAGGGCTGAAAAAGCACCCTCCGGGAGCAGAAAATAGATGGCCGTGCTGGCAGAGCGCTGCCGTCCATCGGAGAGCTTAACACTCTCCAAGGAACGGAAAGTCTCGGCATAATACCCACCCTCGGGATGAGGTTTCAGCCCGAGTCGTGTGATGACTTCTTCGATATTTAGCTTGCTGGACACCTTGCCATCATCCTCGTACTCCCCGGCAGAACAAGGGTGAAGTCGGCGTTTGGCCTGCTACTCTCGAATGCAGCTTTGCCATGAGGTCTGGAGCCGGTTATCAAGAGGGTATGCTCCGACCAGCCTTACAAGCCACTTTTCTAGCTCAGCTGCTGGCTCTTTCATGTCTCTCAGTTTCACTTCGCGCCGCAGATCCACAATCGGATTCTCAAGCGAATCCACAAGCAGCTCCCGGCAATGCGGCAATGGAGCCTTCGCCCAATACAATAGCACCGGCGGCATCGTCATCTTCAGTACCCTCATCGTCAGCACCAGCTCCCTCGGAGAACCGCTACGACATCCTCTCCAAGATGATCACCCCCATGGCGTCCGTTCTGCTGGGAGGAAAGGATTCAGGCAATCGCGCCCTGACGCTAAGAGCTACCGTTGATCAGGTAGCTGGCCGTCTGCCTCAGATGATCAAGGGTGCGACCTTCAGTGCCAAGATCCAGTATCCCGGCAGGATCCGTGTCGAGGCCCCGGTGATGGGGGAGACATTAACTGTCTGTCGTGACGGCAACCAGGCCTGGGCTGTGCCCGGTGCTAAAATCCAGTTCCTGCTGAGTCAGTTCAAGCAGAAGCCCCATCTCCAGCAGAAAAACAACGCTCCTCTTCAGCTTCCCTTCACAGCCCAGCAGGCAGTTCTGCTTCCCGCGCTCTTTCAACTCGACCAATCCCAGGAAGTTGCCGATGTCGGCGGCAGTTCCTGCCGTGTCATCTCGGGCGGCCTGATCCCCGAAGTGGCAAAGGGTGCCAATGCGGAGGATTTCTCAGCAAAGCTCTGGATCTGCTCCGAGTACACTCCGAAGCGGATCGACATCCGGCGAAGCGATTTCGCCATGTCCTTTCTCATCGAAGAGCTCTCTTATTCTCCTGGATTCCCGGCTTCCACCTGGCAACCATCCGCAGGAGCGAAAGACGTCTACCGCTGCGATGCGACGCAGCTCGAACAACTCCTCTATGTCCTGATGAACTCGCTGCAAATGGGCGCTCAGGACAAGCCATGGCTGAACGAGCCAGCACAGAGCGTTCCGGGCATGCCCGCCCTTCCATCGTCGGGCGGGCCCTTGAATCGTTAATCCAAGGCTATAGCGCTTTAGGTTAAAGGCTGTTAGATTCCTGCACCCAAGACAAAAAGCCCCCAGCAATTTTTGTCTGCTGATCTTCGGAGTTCTCGGCTTACGCCTAGAATGGCATCGCCTTAGCGAAACAAGCAAAGCCCCTTCGGAGGCGCCTTTTCATTCTTCATAATTCATCCTTCATCTTTTCTGCCCAATGCCTCTTCTCCAACTCCAGCAGGTCACCCTACGCTACACGGACCTTCCGCTTCTCGACAAAGTCGACCTGCAGATCGATCCCGGTGAGCGTGTCTGTTTGGTGGGGCGCAACGGCACCGGCAAGACCAGCATCATGCGGGTCATCTCCGGCGAGGAAAAACCTCAGTCGGGGGACATCACTAAGCCCAACGGAGTCGTCCTGACCAGACTTCCTCAGGAAGTGCCGGACGGCATCATTGGAACGGTCTACGAGGTTATCCACGCTGGTCTTCGGATCGGTGGCACAGAGGAAGACTGGGAGGCAGACGTGCGCGTCGAGGATCTGATGGAGGAGATGAAGCTTCCTGCCGAAAAAGAGTTCCAGAGTCTCTCAGGAGGAATGAAGCGTCGAGTACTCCTCGCCCGAGCCCTGGTAGGACAGCCCGATGTTCTGCTGCTTGACGAACCGACCAACCATCTCGACCTCGAGTCGATCCTCTGGCTCGAGAACTTCCTGTTGAAAGTCCGGCCGACACTCTTCTTCGTGACCCACGACCGTGCATTCCTCAGGAAACTCTCGACCCGCATCGTTGAGCTCGATCGGGGGAGTCTTACCAGCTGGGCCTGCGACTACGACACCTACCTCGAGCGCAAAGGAGCCTTCCTCGATGCCGAGGAGAAGCAATGGGCTGCCTTTGACAAGAAACTTGCTCAGGAAGAGGCGTGGATCCGTCAAGGTGTGAAGGCTCGCCGAACAAGGAATGAGGGTCGTGTACGCGCCTTGAAATCCCTGCGCGCGGAGCGAGGCAAGCGCCGCGAGCGTGTCGGCTCGGCCAAGATCGAGATTCAGGAGGCCGGCTCCTCGGGCCAGAAGGTCATCGAGGCAAAGAACATCACCTTCCGCTACGACGATCCAGCGGGTGACGGAGATCACCCGATTGTCAGCGACTTTACCGCGACCCTCTGGAAAGGAGATAAAATTGGGATCATAGGCCCCAACGGAGCGGGCAAGACGACACTCCTGAAAATGCTGCTGGGAAGGCTGGAGCCTACGGAGGGATCCGTGAAGCTGGGCACCAAGCTCCAGGTCGTGTATCTCGATCAGCTCCGCGACCAGATCGACGGCGAGAAAAGCTTGGGCCAAAACGTGGCGGGTGATGCCGAGACCGTGACCTTCCAGGGAAGGCCTGTCCATATCCACACCTACCTGAAGGATTTCCTGTTCCCCTCCGATCGTATTCGGATGCCCGCCAAGATGCTTTCCGGTGGGGAGAGAAACCGTCTTCTGCTGGCGCGCCTCTTTCTCCAACCGGCAAATGTCCTCGTACTCGATGAGCCTACCAACGACCTCGATGCCGAGACTCTGGAGCTGCTCGAGGAGCTTCTGGTCGGATACGAGGGAACGCTCATGGTCGTCTCCCATGACCGAGCCTTCCTGGACAATGTGGTGACCAGCACCTTCGTCTTCGAGGGAGAGGGTCGCATCACCGAATACACCGGCGGCTACGAAGACTGGGTTAGCCAGCGCCGCGAGTTGGATCGCGTTACCTCACTGCCAATCGCTACTGCACTGGTTATCGATGTGCCGAAGCTTGGAAAGACGGAGAAGGGCCGCAAGTTCCTGAATCGCGAACAGAAGGAGCTTGATGAGCTTCCTGCAAAGCTTGAGGAACTCGAGGCCAAGCAGTCAGAACTTTCCGAACGACTGGCTGATCCAGCTCTCTACCAAAGCAAAGGTGGCGAATTTCAAAAGGTCGAACAAGAACTCCATCAGCTTCACCAAACCATCGAAAAGACCATGGCTCGATGGGAGGAATTGGAGGCGCTCCGGGCGGAGCTGACAAGCTAAGGCTGTTAGCGGTTTAGGCTGAAGACTGATAGGAACTGCAAAATCTCCCGCAGAAACGAGCCTTTGGGAAAAGCGAGTTGTAGCCACCGAAGGTGGACCCGTAGGCCAAAGCAAGCCTCTGGGAAGAGGCGCGGAGAAGTTGCCTGAGGCAAATCCGAAGGAAGGCACCGCTTTGCGGGAGCAAAGTGCCGTTCAACCTTGCGGGAGCAAGCGAGTACAAACGCAGAGACGCAGAGGTTTTTAATCTGGAATTGCTTGCCTGCTAAAGCATCAGGAACTCAGGAAAAAGATCGTTATGGAATGGAACAAGGCATGAGAGCATTGCTGTGGTTACTACTACAGCAACCATCAAACACCGCTTCTATCCACTTATATTCCGAGCTCCTGCCCCTAAGAAAAAGTGATGCTAGATCTTGCGCAGCTGAATCGAATCAAACTTCTCGTCCCCCTCGATGATGTCGCTCATCACGATAAGATGATCTCCTTTATTAAGGAGGCCGCGGGAATGAAGCAGCTCTTCGGCCTTTTTGACAGACTCCTCGGGAGTCGCACCGAATGGCATAACGATCGGCATCACCCCCCAGTTGAGCGTGAGATGACGAGCCGTCACTTCCGAAGGAGTAATGGCATAGATGGTGGCGTGTTCGGGACGGATGTGGCTGGTATAATCGGCCATATCGCCGTGTCGGGTCAGGACGGCAATACTGGCATTGGCAAAGGAGTTGGCCAGCACGACACCGGAATACGCGGTCTTCTGGCGGGGAGTCAGCAAGGAGGTCTGCTCGGCAAAGTGGGCGCTGCCACTGCGCTCGATACGGCGGGCAATCCGGTCGAGGACCTTCACGCAATCAACAGGATATTTTCCGACTGTGGTTTCTCCACTGAGCATGATGGCATCAGCCTGCTCGAAGACTGCGTTGGCGACATCCGTAACCTCGGCCCGGGTCGGGACGGGATTCTCGATCATCGACTCCAGCATGTGCGTGGCGACGATAACCTGCTTGCCGATCTTAAGGGCTATCTTGAGGATCTTGCGCTGGATGATAGGCAATTCCTCCATCGGGCACTCGATACCCAGATCGCCACGGGCGATCATGACAGCATCGGTCTCCTTGATGATCTCGGTGATGAGCTTGACGGCGCTCTGATCTTCGATCTTCGCGATGACGCGGGCCTTGCTGTTATGGAGGGCCAGAACACGACGCATTTCGACAATGTCAGAAGGTTCGCGGCAGAAGCTCAGGGCGAAAAAGTCGACGCCTACCTCGGTGCCGACGGCAATATCAGCCATGTCTTTTTCCGTGAGGGGGGGCAGATTGACCTTCACGCCTGGCAGATTGATATGACGGCGGGAGCCAAGCGCTCCGGGTGTGAGCACCTCGCAGCGAATGCGGTTATTGATCTTGGAAAGAACCTTGAGATGGATGACCCCATTGTCCACGAGGACAACGTCTCCCTCATTGATGTCATCGATCAGGCCGTCGTAGTTGACGTTGACCGAATAGATTTCCTCACTGCGGGCACCGCGAACGGTGAACTCCATGATGTCACCCACCTTGAGGTCAAGCTTCGTGGGGAGATCGCCAGTGCGGACAGCGGGTCCCTGGGTGTCGAGCAAGATGCCAACTGGCATATCGAGCTCGGCTGCGATCTGGCGGATGGTCGGAACGATCTGGCGCACCCAATCGTGCTGGGCATGGCTCATGTTGAGCCTGAAGATATTGGCTCCAGCTAGGATCATCTCACGTAGGCGCTCCGGAGACTCAGTTGCGGGGCCCAGAGTGCAGATGATTTTGGTTTTGCGGAGAATTGCGGTCATAAAATGGGTCGGTTTGGAAGTGAATGTCGGGCGGGATCCGATCAAGCCAAGTAGTCAATCAGAGAGGCACTTTCTTGAAAAGCATCACTTATAAAAGACCCTCAAAAACTGTGAAGAGGGTTCCTAGGGAAGCATTTATTCAATCGTATTGAGGCCATTGCGGGAAGCCGTAGCGGATGCGAAGCAACGACCGGGTAAGCCATGGGCTGCAGGCATGATCCCGAAGGCACGACACGGCCTTGGGGGAGCAAGATGAGGTTCAAAAAAATCAAATGCTCTTTAGCGGTCATCATGTGAATTATTCAGCACTTCCTTAGATCGCAGCTGTACTGATTTAAAACCGCCTCTCGAAAGGGAGGCGTTTTTTTGTGGAAGCTACCCGGCTAAAGAACAGCCGCAGTTTTTACGCCTTCCATCCTGAGTGTCTGAAGGATTCGTTCAGCGACGGCCTTCGCGGTCATGCCGTATTTCTCGCGAAGAATGGGAACCGAGCCGTGCTCGATGAATTGATCGGGCCACCCTAAACGAACAAGCGGTGTGGTGATGCCTGCATCTGAGAGGTGTTCCGCCACGGCGGAACCGAAGCCTCCCGTGATGGCGTGGTCCTCCAGGGTGCAAAGAACTTTCGAACCGCGGGCAAAGAACTCGAGAGTTCCCGTATCAAGCGGCTTGATCCAGCGGGGGTTGATGACAGACGTCTTGATCCCTTGCTTCTCGAGGAGATCGGCCGTCTCTAGTGCTACCTCGCAGAAGTTTCCCAATCCGAAGAGCGCGACATCCGTTCCATGACGCAGAACCTCAGCCTTGCCGATTTCGAGCAGCTTAGGCGTGGTCTTAGGAATGGCACCCGTGCCTGCACCCCTGGGATAGCGGATCGCGATGGGTCCCTCGTGATGGTTGGCCATCGTCCAGAGCATATCGACGAATTCCTCCTCGTCCTTCGCTTGCATCGCGATCACTCCCGGGATGCTCCGCAGGTAGGCAATGTCGAAGAGACCGTGGTGCGTCGGCCCATCATCTCCGGAGAGGCCGGCACGATCCATGCAGAGAGCCACGTTGAGGTTCTGCAGCGCGATGTCATGAACGATCATGTCGAACGCCCTCTGCATGAAGGTTGAGTAGATCGTTAGGAAGGGCTTCATCCCACGGGTCGCCATGCCTGCGGCAAAGAGGGCCGCGTGCTCCTCGGCGATGCCGACATCGTAGAAGCGGTCGGGATGGCGCGCCGCAAATTGGGAGAGACCCGTGCCGGTGGGCATGGCGGCGGTGATTGCGACAATCTTGCGGTTGTGAGCGGCAAAGTCTGAAAGGGTCTTCCCGAAAATCTCCGAATAGGTTGGGGAGACACCCGCCGTTGTCTCTCCGGTCTCCTGCTGATACTTGCCAAGTCCGTGGAATTTGTCCGGCTTGGCAAGCGCGGGGGCGTATCCTTTCCCCTTCTTGGTTAGGATATGCAGGATGACAGGCTCGGTCTGGGTCTTGAGAAATTCGAAGGTCCGGATCAGCAGTGGGATGTCATGGCCGTCGATCGGACCGAAGTAGCGAAGCCCTAGATCCTCGAAAATGACTCCCGGGAGCAAGATCTGCTTCACCCCCGCCTCGATCTTGTGGGCGAGATGGCGCGCTGTCTTCCCCCCGATCCATTCCACAAACTTGGCCGTCTGATCGTGAAGTTGAGCGTAGGCCGGGCTGGTGGCGATGCGATTGAGATGCTCGGCGATGGCTCCGGTGTTCTTGGAGATCGACCACTCGTTGTCGTTAAGGATGACGATGAAGCGTTTTGTAGTCTCTGCGACGTTATTGAGCGCCTCGTAACTGATCCCGCAGGTGAAGGCGGCATCACCAGCAACGGCCACCACATTCTCCTGGCCACCATTCATGTCGCGCGCTGCTGCCATGCCGAGCGCCGCTGAAAGAGCCGTTCCGGCATGACCTGCCCCATAGCAGTCATGCTCGCTTTCGGTGCGTAGCAGGAACCCGTTGAGGCCTCCGTGCTGGCGCATTGTCGCCAAGCGGTTCCGGCGACCCGTTAGCATTTTGTGAATATAACCCTGATGGCTGACATCGAAGAGGATCTTGTCCGTCGGTGTCTCAAACACACGATGCAGCGCGATCGAGAGCTCGACCACGCCAAGATTCGGTCCAAGGTGGCCTCCTGTTTCAGAGAGGGATTCGATCAGTTCCTCTCGGATCTCTTGGGCAAGTGCGGGCAGGGCGCTCTCCGGGAGTTTTTTTAGGTCGGCCGGGGAGTCGATGTCCTCCAGCAAGCGCTTTGGATGGTCCGAACTCACGATTCCTCGAACGGATTGAGCGTTGCGTCACCGCGGCTGTTGCGCGTGATGATTTCGATCCGCTTCTCAGCTGTGTCGAGCTTCTCCCGGCAGATCTGGAGCAACTTCATCCCTTCTTCATAGCGCTCGATGAGCGTTTCCAAAGGAGGTGGGGTCTGCTCGATCTCCTCCACGATGCTTTCCAAGCGACCGAGTGATTTCTCGATGGAGGTTTCGGAATCGGAATTCTGTTTCACGGATATGGGAGAGTTGAAGACCAAGTTGAAACCCTAATGGGACGATTTCCTCGCCCACCGCTCGGTGTCGGCATACAGGATGCATTCGCCGTCAATCGGCAGCGGAGTAAAGCTCTTGAGCAGGAAGTCATTGGGATTCACTGTTCGCATGATGACGGGCCCCCAGTCTTTATAAGAACCCTTGAGGAGATCCATGAAGGATTCGCTCGCAGAGACTGGAGTTAGATAGAGGCCGACGATCGGCGTGCTAAGGCTTCCGAAATCGGAGATCTCGTTGAACTGCCGAATTGTTTCCGGGATCAGCAGGCACTTCCTGTTGGCATACCAGGCAACTGCCCAGGGCATGTCTGATGAGAGGAGTTCCTGGGGCTTGAACCAAGTCTGAAGGACTGAAATGAAGGGAGGCACATAGGGAGGCCACTGGATGCGGGATTGCTGACCGGTCAGCAGGGTGAGGATCATCGGGATTCCGGAAATCAGGAAAATCGCGGTCAGAAAGGCGATGCGTAGTGGCTTCAGGCTGATGTTCAGCCTATTCCAAAGCACCAGAATGAATGCCGTTCCGAAGAGAATGAAAATTGGGATAAAAATCACGTGCAACTGGTTACCTGACACCGCCCCCTTCACGCCGAAGAGCGCCATACCCAGTGTGAGACCGATCCACATGATCAGAATCACCCATCGCCAGATCGCCGCGACCGGATTCTTGAAGGGATGAAGAAGCGAGATAAAGAAAGCGACGACGGTGATATTCAGTCCGAGATACTCCCAGAGATGCGATGCCTGATCGAGAAGGCCCGACCTGATCTTGCTTGCCATGCCTCCGCCCAGAGTCAGGCCGGTGTTCACTCCCCGCATGACGGACTGCTCCGTGACGCCCGACCCCGCCAATGCCATGTAGATGGAGAGGCCGAAGGGGTTACCGCAGACAGAATAGTTGCGAAGTAGCCAGGGAAGCACTGTCAGCAGATAGATGAGAAAAGGAAGGAGAAAGGTCACGACCCGCGACCGGAATGCAAAAAGGCAGAAAGCCAAAAATCCTGGCACCAGAAAAGAGGTGACTCCATGGGTCAAGGACATCAAGCCAAGACCGAAGGCGCCGCCTCCGAGCCAGGCATAGACCGCGAGCTGGTTATCTTCTTCCTCCGCATTCAGTGCTTTCAGTGCACAGAGACAGACCAATCCGAACAGCACGGTCAGGAAAAGCTGGGGCAGTCCTGCCAGAGCGTACTGCCAGAGGAGGTCGGTCACGAGAAGGAGTCCGGCTCCGATCAGAGCCAGTGTCCTGTCGAAGAGTAGCGCGCCGACAAAATACCAGACCAGAACGCTAAGAAGCAGAAGAACGATGCCGAGTGTCGCGATGGCCCGGTCACCCATGCTGAGTGTGTCCGTCGGTGCCATCGCAATTCTTTTCTTTACCGGAAAGAGAGCCGCCGCTTCCACCAGCGGGTAAAGAGGGGCATTGTAGAAATCGGGGAAATTGACGCTAGGAACTTTCCTGGCAGTGTCCGTGAGTTGACGGATGGCCAGCGGGCGGATGTAGCGGGTCGTGAATCCCTCACCTGAGATGAGGGAACGCGCGATCTGGGCCTGATCCATCGCATGCTCGGTACCGAGTCCCTTGAACTGCATCAGGAGATAAACGATGCAGAGCCCTATGACAACGACAACGATCATGCCGATCTTGAGCACCTGGGCCATGAAGCCGGAGTCGAGGTCGCGTACTGTTTCCTGGAGTGCCATTGTTTGAGAGCGATGGGTTATTGCAGGGATTTTGTGATGCCAAATTGAGCGAGATGACGATGGAGGGTGCGACGGCTGATGCCGAGCTTTTTTGCCGCCATTGTGCGATTCCCAGCGCACTCTTCCAGAGCCTTTCGGATCATCGTGGCCTCGATCCTGGCAAGGTTCATTTCATTCTCCCCAGGAGCAGATCCCGCGAGAATGCGTAGAGATGATGGGAGATCACCCAGTTTGAGTTCAGCGCCGTTTCCTAACACCACGGCATGCTCTACGGCTGCGCGAAGTTCACGGATATTACCGGGCCAGGTGTGGACCTCCAGTGCCGCCATGGCCTCTGGAGTGAAGAGTCGCTCGGGCTTATCATGCTCCCTGGCCATTTCCTTGAGAAAGGCACTCGTGAGCAGGGGAATATCCTCCGGATGAGTCCGTAGGGGAGGCATTGTGAGGGGCACCACATTCAGTCGGAAGAACAGGTCTTCACGGAATGTCCCGTCGCTCACCATGGCCGACAGGTTCTTGTTGGTTGCGGCGATGAGTCGCACATCGGAGCTGAGGGTCTGGTTGCCCCCGACTCTCTCGAAGCTCTTCTCACCAAGCACTCGCAGAATCTTGACTTGGACTATGGGGTCAATCTCGCCGATCTCATCAAGGAAAAGAGTGCCGCCGGCAGCCTGTTCGAAGCGCCCGATCCTGCGCTCGCCCGCGCCGGTGAAGGCCCCCTTCTCATGGCCGAAAAGCTCGCTCTCCAGAAGCTGGGGGGAAAGTGAGGCGCAATGGACGGCGACGAAAGGCTTCTCGGCCCGATTACTCAGGGCGTGGATCGCCTGAGCGGCGACTTCTTTGCCTGTTCCGCTCTCTCCTTGAATAAGGATGGTGGCCTTACTGGGTGCCACCTGACGGATGGTCTCGAAGACCCTTTCCATGACCGGGGAGCGGCCAATCATTCTGTCGGGCGCCCGCGTTTTGCGCACTTCCTGACGGAGTTCCAGATTCTCCGCTTGCATGGTTCTTTCGCGCAGGGCTCGCCGGATCAGCATTTCCAAACGGTCGATATTCACCGGCTTGGTCACGAAATCATAGGCGCCCTGCCTCATGGCCTCTACGGCGGTATCCACCGATCCGTAAGCCGTCATCATGATGCAGATTGGAGGATCGGCGCGCTTCAGAATCTTCTTCATCAGATCCATGCCGTTATCGGCTCCGATCTTCAGATCGGTGAGGACGAGATCGGGAGGGTCTGCCTCCATCAAGGCCAAAGCTCCTGCTTCATCAGCCGCCAGTGAGACATCAAAGTGCTCTTTCAGCACGGCTCTCAACCCATCGCGAGTGTTCTTTTCGTCATCAACGATCAGGATGGTCTGCTTCATGGAATGAGAGACAGATTGTCACAAAAATCCTGATTTTAACAACCTTTACTCCAAAGCTCCCGTTGAAGAATAAGCCAGCAACTGGGGCAAAGCGTCCCGATAACTAGGAAATTGAGGAACCCATTCGGTGGCGCGAAGCTTAGCATTGCTGATCCGCTTGGAGGTCCAGCCCCGCTTTCTGTTGAGATCAGCCGCTCCCTCTAGGGGGAGCGGTTGGCGCTGGGTCTCTGCTATCCATCCATAGACCTCGCGCTGGGTGGCCGGTGTGTCATCGGTCACGTTGTACACCCCAGGAGTAACCGAGGAGTCCCCCAATAGTACCAAGGCGGCGGCAGCATCATCCCGATGAATCTGGTTGATCCAGCGATGCCCTCCATCCTCCAATAGGGCCTCCCCCGCCAGAAATTTTCGGAGCAGCACGGAGCGGCCTGGACCATAGATCCCCGAAAGACGAGCAACACTCCCTCCTGATGCCAGGGCTATCTGCTCGGCTTCCAAAAGAATGCGCCCAGTGTCGCGATCGGGAGCGGCCTCTGATTCCTCTGTGACCCAGGCTCCATCGGCTTGGCCATAGACGGAGGTGCTGCTGACAAAAATCATCCTGTCCGGCTTCCAACTCTCCAGCACGCGACGGAGACCATCGCGGTAGACCGCAGCATAGGCATCGGCTCCACCTCGGCCCGAGCTGACGCAGTAGATGGCCAAGGGAACGTTGTGGACCAGAGGAGCGAGGGCTGCGACCGAGGCAGTGTCGGTGACATCGCAGGCAGCAGATTGGAAAGACCTGTTTGATAGCGCTTCGAGTGAGTCGGCGCTCCTAACCAGGCCCAGAACACTTCTGCCTTGGGCTGAAAAAAGATCGGCTGCGGCCTCACCTAGGAAGCCACAGCCGATGATAAGAACTTCAGGATTCACTCCTTGGGAGTGGAAAGCAGTTCGGGGATCAGCTCAGGACAAAGCGGATCTTGGCCTTGGCGCGCTTGGCGCTGGCCTTGGCTTTGCGCTTTGTGCGCTGAGTCGGAGTCTCGAAGGCACGCAGACGGCGCACCTCGTCGAGGACACCCTCGGTCTCGAGTTTGGTCTTGAGGCGCTTGAGAGCGCGATCGATTGGTTCGCCCTTACGGACAATAACTTCCGGCATAATTAATTCACCTGCTTTCCTTTGTGGGGTGTGGATCCTCCTTCATCAGGGCGGCGCGGTCAAGCTCCTCTTTTCTTCAAGAGAATGTCTCAAGGAAAGGGGGTGCTTGCCCTTTCCATCACCACGGCTGTGAGAGGCTTAGGTTCGTGTCTCGCGGATCTGACGTCTCAGGATAAAGAAAAGGACCACGAAGATCGCCCAGCTGCTGAGGATCATGACGGCGGAGTTGAACCAGAGAAGGGGGATGGAGATGCCGAAGTATTGCTTCATCGGCCCGAAAAAGACATTCGGGTGGCGGTTGTCACGGTAGTCAGCCTGCTCCATCTCCGCCTTGGAGACCAGATCGAGTACCTTCTGGTTGGTGTAGAGCTGTTCAGCGGTGACGCCGCCTTCACTCCCGACGATTTCCTCGCGCTTCAACTTGGCACCTCCGATCACCCTGTCGATGCGGGTCATCTTCTTGGCGAGTTCATCCGGATTCGTTGCCTGCAGACCGCTCAGGATCGCCAGAAGGTCTTTGAGGTCGTCGAGACGATCCTCCTGGGCATCGGTCGGCTTCTTGATCGCTGCGAGTTGGTAGATTTGGCGCTGGATACGCGCCTGCCGGAGGGCCAGGGGATTCAGCTTTGCCTGGGCGAAGACGATCCCCTCATACGACCAGCGCATCGGCATGAACTCGCAGATCATCGGCACCTGCAGGTCGCTTCTCGGTTCCATGGCCGTTTCGGGGTGGCGGTTGAACCACTCATGGATCGAATGGATGAAATCCAGATTGCGGTTCATCTCCTCGTATTTGATCAGTGCTCCCCCGAGGATGATCTGCGGGATCAGGACCACCGGGATGATATTCACGGCGGTCTTCCCCTCCCGGGCTAGCGAGGAGATCAGGAGGCCGAGGGCGATACCGCTAAACGCGGTGAGGAACATCGCGACAAACTCGACCCAATAAAAACCACGGATAGAGACCATCCAGTCACCGATCAAGGTGAAGAGGGCGCATTGGGCCACGGCGAAGAGGCCGAGCGTGATCGCCTTAGCCAGCAGGTAGTAGCCGATGCGGACATTCAGATTCCTTTCCCGGAGAAGAACGGGCCGGTCGCGGAGGATGTCATCAACGCTGTTGGTGAGTCCGAGGAACATCGCCACCACGAGGGAAAGGAACAGGTAGGTCGGGATGTGGAAGGCCGAGGCGAAGTCGTAATGCTTGCTCTCCGAGTAGCGGAGGACCGACCCGATCAGGAAGGCGAGCATCGGTGCCTCCACAAGCGTGGTGAGGAGATTAGCGCGGTTACGCAGCTTGCTGATGAATGAGCGCTGGAGTAGCACGAGGAACTGTCCCAGTTCGTCACGCCAGCGAAAGCTCTCCCATCCGGAAAGTCGTTGGGTAAGGCTGCTCCTCGACTCAGGGCCAGCTGGGACGGGGGTTCGGGAGGAGGCGGGCTGTTGGACCTCCTTCATCAGGCGGTATGCCTCGAACTTGTCACGCCAGTATTCCGGAGAGAAGCGACGGGCGGGGACAAGCTGTCCGCGGTTGTTCTCCTCGTAGATAAGATCGCCGCCGAGGTCACGCAGAGGTGTCTCCAGTACGTCGAAGACGAATTCCGGACGGGTCGTGCCGCAGGCCTGGCAGCCTCCGAGCTCCGTTCCGAAGAGTTGCTCATGCTCCGCCTCGGCGAAGTAGGCTAGCATCTCCGTGGGTGTGCCGAAGAAGACCAGCTTGCCGCCTTTGTCCAGGAGCAGGGCCTTCTGGAACATCTGGAAGACCTTTGAGGTCGGCTGGTGGATCGTCACCAAGACGATCTTGTTGTGGGCCATGCCGCGAATGATCTCGATGACATGCTCGGAATCCTTGGAGGAGAGGCCGCTGGTCGGTTCGTCGAAGAGATAGATATCTGCCGTGCTGACCATATCGAGGCCGATATTCAGGCGTTTGCGTTCGCCGCCGCTGAGGATCTTCTTGCTGGTTCCTCCCACGACCTCCTTGCGGCGCTCGTTCAGGCCCAGTTCGGCGAGTTTGCTGTCGATGCGGCGCTGACGTTCGCGCCGCGAGAGATGGGGGGCGCGGATAGCCGCCGCGAAGCGGAGATTTTCCTCGATCGTCAGCTGCTCGTCAAAAGCGTCGTACTGGGGAATGTAGGTAATATACTGAAGCAGCGCATCGAGATTCCGATAGAGGGAGCGCTGGTTAAGCTGCACCTCTCCGGCCACCGGCGGGAACTGGCCAGCCAGAGCACGGAGTAGCGTGCTCTTGCCGCAGCCGCTCGCTCCCATGACGCAGACCATCTCGCCGCGATCCATCGAGAAATTGAGGTTATCTAGGGCCGTATCTCCGCTCCGGAAGCGGCAGACAAGATCGCGCACGTCCAGCGTGCGGATGATGTTGCGCTCTTCTTCAATAATCCTGTCCGTGAAGTTACAGCGGAGCACTTGGCCCGCATCGATCCGTATGGTGTCCCCATCGATAAGATCCATGGCCCCGCGCACGGGAAGCCCCCTTACCACGATCGGCCTGTCGGCCTGAAGCACCTCCACGCGGCCCTTTTTTTCCTGGTAATCGCAAGTGATCCGCAGTGTCACCTCGCCGCCGTTTCCGGGAGAAATCAGAATGTCATCATCGTCCAGTCGGCTCGGGTTATTCGAGGCGATGTATTCGGTCTTGGAGCCCTTCAGCTCGAAACGGCCACCGAAAGACCCGACGCGCCTCTTTAGATCCTCGAGATCGAGCTCCCCACCGTCGCGGAAGAAGATCTTGTCCGAGAGTTGGGCCGCGACCGTTGTCCCCTTGCGCAATGGTGTACCACGCAGGGTGGCCCGAAGATCCTGAAGGGCGGTGACATTCACCTTGAGACCGAAGGCGATCTCCAGGTCGCTGTCCCGGCTACGCGATTTCTCAAGCCGTACCTCCTCGTTGTTGATCGCCACAAAGATGTGGGGAAGCGTCACGTTGCGCTTCGCATTGAAGTAAAAGATCAGATCCTGGCTGGTGATCACCTGCTCGCCCACCAGCACGCGCTGCCCCGGATAGATCCGGCAGAACTCACCGGGCTTCAGCAGGCGGCCCTGGACGATCAGGCTCTTGCCGGAGAGGTTTTTGAGAATGATTAGGTCGTGGTGGCAATAGGCTAGAAGCTTTTCGTCGCCTTTGAAGTCCCTTAGCTCCACATCGCATGTTGCCGGATCGCCGAAGGAGAGAGCCTCGAGGGGTGAGGTGCCGTCGTGGAAAAATTCCGCATCGGCCTGCTCGTTGGCATTGAGCTGGTAGACGATATCGATGGCCTGTGCCGCCATGCCGAGACGCCCCATGAAGTCATGGTAGGCCGCCACCTGCTCCGACTTCATGCCCGAACGGGTGATCAGATCGTAGAGCTGCACGCCGAGCAGGATCTTGCTGTCATCACTCAGCTCCGTGGAGAGCTTCGTCGCCATGGCCCCCAGATCCTGCTGTTGCTCGAGAGCCTGGCGGAAGAGCTTGCGGAGTTCGGAGTAGACAGCCTCGGGATAGTCATAGCGCAGGAAGCCGAGGCTCGAATCGATTTCCTCCTCAAGCATTTCCCCATCGACCCGGGTGAAAGCGGCAAGGACCTGGATCAGCGTGGGAAGAAGGTTGGCGCTCTCCGCGATGGTCTGTGGACGCCGCTGCAGGCGACGCCAGCGTTTGGCCACCGAGCGCTGCAATCGGGAAGCTCCCCTCAGGATGCTATCGATCAAGACCACTCCCCGGCGCGGAGGCTGGGAACCATCTTGCCCGTCAGGATACGGATTCGATCCGGGCGATTCTGCTTCTCCTGATATCTGTGGATTGGAATCCATCTGGCCGGAGCGTAATCAGCCCCGGCACAAAGATGGAGTCATTTGTTAGGGGGTATTAAGGCCGCAATAACTCAATCACCCTTAAGCTTTGTTCGTGACCGGTGGTTCCGTGGGGAACCAACCTTTCGTAGCATTGCAGGCACTACAAACGGAAAGCATCACTGGAACCTCAACAAGGACGCCTACCACCGTGGCGAGTGCGGCTCCGGAGGAGGGGCCGAAGAGAGTGATGGCCACCGCTACCGCCAGCTCGAAGAAGTTGCTTGCACCGATCAGGGCTCCGGGAGCCGCCACATTATGGGGGACTTTCAGCCAACGCATCAGCATATAGGTCAGGCTGGAGTTGAAATAGACTTGGATGATGATCGGAACGGCGATCAACAGCACGGCAAGCCACCGATGGGTCAGATTCTCGGCCTGAAAGGCGAAAATGAGTATAAGGGTCAGCAAGAGCGCCGCCATGGTCACAGGCTGGAACTTTGGGAGGAAGGATTTCTCAAGCCACTCGTTACCGTGTGTCTTGAGGAGCATTGTTCGTGTGAGCCATCCGGCTGTCAGGGGAATGACGATGAAGACCAGCACGGAGGTGATCAGGACGGCAGAAGGAACCACCACTCCTGACACTCCGCAGAGGAACATCACGATGGGGGCGAAAGCCACGAGCATGATGAGATCATTCACCGCTACTTGAACTAGCGTGTAGGCGGGATCACCATCCGTCAGATAGGACCAAACAAAGACCATCGCTGTGCAGGGTGCGGCGGCTAGGATGATCAGCCCCGCCGTGTAATTCTTGGCGGTTTCGACATCAATCCATTTGGCAAAGAGGTGTTGCATGAATACCCAGGCTAGGAAGGCCATGCTGAAGGGCTTCACGATCCAGTTCACGAATAGGGTCACCAGCAGCCCCTTCGGCTTCCGGGCAACACCACCGATGGAGCTGAAGTCGATCTTCAGCATCATCGGATAGATCATGAGCCAGATGAGAATGGCGATCGGGACATTCACATGGGAGTCATGTCCGAATTCCATGTTGCTGAGGGAGGCAATGGCCTTCGGGGCCGCTGTTCCCAGAATCACCCCTGCAACCATGCAGAGAAGAACCCAGAGGGTCAGATTGCGTTCGAAGAAGGCGAGTCTCTTTACGGGTGCGGAGGAAGTAGCAGGAGATGTGTCCATGGAATGAAACGAGGTTGTGGTTAAAGATCCTTCCCGCGCTTCAGACCAGCTGCGTAGGCCTCGAACACGAGCTTGATCTGATCGCGGACTCGGCGGAATTCATTGAGAATCTCCTCCTCGCTACCCGTTGCATGGGCAGGATCCTCGAAGCCCCAATGGAAGCGGTTCACCTGACCAGGGAACATCGGACACGCCTGGTCCGCATTCCCGCAGACCGTGATAACCGTATCAACGGAACGATTCAGAAACTCATCAAGATGTTTGGAAGTATGTCCGGAGATATCGATGCCGATCTCCTTCATCACCTCAATGGACTTCGGGTGGACATATCCGGCAGGTTTAGAGCCCGCGCTGGCGACTTGGATGAGATCACCAGCGGCGGCACGAAGAATGCCTTCGGCTAGGTGACTGCGGCAGGAATTTCCCGTGCAGAGGATAAGGACGAGAGGTTTCATAGGAAAAATGAAAGGTTAAAAAGTGTAAGATTAAACGGAAGAGAAGCGCATCAGCAGCATCCGGTGCTGCTGCAGCACGACGAGCTTTCGTCATCCTTGGGCGGTGGGAGGCAGATCTCCTTTGCGAGGCAGTCGGTGTGTTTGGTGCTGAGCGTAAAAACGAGTAAATCACCCTGTTGTTTTGCTGACTCGACCGGGAGTTGGGTAATGAATCCGTCCTCGTATTCGATTTCCACATCGAGATCGTCATTTCCGAGAATGGGGGCAGCCCGATCGATGATGTCCGCTAGTGTTTCGGCAGGAAGTCGATGATCAGTATCATCAGCAACCCAAGACTGGAGAGAGAGGTAGGAGATTTTGCGAATCGTGGCACCGCAATCCAAGAAAGTCTTATCAACACGGCCAACCTCTGTGATGTGTGCGTGAATCGGTATCGATTTGCCACTAGGCAGAATAAACGTGAGATGACATTTCGGATGCTTGCGGAGGATTGCTTTGAGGTCTGATGTTTTCATTCTTTTGGTGGGTTCGGTATTGGTTAACAGGCGCAGCGTAGCCTGCGGTTGTTGGAGCTGGAGATGAGGTCGATGCAGCGGAAGAACTCCGTGAAGCAGGGGCAGGCGATCTGGTAAAAGACCTGCAGGCCACGCCTCTCGCAGATAAGAAGTCCGGCCTTTTTCATCACTGCCAGGTGCTTGGAGAGAGTCGTCACGTCGCAACCTGCCATTTCCGTGAGATCGTTCACACAATGTTCGCCCTGCATCAGAGCCTCCATGATCAGGAGGCGCGAGGGATGCGCCATCGCCTTTACGATGGAGGCACGGGACGCCGCATTGGATTTGAGCTTCTGAAGTTTTGGAGGCATCTATTTGGCAAATATGCCAAATAGTAACTACGGGTCAAGGAACGACTTTTCCGATAGCTCCTATTCCTAGAATATCTTAAGAAAAAATTTAGCCACAAAAGTCACAAAAAACACAAAAAGGGGAATGTGCGGATTCCCCTATGAGTCTCTTCCTGTGCATTCTGTGCATTTTGTGGCCATGACTCATTCCAAATCGCGCGAGATGTCAATTCTGCTCTCCCCGAAGACCCCGTGATGTGCTTCGGCTTCCTTGCAGAGAGAGGCATAGAGTCCGCCTGCTGCAAGGAGCGTCTCGTGATTGCCCCTCTCCACGATCCGACCCTGCTCCAGCACTAGGATCTGGTTAGCATGGCGTACTGTTGAGAGTCTATGGGCGATCACGAAGCTGGTGCGTCCCTCCAGCAAGTGGGCTAGTGCCTCCTGGATCAGTCGTTCCGTGGTGTTGTCGACGCTGGCGGTCGCCTCGTCGAGGACAAGGATGGGAGGGTTCTTCAGCAGGGCGCGCGCGATGGAGAGGCGCTGTTTTTCACCGACGCTCAGCTTGACTCCGCGTTCGCCGAGTTGGGTGTGGAGGTTCTTGGGAAGACGGCGGATGAAGGTTTCGGCATTCGCGGCGGCCAGCGCCCGCCACATCTCCTCTTCAGTGGCATCGGGTTTTGCAATGAGCAGATTGTCTGCTGTGGTCC
>Ga0194059_1000396_pt1 | contig 20911 bp, 27 predicted proteins | sample SepL6211m_MetaG_FD_163426 | JGI IMG/M metagenome (GOLD analysis project Ga0194059, IMG submission 163426) | Anoxic zone freshwater microbial communities from boreal shield lake in IISD Experimental Lakes Area, Ontario, Canada - Sep2016-L626-11m | ecosystem: Environmental > Aquatic > Freshwater >... | reverse complement strand
ATGGATGATGTAATGGATGGAGATATTCAAGAAAAGATGTTTGAGGCTGCTAATGAGCCTGGAACTAGCAATGGAGCATCTAAACTCAGTCCTGATTATCTCAGAACCATAGCAGCCAGTCTTGAGAACATTAATCTATCTATGGGAAGTCTTAAAGAAAAGATTAAAAAGCTAATGGATAAGTCTGTTAGTTATTTTAGTGCTAAAAAGAAGACTATTTATGAAGATTTGTTTAATTCAGACAATATAGCTGGATTAGAGGAATATGAGATGTTACATCCCAAGCTTAGAAAGATATTCATAGAAGATGTTAATATCAAAGACACCAAGAGTGTGGGTAAGATTGATATTTATATAGATAGGTCGGGCAGTATGAGTTCTTATTGTGGTGTACAGAATGCAAATGGAGACAGTATTAGCAAAATGGATTTTTGTAAAGCTTTTACAGCTAAACTTAAAGCCATGGATATGCTTAATGATGTCTATACATTTGATAATAGAGTGAAGAAAGGTAAGAATGATATCATATCCATAGCAATGATGGACTGTGACGGTGGTACAACTATTGATGCTGCTATTAGAAGTATAGAAAACAATGGTAGGAATGCATTAGTAATCACTGATGCTGAAGATGATTGTTCTATATATTCTGATAAAGCATTCTTTATAGGAGTACAAGGAGCTAATTTCAGTTATTTTAATCCAGAAACTATTAAAGAATACTCTGACAAAGGTCAAGTGGTAGTATTTAATGGTGAATCTATTAGAAAAGTAGATGAAATTGGCAATACAATTTAAATAAAAATAGGGCCCTTAGTAATAGGGGCCCTTTTTTCTTATCTCTACTAACTGGAGGGAGTTGTTAATAGACTATATATAGAGGGTGTTATCTACCTTGACCTACATATTTCTTTGGTTTAGGATTGTGCTTATTATAAGACTTTTTAGCACTTCCTGACTTACGTCTACCAAATGAAGTTTTGTTTGAATTTCCTAAAATCTTTGCCATTGTTTAACAGTTATCTATTCCAATAAAATTTTTACCATTGTATATTAATTCTATACATATGCTAGTGTTATGATCCAACCAGAAAATACCATCATTATTTCCACAAAAAGCATCTATAATCTGACCACCATATGTTACAACAATATGACCAGGAAGTGGTAATGTACCAGCAGTTAAAAATAAATAAATTCTATCTCCTGGTAAAGATTGAGGTCCTGCATATATATCTATAGTAAAATTATGATTTAAATTTCCATCAAATACAATAACAGTATCTAATGTTGAAGTAGTTAATGATACTGTTGAAGCAGCTGCAGGTACAGGTAGAGTTACTACTTTTCTCATTTGCTGAATCAATTGATTTAAATGACCAAGTCTTGCAAACTCAGTGTCTCCTTTAATTTTGCCTAATGCTGGATCAGGACTTAACGGTTTAAATTTTCTAATTGACATGATTATGCTTTTTTAAATTTAGCTTCTAAAGCAGCTTTCATTTCAGCTGTTTTAGCTTCAATTCTAGCTCTATTTGGTTCTACACTTTCAGTAGATAATGTTTTTACCTGTGGAGCTTTTCCCCAATTTTCAGGTTTTTTAGATAAAAATTTGCTTGCCATTATAAATAGTTTTAAAGATTAATAAAGAGTAAATTTAAGAGGAGTGCCTTCAACAACTAGAAACTCAAATTCAAAAGCAGCATCACCATTTATATTATCCACTGCTGTATTAGAAGCAGCAATTAAATATAGGTCTGCTGCATCTGGAGCATATTGATCTATTGCAATATTCATAAGTTCTGCAGGAACTAAATCATCAACATCATCTGTTACAGAAGCACCATTTGCAAATGAAGATATAACAGGACTTGGTCCAGGCCAACTTGGACTACATGTAACAGTTCCTGTAGTTTTAAATGGATATGTATATAAAAAACTACCATCAGTTGTTTCCACTGTACCAATATATTCTATAATAAAAGTATCATTTGCAGAACCTAATTCATACACTCCTCCTACTTTATAACTTTCTAAATTAAAAGGAAACATAGTTGGAGCTGGATAACCAGGAGTATCAATAACTTTAGTGCTACCTTTAATCATTGATGGTGTAACAGGAAAAGGATAAATGTCATATATTCCTGTTCTATAAATGGAATATAATTCACTTTTGTTAATATCATCTACTAGACCATTTAAATGTCCTAGTCTAGCAAATGTGTTGTCCCCTACTGTTTTATTTAAATAAATTTCAGGGCTAAGAGGTTTAAATTTTTTAAGTGGCATAATTAAAATTTTATAAAATGTTTAAAAATTGTGTTGTTAAATCTGTCCATCCTGATGTAGAGTTGTACTTTTTAAAAGAAGTTACTTTTACATAAGCATTATATCCATGGTCTACATTAATAAATGTACCATTACAATAGAATACATCTACATTAAATCCTACGTTAGCACCCACTATACCAGTTGCTCCTGTAAGAAATGTATTTGATGCTATTCTAATTTGCTCTGTACAATATTTCATAGAAGCTCCATATAAAGATGGTGTTGCTACAAAGTTGTAAGAAGCTAATATTGTAGCTCTAAAAACACGTAGTATAACACAAAGTTTATAAAACTGATCATTATTATTAAAGACTCCTGTATTATACACTGGAGCAGATGCATTATTAATAACCCATGTAGCAGCTGTTGCTACAGCACCACAAGTATTATCTGTTAAAGACTCAGCTTGAGTTTTACCTTTTCTCCACATACGTCCTACATTACCAGCTTGTGATACACCTATATGAGGCATGTTAACTAAGAATAAAGCTCCATCAGCTGTAATGTGAGAACCCCAAGCTTGTAGTCCTAATACACCAGTATGAGGATAACCAGCTAATCCTGCACCAAAGAATGGTCCAAGTAAATTAGATTGTTGTGCAGAAGTCTGTCCTAGATTGTCAACATGCTCTATAGCATTAACATCATCAGAACATACATCTGTACTAAGAAGTACATCTTTATAACTGTATCCTTGAGTTTTAATAAACTCTTTAGCAGCTTCAGCAAATCTTAATGCTGATACAGCACCTGTGTACTGACTTTGAACAGTGACTGTATAAGATGCTGGATTAGGTGGAAATACAGAAGTTGTACAACATAAGTCTGCTGGAACCTCGTTCCATGTAGATGGTCCTTGAGGATAACTTCCTCCTGTTAGGATCAAACTACCAGGTACAATTTTGCCTTGCTTACTGTACCTTACAAATGCTCTTTTTTTCATTTTTTATTTATTTAAGGGTTAATTAATCATATCCAAAACTAAAATCATATCCAAATGTTGCTCCAGTTTCACCAGCATAAGACTCTATTGTCACTTGATAATTCAAACATGTGTCAACAGGAACCAATGGGAAGTAATAACTAACAGGAGCAACTGTAACAACACCAGCTACACTTTCAAACACTATAACACCATTTATTATGATTCTAAAATATGCATCAGGGTCTGTTCCTGTAAATGCAGGAGTGCTATTCCAATAAATATAAGGATATTGATTACCAAAACCATCTGTATCATGAGATCCATCATTACAATAACATGTTAAGAATGATGTAACAGTATATCTTGAAGTGTTTGTTCCTTCACCATACATAGTTGCAGGTTCACTGCTATAATCTACTAAATAATCTCCATCAGTATCTGTACCAAATCTACTCCAATCTATTATTCCAGTGGTAAAGTCTGTATATCCATTACTAGTAGTACAATTTAATGCAGTCCAAACTTGTAAATAGTGTTCTGTACATGTAATACTCACTTTACAATCAGGACCAAATGTCATCACTAAACTTCTATCTAATAAATAATCAATAAAGTCCATCATCAATGTCTCGGTCATATCAGGTCTAGCAGCAAGTATTTCTATAGCTGTAAAAAATGCCGATCCATCAGTGGAATTACCATATTCTAACAATCCTTTATCAAGAATTCTATCAACTACCATATTAATATTAGCTGCACCCACTGCACTATATAATACATTTAGTTTATAAAAAGCATCATGCTGATTAAATAGACCACTTTGTACAGTTCCTTTATCTAATCTTCTATCAATATCAATTCCTTTATCAAGGAAAGTTATTAGTTTTTCACCAGCATTTTGAGATGCTGCATCTGTTTCATGCACCACTCCTTTATCTTGTAAGTTTTGTAAAACTTCACATTTATCAGGATCACTTGAAGAAGAAAAAATATCTTGTAATTGACAAGATAAATAGGTATTAGATTGTCCAGGTACATCAATAATTCCATAATCTAATCTAGCTTGTAAACATTCAGTACCAAGTATAGCTTCTAATGCTAATACACAACTTTGCTGTGTGGGAGTGAGTCCACATGTAGGACTTCCGTAACTAACATAATTAAGTGGTGTAATAGGTTCAGGTAGAGTGGCAGGAACTCCTAAAACACTACAATAATAAACATATCTTTCATATGAAGATATAACATCATTACATGGACAACTAGCAACTGCAGAATTAATAGTAGCTCTATTAGTTGCTTCCCAATATTTAAAATATTGAGGTACATTACCAAACACTGTATTACATCCACATATAGGAGTTTCTGATCCACTATACGTACGTGCTTCACTAAATTTAAGATAGGTTTCTATGCTTGCCAATACATTAGGACAACATAAAGCAGAAGGACCAGAAAAACTATTTATAGCTTCTTGAAACTTTAAGAATGTTTCTACACTAGATAGAGCTCCTAAACAACATAATGATGAAGCATCACCACTTCTGACAATACCTTCATAAAACTTTAAGAAAGTTTCTACACTTGCCATATTAATTGTTCCAAAACTAGAAATTGTAGAACATGATGAACAAGTACAACATGTAGTAGTATATCCTATATTATCTAAACTTGCAGGAAGATTAGTTGTAAATAGTATATTACGTAAAGTATCCAAAGGATTTGGATCATCAATAGGAATACTATCAAACAACCCCTGAAGAATTGTTTTAAAACATTGTGGTGTTTCACAACATAAATTAGGAGTCACCTCTTCATATAAGCCATCTTTAGGATAGCCTCCTGATGTACCTACAATAAGACTACCTGGAATAATCTTTCCTTTCTTAGTGTATTTTACAAAAGCCCTTTTTTTCTTTGCCATTATATTTAGTTTATACGGTTATTACTGTTACTGTATTATTAAATTGTAGTACTGCTACATCTGCTTCTGGACTACCAGAGTTACATGTCATTATATTTGCTGGTACTGTTAATGTAATTGTATTTCCGGTGATACCAATAAATACATTATTAATTACAGAACAATCTTCTTCTCCTATCCAAACAATTGAATTTAAATTAAATGTTTGAGCACTAATGCAAGCTTTAAATGTATGATATCCAACATTAGTTACTAAAGGTAGATTAAAAGTTATAACATTATTAGAATCAGCAAATCCCTTATATCCAACATTAATAGCAGAAGGAAAATTAAAAGATAATACACTTTGACATGAACTAAATGTATACTCTCCTATATTAATAAGTGAAGGCATGTTAAATATTATAGTATCTGTACAGTTTTGAAATGCATAATCAGCAGCTGTTATTAATGAAGGAAAGTTAAAACTTAATGCTCCTCCACAATCTTCAAAACAATCATCTCCTACATATATAACATTTGGAAAACTCCAATTTTCTACATAATAGTTATAATAAAAAGTGTGTGGTGCTAAATAAGTGATATTATTAAAATCTAATATAATATCTGTCATTTCTTCACAGTCATAAAAAGTACCTTCTCCTAAATCATAAAGCTTAGGCATATCAACACTATATAAATTATAAGAACTTCCAAAAGAACCATAATCTACATCATACGTAAATATTGTTTTTGTACAATTTGCAAATCTAACTGTTTCAAGAGATGAACAATAACCAAAAGAAGCATCCCCAATAGTGGTAACAGCTCCTGAATCATCTACACTTACTAAATAGGAAATATGATTGAATAAACCATCTTTAACATATATATCATGACCTCCTACTAAAGTTACAATAGTTTCAAATTCAGTAGGATTTTCATAACTTACAGAAGTAAATTCTCCTCCATAAAGAGGAAGATCAAAAAAGTTATTCCAAGATGCTAATAATGATATATCACCACCAATAAAAGCACTAACTTCTTCACTAAGAATATTAAATCTTAGCACCATTGTATAGATTTCTTCTACAGGTGTAGTACAGCATAGATCAGCAGGTACCTCTTCCCATAAGGCAGGACCATTAGGATAACTTCCGTTAGTTAATATAAGACTACCTGGAACTACCTCCCCGGCTTTGGTATATCTTACGAAGGCTCTTTGCTTAGACATGTTTAGGTGATTTAGATTGTTTTTTTAATAATCTTTTATTTACAGAAGCTGTAGCATCTTGACTATCAAGCCATTCTTTTTCCCAAGTGTAATCATCAATATCTGATTGAAGATGTTTCTTAACATCTTCTTCTGTAGCAGCAGCTAATTTTTCTGTAAGTTTAGCTATAGCAGCAAGATTTTTAGATTTTTTATAATCTAAAACTTCTTGTTCTAAACTAATCATCTGTTCTAATGTAAGTTCTTTAGACATAGTATTTATTTTTTAGGCTTTGATATAGGTTTAGCTGGTTTACCACAACCACACCCATATATGTTATTATTTTTAGTCATTATTCTTCCTTTTTATCAGACTTCTGTGTACCAAAATAGTAACTGAAGATCATGAGGGTTAAAGTTTTTATTAAATCAAATAATTGTTCATTTTGATTTTCAGATAATAATGGCATCCCAAAAGCTATCACTTTATCTACAACAAATACTCCCACTAAAGCAGCAAATACTAATAATATAAACCTAACTAGTAAATCTTTAGTGTGGTTAACAAATAACCTATTGACGTAATATACACTTCCTACAATAAATGCCATACCCATTATTACACCAAGTATCATAACCCATAAATGTTGACTATTAAACATTATGCAAGTAATTTATAGTATTCATTAAAATGTTTTATTCTATCTTCTAAACCAATAGTTCCACCATTTACACACTTACTCACAGCTATTACAGAAGCTTCACTAGCATCTACAGCTTTCTTAAGACAGTTCTTACTAAAGAACCAAGCTGCTGAAGCAAGAGGATACTTTGTTGCTACTAGCTCAGGAACTGCTACACAATCTTCTCCTATAGCAGTAGAGAATGCTTTATAGTTATCATGACCAGTAAGCTGGATAAACCCTCTGCCACAAAATTTATACCCCATACCAGATGCCTCATCTCCATTACCCATTCTATTAGCATAAACTCTATTAGCTATTTTCTCAGGCTTTCTTTCATATGCAGCAGCTAAATCGTCTGTAGGGAAGTATTTAGGAAATACCCCTCTCAATCCTTTAGCACCATAGTTTAGGTTCTCTTGTGTAAGTTTAAACCCACCTGATTCATGACTACATTGAGCTAAGAAATGAGATAGTTTAACAACTGTATCAATACCAAACTTAGTTATTACTTCAGGAATTTGAGCTAAAACTGAATCAGGTATATGTCCTTTTAACTTACTTATGTCCATGATCTTTAGGTTTTCTAGTTTTCTTTTCTATTTTTTTAAGTTCAGCTAGTATTTTAGCATGGTCCTTAAGGGCCTGTCTATCTATTTTAAGATCTTCTTCCATTTTAATAAGAAGAACCATTACATTTTGTAAAAGCTCATTAGTATTCTCATCTACTTGTAAATCTTTAACAAGCTCTTCTCTGTCTTTAGTAGCTTGTCTATTACCAGACATAAGAATCATAGGTGTTGCATAAGCAGCCTGGGCTGATAAAAACAAATTCATTAGAATAAAAGGATAAGGGTCAAATCCCACCATATGGTCTAGATTAATCATCATCCAACCTATAAGAATTACAGATTGAAGTATGATGAACTTCCAAGAACCAACAAAACTTGTGATTTTATCAGCTAAATTTATTCCAAAGTTTTTCCAATTCATTTTAATTTAATTTTCCAATATGATTGTAATCCTATCTGCAAATGACCAAGACTATTAAGTCCTACGTATCCACCATATATTTGATCTTTCTTATTCTTTATAAGAACACCGGCATTAATTCCATCAATTAACTCACCCTGAGTACCTTGTAAAGCACCACCAATATACCACTGAGTCTTTTTAGGTTCAGGAACTATAATGGTTGTTGTAATAACAGGATACTTTAAATTCCAGGTTACTTTTCTATTCTTAATTATATTACTAGTTACAGAGTCTATAATATAAACGTGGCCTATTGAGTCTATTTTTATACTATCACTTTCAATATTAGTAGAAAGAAATCTTTTAACCAGTTCTTCATATTGCTTTAAAAGCTTAGAATAATTAGTGTCTGGTAGATATTCTGTATTCCATCTGTCAATAGGCACTCCATAAGGAATGTTATTGGTCACTGTAGGCTTTGTTATTACAGAACCATTATTATTCACCCAGACAGTGTCTCTAATAATTTTTGGTTCCAACGGACCCGTGGTATCACCACATCTCTGTAGAAATAAAACTACTAGTAGAACTAGTATAACAATTTCACTAAGCTTTATCTTCTGGAGCATCTGTAAAAAAGTTTGAAATAAATTTACCTACTACAGATACTATCATAATAGTAGTACCCATCATAGGATGACCATTTAAAACAGCAATGCCGGCACCAAAAGTACCAGCAGCTGCTAAACTGTCTCCTAACACTCTCATCCTTTTAGGAGTGGGAGCAAAATAATGTTTAAATCCAAATTCCATATTAATATACTTTTGTAAGTGTAAAGTTTCTTGAAAATATTGAATTTCCAGCATTGGTTGTATTCCATTGAGCTGTTACTATTAAAGTGTTATTTATTGTTGTATTAAAAGTTGTATTGTTAACTGTACTTGATACATAACCTTCATAGTTATTACCTGAATTTTTAACATATCCAAATAGTCCTCCTGAAGATATAGAAGCTACTCCTGTTGTTCCTAATGTTCTTATTGTAAATTGCAAATCTAATTTCCAATTATGATCTGTAGCTGCATCCATTGCAATTATACCTGTATCAGCTAATAAAACTCCTGTTAAAGTTTTAACTCTAATATGAAGTGTGGCAGTTCCAACACAACTAATTCTTCCATCAAAAAATGCAGTAAAACTATCTCCAATAGAAAATCCATTTGCAGGAACAGTTAATGTACCAACACCAGTTCCTATTAATGAAGATTCAACTATAGTAGCTGTAACATGTGTACTATCTGCAGTTTGAGCAAATAAACCTGGTAATCCTGTAGGACCTTGTATTCCTTGTACTCCTTGAATTCCTTGAGGTCCTTGAATACCTTGCACACCCTGAGGTCCTTCATCACCAGTAGCTCCTGTTGGACCAGTTGGTCCAGGATCACCTTGAGGTCCTTTAATATCACCAGCATCAAACCATACAGAACCATTCCAAGAATATAAACTTCCATCAGATAATAATATCCATGCATCACCTATATTAGCTCCAGGAAGACTTCCTGCACCAGCTAAGAAAGCTGCAAGATCTACATAGCTTCCTAATATAGTTACAGAGTTACCAGCAGATCCTTGTATACCAGGAACACCTTGGTCTCCCTGAGCACCTGTATTTCCTGTATTACCTTGTACACCCTGAATACCTTGAACTCCTTGTATACCCTGTTCTCCTTGTACCCCTTGGATACCCTGTGGTCCTTGTGGTCCTTGTAGATCACCTACATCTTCCCAAGCATTAGTTGCTGTATTCCATATATATAAAGAACCATCTGATTCTATAATCCATGCTGTACCAGGATCACCTGGGCTACCACCAGCTCCTGCTAGAAAACTAGCAAGATCTGGGTAAGATCCTAACACTGTAAGAGCAGCACCTGTTTCACCTTGAGTTCCTTGAGGACCTTCTACACCCTGTGGGCCTTGAGGACCAACAGGACCTTGAGGACCAGCTATACCACTTTCTGCTAGTTCTTTAACCCAGCAGCAAAGCCTGTTCACCTTTTTAGTGAGCCAAGCTAGAGTTTCATATATTCCATTTGGATATCCCATAATTATGCAATTGTAGTGGTGGTAGTAGTAATTACATCCACTTCTATAATATCTTCAGGTTTAACACCCTTATTAAATAATTTCATTTTAGCCACCATAAGCTCACCACTTCTGTAAGCTCTAGCTTCTTCAATATTTTCTGTCCATGTATCCTTTAATACATCTACTAAATATTTACTATCTGTTAAACGTTGAATCTTCTTCATATAATTATTTTATTTTATTAAGTTGTTACTGCTGTAATTACTTGAGTATTAGAGTTATTTATATATCTAATTACAACTGTTCCATCTGGTCTCATTATTAAATCTTTTTCATAGTTTCCATAAATAATTGTAGCAGTTCCAATATTTGAACTTATACTTCCACCATAGGCATTTAAAAATCTAATTGTCTTAGCAGCTAATGTACCAGATGGATTGAAATTAAAATTACATCCATTATTAAAATTACAGTAATCAATTCTACTACTATTAGTAAATATACCAGATCTTATTACAGAATTATTATTTAAATTATTAAAAACTATATAAGAACCATTATTTAATGAAAACCCAGAAATATGACCTACTGATAATATATTATAACTAATATAAGCTCCATTTAATAATGTATGACCAGATATATCACCTATATTAATATAATTATCACTTATATGTGAACCTGCTGAAATATTATTATAACTAATATAAGCTCCATTTTTTAAAATATTATTAGTAATAAAACAATCAACATAAATAACATTACCTGTACATTCAGATAAATTAAAATTGTTATTAGAAAATCTTGAAGCAAATGAAGGAACAAATATATTATTAATAAACATACTTGATTCAAAAATGTTATTAATAGCATATCCTCCTTTAAAGTTGATAAGTTCAATATATCCATTTCCTGACATAATGTTGCTTCCTATTCCTATATAACTATTATCATCAAAATCATTACCCCATTGCATACCTAGAATACCTCTATAAGTGGTAGTTCCCCAATCATCATATTCCCAACGTTCTTGATTTACACTGTTACCAGAGTTATCTTTTCTGTAAGAAATAAAGTCATTAGCATAGTCATATTTAATCTCATCCCATCTTACATTGTATATAAGATCACTAAAATAATCTGCATGTAATGTTACAGAATCCATTATAGCTTGTGCCCCATTATCATCATCATATATATAATGATTTGTTTCCCAAGTAGGATTTGCAAAGAATGAAGGAGGAGCCATAACTATTAAATAGTCTGCACCCACTTCTGTAATTACTCCCATAAAGTCACTATCATGTGAATAAACTGAATCACCAACTAAAAATGTTCCAGAAATTCCAGAGATACTTATTTTAATTCTTCCAGGAATAGACCAACATCCATAATTTAAATTATATTGACTTGGTGGACCAACTATACATTCTTCACCTATAGGAGGATCTATTTTTGTCCAAACTAATCCACCCCAAATAGCTGTATCACCAGCAGCATAAAAACCATCGTTTTGAAGTTGTGCATCCCATATTCCATATCCTTCTATCTCTTGATTATATCTAGGAGTGTAGAATTTACCCATCCCAATATCAGAAAACTTATCAGGAGCCACAGCTTGTATAACAATCTCCGTTCCTCCATATAGGAAGAAGTCAGCATCAATTATACGATAGGAAGTTCCAGGTATTAATAAGTTGTTAGCTACAAGATAATCTATCTCAGCTTTTGTAAGCTTCTGTGATAGAGGATATTCTGTAATAACATCAAAAGGTACATTGTAATAGCATGGTAGATTTACAGGAGTAAATCCTCCAGCAAATGGTGTAACCTCATAGCTAAGGGTTGATCCTGTCACTTCTTCAATAATACCTAAACATCCTGTTTCATCTACAATATATTCAAATCTAGGTTCTGGATTATAATTATTATTAGCAAGTTCTACAGTCATTGTTCCACATATTCTTTCAGGCTCTGTTGAAGTGATAGTAACTGTTTGTATAGTTCCTACTAAAAGACCACCATTATATAAATGATCACCAATTGTGGGATTACATGCTGTAGGATCTAAAGGATTATTCCTTCTACACCAATTATATGTAACCACTGTCTTAAGAGCTAATGTATATCCATTCTCTCCAACAGGACCATCAATATATACACAGTTTCCTACAGTGTGACATAAATAGTCTGGGTTTGTAATGCTAGCACAAATGTTTAATGCTATATCAGCACTTGTTTGAGCTTGAGAGTTTAGAGCATGTATATTTGTATATACATCTGTATCTATATTGTATTTAAATATTTGTCCGAAAGTTTGTGTACAAGGTCTTATTTTACATCTAACTCCATTAGACATAGCAAATAGCTCACTACCTAAAGCAAAGAATTGTCCAAATAGTAACTCTCCACCATCTGAAGGAGCATCGTTTCCAGTAAAATCATGTAGTTTTGTAAAGAATTGTGTTGCTACATTTAGTTTATATAATGTACCTGCTCCATAATCACCACCACTAGTTATAGCACCATAAAGATAACCATCAATATATATAGGGCATAAATTTTTAAATAAATTACCTTCAACTACACTATCAGTAAGTTCGTAAAGAACATTAAGTATAGGAGAGGTAGCTACATTAGTAATTTGACATATTGTACCAAAATCAACAGATCCACCTCTCACTGTATTAAAATATACATTACCATCACTAGCTAATAATACACCACCAGATGCTCCACCTACAGATCCTGTTCCACTATTAGGAACATCATCAAGATTGATAATTGTATTAGGTGAGCCACTAGTTGTTATACTAAATATTGTACCATTATTATTAACACCACCATATTGAGATGTACCCCACAGTTCCCCAGGATTCACTTCTACAAGAGGGCCTTGAGGATTACCTATTACTGTAGCATCAAAATCATAAAGCTTTGTAAATGTATCAGTGGCTATATTCCAAGACCAGAATGTACCAGCAGCTGAAAATGCATTTCCACCATATTCACATGTACCATATAATACACCACCTATATTAGCTAATGTTCCTGTAGGTTCAGTTCCATCAAAAAGATTTTTATCATCAAAATCATAAAGCTTTGTAAATGTACTTGTTGCTATGTTCCATTTCCACAATATACCATTACCAATAACTCCTCCAAGTCTACATGTACCATATAACTCTCCAGCTATTTCTATTAATCCAGAAGTTGGATTAACTCCTTGATTTGTAGGATCAGTAAACTCAAATAACACCTTTACAGTGTTTGTAATAGGATCTAAAGAGAATAATTGACCATTAGTATTACCTTCATAACCTTCTTGTAATGTTCCATATATTAATCCATCAATGCCTTGCATTAATGTATTTAATTGAACACCAAGTCCAAGATAGGAATCAGCATCCCAACATACAGTTTCACTATTAAGCTGTGTACTAACTGATACAATAGGAGCTGTAAGAGTGTAGAAACATATGTTTTCTCTATCTCTCACTCCAAATACAACCACACCATTCCAATCTCCAGATGTAGGAGTGATAGTAATAGTAGTTCCAGAGATTGCTGTAATAGTTCCTATAGGTCTAGGATCTGTAGGAAGAGCTTGTATACCAAACACTTCTGTACCAACAGCTAAAGGAGAAGCATCTCTACATTCAGGTTTATAACGAAATCGTATTTCATCAACACCATTTGTAAGAGTACCATCAAAATCCCATGTTCCACTAGTCACTTCTACATATATAAAACATCCATAACCATCTGTATCAACAGCACCTATAAAAACAATAGTTCCTGTAGGAGTTGGTGAAGCAATAGGATCAATTTGTGTAACTGTATCACCTATAGCAAAAGTAGTATCTGAACAAAATTTAGCGTCAAGTAGTAATTGTATAACCTGAACACCAGGGACATAACTTACTGTGTAAGATGTTGATTCAGCATATATATTAAAACAACCATTTCCTTTTGTTAAAGAATCTATACACAAAGATCCAACAGCTGCCTGTTGTCTAACCACTTCATTATCAAGATCCACTCTTCCACCTTCAGCTAATACATATAGAGGATCAGTACCAGAGTTTGGTCTGTCTATTACATTATAGAAACAATCAGCCAACGTACCTGCTGCATTACCAGCATTAAGGGCATCCCAAGTGATGTCTGTATGTGTAATACAGCCTGCAGATGAATTGCCTTGTATAAGACAACATAGTTGCTTATACTTTTTAGTAAGCCAATCCAGTCTTTCAAATATTCCTTGAGGATATCCCATAGTTATTCAGTTATAAGGTGTTTTTTAATATCAAATTCTTCTTCAGGTTTGAAGTATTTATCACGATATGATAGTAGTGTTATAGCTTGAGTTTCAGCAGTTGTTTCATTAAAAGCTACTACCACGGGTGTTTTAAACACAGCATGGTCAAGCATTTGAACATCTTTTTTAAGATTTTGAATCTCAGTTTTATCTACATTAGACTGGGCTAATAAAGATTTAACATCACTTCTCATCTCAGTTACATCCCTCCAAATAAGGGTTGCAAGAATGGTTACAAGTGCCGGAAACACATAGATTTTAAGTGTGTTTGACACTGTATTTTTTGTAACAGGTGCATTCATTTCCTAAATAGTTTATATTATATAAAATAATCATATGATAATATTGAAAAAAGTTTTTGGAAAAACGGCTAAAATACTATAGATTTGTTGCCCTTCATCTCACAATATAATATACGAAATTTTGAACTAAATACCTATAATAATTTTTTAAAACCAATATAGCATGATAAAAGAAAGACTAGCTAAGAGAAAGCTTCAGCAGAGTTTAATTCAGGATTTTATGGAAAATTTTTACAAAGAGCTGGGATATTATCCGACAGTTATAACAAAATATAACAATATAGAGAACAAAGATGGGTTAAAAATCCTCACTTTAGATGAGCTTAAAAGCTATTTTACCCCTTATTTACCCAAAATGTATGGTAAAACAGTAAGTCTTGAGTCTAAACACAGAATAAGAGCCCTTGTAGAGCTTAGATATATTTTCTTTTTCCTAGCTAGGTCAATGAGGTATAATCTCAAGGATATTGGTCAGTTTTTAGGAGGGAAAGATCATACCACCATTATTCACGGAATTACCACCTTTAGAAATAGGTATGAGACAGATGACATGTTTAGAGAACTATATTACAAAATCATTAACAAAATAAAACAAGATCATGAGTCATCAACTATGGAACACCCTTCTGAAATGGAATTTAAGTCCTAATCAGATATATTTTTTAGACTGTTGCCGGGAAAAAATCATTCCATCTAAGATGTTAATTAATCCAGATGCTGAAAGAATGATGGCTCAACATAAAGGCTTAATAGACCAGGATGGAAAGTTAACTAATAAGGCATCAAGTATCCTTACAGAATTTGAGACATATTTGGTAAAAACTAAAAAGAAGATTACTTCTGAAGTGTTAGGACCAGACTTTAATGAAAAGATTACAGAATACAGAGACATATGGCCTAGTAAAAGGCTTCCTTCAGGAGAACTTGCTAGACAGAGTTCACAAGAGCTTAAGGATAAGTTTATATGGTTCTTTAAAACCTATCCAGAGTATGATTGGGATTTAGTGTTAGATGCTACAGACTATTACAATGATGTCTTTAAAAAAAAGAATTATATGTATATGGCCACTAGTAGTTATTTTATAAAGAAGACTAATACCACTACAAAAGAAGTGAGTTCAAAACTTGCTGATTATTGTCAGGAAATTATGGACAATCCAAAATTATTAGATAACCTATAAAAAAGAGAGTATGAATATGCGTGAAAAGATTATTCATTCGTTAATATTATCAACATGTTTTAGTGTATTATGCTGGTTTATAATTGATAAATTCATTATAGAAATTTCTATTTATAAATATTTTTTTATTGAATTTCTTTTGATTATTTCATTGAAATTGTATAACTTTACCAAACTAAAATTAGGATTAAATTAATGAACTTATTAAATCTCCCACAGAAAGATAGACCCTTTGGTATCAAGACTTACACAGAGATACTAGAAGAAGGTTTAGACTATATAAAGGATAGAAAAGCAGGGAAAATTAAATCATTAAAACTACCCTGGGATGGATTAAATAATGCAGGTGTTGGAGGACTAGAATGGGGATCAATGCTCACTATTGGAGCAAGACCTGGTTCTGGTAAAACTATGTTTGTTAGTCAAATTTTAAGGGAGTCTAAATACCTCAATCCTACACAGGATTTTAATATTTTAGAATTTCAATTTGAAATGGGACCTAAACAAACAGCATCAAGAGACTTTGCTTCTCAAGTGGCATTAGACTATAATCAAGTGTTAAGTACTCATAGAGAACTAGACGACTTTTCTATAAAATTAATGAAACAATATTTAGATGATACTAGAGCTTTTGAAAAGCTTGGTAACTACAGAACTCAAATTAATGAACCTCTCACTGTTAAACAAATGGAGCAGGCTATTTATACAGTGTATGAAGGACTGCAGGGAAAGCCACTTATTGTTACAATAGATCATAGTTGGTTAATTAAAAAAGATCCAACAGAGAAAGAGAAAATATCCACTTTATATAATACAGTGGAGATGTTAATGAAAGTGAAGAATAAACTTCCTATTGTTGTATTTATGATATCTCAGCTCAATAGAAGTATTGATGAACCTACTAGAAAAACTCCTGGTACAATAGGAAACTATCCTACCAGCTCTGACATATTTGGTGGAGATGCTTTACAACAAGGAAGTGATATGGTGTTAGTATTAACTAGACCATTCAAAGCAGATATTGAAATATATGGTAGAAAGGAATATCCTTGTAAAACAGATGATGTCTTTGCTCACATTCTAAAGTCTAGAAATAGTGCAGATGATACCAATCTAATATTTCTTAAAGCTGAGTTTTCTAAACAAAGAATGTTAGAAGTGGCTGAACCCATAGCTAACAATCCAACAGGAGCTCCTCCTCAAAGGAGAACGGCTAATAGATTTAATAATAATTCATTAGATGCAAACATACAATAACAATTTACATTCACAATTAAAACAAAACACATGTCTATTATGCACAGTATGTCTGATGCTGAAAGGACTAAGTACAAAGCTGACAAGCTCAAAGAGATCAGAGATTATAATGCTGAACTCATTGGGGATTTAGGTGTAAGTGCTTATGACTTCAACATGAAGACACAGTTCTTAGATGAACAAAAGAGACTGGTTGTTGGGATTTTCCCTTCAGAGTTTAAGAAGACCAAAGGATTTTTCTTTGAGCTTATTGATTCTGATTTAAATCCAACAGATCCAGACAGGAAGATCTACCGGGTACCACCCAATGATCATTTTGAAGATGAATACGAACTTAATGCTAAAGGGTCCTATTTAGTTCCTTTAGAAGAGTTGAAAGTGGCTCATCCTCAATCTATTGCTATTAGCAAAATGAATGCATTCATCACTGGAACACCTTCAGAAGATAATGTATTTAAAGTCACTCAAAAAGCTCAATCTTTAGTACAGAGAGCTCCTGCCCCAATGGAAGATTGTCCTTATAGTGAAATGACTATAAGAGACTATTATGCCATTCATATAGGAAAGCCTGTTAGTGCAAAGATTTGGTTAAATGAACTTATAAAAAATAAATAAAAACACATGGCCCAAGGAGTATTAATTATTGCAGAGTCTGGTGCTGGAAAGTCTACTAGCATTGAGACATTAGATCCTAAAGAGACATTTATTATTAATGTTGCTAACAAGCCTCTACCATTCAAAGGTTGGAAAAAGAAGTACACTTTGTGGAGTAAAGAAACTCCTACAGGGAATATGTATGATAAAGCCACCCCAGAAGGAATAGAAGCTTGCATTAAATATGTTAGTGAGAAACGTCCAGAAATTAAGAATATCATTGTAGATGATTTTCAGTACATGAGTTCTTTTGAATTCTTTGATAAAGCTAATGAGAAAGGTTATGAAAAGTTTACACAGATAGGTGCACACCTAGCTAAAATTGTTCGTATGCCTAAGGATATGAGAGAAGACCTCCTTATATTCTTTCTCACTCATGCTGAAGAAGCCACTGATATGGAAGGTAAACGTAAATTTAAAGCTAAAACAATTGGGAAAATGGTAGATGAAAAGCTAACTTTGGAAGGCTTATTCTCTATTGTACTATTTGGTAAAGCTAAAAAAGACAAGGACAGTAACATCCGTTATGTATTTGAGACACAAACAAACGGAGAAAATACTTGTAAGAGTCCTAAAGGAATGTTTCCTACCTTTGAGATTGCTAATGACTTACAACTTGTAAGTGATGCTATTAAGGATTATGAAAACTAGTTCACAATTATTATTAAAATTTAAAAACAAAAAACATGTTTAAGACAGAAGGACAAGATGTAAAACAAGGTGGAGGTTTAAACAAAACCTTTGAACCTGGAGTGGTTTATGCACATATTCACAGTGCACAAGTTAGAACAGCAAAGACTGGTAAAAAATCTTTAGAACTAACATTAGAAGGACCTGCAGTTCCAGGTTTTGAAGGTTGGGCTATTGATAGAGACAATCAAGAAGGTGAAAAGTATAAAGGTCAAACAGCTAGAGTGAGTGCAAGTATTTACATTGCTGACTTTAATAGTGATGATGTAAATAAGAATGAAATACTAAGCAAGTTGTTAGTAATCTCTAATGAGCTTGGTCTTAGAAAGAAAGTAGATAATCTATCTAAAGATGCTGCTATTACATCTATTGAACAATGGGTGGAAAAAGCTGTAGAAATCTTGAAAGGTAACGATCTATATTGGTTCCTAGCAGGTAAAGAAGATGAATATAATGGAAAGGTGATTGTAAGACTATCTCTTCCTAAATTCAAATTTGCATCTGCTGATGAAAGCAAATTGAATAAATTTGATAAGAACAACAAATATCATTTCACTGCTTATGTAAATAAGGAAGTTAATGGTTTTGAACCAGTGAATAACGATTTCAATATTTAGAATTTGTTCTAGTTTTAGTTAATATACGGGGGAGTGTTTCTACATTCCCCCCTTTTTTTTAAAAAATAAAAAATATGTTTAAGACTAAAAATTTAGTGCATGATATAAAAGATGTTCCCACAGGTTGGATGTTTGAGCATTTTTGTAAATTAAAAGAAAAGCTTAATGGTCAAGATTTAAAGATTAAATCCCTATTTAATCCTAAAGAACGTACACCTAGTATGTGTATATATTTTGATGGTAAAGCTTATAAGTTTAAAGATTTTTCTACAGGTAAAGGAGGTTCTGCAATAGATCTTGTAAAAGAGATAAAAGGCCTCACCTTTCATAAAGCAGCTCAACTTGTTATAGAAAACTATAATGATTTTGTTCTACATAATAACGGAGGATATGACGTAGGAGAATTTAAGCAACAATCTAAGTATAAGGTGACTAAATTCAAATTTAGAAACTGGACCACTCAAGATCAGTATTTCTGGACACAGTTTAATATTGGATCTAAACTTTTAGAAGAATATTATGTCAAGCCATTAGATCACTATTGTATGGTTAAAGATGATAAGGAACTTCGTATAAAAGGTTTATATCTCTATGGGTATTTTAAGAAAGACGGAACTCTTTATAAAATATATCAACCCAAAACACTTGATAAGAAATTTATTAAAGTAACAGACTATGTTCAGGGTAACGAACAGCTTAACAACAGCCCCTATCTACTAATCACTTCTAGTCTCAAGGATATCATGTCACTGAAAAGCATTAAGCTTAATGTTGATATTATAGCCCCTGATTCAGAGAACACTATGATTAAAAGGGATTTGATGGAAACCTATATAGAAAGATATAAAAAGATCGTTGTACTATTTGATAATGACGAACCTGGAATTGCAGCTATGATTAAATATAAGGAAACCTATCCTAGTATAGAAATAGCAGTGCTTCCTATGAGTAAGGATCCGTCAGATAGTGTAAAAGATTTTGGAGCTAAGGAAGTTAGAAACAGATTAGTTCCTATCTTAGATAAAAAATTAAGAGATGATTAAAAAGAAAAAAATATCAAAACCTAAGAAAGCTATTACGTTAAAAACTAGAAATGCAGGTACTATGACAGAATCTGCTTTCTGGAGTTTTATACGTAGTTCACTTAGACAGAAATCAAGATGGTGGAAGCCTATTACTGAATGTAAAATGAAATCTCGTAGGATGTACAAAGGTCCTCTTAAGAGACAGAAATTTGAATATCAATGTAAAGAGTGTTCTAATTGGTTTCCTGACAAGAAAATTAATGTTGACCACATTGTACCTGCTGGTACTTTAAGGTGTGCCAATGACCTCCCAGGCTTTGTAGAGAGACTATTTTGTGAAATAGACAATCTTCAGATACTTTGTGAGACCTGCCACAATAAAAAAACACAAGATGAGAAGTCCAAAAGATAAACAAGATCTTATAGAAATCGTAATGGATCAGATTAAATTAGATGTTCACTGTGGTGAACTAGAAGCTTTAGAGGAACTATTAGGATTTATGCCTAATGTAAATTTAATAGAATATTTACCAGAAGAAGACTGGAAACAATTTAAACATTTAAGAGATGGTGCAATTGCATGAAACCCTAATGGGTAGAAAACTTATAGAACACACCCTCCCTGATATAGGGGACCAGCTTAAAAGAATAGCAGATGCTATGGATAAAAAAGATACAGATTGGATGATAGAAAAACTTATTCAACAAAATCCTAATGATGCAGATCTAGGAGAACAAATTAGAA
>Ga0194059_1000395_pt1 | contig 20933 bp, 19 predicted proteins | sample SepL6211m_MetaG_FD_163426 | JGI IMG/M metagenome (GOLD analysis project Ga0194059, IMG submission 163426) | Anoxic zone freshwater microbial communities from boreal shield lake in IISD Experimental Lakes Area, Ontario, Canada - Sep2016-L626-11m | ecosystem: Environmental > Aquatic > Freshwater >... | reverse complement strand
TCAATAAACTTCAGCAATTTCTTCCTTGTATCTGTTTGGCGCTATTCATCCATATTGCGCATGCAGATGAAGCTACACCTTTAGCTTCCGATCCAGCGCTAGAGCAGCGGTTGGTTTCAATCTCTGAAGAAATGCGTTGCTTAGTCTGCCAAAACGAATCTCTCTCAGGGTCACGTTCAGAACTAGCGCAAGACCTCCGTCGAGAAATTCGGAATCTGATTAAGCAAGGCAAGACCGATGCAGAAATCAGAACCTTCATGGTGGATCGTTATGGCGACTTTATTTTGTACCGCCCACCGGTGAAACCTACTACTTGGTTGCTTTGGATTGGACCGTTTATATTGATGTTTGCAGGCATTGTGGCGCTGCTGATGTATTTGCGTCGCCGGAATACTCAGATGGCTACTACCTCACTTTCTGACGATGAAAATAAGCGTATAGATGCTCTATTGCGAGATGACAAATGATTACTTTTTATATTGCCGCCTTTGTTTTGGTCTTGCTCGTTCTAGCAGCCTTGTTTCGTCCATTCTTTTGGAAAACGGCTGTTCATCACACTTCTCGCCAGCAGTTAAATGCAGCCATCTATAAAGAAGAGATCGCTAAGCTTGAAAAAGAGCGTGCTGAAGGCTTGATTGATGGTGCTACTTATGAGATCTCGCATGCAGAGGTGCGTCAGCGCTTATTTCAGGATACTAACGAGGATGATGGAGTGGCAGTTTTGGGCTCCCCTAAGAAAACCATTATCGCCCTGACGATTTTTATTCCAGTGATTGCTGCTGCGATGTATTTTTGGTTAGGTAGTGCTCAGCAGATCGCTGATGGTGGCGTAAAGCAGCAGGTTGCCCAACAAGATGTGGAGAAGATGGTGGCTGGATTGGCAGCCAAAATGGAGCAAGATCCAACTAACCTGAAGGGCTGGGCAATGCTAGCTCGCTCTTACAAGGTAATGGGCAATCCAAAAGAGGCTGAAAAAGCCTATGACCGTGCTGGCGCCTACTTGGATGGTGATGCCCAATTGCTGGCTGATTATGCAGACGTTTCAGCAAGTAATGCCAATGGTAGTTTTGAAGGCAAACCTCAAGCAATCATTAACAGAGCGCTAAAAGCTGACCCGAATAACATGATGGCGCTTTGGTTGGCTGGTACGGCTGATTACAACCGCAGTAATTACAAAGGAGCCGTGCAAGTTTGGGGCCGCTTAGCGAAGTTGCTGCCTGCTGACTCTGAAGACATGAAAATGATTCAGGGCTCGATTATGGAGGCTCGTGGTAAGGCTAATTTGCCTCCTGAGCCTTTGGTAAGTCAACCGACATCTCCGGTTGCTGCTGTGAGTAGCAAAAATATTAATGGCACCGTGGAAATCAACTCTGATCTCAAATCCAGAATCAAACCAGATTACATCGTGATGGTGATTGCCCGTGCTCCTGGCGCCCGTATGCCAGTGGCGATTATGCGAGGCAAAGCTGCTGATCTTCCTCTACGTTTTGTCTTGAACGATGCTCTGGCAATGACTCCAGATGCTCTGATCTCCAATTTGAGCGAGGCGACCATTGAGGTGCGTATCTCTAAATCAGGACAAGCTAAGGCTGAGCCAGGGGATTTGTATTCTGAGATACAGACAGTTAAAGTTGGAACGAGTAATCTGAAGGTTGTGGTCGATCAAGTCAGGCCTTAGTGCGTACCTTCAGCCAAAGCCGAATAGTATGTTTTCTAGCGATTGGTTTCGTCTGCGGCTCATATTGCCTACCTGGGGTTTTTGCCCAAACCCCCAATAAGTTTGAATCAAAGCTCATTGGTAGGTGGGTGGTGGATAGTCGGACGATGTGCACTAATCCTAAGTTCAAGGGTGCTGGTATTTACTACTTCTACGATAAGGTCGGTAAGCTCATCAATGAGCTCAGGCTACCAAGTAATAATCAAGTTCAAGTTGTTAGGCGTGGCACCTACAAATCCATCGAAGTATTTGATGAATCGAGCCTGGTCATTAAGACTGTGGCTCAGTCAGAAAACCTGCAAACCAAGGAAACATACCTCACAACATCTTTGATTCAATTCTCGGATGACTTCCAAGTGCAATCGATCTTGGATCAGAGTATGAACGGCGTTTTTAACATTAGAGACGGCGTTGTTTTGGCGACAAAACAGAAGCAATCCCCTTTTCATAAATGTGACTCTGAATAGGCGCAGTGAAGGCTTTATTTAATCATCTTGGTGCTACCCTAACTTGCACTCCAAATTGCCCTGAGCATTGATTCTTAAGCAATTTTTGCTGTGTATTTCAGGCTCAAAATAAGCCTTAAAAAATACCAAATCCTTTCTTGATATGTATCAAAAGCGTTGATCCGGACTGCCTTCATCATGCTCTGATGGTGGAATTTTTTATAAGTCAAAGTGGGTGCCTCTTGGTGTTAAGGGTAGATTAATGCAGGTCTTGGTACCAGTCAGTTTTAAACCTCCTTTAATAAGCAGTGGGGCCAATCCTCTATTGATAAAGTACTGGGTAGGGTTTTGGCTGGTAATGTACAGAAAGGCCTCTTTTCCGCGGAGCAGAAATGCCCCTTTTGACAATCAAATTAAATTCGTTTCCATATTCATTAACAAACTTTTAGAAAAATCTTTGGAGCCCGTAGCATATGTCAATCCAGCCAATTAGCACTGATGTACTTATTGAAAAATACGCCAAAGATGGTGAGTATGAACCCGACCAAATTTTTCAACGCGTTGCTAAAGGCTTGGCAGTTGTAGAGGATATTGCTATTCGTTCTGATGTTGAGAAACTCTTTTTAGAGAACTTGCGCAATGGTGCGATTGGTGCTGGTCGCATCATGAGTGCAGCCGGTACAGATATTCAAGCGACGCTAATTAATTGTTTTGTACAGCCGGTAGGGGATTGCATTCAAGGCTTTGATGCTGATGGCTTCCCAGGAATCTATGAAGCTCTTAAGCAGGCTGCAGAGACGATGCGTCGCGGTGGTGGTGTGGGCTATGACTTCTCACGAATTCGCCCAAAGGGTGCTGAGGTTAAAGGGACGGCCTCGATTGCTTCTGGACCTTGCAGTTATATCAACGTGTTCGACCAATCCTGCTCAACCGTAGAGAGTGCTGGCGCAAGGCGTGGTGCACAGATGGGTGTTTTGCGAATTGACCACCCAGATATTTTTGAGTTCATTACTGCCAAGAGAGCGACTGGTCGTTGGAACAATTTCAATGTTTCAGTAGGTGTGTCTAGTGCGTTTATGAAGGCGGTAGAAGGCAATCAATCATGGGAATTAATTCACAAGGCAAAGCCAGCTAAAAATGTGATTGCTGAAGGTGCATATCAAAGGGCTGATGGACTATGGGTCTATCGCAAGGTAGATGCAAAAGAAATCTGGGAGGCAGTCATGCAGTCTGCCTACGATTTTGCAGAACCCGGCATTTTATTTTTAGATAACATCAATCGTGATAACAACTTAAATTATTGCGAAGAAATCTCCAGCACAAATCCGTGTGGCGAACAACCATTACCGCCCTATGGCTGTTGTGACTTAGGCCCTGTGATATTGCCGCGTTTTGTCAAAAATCCTTTTGGCATTGCTGGCGAACCGAGCTTCGATTTTGAGGCATTCATTTCAGTCGTGAAGATTCAGGTGCGAATGCTCGATAACGTTTTAGATGCTACTTATTGGCCCTTACCTGAGCAGGCTGAAGAGGCTAGGATTAAACGCCGCATTGGTGTGGGCTTTACCGGTCTTGGCGATGCGCTAGTAATGCTAAAGTTGCCATACAACGAAGAAGGCGCTCGCATTGTCGCTGCCAAGATTGCTCGCGTCATGCGTGATGCGGCATACGAGGCATCAGTTGAATTAGCAAAAGAGAAGGGCGCATTCCCAAGTTTAGATGTTGAAAAATATCTTGGTAGTGATAGCTTTGTCAGTCGGCTAGATGACAAGCTAAAAAATGATATTCGTCAGTTTGGTATTCGCAATAGCCACTTACTCTCGATCGCCCCAACCGGCACTGTGAGTTTGGCATTTGCTGATAATGCCTCTAATGGTATTGAGCCAGCATTCTCATGGGTCTACCGTCGCAAGAAGCGTGAGGCAGACGGTAGCACAACTGAATACGCTGTTGAGGATCATGCATGGCGCATGTATCGAGATTTGGGTGGTGATGTTGAAAATCTACCGAAGTATTTCATTTCCGCGCTGGAGATGTCGGCTACCGACCACATTGCCATGATGGAAGCCGTACAACCTTTTGTTGATACCGCCATCTCTAAGACCGTCAACGTGCCAGTGAACTATCCTTACAATGACTTTAAGAGTCTTTATACCCAAGCGTGGCGTGCGAACCTGAAGGGTTTAGCTACTTATCGCCCGAATAGTATTTTGGGATCAGTATTGGATCTTGGTCCTAGTAAGGAAGAGTATTCATCATCTAGTGATGATGTTGCCGATCCCATGAGAATTGTTGTGGAAAGTCGACCCAAAGGTATCTTGCCTGCCGTCGCTGAAAAAATTGAGTATTGGACACAAGAGGGTCATAAGACTTTATATCTGGTGGTGTCGTTTATTACGATTCCTCTAAAGGGTGAAGCTGGCGGCTCGATTGAGCGCGCCATCGAATTCTTTATGCCAGTTGGTCAAAATGGTGAATCACAACAATGGATTACTTCAAGCATGCGCTTGCTTTCATTGGCTGCACGCGGAGGATTTTTAGAACGCGCTTTAAGCGATATGCGCAAAGTTGCTTGGGATCGGGGTGCGGTAAGACTAGGTACTTTCGAGAAAATTGATGGCACGCGTATGCCTTTGTGGCATGACTCAGAGGTGGCTGCGATTGCTTATGCCATTCAAAATATTATCGAGCGCCGTAATGGTGCTGCTACAAATGATCTTTCAGAAGCGCCTGTTCGTGGGGCATCCACACCGCCAGTGATGGTCGGTAAGAAATGTGCCGAATGCGGTGCGCATGCTGTGATCCGCAAGGATGGCTGCGACTACTGCACCCAATGTGGACACTTGGGAAGTTGCGGGTAATTAGCCCCTGCCCACAAAAGGCATCTTCGTGGCCATGATGGTCATGGATAGAATGTTGCTTTCGAGAGGCAGTTGAGCCATATGGAGGACTGCCTCGCCCACATGATCCACATCCATGCGGGGCTCAATTTTAATCGAGTGATCAGCCTGAATGATGCCGTTCGCCATGCGATCGGTCATTTCTGTAGCCGCATTGCCAATGTCAATTTGCCCGCAAGCAATATTGAAGGCGCGCCCATCTAAAGCAATGGTTTTAGTTAGTCCGCTGATGGCATGCTTGGTTGCGGTGTAGGGTGCTGACATTGGGCGGGGCGCATGAGCAGAGATGGAGCCATTGTTAATAATTCTGCCGCCTTGAGGGGATTGCGCTTTCATCATGCGAATGGCCTCTTGTGAGCAAAGGAAGGCGCCACACAAATTGGTGTTGACGACATTCATCCACTGCTCGTAACTTAATTCTTCCATAGGAATGGCTGGGGCACCCATGCCGGCATTATTAAAAAGCACATCAATGCGACCAAAGTGTTTTTGAATTTCTGAGAACAGGGATTTGACTTGTTCTGGCTTTCCTACGTCGCAAGCAACTGCGAGGCAATTTTCGACATTACCGCCAATATCAATAATGGCTTTTTGAAGCTTGTCTAGATTGCGGCCAGTGAGAACTACCTTGTAACCACCTTTCAGTAGTGCTTTGGCCGCAGCTCTGCCGATTCCAGCTCCAGCACCCGTTACTAAGGCAATCTTATTTTGTATTTGGCTCATTAGTGTCTCGGCTATTGTTTTAAAAATAACATCTTAGCTTGAATTAATCAGCTAGAACCCATTCTTTTATGTATTTTTGGCATGGGGGCATAATGCAAAAAAGATAAGAGATTTAATACGAGAGATTTCTATGAATTTCCTACGCAAACAACTCTACAACCCTATAGCTATCGGTATAACAATCCTTTTGTTGATTGCTGCCCTATTTGGCGTGTTGTGGGTCCTAGTGCCACCACCGCCAAAAACGATTGAGATGGCCACAGGCTTCCCTACGGGCCTGTATTACCACTTTGGCGAGCGATTAAAAAGCTCACTTGCTAAAGAGGGCGTGATACTTGATCTTAAGACCACTGGCGGGACCATTGATAACTTGGCTTTGTTGAATGATCCAAGTTCTGGGGTTGATTTTGCGATGGTTCAGGGTGGAGTCGCTGATATTGCTAAGTATCCAAATTTAGTGTCAATCGCAGGAATGTTTTATGAGCCAATGTGGATTTGGTATCGCGATTCAGCATTCAAGACCGAAGGCGGTCGACTGAGTATCTTGAGTCAATTAAAAGGCAAGCGTGTGTCGATTGGTAATGTTGGTAGTGGCACACTCCCCTTAAGCCAGGCTCTGCTCCAGGTTAGCGGTCTTAGTGATGAGGAGTTGCGAGCAGAAAAACTAAAGCCCGACGAAGCGTTGGCGAAGTTGAAGAACGGTGAGCTGGACGCAGTATTTATTGTTGCGGCAGCTGAAGCGCCGATCTTAGAAAAGTTTTACACCATTCCAGGAGTCCGCTTAATGAGTTTTGAGCAGGCCGAGGCCTATACCCGAAACTTGCCTTACCTATCCAAGGTGAGCATTCCTAGGGGAGTAATCAGCATTGCTAATGATTTGCCAGGGCGAGATATTGTGGTGCTCGCACCAACTGCAACCCTAGTAGGGCATGCGGATATCAGCCCAGCCCTAGTGTCTTTGTTGCTAGGTGATACCTACGATATTCTGAAATCGTATTCTCGTTTACAAAAGCCTGGTGAGTTTCCATCCGGAACAGGTTTGGATTTTCCACTGCATGCTGATGCTGATATTTATTTGAAGGATGGGCCATCGCTCTTACACCGCTATCTACCATTCTGGACTGCGGTGTGGGTCGGTCGATTTGTGAAGATCGTGATCCCATTGCTGGTAATTTTGATCCCCTTGTTTACGTACGTTCCTGCGGCTAAAAATTTAATTTTGCGACTGAAACTTTCTCAGGTTTACGATGAGTTGAAGATTCTAGAAAAGAACGCCTCTAATCCCGATTTACGAGAGAAGAATTTTAAAGATTTGGCAGTTATCGAAAAGCGTGTGGCCAATATGAAAGTGGCAAGACTGGACGCTAAGGAGTTGTATGACTTAAAGGCCCACGTTGGCGATACTCGCCAGAGATTAAATGCAATGCTGTAGAAATTTCTAGCAATCAAAATAATAGGAGACAACATGTTTAAAGAAACGCTAGTAAAAATAGGCGTAGTGCTGACTATCAGTGCTTTAGCTTCGGGCGTTTTTGCGCAGACTTATCCCAATAAGCCTGTCAATCTTGTTGTGCCACAAGCTGCTGGCGGTACGAATGATATCGTCGCGCGTTTGATTGCGCCCTCGCTAGGCGAGGCATTAGGCGCTTCTATTGTGGTTGAGAATAGGCCTGGTGCTGGCGGTAACATTGGAACCCAAAGCGTAGCGCGTGCAGCAAAGGATGGGTACACACTCCTCCTGACGATTAATAGCGCACAAGCGATTAATCCAGCCTTGTATAAAAATCCTGGCTTTGATCCAATCAATGATTTTGTACCTCTGTATTACATCGGTGCCACACCTTACGTTTTGGTGGCCCCACCAGGCTCCCCATTGAAAACCTTGGCTGATGTCGTTGCAGCCGCAAAGAAAAAGCCTGGTGAGTTGTCTTATGCGTCAGCCGGCAATGGAACAATTAGTCACCTATTGGGCGCAATGATTAATACCAGTGCTGGCATTGAGATGCAGCACATCCCTTACAAAGGTGTAGCCCCTGCAATTAACGATGTCTTAGGCGGTCAGGTCCCCCTCGCTTTTGCAAGTCTGCCATCTGCTCTGAATTACATTAAGGCTGGAAAATTACAGGCAATCGCCATCAGTTCTGCCAAGCGCTCTAGTGCGGCTCCAGATATTCCGACGATTGCCGAAACGTATCCTGATTGCGTGGGTGAGGTGTGGGTAGCCATTTTTGCTCCCGCTGGAACCAATGCGCTTGCTGTGAAGAAGATTCAATCTGCTATGAAGACTGCCCTGTCGATGTCAGATGTTAGGGAGAGGTTGATTGCCCAAGGTTTAGATTTGTCACCTGTTGCCCCTGAAAAGTTAGGTGCGCTACTAAAGGACGAGTTGGCGAAATGGGTAAGAATTGTAAAAGCCTCGGGTGCTCAGCTAGATTGACTTAAAATTAAACGATGACTACTGCGACCTTATCTCCACCCGTAACTCCTACCAAAGAGTTAATTCAATCTCTGCGTACTAAAGGCTATGTAGTCGTATCTGCCGAAACAGTTGCAGAAATTACTAAGACGTCGTTATCAGATCTTTTGGCCTTGAATATTTTTTGGAATGATTTACCACGGGACCCCTATTTGAAAGATGGAGGTCGCTATCGTTATCGCCGTCATGCCAGTTATGAGATTAAAGATGATGCTCTGATAGCGGTGCCTCACCGTGCACATTGGCAGTCGGTAGATTACAACGCCTTACATGGGGGTATTGAACGCTGGTTCGAGCCAATGCAAGCGCAGTTAACTAGCAGCCCCGCTTGGAAATCATTATTACTTGGTATGGCTCATGTGTTAAATAGCCTCAAGCCAGTAAATACTTGGTTTGTGGAGGCGCACGAATTTAGAATTGATACCACCGATGGGATCGGCCGCCCAACGCCTGAGGGTGCACATCGTGATGGTCATGACTTTGTGGCGGTTTTTATACTGGATCGCGTTGGAATTAAAGGTGGCGAAACACGTGTTTTTGAAGCCAATGGTTCTGCTGGCTTGCGTTTTACGCTGAGTCAACCGTGGTCTTTGTTACTCATGGATGATGAGCGCATGATTCATGAATCCACTCCTATACAACCCGTTGGAGCTCACGGACATCGAGATACCCTAGTGCTGACTTATCGCTCGAATGGTTTCCAGGATTCCCCAAATAGTGGTCAGCAGTAACGTATTTTTCTTCCGGTTAGGATTTATTCAGGCTCCATGCCTGCATCTTTAATTGCCTTAGCCCACTTCACGGTTTCAAGCTTGATTTTCTTATCCAGCATTTCAGGGCTGCCAGGTTGAGATTCAAATCCTAATGAAGCAAAGCGATCGACTAGATCTTTTGACTTAGCTGCCTCATTAATAGCTTTGTTCAGTTTTGCCACAACATCCTTAGGCATACCAGCGGGGCCGAAGGCTGCAAAAAATGCAATCAACTCATAGTTTTTAATTCCCAATGATTCATTGACTGTTGGCAACTCAGGGATGGCGGGTGAGCGTTTGAGCGAAGTCACTGCAAGACCGCGTACCTTGCCGGCTTGAACTTGCGGCAGCATTACCGCAAAGTCCGCAGTAAACATATTGACCTGACCGCCAATCAAATCTGTCATCGCATTGGGGCCGCTCTTATAAGAGATTCCAGTCATCTTGATGCCGGTAACGCTAGCCAAAATTTCTGAGGAAACGCGTTGCGAAGTACTGGCATAGGCAAAGGTTATTTTTCCGGGATCAGCTTTTGCTAAAGCAATAAAGTCGCCAAGTGTTTTAGCTGGCACATCATTATTAACGCCCACGATCAGGGGCACAGATCCAAAATAACCAATTGGCGTAAATGCAGTGTCTTGGTTATAAGGTAAATTTTTGACAAGACTTTTCAGTGCTGCATTCGTGCTGTTAGTTCCAAAGAGAAGGGTGTAGCCATCTGCAGGCGCTTTAGCAACAACATCCGCACCAATCATCCCGTTTGCACCAGGCCTGTTTTCAATCACCACTGGCTGGCCTAAGGCCTCTGTCATTTTGGCGGCAAAGGCTCGGCCAATTTGATCGGTGGCGCTCCCTGGCGCAAAAGGCACAATCGCTTTAATAGGTTTATTGGGGTAGCCATCCGCTAAAACGATGTTGCTCATTAGCAGCAGCAAGAAGGCTGCACAGCATTGAATAAAACGATTATGGGTGCATTGGGTATTCATGGGGTCTCCATCCTATTTTGTCTAGTGTAGCGGTTCTTCACTTGGTTGGGGCGAGTAGAATGAACAGTCCTTTAGTGAACCCCTTATGCGCTTTCGATCGGCTGGATATACCCCTCTTATGCTTATGGCGCAGACTTTTGCGCTCTTAGGCTTTGCTTGTTATGCAGTGGTATTAACCCCTTTGCAAGACGAGTGGCAACTCAGTAATTTCCAATCAGGCTTAATAGCTAGCGCATTCTTCTTCGGCTACATGTTAGCCGTACCTCTAGCCACTGCTCTGACGGATCGGGTGGATGCCCGTAAGGTGTATTTAGTGGGGGGCATCTCTGCTACTTGTGGATTATTAGGAATGGGTTTATTTGCCCATAATTTCTACACGGCATTATTTTTTATGGCGCTCAATGGCGCAGGTCTGGCTGGCACCTATATGCCAGGTCTCAAAATTTTGTCTGATCGTATTCAGTCTGGGGAGCTCACACGTCATATTGCGTTTTATACCGCTTTCTTTGGCATCGGCACTGGCTTTTCTTATTTATGTTCTGGATGGATATTGCATAGCTTTGGTTGGCGCTATGTATTTTCTTTGATCTCTATTGGACCGTTCGCTGCCTTTTTAATTGTGTTGCTATTGATTCCACCATTGCAGCATCAAAAGTGGAGTGGCCCGTTACGAATTCGCATGCGCGATATTTTCCCAATGGATAAATGGCGTTTAGTGCTTCAGGATAAAAAGGCTTCAGGGTTTATTTTTGGTTACACGGCACATTCTTTAGAGCTGTTTGCTTCTAGAAGTTGGATTGTGGCCTTCTTTGGTTTATGTGCAGCAGTTTCTGGGGAGGCTTTTTTTCTGACTGCTACCACTTTAGCGGGTGTCATTAATTTCTTTGGCGTGCCATCTTCTATTTTAGGTAATGAGATTGCCTTGCGTATAGGACGTCAGAAGTGGGTATGTTTTGTGATGCTCATGAGTGCAGTGATAGGCATTGCTTTAGCTTGTTCAACTGGACAATCATGGTGGTTGATTGTTGCGCTAGCAGTTGGCCACACCATTTTCATCATGGCGGACTCTGCAACACTCACTGCGGGCTTGGTGACTAGCGCTCAGGAAAATATTAAAGGCGCAGCGATGGGTTTGCATTCCTTGATGGGTTTTGGGGGTGGTTTACTCGGCCCCGCAATCTTTGGGTTTGCTTTAGATTTAACGGGCTCCAGAACTTCTCAGATCTCTTGGGTTTGGGCATATGCGGCAGTCGTGATTTGGGGTGTGATGTTTGTGGTGTATGAGCGCCGCAATGGTTGGCTTGGGCAGAAGTTGAAATCATGAACAAGAGTTTGCATAGCATTTGCTATCACTGTGGAAGTCCTTTACTTCCCAATGAGGCTTACTCCGCTGATTTGAATGGCGTATCAAGACCATTTTGTTGTGCTGGGTGCATGGCAATTGCACAAACAATTCACGGTGAAGGACTAGAAGTCTTTTATGCAAGACGGGCGCAATCAAGCGATAAGCCCTCCGCATACCTTGCTTCAGATGAAATCCCTGCGAAGCTTTTACCATATGACGATCCGTCATTACTGGGTCGTTTCACTCGCGCAGTGGGTGATGATGACGACCTTGAAACAACACTCCGCCTTGAGAAAATTCGATGTGCTGCTTGTGTATGGTTATGTGAGCAACACTTGCGCTGTAGCCCTGGAGTGAAAGACGTACAAATTAACTACGTAACGCAAAAGGTCAAGATTATTTTTTCGCCGAGTCAAGTCAGCTTGGCCAGATTGCTTTTTGAAATTGAGCGCATAGGCTATGAGGCTTGGCCATTCGAGCCATCACTTTCTGTTGAGAGATCTAAGAAAGAAAAACGCCAATTACTCACTAGGCTGGGTGTTGCTTTATTGGGGATGATGCAAGTCATGATGTATGCGTGGCCGTCATATGTTGGTGCCAATGACATCACAGCTGAATATGATTTGTTATTGGGCTGGACTAGTTGGGCACTGACAGTGCCAGTGATGCTGTATTCAGCAGGCCCGATTTTTCAGGCTGCGTGGCGTAGTGTTCAATCGTTTAGGCAGACCCACATGTTGGGCATGGATGTCCCGATTGCACTAGCATTAGCGCTGGCATTTATTGCGGGCACGATTAATTTAGTGACAGGATCTGGTCAAAGTTATTTTGATTCGATCACGATGTTTGTGGCTTTCATTTTGGCGGCGCGTTATGTTGAGTTGCTGGCAAGACAAGATGCTCAGGGTGGCGCTGAGGCCTTGGCTAAACAGCTTCCTGCAACTTGTGAACGCGTGCTAGATTACCCGCAGGTTCAGAAGATTGAATTGGTTCCTGTTGTGAACTGTATGCCCGGTGAAGTGTTGAGAGTAGCTCCAGGCGAAGTTGTACCTGCAGATGGCATTTTGATCGCCTGCGAAAGTTCGGTAGACGAGTCACTCTTGACTGGTGAATCAAAGCCAATCGATAAAAAAATTGGTGATCGTATTTATGCGGGAACTCACAATATCTACAATCCCCTCATCATGAGAATAGATGCAGTAGGGCAGTCAACCAGAATTGCTGGGATTGCTTCGTTACTCGATCAAGCCTTATTGGCGAAACCATTGATGGTGAGTCTTGCTGAAAAGTGGGCCGGATATTTTGTGGGCTTCTTATTACTGTGCGCTTTTTTATCGTCAGCAATTTGGCTTTATATCGACCCTAGCAAAGCTTGGACTGTCTTAGTTGCTGTCTTAGTGGCGAGTTGTCCTTGTGCCTTATCGCTTGCCGTGCCAACGGCAATGGCTGCAGCACAAGGTGCTGTTACACGACTGGGGCTCTTGATTGTGCGTGGGCATGTGATGGAGGGCTTGGCCAAGGCGAACGATCTTGTTCTCGATAAGACTGGCACCTTAACCATGGGTCAACCTGAGCTTAAAGAGATTGTGAATCTTCGTCCTGGATATCGCCGTGAAGATGCCTTAGTTCTGGCAACCGCGTTGGAAGCGGGGCAGCGCCATCCTTTAGCGCTCTCTTTACTGCGTGCCGCTGAACTTGAAAATCTCTCACTTCCTGTTCTATCCGAGCCAGTGACAAATCAACTCGGTAAAGGTTTGAGTTCTGGCGCTTATCGTTTGGGTAGCTCAAGCTGGATTGGTGTGCATCAAGATCTTGAGACTGGGCAATATGGTCAGGTGCACTTAGCTGACGATCAAGGACTGATTGCGAGCTTTATTTTTCTGGATACACCAAGAGTTGGCTTGCAAGATTTTTTATCGGCCGTACGCGCAAGAAGCATTGTTGTGCATTTGGTTTCAGGAGATGATCCGGCAACGGTAGCTTGGTGGGCTCAAAAAGTTGGCATTCAAAGCCATCAGGGAGGATGCTCTCCTGAAGATAAATACGACTATATCGAGCGCTTGCAAGATGCGGGGGGCTTTGTATGGGCGATTGGCGATGGTGTGAATGACGCTCCTCTGTTGGCGCGTGCCGACATCTCCATTGCGGTTGGTGCCGGTGCGCCACTTGCTTCTGCTGGTGCTGATGCCATTTTGACGGCAAGTTCTCTGGCACCATTGGCAAAAATATTATTACTGGCCGATAAAACCCAAATGGTGATTAAAGAGAATCTGATTTGGGCTTTGACATACAACTTAGTGGCTATTCCGGTGGCAATGATGGGATGGGTAAATCCTTGGATTGCTGGAGTCGGCATGTCCCTGTCATCCTTAGCGGTGACTTTGAATGCCTGGCGCTTAAGAAAAGTTTAGACTTACATCATGGAAAGCTTGTTTCTCTTAATCCCTTTATCCCTTGTTTTGGTCGGCTTATTGGCTTGGATTTTGCGTTGGTCAGTTAAGAATGGCCAATTTGATGACTTAGATGGACCGGGTCAGGCCATCTTGATGGATGACGATGCCCCCAAGACTGGGAATAGCCTAAAACCCACTCAAAAGACTTAATAAGAGGGTTTTTCCACTTTGGTGGATATTAAGGGAAATCACCTATGCCATTTTTGATGTAGATCAAAACTCCTTTAAAGGCTTAATTCGATAATTAATTCAGTCAATTTGAATTATGTCGTTGTTTGGTCACAAAAAAGGAGAAACCATGGGACTTACCGTGGGGAGTAATCAAGATACCTTCAATTACAAGGTTGTCAGCCAATTCGCCATTGTTACTGTGCTTTGGGGGATCGTGGGTATGTTGGTGGGGGTTATCCTTGCTGCTCAGCTCATTTGGCCTGAAATCACTTTTAATATTCCGTGGCTAAGTTACGGTCGATTGCGCCCGTTACACACGAATGCGGTTATTTTTGCTTTTGGTGGATCGGCACTATTTGCGACTTCTTATTACATCGTGCAGCGCACTTGCCAAGTGCGACTTTTCTGTGACAAATTAGCGGCGTTTACTTTCTGGGGCTGGCAAGCAGTGATTGTCTTGGCTGCCGTGACTTTGCCCTTGGGCCTATCTACTTCTAAAGAGTACGCAGAGCTGGAGTGGCCAATTGATATCCTGATTACTGTCGTTTGGGTTGCTTACGCTGTCGTGTTCTTCGGCACAGTGATTAAGCGCAAAACCAAGCATATCTATGTTTCTAACTGGTTCTTCGGTGCTTACATTTTGACAATTGCAATCTTGCACATCGTCAATAACATCGAGATGCCTGCAAGCTTGTTTAAGTCCTACTCTGCTTACGCAGGCACACAGGATGCCATGATCCAGTGGTGGTACGGTCATAACGCAGTAGGATTCTTTTTGACTACCAGCTTCTTGGGCATGATGTACTACTTCATCCCGAAGCAAGCTGAGCGTCCAATCTACTCATATCGTTTGTCTATTGTTCACTTCTGGGCTTTGAACTTTACTTATATGTGGGCTGGTCCTCATCACTTGCAACATACCGCTTTGCCAGACTGGACTCAGTCTTTAGGTATGGTGTTCTCTCTAATCTTGTTAGCGCCATCTTGGGGCGGCATGATCAACGGCATCATGACTCTATCTGGCGCATGGCATAAATTGCGTCGTGATCCGATTTTGAAATTCTTGGTAGTTTCTTTGTCCTTCTACGGTATGTCTACCTTTGAAGGTTCAATGATGTCGATTAAGACTGTGAATAGTTTGTCCCATTACACGGACTGGACTATCGGCCATGTTCACTCTGGTGCTCTAGGTTGGGTTGCCATGATTACGATTGGTTCTTTGTACTACTTGATTCCACGTTTGGTTGGACAACGAGATATGTACAGCACTAAGTTAGTTGAGTTGCATTTCTGGATTGCAACCATCGGTGTTGTGATTTACATCGCTGCGATGTGGATTGCCGGTGTGATGCAAGGTTTGATGTGGAGGGCTTTCGAGGCTGATGGCACATTGACCTATAGCTTCGTGGAGTCCGTGAAAGCAACTTATCCCTTCTATGTGATTCGTTTGTTAGGTGGCGTGTGCTACTTAAGCGGCATGTTGTTGATGGCTTACAACGTGTACAAAACAGTTATTAACAAAAAATTTGTAGACGCTCAGATTCCACAAGCGTCCATAGCTGCTCACTAAGGATAAGAACATGTCAGAACAACGTCGATTTTTTACCCACGAAACGCTTGAGCGTAATGTGGGTTGGCTGATCGTAGCGACCATCGCAGCAGTTGCTGTAGCCGGATTGGTGCAGATCGTTCCTTTGTTTTTCCAACACTCCACTACTGAGCCAAGCCCTGGCGTCGTGCCTTACACGGCATTGCGTCTTGCTGGGCGTGATATTTATCAGCGCGAAGGTTGTGTTGGTTGTCATTCACAGCAGATTCGCACCTTGCGTTCCGAGGTAGAGCGTTATGGTCCCTACTCTTTAGCTGGTGAGTCTGTCTATGATCATCCCTTCCTATGGGGTAGCAAACGAACTGGTCCGGACTTGGCCCGGGTTGGTAGTCGTTATTCAGATGCTTGGCAGCAGATTCATTTGAATAATCCACGGGATGTCGTGCCTGAGTCCAATATGCCTGCATATCCTTGGCTTGCCAACAGCAGCGCTAATGCTGACACCATTCAATCGCATATGGTTGCAATGCGTCGTTTAGGTGTGCCTTATACCGATGAGCAGATTGCTAATGCGCCTAAAGAGCTTGAGGGTAAAACCGAGCTAGATGCGCTAGTGGCCTACCTCCAAGGTTTAGGCATTAATCGTAGATACATTACTGTTGACGAGGTCGTTGCCAAGTAATTGCTTGGGAATGAAACATATGCAAAATATCGCACCCTACCTCTCAGCTGTATCTACAGTGCTTGGCTTGGCAGTTTTTTTAGGAATCGTTTGGTGGGCTTGGTCTACAAAAAGACAGCCTGCCAATCAAGAATCCGCCGAACTTCCGTTCGATCTTCCCGATGAATTTAGTAAGGATAAATCATGAGTGACTTTCTTGGTGCTGGTTGGAGTACCTATATCGCCTTAGTAACTTTGGCTGGTATTTTTTGGTGCATCTGGCTATTGTTTTCTGTTCGTAAAGTGAAGGCCATTCTGAGGTCTGACGGCGAAGTAGCTGATACAGGCCACGTCTGGGACGGTGACTTGCGCGAGCTCAATAATCCATTGCCACGTTGGTGGATGTGGATGTTCTTACTCTCCTGCATCTTTGCATTGGCGTACTTAGTGTTGTATCCAGGCTTAGGCTCTTTCCCGGGTGTCTTGGGCTACAGCACTGATGGCGCTTTGATGAGCTCGATGACGACAGCTAATGATGAGTTAAAGCCTGTTTACGCTAAGTACGTGAAGATGGATGTTGTACAAGTTGCAGCTGATCCAAAAGCCCGTGAAATGGGACAACGTCTTTTCTTGAATTCTTGTGCGCAGTGCCATGGTTCGGATGCGGGCGGTGGTAAAGGCTTCCCTAACTTAACTGATGGAGACTGGCTCTATGGCGGCTCACCAGAGAACATCAAGACGACTATTATTAATGGTCGTGCTGGCGTGATGCCTCCATTCCCACAATTAGACAGTAAGCAAATCATTGATGTCGCGAACTATGTGCGCAGTCTTTCTGGGCTTCCTGCCGATGATTTAAAAGCAGCGCGTGGCGCTGAAGTATTTAAAGCTAATTGCGTAGCTTGTCACGGTGCGGATGCTAAGGGCAATATCGCTTTGGGCTCGCCTAATTTAACTGATAAAACTTGGTTGTACGGTAGCTCTGAAGCGACTATTGTTGAGACAGTGACCAAGGGTCGCATTGCAATGATGCCTGCTCAAGACAAGGTATTAAGTCCTGAGAAGATTCAGCTATTAACAGCTTATGTGTATGGTCTATCTAACAATAAGCCAACACCAGCAGCTAAGTAGTCGTGTCTGATTCACCTGTTGGGAAGCCTATCCCCATTAACGTCATAGAGGAATCTCTCTACGAGGTCCGAAGTAAGATCTATCCACGTTCTGTTAGCGGGCTCTTTGCCCGTTGGCGGTACGTGCTGGTTATTGCTACCCAACTCCTGTTCTATGGCTTGCCATGGTTTAGTTGGAATGACCGTCAAGCAATTCTCTTTGATTTAATTCAGCGTAAGTTTTATATCTTTGGCTTAGTTCTCTGGCCACAGGATGTGATCTACCTGACGCTCTTACTGATTCTCTCGGCATTAGCACTCTTTTTGTTCACGGCAGTTGCTGGCCGTTTGTTCTGTGGCTATGCCTGTCCGCAAACCGTCTATACCGAAATCTTCATGTGGATCGAGCGCAAGATTGAAGGCGATCGTTTTGCGCGCATTCGTTTGGATGGTGAGGAGTGGCCTTGGGGTGTTCGTAAGTGGCGCATCAAAATTACGAAGCATGTAATTTGGCTCTTAGTTGCTTTCTGGACTGGCTTCACCTTCATTGGTTACTTCACACCTATTGAGACCTTAGGTACTGCCATCGTCCATCTAGCTCTGGGCCCATGGCAGTTATTTTGGCTTTGTTTTTATAGCTTTGCTACTTGGGGTAATGCAGGCTTCATGCGTGAGCAAGTCTGTAAATATATGTGCCCGTATGCACGCTTTCAAAGTGTGATGGTGGATAAAGATACTTTCTTGGTAACCTACGACAAAGTACGAGGTGAGCCCAGAGGAAGTCGCAGTAAAAGTGTTGATCAAGCCTCATTAGGTTTGGGCGATTGCGTTGACTGCAGTATTTGTGTACAGGTTTGTCCAACCGGTATTGATATTCGGGATGGCTTGCAGTATATGTGTATTGGCTGTGGTGCTTGTATTGATGCCTGTAATCAGGTCATGGAAAAAGTGGAGTATCCAAAAGGCTTGATTCGGTATACAACGGAACGCGCCATTGAGGATCAAGAGTCTAATCAAAGTGCTATTAGACATATCTTGCGCCCTCGAGTGTTAATTTACACAGCCTTCATTACCACTTTAACCGCCGCATTCTTATTTTCGTTGATGACTCGTAATCCATTGCGCGTGGATGTGATGCGTGATCGCGGTGCCTTGGCACGCGAGGTGGATGGGGTGCGCATTGAAAATATATACCGCATTCAAATCATGAATGCTTCTGAACATTCAATGAAGGTTTCGGTGAAGGCGTCTGGTTTGAAAGATCTGAGGATTTTGAATTCTCAAGGCAATGAAATCACTGAGATTGCAGTAGGTCCAGCTAGCAATCAACTGCTACCCATTAAGATTAGCACTACGATTGGTGAGAATAATCCTGGAAATTATCCGATTCATTTCAATGTGATCGCCCAGGAGATGGTGGAGGACAAGCCTATCTTGAGAACTCGTGAAGAAAAATCCACTTTTATTATTCCCCGTTAGACTTAAGGGCGGACTAGGGAGGTATGAATATGACAGATCAGCAGGCAATTAAACCTTGGTGGAAGCAGTTGTGGCCTTGGTTATTGATTAGTGGCCCAGCGGTAGCCATGGTAGGTTGTGCTATTACCATTTGGTTGGCAGTCAATCTCTATGCCGATAAACCACTGCGTGACGGTGTTGTAAAGCAAGGCCTTAAGGTCGAACAGGTCGCCAAATGAAATACCGCCTCTTTATTTGGATTATGTGGCCATCCTTTTTAGTGTCAGGATTAGCCGAGGGCTTATTGTTTAGCGTGGTACATCCCTCTGAGCTTTTATTCTTTGGCCACCATCCCGATATTTCTGATGAAGGGATCTACACCATTGGGTTCTTTGTTATCTGGGTGTTCTGCTCTTTCTCGAGCGCATTAACTGCTTATATTTTGCCGGGGATAGAAGCCCCCACAGAGGGCAAACCAATCGACCGCGGCTTAATCTAAACTTTTTTGAGTTGGACCCCATGACTGCAGGCGCTAACGCTTCGATCTGGATTTGGAATGCCAGCTAACTCGCACAAGCCATTCATATCGATCAGCTTGATATGGCGTTGTTTGATTTGAATCAAGCCAGCCTCAGAAAACCGAGATAGCATTCTACTAACAGTCTCAATCTGAATGCCAAGGTAGCTACCGATTTCCACACGACTCATGCGTAAGTCAAATTCGTTATTGAGGTAGCCACGCGCTGCTAACCGTTGTGATAAATTCAAGAGGAAAGCTGCTAAGCGCTCTTCAGCGCGCATGGTTCCTAGTGAGAGAAGGTGGCGTTGATCCTGCGTCAACTCTCGACTCATGATTTTATGAAACTGCTGCTGCAGAACCGGTATCTGCTGCGCTAAATCTTCAAAGGCGTCATAGCGAATAATGCAGACTTCACTTTCTTCGAGTGCAATAGCGTCTGATTGGTATTGACCTTCACCAATACCATCTAAACCCAAGATCTCGCCAGGTAAATGAAAGCCAATCACTTGTTGGCGACCATCCTGAAGGCAGTATTCAGTCTTGAGGGTACCAAAGCGAACACTATAAACAGAGCTGAGGGGATCACCATGGCGGTAGAGGCTTTCACCTTTTTGCAGATGAACTCTTTCTTTGACTAGCGCATCAACTCTGCTGACATCGCTCGAGCTTAGCCCAAGAGGAAGGCAAAATTGTCCTAAAACGCAAACCGAGCATTTACTGTTTGGGGAGTCTGAGGTCGTGTAATTCATATTGAGTGTAATTATGGGACCAGTTTATTCTATTGGGGTGATTACCAAGACGTTTCCACCCTCCGCTATGGCGATTAGATGCTAACTTCCACCCTTTTATTGGCCATTTTTTTAGGCTCTCTGGTGAGTGGCTGGCACTGTGCCTTGATGTGTGGTGGCATAGCCGCCGCAATAGAGCGTCCAGCCCTGGTTTCAGCACACATTAGCAGTCGGTCAGAACTCTTTTTTCTCCAATTAATCATGCACTTAGGGCGTCTGATGACCTATATGCTGCTTGGGGCTCTAGCTGCTTGGATGGGGGCGGTTATTTGGCAACAGGACATCCTGCCACTCCAGCGCCCTCTGTACGCCTTTACTGCCCTTATTTTGGTGTGGATGGGGATTCGCTTGCTATGGAAGAGGCCAGCCAGCCAGACCCCTCCAGGCAGGTGGTTTGGGGCAAAAATTGCAGCCTATTGGGCCCGTTATTTTGGGCAAATGGCTAGTCGCCCCTCACGGTGGTTTAGTGGGATGCTCTGGGGCTTAGTACCATGCGCCCTAGTTTATAGCGTCCTCCCTTTGGCCTTTCTATCGGGTGACGTATTGACGGGCTCAGCCTTAATGCTGGCCTTTGGATTGGGTACATTACCGAACCTTTTGCTGATCTCAAAATTTTCGGCAGCCTTAACTCAGTTTGGCCATTACGCTTGGGTGCGATATTTGTCGGCTACCCTGTTTTTGACTGCCGGAGGATTTGGGCTTTATCGAGCTTGGGTTTTGCCTGAAGCTTTATTAAAGGGTGGTTTTTGTTTTTCTTAGAGGGATTTGGTTGCCGCCTGAATGCCCAAGCTAAGATCGGGATATAAACAATCAGCGTTTAGCTTTTCTAATAGACCGCTACGTTCAGCCACATCACGGGGCTGGTGATCTAAGCCGCAA
>Ga0194059_1000394_pt1 | contig 20950 bp, 20 predicted proteins | sample SepL6211m_MetaG_FD_163426 | JGI IMG/M metagenome (GOLD analysis project Ga0194059, IMG submission 163426) | Anoxic zone freshwater microbial communities from boreal shield lake in IISD Experimental Lakes Area, Ontario, Canada - Sep2016-L626-11m | ecosystem: Environmental > Aquatic > Freshwater >... | reverse complement strand
ACTTCATTTGCCAAATTGGCCTGGAATGCGTGGGCTGTTCGCCCTAGCTTCTTAATCTGCGCGACTGTCTCTTGGGCTTCCGCCTCGGATCGCCCATAATGAACAGCAACATCCCACCCCTGACGGGCAAACTGCAAAGCAATTTCACGACCCAAGCGCTTAGCCGCGCCGGTCACTAAAACCGCTTTATTTTGATGGGATGGGGGGGTTGAACTAGGGTTCAATTAAATTCTCTTAGACTAGCGAGCTATGGATATTACCTTGACCAGCCTTGAAACGGAGCATAGCAAGCTCCTTGGTAGCAAAATTGCCACTGAAATCACCTCCCAAGGTGGCTGGATCCCCTTTTCTCGCTATATGGAAATGGCCTTATATGAGCCTGGAATGGGCTATTACAGTGCCGGGGCCCATAAACTAGGTGCTGGTGGAGACTTTACAACCGCCCCTGAGCTAAGCCCTCTATTTGGGGCGGCGATTGTTTCCACCATCCTCCCAGTTCTGGAGGGGCTCAAGGCTCAAGGCCTTCCCACCAAGATTCTCGAGTTTGGCGCAGGAACTGGCAAGTTAGCCGAGTCTATTCTGAGCAGACTAAACGACCTTGGTTTCCAGCTAGACAGTTACGACATCATTGAGATTTCGCCTGACCTAACCCAAAGACAGCAGGAACGCCTTCATCAGCTTGGAATAGAACTTGAGCTCTCCACACAATGCTCTTGGCTTAGCTCGCTACCGAGGAACTTTAAAGGCGTCGTTCTCGCCAATGAAGTGATTGATGCAATCCCCTGTGATGCCATCATTTACCAAAATGGATTTTGGTATTGGTATGGGGTGAGTTTTGCCGATGAAAAATGTATTTGGAAAGTAGGTAGGCCTGTTGAGCAAGCATTACTGCCAGAGAGTCTTCTGACTGGAAATTTCTCGGAAGGCTATGTCACCGAATTGCATCCTCAAGCAAATGCCTGGATTGGGCAGATTGCCAAACAATTAGATACCGGTTTATTTCTCACGTTCGATTATGGCTTTCCAGAGAGTGAGTACTACCACCCACAAAGAATCGAAGGCACTCTGATGGCGCATCATCGTCATCATGCCATTCAAGATCCTTTTTACTTACCAGGCTTATGTGATTTAACAAGCCATGTAGAGTGGGCACAAATTGCCCGTAGCGTACTTGCAGAAAATGTAGATGACGTCTACCTCACCAATCAAGCGGCTTTTCTGCTTGATGCTGGCATCGGAGATATAGCCCTAGAAATTGGCGATCCGAGTCATCCAGAAACTTTCCTGCCAATCTCCAACTCATTGCAGAAGTTGCTTTCAGAGGCTGAGATGGGCGAATTATTTAAAGCATTTGCTTTTTCAAAGAAGCTAGATGATTTGCTACCAGGATCCGTTCTTGAGGATCTTCCTGGCCTTAGAGGCAGAAATAGACTTTAATTTAACGCTAAAGTAATGGCCGCAAGTCTTGCGGTCTCCACTGCACTGCGGATTCTTTCGCCATTAGAGCGGTCTTCAACAGCCAGCCCAGCAATAATTTCTGCTGGATTCAAGGCCTGCGCTTGTTGCATAGCATTGATCAGTCGATCTACCTTTAGACCAATCCTATTCGCAATGTCTAACAGCGCCTGAGCGCGCTCAGGCTTGCGCCACACATCGGCGCGATTGAACCAAGAGAGCGCATCATCTACTTCGTAGCTGCCATGAAGATTTTTGCTAATGAACACATTCAGCTCACTGAAGATCTCGCTAAAGTCACGTACCTCGATGGGCATGCGGACACACTCAGACCAAGAACGAATTTCACTGGCAGGTGTATTCATCAACACAACAGCACAACGACTCTCTAATTTGGCAGGGGTTTCATGCAGATGTGAGATGAGTTTTTCGCGGCACAACTCTTTTTGCAACTCCGCCACTAGCGATGGAGGAAGAATCGTTTTGGCGGCGCCGGTATTCAATAGAACTTGAAACATTCGCATAGGCTTGCTAGCGACTAAACCTCTTGCAAGCTCTTGCCAAATACGTTCAGGTGATAGAGCATTTAATTCGCCCGACTCCACAATCGCCTTTAATGCCGTCATGGTTTCATCGGCGACAATAAATTCAGGCAAGCGAGCAGCAAAGCGAGCGATACGCAGTAAACGTAATGGATCTTCAGCAAAAGCATCTGACACATGACGAAATACTTTCTCAGCAAGATCTCGTTGGCCGTTATAAGGATCAATAATAGGCCCAATAAACTTGCCGTCAACAGCGACTTCTTGCGCTATGGCATTGATTGTTAAGTCGCGACGCTCTAAGTCCTGCTCCAAGGTAACAGCAGGATCCGCATGAAACAAAAATCCTTTATAGCCCTTGCCGGTTTTTCGCTCTGTCCGAGCTAAGGCATATTCAGCCTGTGTTTCCGGGTGAAGGAAGACAGGAAAATCTTTGCCTACTGGGCGAAATCCCTTAGCAAGCATTTCATCTACGCTAGAGCCAACGACCACATAGTCAATATCGTGCATGGGCAAACCCATGAGCGTATCGCGAATGGCGCCACCAACAGCGTAGATTTTCATTACCTCATGCCCTCAAGGGTGCGACGGCTAATACCAAATACTTCCGGCAATGCATCCAAAATGTTTACGGGTAATACGTTAGGAACCTGCATAGAAGCAATATTGTCACGTGACATCAATGTCGGCACGGGCAAAAACTCAAACGCTAAAGCCTGCAGATGCCCTACAAATGCAGGCACTGGAATGATGGCACAAGCAGTTTGTGCTTTGCGGGCTGCAAAAGTGACAATCTCTTTCATCGTATACACGGTAGGTCCGACCAAATCGTATGACTGATGAATCGTCTGGGGCATCTTGATGGACTTTACAAATGCATCAGCCACATCGTCTACGCTAACTGGCTGGAACTGAGCATCACAATTGGCCAGCGGCAACACAGGGAGCCATTTTGCTAACGTTGAAAATAAATTAATGAATTGGTCTTGTGCACCAAAGATGACTGAAGGCCTAAAGATTGTCCACTCAAGGCCGCTTCCTTTAACTTCACGCTCACCATCGCCCTTACTGCGCTGATACATAGAGGGGCCATTGGAATTTGCGCCTAATGCGCTCATATGTAAATAACGTTTTAGACCATGCATTTGCATGGCGGTCATAATATTTCTAGGAAGGTCCACGTGGGCTGATTTAAAGATCTTGCCATAAGGCTGGGCAGGCTTATCGTGCAATACGCCGACCAAATTAATGACAGCTCCATTTGGCTTGATACGGGCGCACAAATTTTGCAACTCATCAAACTCATGCACATCTGCATCTTCTAGGTGTACTTTAGGCAAAATGCGTAAGTCGCGGGCAGCGGGTAGATGACTTGTTGGTAGCAACACAGAATACCCTGCCGCCTGCAGTTTCGCCGCAAGCACTCTCCCTACAAAGCCATTGCCGCCGATAAGAAGAATGTCATATTTCATAGAATCCGATTTTTGTAATTAAGGCAATTCTGATTGAGTGGCCGCTTTGGGGGATATCACCCCTAAGCGCTGCTTTAAAGTTTGTGCTTGGACCTGCATAACAGATGAATAGTAATTGGCATTTGATAAAACATTCTTTACATAAGTACGGGTTTCATTAAATGGAATCGTCTCAACAAAAATTGCCCCTTCAGTTGGACTGCTTAATTTTTCCCGCCAAGCCTTAGAGCGCGATGGGCCTGCGTTATACGCCGCAGAAGCCAAGACCCAAGACCCATCTAAATCCACCAAGACCATATTGAGATAGTTGCTTCCCAAAGTGAGATTGGTATTGGTGTCGCTCAACTTATCATTGGTGTAGTTAACCATACCAATTTTCTTGGCGACATACTTAGCTGTATTTGGCATCACCTGCATCAGTCCTGCTGCGCCAACCGATGAAGAGGCATTCATAATAAAGCGGGACTCTTGACGAATGAGGCCATACGCCCAAGCCAAGTTCAAATCAATCTGGCGTGCAATCGGCGATAACTCGTCGCGATATGGTGTTGGGTAACGCAAACTGAAATCATGCTCTTGCTTTGTTCGATCAGCAGTATTCACTACGCGATCATATAAACCAATCCGCTTGGCATATTCAGCGGCGGCAAGTAATTGCTTATCAGTCATGTTGCGCAATTCCCAGTTCCATTCACGATTACCTTCAAAGCGCAGGTTCATCGCATAGAAGCGATCGCCTCTAATGAAGCCTTTGCGACTTTCCATTGCATCAACATCCTGCTCGGATACCTTGGTGCGTATCGGAGCATGATTAGATTTGCCGAGCTCTTCACGGGCTAGTTGTCCGTAAAAGTTGTATTGATCAGCAATGAGCTCATAACTCTCGCGTGCTTTAGCATCTTGACCATCGGCCTTCAAGGCACGGCCGTACCAATAGGTCCAAGCAGGATCGCGACTACGCACTATGGGGTTCATGCCATCAATGGCGCTCTTAACCAGTGTCCAATCTTTAGCACGCAAACCGGCGCGCACCTTCCACTCCTGACTTTCGGTAGAAAGTAATTCGTTGTAGCCCAAGTCTTGTTGTAAGCGATAAGCATCGTCTGCATTTGAATCTAATTTCTTGGCCAAGAACTGTCCAATGACACCCCAAGCGACTGCTTGATTTTCTTTACTGTAACGAGAAGCGTTTTGAGAGAAATCTTTAAATGCTCTCAGAGGGTCTGCTTTGGCACCCCTGACAATATCCGCGATTGGATCTTCCCCGCCTAGTCGGCGCGACATCGTATCAAAGCCCATTTCGCTGGCAGCGCGTCCTACAGCCTTGGCCTCACTTGGTGTCATACCACCCGCAGCAACCAATGCAGGAACAAGCTCTTGGCATGCTGAACCAAAGTAGGCTGGGTTAATCAGTACAGCACGCGCATCAATCGCTAATTTAGTGGGGTTCTCGCCCTGCGCCAACTTGGACTGCAAGGCATAACATTTCACCTGAGTATCATCATCTAATACGAACTTAGCGTATTCAGAATCAAAACTAGCCCAATCCTTGCGCTTACCCAACACAAGCAACCAATCATTGCGCATGCGATCCGCTAAAGCCGTCCCCTCGTATTGCCTTAAAAAACCATTGACCTGAGAGTCAGCACTGGTATCAGCCCTAGTACCACCAGCACTATCAAAGAGCTGAGGCTTAATCCTAAAATACGCTACATAGTCGTCATAAGGATAATTTGGCAAGCTAGATGCTAATTGCTGCGCCCGAAATACATCATTTTTCTTAGCCGCTTCGCGCAACTCAATAAAAGCTCTATCGCTATCGGTAATTTCGGCAGGAGCTAGCTTACTTGCATAAGACTTCGGAAGATTTGGTTTTTTTACTTTTTCAGCAAAAGTATTGGGCGCAAGGAAAATCAAGCTGGAAAACAACACTCCAGCCAGCTTGTGACACCTAGTCATCTGCATATCAAACTTCTTTTCCACTATCTAGCCTTATACATAATTACTTTTTACTACATCTGTTAATTTTCGCCTGATAATGCCTGCTATGCACGGTAATTCGCTAAAAACTTTACGCCAAGATCTGCTAACGCAAAGAACGCATTTTGCTGCAGGCGCAAGCTATGCAGAAAGTCTGAACAAGCTTACTGCAGGGCTTGATCAATTCTTGGGAGGAAAAAACCCATCCTCTGTTGCGCTATACGTACCCATTCAAAATGAGCCAGATCTGCGTCCTACACTCTTATCCTGGGTTGCTGACAATAAGGACTGCCAATTAGCACTTCCTTTTGCTCGCCCTGATAAACATCTTGAGTTTTATGCCTGGAAAGAAGGTGATGTACTCATTCCAAGCAAGCATAGTGTTCCGGAGCCTGATCCAAAGAACACGCAGCGCAAGCAATTGATTCCCGATTGCATTCTCATCCCCTGTGTGGGCTGGACCCAATCCACAGTGAATGGCAAAAACCATTATTGGCGCCTTGGCTATGGGGGCGGCTACTTTGACCGCACGCTAGCCCAATTACGCAAAGCTAAACCCGGCTTACTTTGTATCGGCGTAGGGTTTGATTGGCAACAGCTAGATGATGCTCAATGGCAGGCTCAAACACACGACGAGCCCTTAGACTTGATGCTGACCGAGTCTGCTCTAAAAAGCTAAATTACTTCACCAAGTCTAAGTTATCAGCAATCGCCAAAACGGCATCAGCCTGATTGAGAGAGTAAAAATGTAAACCTGGGGCACCAGCCACTAATAACTGATCACACAGATCGGTCACCACATCCTCCCCAAATGCACGGATAGAAGCAATGTCATCACCATAAGACTGCAAACGCAAACGAATCCAGCGCGGAATCTCGGCACCACATGCATCAGAAAAACGTAACAACTGGGTGCTATTGGTAATTGGCATGATGCCAGCAATGATCGGCTGAGTTACACCTAAATCGTACGCCTCATCTGCAAAGCGGAAATAGGCATCGCTATTATAAAAATACTGAGTGACTGCAGAGTTGGCGCCAGCCTTCATCTTCTGCACAAAGAAATCAATATCGCTTGCAGGGGACTTGGCTTGTGGATGCGTTTCTGGATATGCCGCGACATCAATATGAAACCAATCGCCAGTCTCCGCGCGGATAAACTCCACCAACTCATTCGCATGAAGAAACTCGCCATATTGACCCATGCCAGATGGGAGATCACCACGTAAGGCGACGATACGCTTGATACCTAGCGCTTGATATTGCTTGAGCATCTCACGCACACTCTGGCGAGAACTGCCAACACAAGATAAGTGCGGGGCAACAACTGCACCAGCAGAATGAATATCACTCACTACTTTTAAAGTACCAGACTGAGTAGAGCCACCGGCACCAAAAGTCACGGAATAGAACGCGGGCTTGAGTGATTCACTCAAGCGCTCGCGCACCAGCTGCAACTTATTCTCACCTTCAGGTGTTTTAGGAGGAAAGAATTCGACGCTTAATTCCATGAATTTGGGCCTTTGACTTTTATTGCTTTAATTAATAACGATAGTGGTCAGCCTTGTAAGGACCTTCCTTGGTAACGCCGATATAGGATGCTTGCTGATCAGACAACACAGTCAACTGCGCATTGAGAGTCTTCAACTGCAAGCGTGCCACCTTCTCATCTAAATGCTTAGGCAATGTGTAAACACCGATTGGGTATTTATTTGTGCCAACTGCATTCCACAATTCAATTTGCGCAATCACTTGGTTCGCAAATGATGAGCTCATCACATAAGATGGGTGGCCTGTACCACAACCGAGGTTTACCAAACGACCTTTAGCCAAAATAATGATGCGCTTCTCAGGCTTGCCATTAGCCGCCGGGAAAATCACATGATCAACTTGCGGCTTGATTTCTTCCCACTTGTATATTTCAATACCAGCAATATCAATCTCATTGTCAAAGTGACCGATGTTACAAACGATAGCTTGGTTCTTCATCTTAGCCATATGGTCATGTGTAATGACGTGGTAGTTACCAGTTGCAGACACAAAGATGTCTGCTTTGTCTGCCGCGTAATCCATGGTTACAACGCGGTAACCTTCCATAGCAGCTTGCAAGGCACAGATTGGATCTACTTCAGTTACCCAAACTTGAGCAGATAAAGCACGCAATGCTTGTGCAGAACCCTTGCCTACGTCACCGTAGCCGCAAACTACAGCAACCTTACCAGCAACCATCACGTCTGTTGCACGTTTGATCGCATCAACCAAAGACTCACGGCAACCATAGAGGTTGTCGAACTTGCTCTTAGTCACTGAGTCGTTGACGTTGATTGCCGGGAACTTTAAATCGCCCTTAGCAAACATTTGATACAAGCGATGTACGCCTGTGGTTGTTTCTTCAGTAACGCCTTTTACTTGCGCTAAACGGGTTGAGTACCAAGTTGGATCTTGCGCCAATTTGTTTTTAATTGCCGCAAACAAAATGGTTTCTTCTTCGCTGGTTGGGTGATTCAAGCAAGCTTGATCTTTTTCTGCTCGAGCGCCAAGGTGCAACAGCAAAGTAGCATCGCCTCCATCATCCAGAATCATGTTCGTAAAACCACCATCAGCCCACTCAAAAATACGATGGGTGTAATCCCAATATTGCTCAAGAGTCTCGCCCTTAATTGCATACACAGGCGTGCCATTGGCTGCAATAGCAGCGGCAGCATGATCTTGCGTTGAGAAAATATTGCATGATGCCCATTGCACCTCTGCACCGAGTGCCTCAAGGGTCTCGATTAAGACGGCAGTTTGGATGGTCATGTGCAATGAACCAGTAATGCGTGCGCCACGCAGTGGCTGTTGCGCAGCGAACTCATCACGAATAGCGATGAGGCCTGGCATCTCGGTTTCGGCAATGGCAATTTCTTTGCGACCAAAATCAGCCAAAGAAATATCCGCAATTGCGCAACGAGTTGCTACAAAGTCTTGTAAGTTGAAATCAGAAACGGTACTCATGAATGCTCCAGCTAAATACGATCCAATGCTGGAGTAGAAACTCGCTAGCCATTGAATCATGGGTTAGCGAGCGCGGTTGCAATTAGCAAACTCCGTTTAGGAGTCCACTCCCTTCAAGCCTGGGGAAACGCTGGTTCTCAGCATTCCTTGCAACGCTCCTTGAAGGTATGGCGAAATTGTAATCAATTTCGCCATATTTCGCTTCAATACAACTACATACTGCTTATTTACCGCTTACAGCCCTGCTGCTGCACGTAATGCAGGCGCTTTATCGCACTGTTCCCAAGTAAATTCGGGCTCTTCGCGACCAAAGTGGCCATAAGCAGCAGTTTTACGATAGATTGGGCGCAAGAGATTCAACATTTTCACGATACCTTTTGGACGCAAGTCAAAGTGCTCAGAAACCAACTGTGAAATCTTCTCATCAGAAATCTTGCCTGTACCAAAGGTGCTTACCATTACAGAAGTTGGTTTAGCAACACCAATCGCATATGAGATCTGAATTAAACACTTGCTAGCCAAACCAGCGGCAACCACGTTCTTGGCAACATAACGACCAGCGTATGCTGCAGAACGATCGACCTTAGAAGGATCCTTACCTGAGAATGCGCCTCCGCCGTGAGGAGCTGCACCACCATAGGTGTCCACAATAATCTTACGGCCGGTTAAGCCACAATCACCTTGTGGGCCACCAATAACGAAACGACCTGTTGGGTTTACCAAGAATTTAATCGCGCCCTTGATCAAGTGTTTAGGCAATACTGGTTTAATAATTTCTTCGATGACTGCTTCACGTAATTTTTCGAGAGAAATTTCTTCATCGTGCTGAGTAGACAACACAACAGTGTCGATAGAGTCAGGTTTGCCATCCACATAGCGCACGGTTACTTGAGACTTCGCGTCTGGACGCAACCAAGTTAATCGACCATCGCGGCGCAGTTGAGACTGACGCTCTACCAAGCGATGTGACAAATGAATTGGTAAAGGCATCAGTTCAGCAGTTTCATCGCAAGCGTAACCAAACATTAAGCCCTGGTCGCCAGCACCTTGATCTAAGCCGTCGTCATGCGCATTATCAACGCCCTGAGCGATATCTGGACTTTGCTTGTCATAAGCAACCAACACGGCACAACCTTTGTAGTCAATACCGTAGGCAGTATTGTCGTAGCCAATTTCACGCAAAGTATTGCGAGCCACTTGGATGTAGTCTACATTTGCGTTCGTAGTAATCTCACCAGCCAATACAACTAGACCGGTATTACACAATGTTTCCGCAGCAACGCGCGCTGTTGGGTCTTGGGTCAGAATAGCATCCAAGATGGCATCAGAAATTTGATCTGAGACTTTATCGGGGTGACCTTCAGAAACGGATTCTGAGGTAAAGAAGTAATCATTTGCCATTGCATATTCCTTTAAAAAATTAACACGATCTATGGGACAACTCGACGTGCCAGGAACCACAACGGCGACGCTTTAGCAGAATTTTTTGAATCGCCCTGCAAGTTGTCTTAACTCGGCGATGGGTCAATTCTATCCGAAAAGCGGTAAATTCATCAAGCTAAATGCTAAATTTGTCCTTACAGCCAGCATTGAATATCATTGAAGGGTGCAAAAACGATTCCTCCAACTCAGTTTCAGCGCGATTGCCATCCTGCCTCTTTGGGTCATGCAGATCATTGGGGCCTTTTTAGGCCTCTTGGCCTATATTGGATCTAAGCAATACCGCACCCTCTTTCGCACTCAATATGAGGCCGTGGTTCAGAGTCACCTCCTCCCTTTTGTACTTTGGACTGCCGTTGCCGAATCTGGAAAGCTTTTTTCGGATAGCCTGTGGATTTGGAAAAACCCACAAAAAGCACTAAAACTCGTAGAAGTTCGCAACTGGGATGTGGTTGAAAGCGCCATTAATGAAGGCCATGGCTTAGTAATGCTGACTCCACACCTAGGTGGTTTTGAAGCTATTCCACGTGTATTAGCACAACATTTTCCCGCAACCATTTTGTATCGCCCGTCTCGACAAACCTGGTTGAACGAAGTTGTAGAGGCAGAGCGCGCATATCCCAATATGGAGTTTGTGCCGACTAATTTGAATGGTGTGCGCCAAATGACCCGGGCACTGATCCGAGGTGAGGCTATTGGCATTCTTCCAGACCAAGTTCCCAATGGAAAAGAAGGCGTTTGGGTGCCATTCTTTGGTCGTCCCGCCTACACAACTCCACTGCCTGCGCGTCTAGCAAATCGCGACCATACGCCAGTACTGATGTTTACCGCCAAACGAAAATCGCTCGGCAAGGGTTGGTTAATGGAGATAACTAGGCTTGCACCGCTCTCCGAAGATGCGGTACTTGCTGCTACTGAAATTAATCAGGCTTTGGAACAAGCCATCCTCAAGGCTCCAGAGCAATTTATTTGGGCCTATAACCGATATAAGCATCCCGCCGGTGCAGAATTGCCACCATCTAAGATGCCCTAGTTACAAAAATTTTTCTACCTATTGAGCAACTTGTTTGAGAAAGGCTGGCAGAGTAATATTGGGTACGCAAACGCTTCAAACATAGGCCACTTGGCGAACCCTGTCTCTATAACCAACGATACCAACTGACTATACGGAAATTCTTTTGAGTACGAATTTAAATAAGCTTGCACGCAAACTGCGCTTCACCAAAATGCATGGTGCAGGCAATGATTTCATTGTGCTTAATGGAATTGACCAAGATCTGAGTGGTATCACTCAAGAGCAATGGCAACGGTTGGCTCATCGTCAATTTGGTATTGGTGCAGACCAAATATTGTTAGTAGAAAAAGCAACTCGACCAGATGTAGATTTTCGCTATCGCATCTTCAATGCTGACGGTGGAGAAGTAGAGCAATGTGGCAATGGCTCGCGCTGTTTTGTGCGCTTTGTATTAGATCAAGGTCTTTCACATAAAAACCCTCTGCGAGTTGAAGTTGCACATACTGTACTCACCTTGAAATCCCATCCAGATGGGCAAGTAGAGGTTGATATGGGTGCGCCAATCTTCGAGCATAGTTATATCCCCTTCAATGCCAATGGCTTGGCCAGCAAGCAAGAGTTTCATGAAATGCTCTATGCGCTTCCGATTGGAAACAATCCTGGTGCCCATGACGATTGGATCGGTGTACTGTCGATGGGTAACCCGCACGCAGTTCAAGTGGTGGGTGATGTTGACAGCGCTCCAGTGCTTGAGGAGGGCCCCTTCATTGAGAAGCATCCTGCATTCCCAAAACGCGTCAATGCGAGCTACATGCAAATCCTCAATCGAAATGAAATCAAACTCCGTGTCTTTGAGCGCGGCGCCGGTGAAACGCTTGCCTGCGGAACGGGAGCCTGTGCAGCAGTGGTTTCTGGCATTCGTCGCGGCATGCTCGACTCTCCAGTCAAAGTACATACTCGCGGCGGTGATTTACAAATAGCTTGGGGCGGAATAGTAAACGGTGTGGCTCAGCCAGTCATCATGACAGGCCCTGCTGTTACGGTCTTTGAAGGCGAAACAGAAATTTAAGCGGCCCTCTTAAATGCCGTACTTCTCGCGATAAGTCTTCACGGCAGGAAGGTAGTTCGTCAACCCTCCATCACTAGATGCAGTCAAGAAAGCCATCAAGTCTGTGAGATTGGCAATCGCAATTACCGGTAATCCAAATTCTTTCTCAACCGCTTGCACTGCCGACTGATCGCCAACCTCAGTAGCGGTACCTGACTTCTCCATGCGATCTAAGGCAATCAATACCGCAGCAGGCTGCGCACCAGCGGCACGAATCAACTCCACCGACTCTCGCACTGACGTTCCAGCAGAAATCACGTCATCGACGATCACTACCTTACCTTTAACGGGTGCACCAACGAGCGTGCCGCCCTCGCCGTGATCTTTAGCCTCTTTGCGGTTGTAGGCATAAGGCACATTACGGCCACCGTCGGCTAAAGCAATCGCCGTTGCTGCGGCCAGAGTAATGCCCTTATAAGCAGGTCCATACAGCATGTCGAACTCAATCTTGGACTCTTGCAGGGCTTTTGCGTAATAGCGACCCAAAGCACTGAGGCGCGCTCCATCATTAAATCCACCCGCATTAAAGAAATAAGGAGATAACCGTCCCGCTTTGGTTTTAAACTCCCCAAACGACAAAACCTTTGCCTCTAGGGCGAAACGAATAAAGTTAACTTGATTAGAATTTTCTGAGCTCATAGGACTACATGTTACGCATCATTTCCGCCAACCTCAACGGTATCCGTTCCGCAGTCAAAAAAGGCTTTCTGCCATGGGCCGTAGAGCAGAGGGCGGATTTCATCTGTATGCAAGAGCTTAAGGCCCAGCGTGATGATTTAGAGGATGCCATTCTCAATCCTGATGGTCTGCATGGCTACTTTCATCATGCCGAAAAAAAAGGGTACAGCGGCTGTGGCATCTACACTCACCACAAGCCAGATGATGTGTTCTATGGCTATGGCAACAAGGAGTTTGATGCTGAAGGTCGGTATGTGGAGGTCCGCTTTAAACAGCTCTCTGTGATATCGGTATATATGCCTTCCGGATCAAGCTCTCCAGAAAGACAAGAAGCCAAGTATCGCTATCTCGACAGTTTCTTGCCTCATCTCATTCAACTCAAAAAGTCTGGTCGAGAAATCGTGCTCTGCGGTGATGTCAACATCGCGCACCATGAGGTCGATCTCAAGAATTGGAAGGGTAACGTTAAGAACTCAGGTTTTTTACCTGAAGAGCGCGCATGGCTGACCAATTTGTTCGATAAAGTTGGCTATGTAGATGTCTACCGCAAGATTGAGCCTGAGGCCAGTGAGGCTTGCTATACATGGTGGAGTAACCGTGGCCAAGCGTATGCCAAGAATGTAGGTTGGCGCATTGACTACCAGATCGCCACGCCTGCAATTGCTACCAACGCCAAGCAAACCTCTGTCTACAAGGGCGAACGCTTCTCAGATCACGCTCCCTTAATTGTGGATTACGACTGGTCTATCTAAAGAAAGTTTGAATTTACAGCTTATGAGCAACTTGGGAATCGTGCTTTTTAAATTCGACGATATGCAAGCGAATAGCTAACCAAATCAAGACTAGCACTGGCGCCCCAATAATGGCCGTGCCATAAAAGAAAATCTGGTAACCAAAGGCGTCAACAAAAGCCCCAGAAAATCCTGCTAACCATTTAGGCAACAAGAGCATCATTGAACTGAATAAAGCGTACTGCGTTGCTGAATAACGAATATTGGTTAGAGATGATAGGAAGGCGATAAATGCAGCGCTGGCTATTCCAGAGCTCAGATTGTCTGCTGAGATCACCCAAATCAAGCCACGCAAATCATGTCCCTGGGTAGCTAGCCAAGCAAACAGCACATTACTCAGCGCCGACAAAATAGCGCCTAAGAATAAAATACGCATCACCCCGAATCGCATCGTTAAAACACCTCCAACAAAAGCACCGACCAAAGTCATGATGACGCCGAATACCTTACTCACGGCAGCCACCTCATCTTTGGTGTAACCCATATCAACATAAAAGGGGTTGGCCATAATCCCCATAACAACATCACTAATGCGGTAGATGGCAATCAACGCCAAAATGATGACCGCGTGCCAACCATACCGACAAATAAATTCGGCAAACGGCTCAACCAATGTTTGATGAAGCCATTCCTTAGCATTGCGTACTTTGGCAAGTTGGACTTTGACAGGCTCTTGACTCAATAAAGTGGTGATGACTCCGATGCTAATGGAGGCTGCCATACAAAGGTAAGCAAAGTGCCAAGCATCTACATCATAAGAACCTGATCCAGTCTCAACGCGAGCTGCCAACCATAAAACACCAGCACCAGACCAAATCAAAGCAAGCCGATAACCCGTTTGATAAGTGGCCGATAAAGCTGCTTGACGATCACTATCTGCCGACTCAATCCGAAAAGCATCTAGGGCGATATCTTGTGTGGCAGAGCCAAAAGCAACTAGTAAGGCGCACCACACAATTTGATTGAGTGCTACCTTAGGATCAACACTTGCCATACCAAGGAGACCAATAACAATTAAGGCCTGCGCTAAGAGAAGCCAACTACGCCTTCTACCAAGCACTTTAGTCAAAATAGGAATGGGCAATCTATCTACCAAAGGTGCCCAAACCCACTTAAAGGCGTAGATCAAACCAACCCAGGTTAAGTAGCCAATAGTGCTACGGTCAATTCCTGCTTCTCTCAACCAAAAGCTGAGTGTTCCCAAGATGAGCAAAAGAGGTAATCCCGCAGAAAAGCCCAAAAAGAGCATTCTCAGGCAAGGCCATTCCAGATAAACCCGAAAATCTTTTAACCAGGACCCAATGCCACTAAGCACGTCGCACGCGGAATAAAGCAAGGCTGCCAAACAAATTGGGCAGCAAGGTCACTTCTCTACCATCGTGCAAGATGCAGCGATCAACTATTTTCAATCCGAGAGTGGAAGCCAGCCTTTCGAAGTCGGCCACAGTCAGTACGCGCACATTAGGCGTGTTGTACCACTGGTATGGAAGGCTCTTAGACACTGGCATATGACCCATACCTACCGCCAAGCGATGAGACCAGTGACCAAAGTTCGGGAAAGACACGACGGATTCTTTGCCGACACGAACCACTTCACGCAAGATTTTTTCTGTTTGATGAATCGTTTGCAGTGTCTGAGATAAGACGACCGTATCAAAACTATTATTCTCAAAAAGGGCTAAGCCACCTTCAAGATTTTGTTGAATGACATTTAAGCCTTTTTGCACACAAGAGAGGACGCGCGCATCGTCAATCTCTACGCCGTAAGAATGCACCGGCTTTTGTTTTTGCAAAAACTCTAAAAAGCTACCGTCCCCACAGCCCAAGTCTAAAACTTGACTGTTGGGAGTGATCCAGTTAGCAATGGCTGCAAAATCCGCGCGTTTCATTTCAGGGCCTCACGCATTTTTCCAAAATAAGCACGAATGAGATTGTGATAGCGAGGATCATCTAGCAAGAACGCATCATGCCCATGAGGAGCATCAATCTCCGCATAGCTCACTTCGCTCTTATTGCTCAGTAAAGACTCAACCATTTCGCGACTGCGGTTTGGCGGGAAACGCCAATCCGTTGAAAAGCTCACCACTAAAAACTTTGCTTGCACTTCTGCAAGGGCGCGGTTCAGGCTACCTTCATAACGACGCGAAGGATCAAAGTAATCGAGTGCACGAGTAATTAAGAGATAAGTATTAGCATCAAAGTAAGTGGAGAACTTATCTCCTTGATGGCGCAGATAACTTTCAACCTCAAACTCGACATCAAAGCTAAAACGATAATCGTTTGACTCACCATCAGGACGCTGTAATTCACGGCCAAATTTTTCAGCCATATCGTCATCAGATAAATAAGTGATGTGGCCAACCATGCGCGCCAATCGTAAGCCACGCTTGGGGACAACGCCGTGCTCGTAATAATTGCCACCGTGAAAATCAGGGTCAGACAAAATGGCGTTACGAGCCACTTCATTAAAAGCAATATTCTGCGCACTCAATTTCGGAGTCGAGGCGATGACAACGCAGTGATCCAAACGTTTTGGAAACTGAATCGACCAGGCCATAGCTTGCATACCGCCAAGGCTACCGCCCATGACTGCAGCAAATTTACGAATGCCCAACTTGTCAGCCAGGCGCGCCTGAGTATTCACCCAATCTTCTACAGTCACTACTGGAAAATCTGCGCCATAAGGTTTGCCAGTTTCTGAATGAATGCTCATTGGCCCCGTGGAACCAAAGCAAGAGCCTAAATTATTGACGCCAATAACAAAAAAATGATCAGTGTCTACAGGTTTACCTGGGCCAATCATGTTGTCCCACCATCCAATGTCATCTGGATCTTCTGGGGCAGGGCCTGCTACATGATGTGAGGCATTGAGCGCATGGCAAATCAGAACGGCATTACTTTTATCGGCATTTAATTTGCCGTAAGTTTCAATGACCAGGTCGTAGCCAGATAACATGGCGCCACTTTGCAAAGGCAAGGGCTCGGCAAAATGGATAGTATTTCTAGAGAGGTGTAGCTCGCTCATTCGGAGAGAAGAATGCGAAGACTAATATCAGATGCTTCCGTTGGCAGCTTCTTAAAGCCACTACGAGCAAAACGATGCCAGCGACCCAAAACAAAACTCATCAACATAGCCGCACGAATACTAACCTCATCTTGACCTGCCTGCCCCCACGTGCTGCCTTGGGATTGGGCAATTCGCAAGGCCTGCTTTAAAGAGGCCTCAACGCGATCCAACACTTGCGTAATGCGTTCTTGCAAGCGATCGTCTTCTTGCAACAAAGCATCACCCAACAGCACTCGGGTCATGCCAGGATTTTTCTCGGCAAAGAAGAGCAGCATCTGCAAAATGCCACGAGTCTGCGCAAGCCCTAACTCTTCTTTTTGATTGATTTGATTAATCAAACCAAAAACCGTCTGCTCAATAAAAGCAATCAAGCCCTCGAACATTTGGGCTTTACTAGCAAAGTGACGATAAAGAGCGGCCTCGGAAACCTGAATCTTGGCCGCCAAGGCTGCGGTGGTTACGCGCTCACCTTTAGGGTTTTGTAACATCTCCGCAAGCACTTGCAGAATTTGTAGGCGGCGCTCGCCTGGACGTGGCCGCTTGCGTGTCTTACTGGCCTCAGCGGCACTGCTTTCGATTTCTGATGGCTCTAAAGAATCACGCATAGTTATCACTTATCCTTAGCTCATCTAGAACGAATCATCGTTCCAAAAGCTTGCTCAGTCAGAATTTCTAATAATAAAGAGTGCTCAATACGGCCATCAATGATGTGCACCGAATTAACGCCGCTCTTTGCAGCGTCCAAGGCAGAGGAAATCTTAGGCAACATACCGCCAGAGATAGTTCCATCAGCGAATAAATCATCGATTTCTCGAGCAGTTAAATCGGTCAAGAGCGTGCCATTTTTGTCCATAACGCCTGGAATATTGGTCATCATCACCAATTTCTCAGCATGCAGAATTTCAGCCATCTTGCCAGCAACTAAATCAGCGTTGATGTTGTATGCCTGACCTTCAGCACTAAAGCCAATAGGAGAAATCACTGGAATAAACGCATCATCTTGCAAGGCTTTTACAACCGCAGGATTAATGGCCTCGATCTCACCAACAAAACCGAGATCTAGTTTTTGCCCTGGATTTTTTTCATCAGGGATCATCATTTTTCTTGCATGAATCAAGCCACCATCTTTACCAGTCAAGCCAACTGCCTGTCCGCCAAAATGATTAATCAACATGACAATATCTTGCTGCACTTCGCCCCCAAGAACCCACTCAACTACTTCCATGGTTTCATCATCGGTAACGCGCATACCCTGAATAAAGGTTCCGGTCTTGCCGATCTTCTTTAAAGCTTCATCAATTTGTGGGCCGCCGCCATGCACTACGACTGGGTTCATGCCAACCAATTTGAGCAAAATCACATCGCGCGCAAAACTTTCTTTGAGGCGATCTTCTATCATGGCATTTCCGCCGTACTTAATCACAATGGTCTTGCCGTGATACTGACGGATATAAGGTAAAGCCTCGGCCAGGATTTCCGCCTTTAATAAAGGAGGAATATCAGCAAGGGAAGGTAGATGCTTAGTCATTGCAGCCGAAGAATTAGAAGGTTATTCGCCAAACAACTTTTGACGGAGTTCACGACGCTCTTGTGCTTCAAGCGATAAATTAGCTGTCGGTCTTGCAATCAAGCGGGATAAGCCAATTGGCTCACCAGTTTCTTCACACCAACCGTAATCAGCAGTCTCAATACGCGCCAAAGCCTGCTCTACTTTTTTCAGCAACTTACGTTCACGATCGCGAGTGCGCAATTCAAGTGCATGCTCTTCTTCAATCGTTGCACGATCTGCTGGATCTGGAACCAAAATATTTTCACGAAGATGCTCAGTAGTCTCTGACGCATTCTTCAAGATGTCATCTTTGAGAGTCAATAGTTTTTGACGGAAAAAATCTAACTGGGCTGCATTCATGTAGTCCTTGTCAGCCATTTTGAGCAATTCAGCTTCAGTTAAAGGCTCACCCTTTGGAGCTTTGCTAACTTTTGGAGCTGCTGCAGTTTTTGTTGCTGTTTTTACCGTCATCTCATTCTTTCCATGGGTTTGAAGCATTATTGCCTCATTCTGCCAAAGTTTTACGACCTTTTATCAATATTGACCGTGGCGGCAGATTGTATCCGAACCCGCCTAAGCCAAACACCCCTCGAGCCCTGCCAATAGGGTGTCCTTAGGCAAGTCAATGCCAATAAACACCATACGGGTTTGCTTGGGCTCAGCCCCCCACGGACCAGCTAAATCGCTGCCCATCATCTGATGAACCCCCTGAAATACCACTTTTCGGTTACTTCCCTTCACATAAAGCACGCCTTTATAGCGCAACATCTTCTCGCCAAAAACCTCCAAAATGCCGCCCAAAAAGTCTTCAAGCTTTTTGTGATCAAAGGGTTTATCACTACGAAATACAAAGGATTGGATGCGGTCTGTATGCCCTGCATGACCATGATGATCATGGCTGTGGTCGTGGCCGCAGTTGCTGTGATCATGGTGATCGTGGCTGTGGTCGTGACCACAATCACTATGGTCATGGTCCTCTTGCTCCAAGAAATGCGGGTCAATGTCCAATTTGGCGTTCAAATTAAAGCCCTTGAGGTCTAAAACCGCCTCAAGCGGAACTACCCCCTTAGAAATCCCAGAAATGGGCGCACGGGGGTTCATATGCATTAAGCGAGCACGCAAGGCATCAACCTCAGCAGGCGTTACCAGATCGGTCTTAGTAATAAAGATTTGATCAGCAAAGCCTACCTGGCGCTGGGCCTCCTCATGTTCGCTGAGCTGCTGCTGCCCATGCTTAGCATCCACCAGAGTCACTACAGCATCCAACACATAGTGATCCGCTACATCGTCATCCATAAAGAAGGTCTGGGCGACTGGGCCAGGATTGGCGACTCCAGTGGTCTCAATCACGACACGCTCAAAGCTAATTTTCTTATCCTTGCGTTGCTCCCAAAGCTCATTGAGGGCGTCCACCAGATCGCCACGAATCGTGCAGCAAATACAGCCATTACTCATCTGCACAATGTTTTCTTGATTGTCCTGAACCAAGATGTCGTTATCGATGTTCTCTTCACCGAACTCGTTTTCGATCACAGCAATTTTTTTGCCATGTTGTTCGGTGAGAATGTGCTTGAGGAGGGTAGTTTTGCCGCTACCCAAAAAGCCCGTGAGAATTGTTACTGGAATTAATGCCATCGTCAGTCCATTCAAAATCTAGTGGTGAATCATTCCCCGTTGGAGGAAACCTTGTATCTTACCGAGTTCCTCAGCCTTTACCAGCCTTTGCTCGAGGATGTGCTTTGTCATATGCCTGAGCAAGATGCTGGAAATCTAAGGAAGTATAAATTTGGGTACTAGCAATACTGGCATGCCCCAGCATCTCTTGCACCGCACGTAAGTCCTGTGAGGATTGCAGTACGTGGCTTGCAAAGCTATGACGCATCATGTGAGGGTGCACATGGGTTGGCAAACCAGCGCGCATCGCTAGGGTACGTAAACGCGCTTGAACGGTACGAGGGGATAAGCGAGCGCCAGTGGCAGAAATAAACAAGGCGGGAGATTGTTGAGCGTACTCAGCGCTATCCCGGAGCCCTCGCCAGGCCTGCAATGATTTCATGGCAGGTGATCCAACAGGAACAGAGCGGCGCTTTCCACCTTTACCTAAAACAGTGACCTCGGCTGCATCCCAATCTAGCCAACCCGCAGACTCATGTTGGCGATCTTTGCTTTGCATCACATCAATGCCCAAGAGCTCTGAAAGACGTAAGCCAGAGGAATACAGCAGATCCACAATCGCAGCATCCCGAATGGACTCCAGATCTTTCTTTTCTTCCGCCTCTTGCACCACTTGATTAACCAATGCCAAAGCCTGTTCTACCGAAAGTGCTTTAGGCAAGGACTTCAAGCGCTTAGGTGCTTTGACATCGTCCACTGGATTGGCGCTCAATTTGACGCGTGCCCTGCCCGTCTGCGCATCTCTGCGCGCCGCTTTCTCAGTGATCCAGTCATACCAACCGCGCCAGGCAGAAAGGCCTCGGGCAATCGTTCTAGATGACTTCCCTTTGGCATGCCATCTACCAGCCCAGCGACGCACATGCGCATTGCTGACCTTTAAGAGCTCAACAGAATCATCTGCGGCAAAAAGTTGTAACTCCGCTAAATCTGTCCGATATGCCTTGAGCGTATGCGGCGATAACTGACGCAATACATGAAGCTCATGCAGATATTCCTGCACAAGCGGATGCAATTCAGTCAGTTGTGACTTCATAAGCTTGGACGCGATCCAAAGCTGCAGCAGTTAATTCAGCGATTTGGCGCAAATAGAAGGCGCCCATGTCAGCGGTAAAACGTGATTCATCTTTACTTGCCAACAACAGCACGGCTGGGGCTTGATTGCTTGATCCACCTTTACCCAAAGGC
>Ga0194059_1000389_pt1 | contig 21001 bp, 25 predicted proteins | sample SepL6211m_MetaG_FD_163426 | JGI IMG/M metagenome (GOLD analysis project Ga0194059, IMG submission 163426) | Anoxic zone freshwater microbial communities from boreal shield lake in IISD Experimental Lakes Area, Ontario, Canada - Sep2016-L626-11m | ecosystem: Environmental > Aquatic > Freshwater >... | reverse complement strand
ATATAATGAGTTTATCAACTATTAATAGTAATACTTATATAAATAATTATACTCAAGGTAGTGGTTCTGATAGGTCTTATATTAACACCAATCAAATGGTCCAAGGTAAAATAGACAGTAATACATTAACTGTTACTTTTAACGGTAGAGGTGTGTATATTGCAAATAACACTTTAATTGGAGATTATAATGCAGATATTCCAATTAGATATTCTGCCATTCAGAGTTGTGCCATATCTAGTAGTTCAACACTAAATCATACATATCTTCAATCAAATACATTGAGAATTGGGCAAATATTAAATGCTAATATAAATACAAGAAATAATATTACTGATAATGTAATTGATGATTATATTTATGATTTTTCATCAGTACAATCAAATGCCACATTAAAGGGCATATTGGCAAAAGCAGATAAAATTGAAGGTAGTTTTAGTGTTACTTTTACAGGAGCTGCTAATTACGGATTAGTTGGAACAGTATATATTCCACAAATTCAAGCTCCTATAGGTTATTATATTCATGAAGTATTAGTTGATGTTGGAACAGGTCTTACTGCAGGAGCAGGAGCTATTATAAACTTAGGTATTTCAACAGATGCCACAACAGCAGCTTTAAATAATACAACAGGTTTAGTTACTACATTAAATGCTGCAGGAGTTACTAAAATAACAGCACCCGCATTTACTAAATCAATTGGTGCAAGAAATATTGTAATGTCTGTAACAACAGCTAATATAACTGCTGGTACAATAGGTATATTTTTAAAATTGGCTAAATTAGTATAATATGTTAACATGGCTCTCAGGAGGATTATGGATTATTCCACTCCTTACTTTATTATGTGCTGGATTTTGTTGGTATAAGTTTATCACAACAAAATTAAAGTGGTCTTGGATATATGCAAGTATCCTTACAGTAGCGACAATCGCAATATTAATAGCAATGTACTCAGATAGATGAAAAAGTATATAATAGAATATGATAAATATGATGAACTTCTGTCTATTTTAGGACATGAAGTAGAGCATACTCATTATGAGAATGTAGCTACTGTTGTTGTAGATTTAACAGATGAAGAACATCAAGCCTTAGTTGGAGCAGGTATTAGAATATCTGAAAACCAAGAAGGTAAGTTGTGTTCATATCCTGCAGATATGCCTTATATTAGCATGGATTATACTGACGTTCATATAAATAAATATTTAAATATAGATACTGCTAAAATAGTAGGTTTTGATGGAACAGGAGTAAAAATTGCTTTAATAGATACAGGATGTCAAGATGGAAATGCAGCATTGGCTAATGCAAATTTAATAAGACAAGATTATACAGGTACAGGAGTACAAGACTCTTATTCTCATGGTAGTAAGGCTTGTATGGTATTAAGTCAACAATATAGTTTTTATAATGTAGGACTTGAAGTTAAAACAGGTATGGCTTATGGTGCTACAGTTTATTCAATGAAGGTGTTACCAACAGGTACATCAGCAGCAGTAGCAGCTATAAGTTGGTGTATAGCAAATGGTATACATATTATTAATGTTAGTATAGATTTTGGTATGGGGCTTACAAATGCAATTAATGCAGCTTTAGGAGCAGGTATTATTGTAGTATGTGCTTCAGGTAATAATCCTTTAACACATATAGCTCACCCTGCAAATATAAAAGGAGTTATTTGTGTAAATGGTACAGATTGTACTATTGCAGGTAATCCTGTTAAGGGGTCACATCTTACTTTAGATGGAGAGCCACAAGTAACTATCACTATGTATAATGGTGGATATTATGAGTTCTTTGCAGGAGGTACATCACAATCAGCTTGGCAAACAACAGGTCTATTAGCTATATATAAACAAAAATACCCAAATCTGAATACAGAGATGGCTATAAATTTGTTAAGAAGAAAGGCGTTGAAGATGGATGGTTATACTTATAATCTCCCATCTACAACTCTTAATACTTTATTAAATTATGAGACAGGAGCAGGATTTGTATCTCCTATAGGATACTCAAAAGGTAATCCGTTGGTAATGAGATTTGCTGATATTACTGTTATAGAAAATGTACTTATAAATATTAATTCTAAAGATGTAAATGCTTGGAATGTATTTTTTGATTTACCTACTAATGGTGGTAAATTTACTTCAGTTGAAGTAGTAGGTAATGATGTTTATTTATATGGTGGTAGAAATATAAATTTAAGAAATAGTTTATTTGATGATAATAGTGGTGGTTTTGGATTAATTTCATTTGTTGATAATAATGGCTGTGTAATAACTGGTGGAGTAAGTTGCTTTGGAGCAAATAACTATGAAAGTCCAATTGTAACTTTAACAACTGTTATATTACCAGCAATAACAACAATAGATAGATATTTCTTCCTAGCTTGTTCCAATTTAGTTGATATTCAAATGCCATTGTTAACAGCAATGTATGGTAATAATACATTTCAACAATGTACATCATTATCAAATATCTATTTACCATCATTAACAACAATGTTTGGTTCTTTAAACTTTGAACTATGTAATTCATTAGCAACGGTTAATTTACCATCATTAAATGCTATGACAGATAGTAATTTTAAACAATGTACTAATTTATTAATAGTTGAATGTCCATCATTAACAACTATAGGTATGTCTAATTTTAGTGATTGTACTAATTTAACAACAGTTAATATGCCTTTATTATTAATAGCTGGTGTATACTCATTTTCCAATTGTACTAGTTTAACAACAATCGATATGCCCTTATTGTTAACTCTATCTGAGGGTGCTTTTTCTCTTTGTAGTTCTTTAAAAACAATTAATTTGGCATCAGTTCTTGAGATAGGTAATCAAGCTTTAATAACTTGTACAAATTTAAAAAATATTTATATACCTTCTTGTTTAAATTTAGGTGCTAGTATATCTTATGATGGAGTATTTACACATATAAATGGAAATTTAATAACATTAACAGTACCTACAGCTTTAATGACTTGTAATACAGGAAATCCAGATGGTGATATTCAATATTTACAAGCAAATAATACAGTAACAATAGTAACAGTATAATATGTCACAAACATTATCACCCACATTAGCAAGTTATCTATCAAGAAGATGTTCTTTTTGTCAGGGTGAACCATGCTTTTTTGGATGTAGTGCTGTATTTTTTGGATGTACAATACATCACTTTCCACTACTTATAAAAGAGTTTTATTTAACTTCTTTATATACCGACCCTTCATTAGTAGCTTATTATAGATTAGAGAATACAACTAATAATTTAGGAAATCCAACATATGATTTAACAAATCATGGAACTACTCCTTTTAATACAGCAGTATTTAATAATGGAGCAGATGGTGGAGCAAATAATACTACAAAAGCTTTAGATGTAGCTTCAGATTTAGGTATATCAAGTAATGCTGATATATCAATTTCATTTTGGATGAAAGCTCATAATAACCCAGCATTTGGCACAATAAATGGATTAATAATACATAATAGTACTGATGGTCAACATTATTTTTATTGTTATTTACAGAATAATGGTGGTACAACTTATTTATTGATTGATTGTAGTGGCTCTGGAGCTTGGGATTCATCAATAGATTTTACTACTAAATTTCATCATATAGTAATAACAAGAGATACTACTAACGGTGTAGGTACATTATATGTTAATGGAAATTATTTAGCAAGCTGCTCAATAGGTTCAGCTACACCTTTAGCTACAAATCTGTTTGGTCTTTTTGGTCATAGTGGTGGAGAACATAGTTCAGCAATAATAGATGATGTAGCAGTATTCTCAAGAGTGCTTGATTTAACAGATATTACTAAAATTTATCACGGATTATAAAAATTAAAATATATGGCAGGCTGCGTAACAAATATTGATAATAACGTACTTACAGGAACTTGTCCTTCACCAAGTAATTATGTCACCCTATTCATGGATGATACATTAAATCCTATTTATTGGAGAAATACATTTCAATCTCTTATAGATTGTATGAACTATCAACCAGCAAACGGATTACATAAAGCTTCTGCATTTGTTGGTACAGAGGTTAGACTTGGTGGTAATATAACTGAGCCTACTACTTTAACATGTTATGATTCATTTAAAATAGTGAATGGTAATGGTGTAGGTTTTACTCTTGACCCTACTTGGAATTTTATGACATTAGGTGATAATATCGGTGGTAGTGCATCAGGTACATGCTTATTCGTTGATTGGACTAATAATAATGTAATTACTCAAGATAATATTGGGAGTAGGGGAATAAAATTATCACTTGATGGTGTTAATCCTGTAAAAGCATATCTTGGAGATTTTGATAGTAATCAAAATGGAACAACATTGGCAGTTGATGATGCTACTAAAACTATCACAACTTCTGATATTATTGGAGATAGAGGATTAAAAGTAAATTTTAATGCTGGTGGTCCATCAATAACATCTTTAGGAGATTATAATAACCTTAGTTTTGGAAACTCTTTTATTATTGATGACCAAAATTTCCAAATAAAAACAAAAACTGCTGGTTCAGAGATTGGTTTATCATTAGATTTTGATAATTATATCTTTAAATTGGGTGATTATAACAATGTTGGTTTAGATAGTTATCTAAGTGTAAGTGCTTATAGTTATTTTACCAACCAAGCTAATAATAGTAGACTGGGTATTAATAAAACTAACCCATCAGTAGCTTTAGATATGGTTGGGGATTTTAAATTAGCTAATGGCTCACAAGGAGTTGGAAAAGTGCTTACAAGTGATTCAGCAGGATTATCAACGTGGACTGCTCTACCTATCCCTCCATCTATACAACAAAGTAGAGTATCAACTCAATTTGATAAAACAAATGATACTTTTTCTAATATAACAGGATTAACAGCTAATGTAGAGGCAGGTAAAACATATAGATTTGAAATAATAGTATTTGGAAATATAGGTGCTTCAGGAGCTGGTCTTAAATATGCTATCGGAGGAACTTGTACTATTACTAATATGTATGCAGGTGAAAATACTAGTAGTGTTCCAATTTCAACATTTGGTACAACAGTAGCTAGTAATGGAGGTTCTACTACTGGATTAGTATTTAAACGTATTAATGGAACTATAACTGTAAATGCTGCAGGAACACTTACTTTACAATTTGCTCAAGATATTACTAATGCTACACCATCAAGTGTAATGGTTGGTAGTACATTTGTAGTAACAGAAATGATATAAAATAATAATATATGAGTTGTGATATTACAATAAAACCTAAAGTAATCCATGATTGGATAGGAGCAGTGCTAGATAATTGCAGCTGCACATCTACTACTACAACTACTACTTTACCAAATAATCCATAATATATGAAAATAACTTGTAATAATTGTGAGGAAGTAATACAAGGATACCTTTGTGATTTACCTTCAGAGTGGAGAAAGCAGATAGCCTCCGTTATTTGTCGTTTCCTTAATCCTGCAACTACTATTAATTGTAGTGATGTTAAAAAATGTGAGACATTAACTACACTCTCTAGCTTTCAAGTAAATGGAAGTAATGTTTGTATTGACTATACTGATGAAGATGGAGTATTGTGGCATCGTTGCTTTGATATTGCTCAAATTGGCTTAACTTTAGATCCTAAATGTATTATGTCTCAAAGTGCTTGGGATTTGTTAACTTGGCAAGAACAGTTACAAGCTATTATAGACTATAAATGTGATTGTGGAGTAGGTGGTTCAAGATGTCATTGTTATACTGTTCATAATAATGAAAGTGGAGTAGGATTAGTTCCTTATGTTATTAAGTACGTAGATTGTGACTATAATACACAATCTATATCATCAGTAGAAGGACAAACTGATTCATTTTGTGCTATAACAAACTCTATAGTTAGTAACTTTAATGACACTATTACAGATAATGGGGTATGTGGAGTAGATTGCCCACCACTAGGATAATATGACATATAATAATTGCGTAAAACAAGTTTTATCTGAACTAGGAGCTCTCCCACCAGTATGGGCAGAGAAATTAGCATGCAATATCTGTAATTTAGTAACTACAGAAGATGAATGTAATCCTACAGATTTAGAATGTGAAGGTATTAATAACTGTCAAACTGTTACCTCTATTACTCAGTTTGAAACTGAGGGAGATACTATATGTATATCTTTTAGAGACGAGCATGGAGTTTTAGTTAAAAGATGCTTTACTCTAGAGCAAATTAATGATACTATAAATTACACAGACGGATCTTGTCTTTCCTCTATATGGGGAACTCTAACTCCAACTGAAAAATGGCAGTTAATTATAGATAGAGCTTGTAATTGCTGTAATCCTACTACCACAACAACTACAACATCTACTACAACTACAACTACAGCTGCTCCTTGTGTAGGATGTCCTACTTGGACAATTACTAATGTAGATTCTACTAATCATATGATATCATATGGTTATTGTTATGGAAATAATTTTATTAATGAATTATTAGTTCCCGGACAAACACTTATATTCTGTGCATGTTATGATACAATATCATATAATAATACAGTATTTGTTTTAACACAAATTGCTGATACTTGTATTGATATGGTATGTGGAAGTTGTAATAAATACTATGTTTCAAACAATAATCCTTTCCCAATAGAAGTATTTTGGACAGATTGTAATACTCATTTACCTTTAAGTATGTGGTTAAACTCTTTAGGTAGAGGATTAGTACCATGTGCATGTACAAGTAGTATTATAGCTCAGGAAGGTCTAGTAATAGAAACTCCTATGACTTGTGAGGAAACTACTACAACTACTACAACTACAACTACTATTCCACCATGTAGATGCTATAGTATTTTTAATCCCGGTGGTCCAACAAGATGGATAAATTATATAGATTGTGCTCAAGTAGTTCAAGGTATACCTATAGCTGATGGAGAAACCTTATATCTATGTGCTGAAGAGGGAAGTATATCATCATTTGGGGTAATAATTACTCTAATCTCTAATGATTGTAATGTAGGATGTAGTGCTTTAGTAACAACTACAACTACAACTACTACCTCAACGACTACGACTACAACAATAGCTCCTACTACGACTACAACCACCTCAACAACTACAACAACTACAAATGTTCCTCAGCAGGATATTATATACTTTACCAATCACTCTACTTTACAGAATAGAGGAGCACGTATATGGTTCTCTCAACAAGATTACTATACACCTAATACTCCTGCATCTGTTATAGCAGCAAACTGTTTATCAACTGGAGATTTAGGAGTAACACCATCTATATCTGTTACAATAAACTATTGGAGAGATGATATTAATCCATCAATTGATGATGGTTTTGCTGGAGTAAGAGCACCTGATGGAACAAAAACAATTACAATAGATACAGATTTATTAACATATAATATCAGTAGTGGAGCTTGGCAAAGAAGTGGAAGTATATTTACAGCTGATGAAGGCACAAATATAGCAGCTTTTGCAATTACTTCATCTACTGTTTATTACACATATTTTGGGGTGACCCATCAGTTATTATGTCCTCCTGCTAATCATTATATAAGAGTACACAATACTTTTAGTGCAGGTGGTACATCTATTATTTGGTTTGACTTAACTTAAATACTATGAAACTATTTCTATTTGGAATGGTAGTAGGTATTATAATAAGCTATATTTTTCGTGATTACTTATGTGGCTACAAAGGAACTGATTAATGAATATAGGAATAATAATACTAGCAACCAACGCATATTTTGTTTTAGGAATACGCTTTATTAAGAAATTCCTACATCATTATAAAGGAGATAATAATATTACCTTCTACTTATTCACGGATACCAATCCATCCCCTTACCTATCGGGAGAGGAAGACGTGGTGTTCATTGAGCAGAACCACACGTCGTGGGTAGAAGGAACTAATTCTAAATTCACTAATATACTTTCTCTCGAGAGTAGTAAAAGTGACTATTTATACTATTTTGATGCAGATACAAATATCACTAAAAATTTTACTGATGAATGGTTCATTGGAGATCTGGTGGGTGGTGAGCACTATGGCAACAAAGGCTACCTCGCTGGTAGTGTAGGATTTGATCACAATCCAAAGAGTAAAGCTTATGTGCCCATAAATACAACATTATCTTGTTGTTACTACTATGGTGCATTTTTTGGTGGAAAGAAAGATAAAGTTATAGATTTTTGTAAGGTATTGTATAACAATCAGTTAGAAGATAAAAAAATCCCTTATGAACCTGTAGTTAATGATGAGAGTTATATTAATCAATACTTTCATTATAATCCACCTACATTAACTGTACCTTGTGAGAAGTTCGAGTTTCTCGTAAGTGACAAGGGAGGGATAGGAGAAACACGACGTACTAAATTAGATGTTACAGATTTAAAGCAAAGAATGGCTGAAAATGCCAAGAAGATATTCGATATACAGTATAACAAGTTTATACTACTAAACCAACAAACATGATTTATTTAAGTTGTCAGCCTATAGACAGTTACTTTCTTTGGCAAGTAGAGGTACAAATTACTAATTTTCGTAAGTTCGGAGTATCAGGAAAAATGCACATTGTTGTTTGGTATCCAGAAGCTAGAGCTGCAGAGCTAGAAAATTGGAAAGCCTTACAGGATAAATATCCTGAAACTCGTTTCTTCTTTTATAAAGATGAAGGCGTAAATCTTGCCTTATATATCTCTCAATTACGTCCACATAGCCTAAAGAAACACTTTAAGGCTATCCCTGAACTGAAAAGAGAGGTAATATTCTATCATGATAGTGATATAATTTTTAACTATCTTCCTGATTTTGAACAACTTATAGAGGATAATATAAATTGGCAATCTGATTGTTCAAGTTATTTAGACTATGATTATCTCAGGAGTAAAGAGATACAAGGAAATATACCAGAGGATGAGGCTGTACAAGCCATGGCTGATATAGGAAAGATATCGATAGATATCATAAAGAGTTATACTAAGAAGACTGGAGGAGCTCAATGTATTTTAAAAGGAGTTGATAGTGAATTTTGGGAGGATGTAGAAAGACAATGTATTGAGATTAGAAAGAAGTTCTGGTTTAACTCACCTAATTCTATTAATAAGAAATACTTCTCAGATGAGAATAAAGGCTTTCAGAGCTGGTGTGCTGATATGTGGGCACTTAATATGGCTTTATGGAATAGAGGCAAGGTAACGAACGTTACACCACTTCTAGACTTCTCTTGGGCTACTAATGACTATGAAACGTTTCTTAAGAAGCCAATTTACCATAATGCTGGTGCTACTCCACAGACTCCTGATTTATTTTATAAAGGATATTGGATACATAAATCACCTATTGGACAAGAAATAACAACAAAAATTAATTCTGCATCAGAGCAATATATAAAAGCAATACAAGAAGTTAAATAATATATAAAGTTATTTCATTATATCATTAATATTGCTTATATTATCATATAAATGATTAACTAACAATAATGATTAAGTAGATGGGCAACGGAACTATAGTAGATATTGTAATCACAGCAATAGGAATTGGAGGTGGATACTTTATTGGAAAAAGAAAAAATACAGCAGAAATAAGAAAACTAGATGCCTCAGCTACTATAGATGAGATATCTGCTACAGAAAAGGCTGTTTCTATTTGGAGAGGATTAGCTGAAGAACTACGAGGAGAAGTTGCCCAGTTAAGATTATTAGTTAACGAATTGAAAGAAGAAATTGATGAATTACGAGCTCAAAATGAGGCTTTGAGTGAAGAAATGAAAATATATAAAATGCAAACCCATGATTAAAAATGTTATTAAAGGAATGATTACCTCATCAATTGGGGTAATTACTATGTTAGTTACTCTCTTTTTAGTATTTGTTGGTTCGATAGACTTCATTTGGAGTGGTCTAGCTGGTTTATCCTTTGGAACCATATTACTATTATCTCCTGATACTATTATTCAGAAGATAGGAGATGTTATAACACTTATTGGACTAAAAAAAGGTTCAGATAAAAAAGATTAAATATGATAGGTATAGATATATCCCATAATAATGGAACTGTAGATTGGAAGAAGGTTAAAACTGACCCTCAAGATATCCAGTTTGTATTTCTTAAAGCTACTCAAGGAGTAGACTATAATGATCCTAAATTCTTAGAGAATGCTAAGGGTTGTATAGATAATAATATTAAATGGGGAGCTTATCACTTTGCTACTTGGAATAATCACGACGTAGTAGCAGATGCTAAATTGGAGGCAGCTCATTTTCTCTCTAGAGTACTATTAGCAGGTAAACCTACTATGCCATTAGTTTTGGACGCAGAAAGTGACACAAAACCTAACTTATCTCCAGAGGAAATACTAACTTTCATCACCACATTCATAGATGAGATTGAGAAGGCTGGATACGAAATAATGTTCTATAGTTATCCGGGCTGGATTAACAGCTGGCTACCTAAAAACCATGGGTTAGGAAAATATAAATTATGGGAAGCAGACTATAATGGAGCACTAAATCCAGTTAATGGATGGAATAAAGCTTATATGCACCAATATTCTGCTACTGGGAAGGTAAATGGTATAGCAACCAATGTAGATTTAAACAAAATACTTATATAAACTCTTACTGAGAAAATTCAGTAATACAAACCGTTCTTGCATTCCGGATAAGAAATGCATGCTATAATTATGAAAGATAAAGGTTTAGACAGAGGTCTCGTACAAGATTTCGATACCTCAGCAAAGCGTGGTAAAAACCACTATTTTGGATTTAGAAAAATGTTCTGGGATTACATGAATAAAATGCATGTACCTTTCTCAGATGACTGTTGTGATTTAGCTCCAACAAGTACCATGACATTTCCTGTACGTTTTAATTCCGAGACAGGAGCATTGGAAACATATAATGGAACAACTTGGGTAGAAACAAGTGGTGGAGGTGGAGCTTTAGCTACAGGTATTACAGCATTTGCTACTGGTGGACAAACTAATGCTACAGCACTAACTATAGGTTATAATGAAATTACTACTGTTGCTACAGCAGGTGATTCAGTTAAATTACCTACAGCTTCTGTAAATTTAACAGTAATTGTAAAAAATGAAGGAGCTGCATCTCTTGATGTATTTCCTTTTTTAGCAGATACTATTAATGATGGTGCTGCTAACTTAGCAATTTCTATTGCTCCGGGAGCAACTGTAGTATTCACAGCTATCAACTCAACTAACTGGGAAGCAAGTAATCAGGTTATTTCAACAAACACAATTAGTGAACAAACTGTTGGAAGTGGTGTTACTGTAGATGGTGTATTAGTTAAAGATAGTTCTATTGCTTTAGCTGATGGAACAGTTGGTAATCTTGCTGTTAAACTTGGTGCTGATACTAATAATGGTATTTATGGTATATCTGATACACAAATGGGTTTTGCTGTAGAAGGTGTTTTAGTTGGTGGTACTGATACTGCTGGATTCTTTACAGGCAATATAGCTGAACAAGTTGGTGGTGCTGGTGTAACTGTAGATAGTTTGTTATTAAAAGATGGTGGAGCTTCAGCAAACTCAATGTTTGCAGGATTCTTCCCAACTATTGCTTCTCAAGCTCTTTCTGGAGCAGGTGCAGTAAACGTAACAGCATATTTAACTAAGTATACTTCTACTGGTGGTGCTCAAGCTCTTACAATAGCTTCAGGTGCTCAAATTGGACAAAGAAAGAAAGTACAACACATTGTTGATGGTGGTTCTGGTGTTATGACTGGTGTTTATGTAGGTGGTACAACCATTACATTTACTACAGCAGGAGAATTTGTTGATTTAATTTGGACAGGTACAGCATGGGGTGTTCTTGAATTAGGAAGCACAGTAAGTATTACTGTTATTCCAGTATTGGCTTAATATTTTTATTAGAAAAGAAAAAAGGGCTCCTATTGGAGCCCTTTCTTATTTCCTCTATCTCTGAACCAGAGCGTTTTCATTCCCCCATCAAAAGGATTAAATGCTAGAAAGATATAACGATTAGAACTATAAGATAGTCTTACAACTACACTATTGAGTCTTAGTCCGTCTTCCGTTTTTGCAGAGTGTATATTCTCTTTGGTAACTCTTACGAGTGTTGGAATACAGTCTAATCCTATACCTCTTTCCTCTAATCTTTCTATAAAATGCTTTGTTGGGTGCAACTTTACTAAATCATTGGGATAAACAAAGTTGCCCTTCAAAATCTGAGTTCTTGTCAATTCCATCTATCATAATTTTAAAATCATCTAAGGAAGGATTATTACGTACTTCACATACTGCTTTAACTAACTCCTCAAGTGAAGGATTATCCAAATGAACTTCCTTCTTGTTGTAAATAATGGTCACATTCTTGTTTTAGTCCTGTTAATGTTTCTTTTTCCTTGTCATAGATGCTACCAATTTCACCTAGTTTCTTGAGTTCTTGTAGAGGTAACTTATAGGTATCTGCTACATACTCTATTGGTGTCATGTTATTTAGGGTTTCATACTGTTCATTAGGCTCAATTATAGCTAATATACCAATATCAATTTTAGTCCCTCTATCATAGAACACATGATAGTCTGTGATTGCATCTTTTGCTTGTTTAGACATCTTTGAATATTTTCCCTTAAGAAATAACTCAATGTCTAATGCCCACTCAGATATATTTAAAACCATAACACACTGATTACCAAAATCATAACTCTCAACTAAATAACCTTTCTTATCTAAAACAGAAAATATTACTCTTTTACAATATCTTACAAAATCATCATAATTATCATGTGTAAGTAAGATGGTTAAATAATAATCTTCTATAGAGTAATTCTTCCAAAATAAATAAGACTGTAACTTGTACTTCTGACTTTTAGCTATGCCAGTTAATGGTAGTAAGAATGATTCACTCTTACTCCAATACTCTTGTTTAAGAAATTCTGTCATATTTGTCTTTTAATTTTTCTCTTCTTCTATTCACTTCCTCAAAGAATACAGGGTCTTGTTCAACCTTTGTATGCTCATCAAATGTAAGTAGAATAATATTATCGTGATCAAATATAGCTTCTGGATATTTCTCTTTAGGTAATATATGATGAAAAAATACAGATAATGCTTCTTTACCTAACCATCTACCAGAAACTTCTGATTTATGTGGTTTTTCTAACCATATATCCATAAAAACACTCTGCATCATTTTGGTAAGAGCTTTTTTCTCTTCTATTTTTTGTAAGCGTTTTTCGGATGGTTGATTTAACTTCTCTGAATACTTTCTTCTTAACATATATTATCTATTGTCTCCATTACCTTTTTGAACACCTCTCTCCTTACGAGAAGAAAGCTTTTTAATATTCTCATCTACTAAATCCTGTAGAGTATAGCCTAAATCATCTGCCATAGATGCTAGATACCATAGAACGTCTCCTGCTTCCTTTAGCAATTCAAGCTTATCTAGTTCTCTATCACCTCTTAGCCATTTCTTTACTTTCTCAGCTACTTCTCCACCTTCTCCAGCAATACCTAATGCTGGATATATAATTGCATATTTCTCAGGATATACCTTCATGCTTTTTACAAACTCTTGATAATCATTAAACTCCATCTTCTGTTGGTTTTACAATTTCTAAATTGGTTTCTATAACCTCTGTATTCTTTTGAGCTCGGATATCTTTACTCAACTTATCATAGAACTCAGGATGATCAATAAGCATTCTTTTAAATTCTTCCATCTCATATTTAGTATCATCAATAGTAACATAAGGCATTCTAACAGATAATATACCTGTTTCTTTTCCTAAATCTATTACTTCTTGAATTTTATCAATACCAATACCATAAATGATATTAAAGGATGCATTCTTGAATGGTGGAGCTAATTTATTTTTGATAACCTTTGCTGTTGTTAGATTACCAATTTTAGTATCTCCACTATAAACACTATTATCCTTTGAGGTAGAACGAGTTGTCTCAATTCTAACCTGAGCATAGAACTTTAGTGCATTTCCACCTTGAGTAGTATCTGGTGAACCAAACATTACTCCAATCTTTTGTCTCAACTGACCAATAAAGATAAATGTAGTACCATGTTTCATAGATAGATAATTAGCTTTCATCACAGCTTGTCCAAGCATTCTTGCATGTTTGCCAATAGCTGAGTCTCCAACCTCTCCTTCTACAACAGACTTTGGTTGTAAAGCATTATAACTATCATAGATAACTAAATCAATCTCTCCTGTCTCAACTAATCTATCTACTTTATTATAAGCTCCTTCTCCTGCAGTTGAGTCCATTTGGATAATATATAAATCATCCATATCTACACCCAATGCTTTTGCATAATCTCTATCTAAAGAGTTCTCTGCATCTACATAAATACATTTAAGCTTTTTCTTTTGAGCATTTCCTACAATTATCTGACATAGTGTACTCTTTCCAGAGGATTCCCAGCCATATATCTCATAGATTTTTCCCATCACTACTCCTCCAACACCTAATGCATCATTTAATCCAATAGATCCTGTATCAATTATTGGTCCAGATACAGCAACTATATCATTCTTTCCGTGAATTACGGTTCCCTTTCCATAATCTTTTTCTAAAGCTGCAATTGCTTGAGATAAGGAAGGTTTTTCTTTTTTCTTTTCTACTGCCATTTTATAAATTTAGGTTACAAATATACTATTTTTTATTAGTTTTTACAAATTATACACGTGAAATCTCACAAGAATTTCCACTACAAGCTATACTAGAAAAGTCACTAATATCTTTATACTCAGGTTTAGTTAAGATTTTAGATAAATCAACTTCTTTATACTTCTTAGAGATTGTTTCCCATTTATGTAGAATATGTACATCTTTAAGACAAGATACCATTTTAGATAAATCATTTTTAAAGTAGTTTTTAGCAAACTTCTTTCCTCTATCTAACCAATACTTCTTAAGAATTACCTGTTCTCTGTTACCAGTAATAGGTGTTTCTTTAATAAGAAGAGTATCACAAGCCAACCATAAGTTATCATCAAAATAATGCAAAGCATCTACAATTAATCCTGCAGCAAACATACTTCCTACTCCATAGGTCGTAATAATATCTTCCATAGGTACTATCTCAGTATAAGGAGCTTGATTCCATCCTCTACTTCCCATATTAGCTAGAAAAGATATAGCTGTAAAGGATTCTTTATTATCCCAGATATAATTAATTACATCTGTTTTATCTTCCTCTACAATAACTGTACAAGATACATTATGTGTAATACCTTCATAAGCACATCTTTCTGGTACTGTACCGGGAATTACCCAGTTCTCTTGTACCAATTTAATATATTCAAGATGCTTAACTCCAATAATATCATTCTTTAAAATAGCTCCATCAGGAACAGATATTGGAACATATATCACATAATCACTATTTGTCTCACTATGAACACTTTCTTCTAACATAAATGGCATATTTTCATTCATCCATTTAGCTACAGTACTTTCCTTATTAATTTGCATTACTCTCAGATACTTACTAGCTTCTTCAGCCTTTAATCCTCCAGTTGTCATAGCAATAGTACCACTATTTCCACCGGGCTTAACACATGTTGTACGAGCTGCAGGATTAATACCTAATATCTTAGCTATCTTCTCATTAGTCTCAACAACTACTTTTGCTCCTTTCTGTAACCATTCTGCATTGAATAACTTAGGATTATTCATCCATCCAATAATAGATACTCCTAGTAAGTTTTCCTGAGCAAATATCTCTTCAGTTATCTTTCCTAAATAAGGAAAAGAGGTATATCCTGCCTGACAAGTACCTAAAACTGCAGAATCTTCACAAGCCTTTAAAAATTGCTCTAATGTCTTAATCCTTTCAGCTACTATCTCATTCAGATTACAACCTTGTACTCCAAAGAGTTTTCTATTTACTCTAGTAAACTCCTCTACATCCTCATAATAAATCTTCTTCAAATCTCCCTTATACAGAATTGGCAATTTACTAATTTCATAGCACGGATTAAACATATCAAACCAGCTATTGGCAAATACAAACCCAATATCATTCATACCATTATTCAGATTCACAATCCTCTCAAACTGCTCTTTAGTAACTAAGTTCCTAATTAACAGTACACTATTATTAGTACGCTCTCTCTGCTTATTCTCCAAATACCAGTTACCTGTCTTAGACATAATCATTTCCTCATCATTAGGATCAACTATAAAGTTTAAAGCTGCTCTTCTTACTCCTCCACTTAATACTGCATTTGACATATAGCAAATAATATCTCCTACAGCTATAGGTCGTAATTTATCACCTTCTTTGGTAATCCAATTATCCATTAACTCCTCAATCTTCTCAAGACAAGTTTTCAATGGAGCATATCCGGGAGCTTTAAACCCTCCAGAGATAAATGTACCTTTCTCTCTTATTTTACTACCGTCAAAACGTATTTTACAGTTAGCATATTCAGGAAATGGTTGATTATCAACAAAGTATGATGACATCAATACACCTACTGCATTTGCCCATCCTTCAATACTATCTTCAATCTCATATGTTACTGTTCCATTTTCTCTCTTCTGTACACGAGATATATTATTAACAAATGGAATTAGTAATGATGTCCCTACACCACAACCATTTAATGCTAAATAAAATACCTCTTGAAAGACAGTATTTCTCATTGCATGAGTTGATGTACAGTTATACATTCTCAAGTTACTTCTCATAATTTGAGGATATCTATACTGTAGATTTCTCTGACTAGCAAGAATAATCATCTCTTTTAAACTATCTAGAGCTGACTGTAGATAAGGTTCTAATTCTTTGTTATTGGCATACTTCATACGATGCCCATTAATGATGTCCTCTGATGCATCATTCCATGTTTCATATCTTCCCTCACTATCAAGCCACTTAAAGTAGTCACTATGTAACTTCAAATCTGAGAGAAACTTTTTTCCTTTTGTCATATAATTGATTGATTTAATACATTAAAAAAGCAGGTAGAATTTCTTCCCCTGCTTGGTACATAAATATACGAAATTATATCTAGAATACCAATATAATTTGAATAATTTTTTAGATTATTTCTTATCTAAATAGCAACAATATGCTAACTTAAAATAATTTATTCCATCTAAAAAACTATCCTCAATACTCTCATTATTAGGAGTCTTTCCTGCGTTTAATAAGTTAGATAGTCTAGCAATTTTAAGAATTACCATAAACAAAGCATATTGTTCTGGTTCACCAATATTTAATCCTAAACTATCTGCTGCCTGAGATACACTCTTAAAGTTACTTAATACATCAGCATCTGCATAATCATGACGTTTTGAGGCTGATACCTTCAAAATCTTATCATCAATTTGCTTATAAATTTCTATTTGTTTTTCTGCTATCATAAATGTATATTTATCCAATTAGAAATTAAAAATCCTAGACCTGTACCTATCATAGCTCCAAAGGAATATGTAATACGATCAGTCATTCCACCAATTGCTATTTTCTTTATATTAAAAGTCCAAATCATAGATATGATAAACCCAGTTATTAGCATTGGAACTATTCTTTTATGAGCTATAAAAGATACATTCATAGCAACAAATGTAACTTGAAGAAGACCTGTAAGAAACAGGTCAATTTTTATGTTATTCATTATTTTTCGTGTTTAGATGCACATTTATCACAATAATCAATACCTTTATTTGTATCATTACCATCCCAATAACAGTGTAAAGCTTTATTACACTCTGGGCATCTATACCTAGGTTTTGATCTCCAAAAGGTATTCCATATTGATCTCCAAAAAGTAGGACATCCAAAAAGTTTATGCCTCCATTTTTTAAACCAAGTTTTAAATGGTTGATATTCAATTACAATTCCCATAAGTTTTAATTTTATTCATAATTAATATTTAATTTCATTTGACCTTTCTTCTCAAAAGCCTCCTTACTACAATTCCAAATATCATTTTCCTCTGCCCAAGCTATATCCATAATTAATTCATGAACTCCTCTATAATGAGAACCTCTAAAATCAAAACCATACATACCATTTAGTACATCTTGAGAAGAAGTACTGTACATAAGTGGACGTCTATTATTAGATGAAGTATCACCTACAACAAATTGCATAGGAAAAACAGTAAAATTAGTCATATCATTCTCTGCTGCCCATACTTTAACTGCTTTATCATAAAAAGCATTCTGAAGATAGTAACTATTTTTGATATACATAAAATCAAAAGATTCATTATCATAGGTAGTTTTTAAATCCATAGGCTGAATAGTACGATGTTCATGATCTATAATAAGCATATCAACCTCACTTTTACATAGAATACTCTTATTATCTCCCAATTCATATCTCCACTCAATAGGAAAATGCGTAAAGTAGTCTTTCTCATCATGTCTAAATAAACTAGCAGTAAAAGGATCATGTAATAACTTATTACCAACAATTCTAGCTTTATCTAATAAACTAATATCTACTACAGTTTTACCTATATTCTCTATAAGTATATCAAAGTATGCTTTACCATTATTCTCAAAATCTTCTAAGATTGCTACATCACTCTTACCTTTATACTTTGGAGGACTATCATTTTTAATACGAGATATAGCTGCAGAGAATCGTGTTTCAAATGAACATGTAATTCTACCATTCTCATCTAAACAATTCTCTGTTTCCTCAAATAGATAGTCAGCTAAAATAAATACTTGACCACTTCCTTTTGCACCATTAAATAAGGCAAATTTCTCATCAAAACGAGTATTAAACTCTTCCTCACTTCCTTTACAAGCTAATACATAAAAATCTACTAAGTCCCCAATTATTAATGCAGTATTCTTCCTATCTCTAGAGGTCTTTCCTAACTTGAATTGATTATAGAAACGAACTGGATCAGTATCAAAAGCCTTAAGCATACTCTGGTTAAGAGCATCCAACTTTCTATAATTCATTACAGGCTTATCTACAAAAGCCTTTGGTTGTATTTGTTTTCCTTTAATCATAATAAGTTATTTTAGATCTTTAATATCATGTAAGTTAAGAATTTTTACGTTATGACAGTCAGCTTTGACAGTATAATTATTACTTGGATCTATATCTCCTTTCTTCAGAAAGACACTACTCTTAAAGTATTCTTCCTTTTCCATCCATCCTAATATCCAAGCTACCTCCCAAAACTCATGAACCCTAGCAAAAATATATACATCACATTTCTGATCTGGATTATAATTAGCTACAGAACAATCATATATTGATTTTGGCTTAACTGTTGTCTGTTTAGTCTTTACCTCACATTTTTTACCATTAAACAGAAAATCATACTCATAACGTAAAGGAAATGTTTCTTCCTCAACAACGTCTCCAAAATCTCTTAAGTATAACTTAACTACTTCTTCTCCTATAAATCCAGCCTCATTTCCTTTACCCTGTAGAATAGAGTTATTTATTTTACCCATCTTATCAGCATTAGCATATGCTATCTCTCTTAATCCTACAGAGATAGGTAACTCTATTATCTTACTTGTTTTTATCATAATCCTTTAGTTTTCAAGTACTCTTGAAGAGTCTTGGGTTTAAATTTAAGTATTCTCTTTGTTCCTCTTTCTGTCATAAGATACTTATCAGGTAAAAATAAACCCTCGAATATCCTATTAGGACGAAACAAATTAACAAATACCTTATGCTTTTGGTATAACCACTTCATACTTTGTACACTTTTTGGAGTAGTACTATTTCTACTAAAGTCAGGCTTTACCTCACAGCAAGCCTTATAGTAAATTTCAGTATCATTCCAAATAAATCTTTCACAAACTAGTAAGTTTTTATCCCATTTAGTACCACTTCCTAATTCCCAACAGAATATACCTAACGCCTTTAGAGTAAAATAGATATCATAGTCTGGAGTATATGTAACTCCTTGACTAATTGTCTGTGTTTCCTGCTTACTTCCTCTCTTTAATTGTACTGCATAACTTGATTGAACTGGATCACAAAGACTATAAGAGGGTGACCTCATTACAATCTTTGCATATCCAGCTTTAATCAGTTCTTCAGCAAAATATAAAAGAGATAACTCACAAAAACTTTCATACTCACAATTAAGATATAATCCAACTTTTACCTGTTTAGGTTTTGGTGTTCTCTTAACTGGGGTTTTTCTCTGCTTTTTTTGCTTTCTTTTCATTAATTAAAAATTTAAGTATATGAACAATAACATCTACTGTCCATCCATTTCCTAACATCTTGTAACGTTGATGATTTGATACTCCCTTTGTATAGTCATCAGGAACAGTTTGTAGACGTTCACACTCGATAGGAGTTAGTCGTCGTACTATGCTATTCTTATAATGCATAAAATCAGGGGTAGCTGCCGTCAAACAATGACTTTTGTCAGTCATTTTTCTTCCTCGTCTAGTCTTAGAGTTAGGAAATGTAGCATCAAAACAATCACCATCCTTTATCTCTACGAATCCTTTTTTGGTACCATCCTTTATTTCTAATACTAAAGAGTCTTTCTGTACTGAGGTTAAACAATTAGATTTACCTGTATAGTTAACCTCAATTCTCTGTATAGTAGATGCATTCTTAATATCCTTTCTTTTTACATTAACGATATTTCTTCCTCTTTGTGCAGCACCTAATGCTAATGCATCTTTAAATACAAGTTGTCTCCTACTTTTTTCAAAGTAAGAATTTAAGTCCCCACTCTTACTATAGTTAGCATCAATACAGTAACTTTTATCTCTATCTATTACTCCATCCTCTAGAATATCTTGTAATAAGATATTTTTATCTATTGGTTGAGTAATATTTTCAATATTAGTCCAATATAAACGAACTCTATTTTGAGCAGATAACAACTTGGAATTTATCATTATAGGTTTAACACCCAACTCTGCAGATATAACATCTTGATACTCTTGTTTCATTCTCACATTCTCAAGCAAAAACTTAATATTAGGATTTGCTTTCTTTAATATATTCAGT
>Ga0194059_1000387_pt1 | contig 21016 bp, 19 predicted proteins | sample SepL6211m_MetaG_FD_163426 | JGI IMG/M metagenome (GOLD analysis project Ga0194059, IMG submission 163426) | Anoxic zone freshwater microbial communities from boreal shield lake in IISD Experimental Lakes Area, Ontario, Canada - Sep2016-L626-11m | ecosystem: Environmental > Aquatic > Freshwater >... | reverse complement strand
GCACTGAGGCTCGCCGCGCACACCGGTGAGAAGATCCGCGATATCCAGCAGGTTGAGTAGGCCGTGGTCTGCCCCGGCGGGAGCCGGGAACTCAGCCTCCACCGACGGCAGCCCGAGCAACCGGGCCCGCGCGGCGGCGCCGGAGTGGTGGGCCACCAGCCGTGCCAGATCCTCGTGCCCGGCGAGCCTCAGTGCCCTGGCACCGGCAATCGGGTGGTAGCCCCCCGAGAGCCCATATCCAACGTCGTGCAACCATGCCGCACACAGCAGCCGGCGGCGCTCATCCGTCGGCAGGCGCACGAGATTGGCCGCACGGGTGGCCTGCTGCGCCACCCCACGCGCGTGCCCGTACCGGGCATCATCCGACACGGCCTGACACACGGCGTGGGCCCCCTGGGGGTCACTGGCGGCCCTCCACTGCGCGGGGGTTACGCCCACAGGCGAATGGCCTCGTCCACCACTTCATGGCCCTCAAGATCGGCGCGCATGCGCTCATCCTCGGCCACCTCGGGTTCGGGGTCGTCCATCAGGCGATCGGTGAACACGTCGCGATCGGTGCGCTCCTTTGCCAGGGCGATCCAATCGGGCGGAATCTCCTCGGGGAGGATCGTGCCCGTCATCTCGGCGAAGAGCAGCGCCCAGGCCCGCGGCAGCACGTCGACGTTGTAACCGCCTCCGCCAAGTGCCACCCACCGGCCCCCGGTGATGTCGTCCGCCATCTCGTGCAGCACGCGCCAGAGGCGGGGGAACGTGGCCATGCGCACCTGGAGATGCGCCAGCGGGTCCTCGTGGTGCGGGTCAACGCCATCCTGGGTCACGATGATGTCCGGTGCGAACGCGCGCACCACCGGCACGATGACGTCCTCGATCGCGCGCATGTACGGGCCATCACCGGAGAAGGCGGGTAACGGAATGTTCAGCGAGGTGCCCACGCCCTTCCCCGCACCCCGCTCATCGAGGGCCCCGGTTCCGGGGAACAGATACCGCCCGCTCTCATGCACCGAGCACGTCAGCACCCGTGGATCGTCATAGAAGATGAACTGCGTGCCGTCACCGTGATGCACGTCCACGTCCACATATGCCACGCGCTCGGCACCGGCATCGAGCATCGCCTGAATGGCAACGGCCGCGTCGTTGTAGATGCAGAACCCGTTGGCCTTGTTGGCAAATGCGTGGTGCAGACCGCCGGCTGCAGAGAACACCCGGGTGGCGCGGCCCTCCCACACCTCCATGGCGGCGGTCACCGAGGCGCCACACACGGCCACCGCGGCCTCGTGCATGCCGCGAAACGCCGGCGTATCGCCCCCCGACGCAAGGCCCCACATTCCGGCCTCAAACGCATGCGCGAGTGCGGGCTGCGCGCTGTAGCGACGCACCTGCGCCATATAGGCCGCCGTATGCACACGCGCGATGAGCGCCTCGTGCCCCGGCCCGGGCGTGAGCACCGTCACATCGGGGCGGTCCAGCATGCCGTAGGCCCGGATGAGATCGATGGCCAGCTCGCGGTTGACCGGCGCCAACGGGTGGTCGGTGCCGAGGTCGTACCCAGCGAGGCCGTGCCGATCGACGAAGGCGGTCGTGGACATCACCGCCAAGGCTCGCACATGTGGGGCAAGAAGACCCGTCCAGGCGGCGCGATACGCACGCTTTTGGCGGGTCTAGAAGTCCTGCTCCGTTGGACGCATGATGATCTCGTTGATCGACACGTGCGGCGGCTGGTCGAGTGCGTAGAGCACTGCACGCGCAACGTCGGCGGGCACGAGGGGCGCTCCCCCCACTGGGTCGTCATAGAAGGCGGTGTCCACCATGCCCGGGCCGATGAGCGTGACCCGCACGCCCGTGCCGTGCAGGTCCTTGCGGGCCGCCTCGGCCATCGCCGTCACCGCCCACTTCGTGCACGAGTACAGCGAACCAGTGCCCACCTGGCGCCCCGACACCGATCCCATCAGCATCACATGCCCCTTGGCCTCGGTGAGTGCAGGAATGCACGCGCGCAACGTGAGGGCCGCGCCGTACACGTTGGTGAGCACCATCGACTTCCAGAACTCGGGCGACTCATTGAGAAAGCCCCGCTTTGCACCGAACCCGGCGTTGGCGAGCACGCCATCCAGGCGCCCGAATGCGGACAGCGCGGCCTCGGGAATGGTCTGGACGTCATCCCATTCGGTGACGTCAGCCGTCACGGCCACGGCGTGCGCGGACCCGCCCAGTTCATCGGCGAGGGCATCGAGTAACTCACGGCGGCGGGCCGCCAGTACAACGCGCCACCCATCGGCGACGGCTGCCCGTGCCACCTCGGCACCGATACCGTCGGATGCGCCGGTGATGGCCAGCACGCGCCCATCACCGGCTATTGCGTCACCTCAAGCGTGTAGGCCGAGCGGCCGGATGTGCCCCGCAACTCGATAAACCAGCGCCCACTGCGCGTTGCCGTATAGGCCAGGCGCGGGCGGGATGACGCGGTGCGGGTTGATGCCGCCGGGACAGCGCCGACGGTGCTCACGCTGGCAGTGCCCGGGGGCCAGAGGGCCAGGCGCATGCGGGCATCCCCAGCGCCCGATACCCGCATTCGCACCGTCTGCCCCTTGCGCAGGCTCACCGGGTACACATCGCGCGGGTCGTTGTTCACGTCGATGCTCGCCTGAATGGTGCTGCGGCCAGGCGTCCGGGTAATGGCGGTCTCACCCCTGACGTCGGTCACGTCATCGTTGCCTTCGGTGGGGTCGTCAGGGGGCAGCGGCAGCGTCAGCGCAGCCCGGGGGTTGACGAAGCCGTCGCCGTAGGCGAGATCACGACCGGCTGGCCCGCCGTCGGTTGCCGTGTTCATGATCTGCCGCATCACCTGGTACGGGGTCGCACCCGGGTTGGCGGCGAAGATGAGCGCGGCCAGACCGGTGACGTAGGGCGCCGCCATCGACGTGCCCTCCTTCACCGCATATCCCGGTGCAATGGCGCCCTCGGTAATGCGTCGCGGGACCGACGAGAGAATGTCCACACCGGGAGCTACCACGTCAACGGACACGTTGCGGTCGCTGAACAGCGCCAGGCCACCCGGCGTGGAGCAGTCGGCGCTCACGTGCGTGCTGCACTGCGCCGCGACCCCGAGCACGTGGGCGTAGCCAGCCGGGTAGTTGACCACGTTGTAGTCCTGGCCATCGTTCCCCACTGAGGCCACCAGCAGTGCACCCCGGGTGAAGGCCCAGTTGATGACCTGCTGGAAGGCGCGCGCCGAACCACTGCCGCCGGCCGAGATGTTGATGACCTTGGCGCCATTGGCCACAGCCCATCGGATGCCCTTCATCATCGTGGCGTCGGTGGAGAAGCCGTCCTTGTCGGAGATCTGCACCGGGATGATCTCGCCGATGCCGGCGCCGCCCGGCGCCACCCCGACGATTCCCACCCCATTTGCCGGTGCGGCGGCGGTTCCGGCGACGTGCGTGCCATGACCCGTGCGGCCCCAGTCCTCGGCTTGCTCCTGCCCGGTCCATGCGCTCCATGGACGGACCAGCGGTGAGTTGGGACCGCTCCACTCCTCATGCGTCGAATCGATACCGCTATCCAGGATGGCGATCCGGGGGCGTACCGGCGTGCCAGTGAGATCGGCGCCCCAGGTAGTGCCGCCGGCAAAGAGGTCCCACTGATGGTCAGGGGTGAAGTAGGTGTCGGTGGGGGCCGTGACCGGGGCGAGCGGGATGGGCGCGGCCGGGGTGGCCGGAACGATGTCATCGCTCTTTCGTACCAGTGACCACTCCGCCGCCGAGACGCCGGAAATGGTGAGCGCGCGGGCACGCAGCGCCCCGTCGGGTGCCACGCGCAGCGACCACACACCGGCCTCGGGTACCAGCGGCCGCACGGGGCCCAGCGGCGCGAGCAGCGCGCGCGCATCGGCAGGCGCGGGCGGCTCGGCGAAGGTGACGACGAGTGATGCCGTGCCGTCCGGCGCTGTCGTCGCCACGGGGGCGCGAGAGTCAGCGGCAAGCGCTGGGGTGGCCACCGTCAGCCCGGCAACCACCACCAGCGCAAGGATGGGTCGCCGCTTAGCGCGTGCCGTAGCGATTGGTGATCGGCATGCGTCGATCGCGCCCGAACGCGCGTGGTGTGATCTTGATGCCAGGGGGTCCCTGGCGGCGCTTGTACTCGGCGCGGTCCACGAGCCCGACGATTCGGTGGACGACGTCTTCGGGAAACCCGCGCTCGATGAGCGCAGCGGGAGGAAGGTCCTCCTCCACGTATCCCAGGAGAATCGGATCAAGCACCTCGTATTCCGGAAGCGAGTCCGAATCCTTCTGATCCGGACGAAGTTCCGCAGTGGGCGGACGCTCAATAGTGGCTTCTGGGATGACCTCCTTGCCTGCATCCATGTTCCGCCACGACGAAAGCCGGTACACCCAGGTCTTCGACACGTCGCGAAGCGGCGCAAATCCGCCCGCCATATCCCCGTAGATCGTGCAGTAGCCGACCGACATCTCGCTCTTATTGCCGGTTGCCAGAACCATGTCGCCGTGCTTGTTGCTCATGGCCATGAGCAGCGTTCCGCGAACGCGGGCCTGCAGGTTCTCCTCGGCGACGTCACGGTCGCGCCCCTCGAACACATCCACGAGTTCAGTCTCAAAAGCATCGACAACTGCGGCGATCTCGATGACGTCCATCCGGATACCGAGCAGGTCTGCGAGGAACTGTGCGTCCTCGGTGCTCCGGGACTCGGTAAACACCGACGGCATCGCAACGCCGCGGACGCAGTCGGGGCCGAGCGCATCGACCGCCAGCGCGGCGGTCAGGGCAGAGTCGATACCACCGGACAAGCCAATGATGACCCCGGGAAATCCATTCTTCTGCACGTAGTCGCGCACGCCCGTGACCAGCGCATCCCAGAGCTCACGCTCGGGCGACGCGATAGGGGCGATCTCGCTCGGTGGCCCAACGGGCGCCTTCGCCACTCCGGCGCTGACAAACACCGGGGCAGGGGAATCAAGGGGCTCGAGGCGCCGGAGCAGCGGTGCCCGCAGGCGGTGGCCTGCGGCAAGGTCCAACTCAAGGTCGGCGATGAGCAGTTCCTCGCCGAAGATCTTCGCGCGTGCCACGACCTCGCCGGATGCAGCGATGACCGCAGACCGCCCGTCGAACACCACCTCATCCTGGCCACCGACCTGGTTGCAGTACACGAGCGCTGCCGCGCTGTCCGATGCCCGGGTCTGCAGCATGCGCTCGCGTGCATCGCCCTTGCCCGCGTGGAATGGCGACGACGAGATACAGGCGATCACGTCGAGGCGGGCGCGGGCCAGTTCGGCAGCCACAGGGGCTGGATACCAGATGTCCTCGCAGATGACGATGCCCATTCGGGCACCCTCGATGTCAAGAATGATCGGCTGGTCGCCTGCGCGGAAATACCGGGCTTCATCAAACACCCCATAGTTCGGGAGAAACCGCTTGTAGTAAACGGCCTGCACCCGGCCGTCAGCAATCACCGCGGCAGCATTCCGGATGTCCTCGTCGTGGTCGACGAACCCGACAATGGCGACGCAGTCCGTGATCGACTCGGCGAGTGCCTCCAGGGCCTCGCGCGACGCATCGGCGAACGAGGGTCGCACGAGAAGATCTTCCGGCGGATACCCCGTAATGGCGAGTTCCGGGGTGAGGACGAGTACTGCGCCGGCATCCGCTGCACCACGCACAGCCGTACGAATACGCTCGACGTTTCCATCGAGGTCACCAACGACCGTGTTGATCTGCGCACATGCGACGCGCATGAACCGCCCTCCATTCACGCCGAAGACATATGAGTGGCTGGCGCGGCGCGGTAGAGTCCAGCCCGGTCAGGAGGATAGCGATGCCGGCCCGTGCGACGGGATGGGCCGGACGAGGAGATGCTCATGGGTACCAGCGGACGCACAGAAGGCCCCGGCAAGACCGCGGCGCCGCACAAGACCAACCTCACCCCGGCACAGGGGGCCCAGCAGGCAGAGAAGCGCTTGGGCAAGCCCTGCTACTTCACGGGCCAACGGCTCGTCGGCATCTATGCCTGCGTCACGTGCCAATTTCGCATCAACAACCGCGGTACCCTGCCCTCGTGCCCGGACTGCGGCGAGATCATCTGGTGCTACATGGGTGACGGCCCCCGGCCGATCCCTGAAGGTGAGACGGCTGCTCCTGCCGCTCCGGCAGATTCCACGGGTCCGGTCGTTGAGGAGGATGCCGCGCTGCCACCGCCGGCGCAGGACCCGGTGAAGGTGGAAGAGGGCATCAACCTCGAGATGTAGCGGGGGATGAGCAGCCTGTTGGCCCTGAGGGATTCACGAAATGCTTACGGTGCACCCTCGCGTTCCGCATGGCGAAGGGCCACGATTGACTTCGTCCGCACCTTGTGGACACACCATGCGAACTCATTCACCCTCACGCGCAGCCGTCACCGCCGCTCTCATCGGAGCGCTCGCCGTGGCTGCACCAGCACTCGCCTCGCAGGGAGGTTCCTCTCAGGGCGGTCCCTCTCAGGGCGGTCCCTCTCAGGGCGGTCCCTCGCAGGGCGGTCCCTCTCAGGGCGGTCCCTCTCAGGGCGGTCCCTCGCAGGGGAGGGGCGACTGCCGTTCGCCCGGCACCAACCTTTCACCGGTAAAGACCGGTGCGGTGGGCGCTGGCGGCCAGGTAAACATTCAGGGGGCGGGGCGGGTTCGCCTGCAGGGATCGTTCATGTCCTGGGGCACGGTCAGGGGAATGACCATCCGCGTGGAGGACCGCCGGGGCGACGGAATGCTGCGTGTGGGGGCGGCATGCATCCCGTTCAAGCGGGTGACGAAGGCCGATGGCACCCGTATCCGTGTGGCAGTGGCGCAGGCACCACGCGAACGCTTCCTCATCGACGGCACCGGTATCCGGGTCGATCTGTCCGGCAAGGGATCGCTCGCCATCGCCATCACGGGCAGCGGCAGCGGGGTGCTCGACGGCGTGGGCACCTTCACCGTGAACAACGGCAGCCCCCAGAGTTGGCCCCTCAAACCGATCGACCTCGCGCTGGCGCCCGCGAACTAGCCCACACGGGGTAACCTCCGTCGGGCCACACCATGGGATCCTCAGACGAACAGCCATTCATCCTCATTGCCGAGGATGAGCCCAACATCGCATCCTTCGCCAAGATGTATCTGGAGGCGGCTGGATTTCGCGTGGATATCGCAGACCGCGGTGACACGGCACTCGAGAAGATCGATGCCGACAAGCCCGACCTGCTGCTGCTTGACCTGAACCTGCCCGGTGTTGATGGGTTCGAAGTGACCCGGCGTATTCGTCAGGGTGGTGGGTCGATGCCCATCCTCATGCTGACCGCACGCGACGAGCCGGTTGACAAGGTTGTGGGGCTCGAACTGGGGGCCGACGACTACGTCACCAAGCCCTTCGACCCGCGCGAACTGGTGGCCCGGGTGCGCGCCGTGCTGCGTCGCAGCGATGGCCAGGCCGATCAGGTCGACCCGGACATGCCGCCGGTGCTCGAGGTTGACGACCTGCGCATCGAAGTCGGGCCGCGCGAGGTGTACGTGGGTGACACCGAGGTGGCGCTCACACCCAAGGAGTTCGACCTGCTGGCCACGCTCGTGCAGGCCCGGGGTCTGGTGCTGAGCCGTGAACAGTTGCTCGAGCGTGTGTGGGGCTACACGTTCCTCGGGGACAGCCGCACCATTGACGTGCACGTGCGTCAACTGCGTCGTAAGTTGGGCGACGCCTGCCCCATTGAGACCGTGTGGGGCACCGGCTACAAGGTTGCGGCCCGGCGGTGAATGGCGCGGCCCCGGCCCGCCGGAGGCCGTGGGCGAGCCTCTCGGGGCGAGTGGCGCTCGGCGCGGTTGGCGGGCTCATCGTGGCGGCCATCCTGTTTGCCGCGATCGCCGTCTCGCTCATCCGCGGGGAGGCGACCGATCAGGCACGGGCCGAGCTGGATCGTCAGGCGCGTGCAGTCGCGGTGCTGGTGTCCGCTCGCGTAAAGACTGCACTCGAGACCGGTGCCGAGTTCCGCACTGACCCCATCGGCAACCTCGAGACCCTCACCGGCCCGAGCACGCGCCTGTATTACGTGGGCCTCGACCTCTCGCCCGGGGCATCCGATCCCACTGGTGGCCTCCCCGGAACGGTGGCGCAGGATCTGAGCCCTGCGGTACTGGTGCGCGATGGCTCGCAGGCGTTCGGCTTCACGCCCACGGGTGCCACCACGCCGACATTCGCGGCGGCAGCGCCCGTCACGGTGGGCAGCCGCTATGTGGGTGCCATCGTGCTCACGCGTCCCCAGAACGAGGTGGCGGCCAACTGGGGCGACGTGCTGCCCCCCATCCTGGTGGCCACGCTCCTCGGCCTTCTGGTCGCCGTCGTGCTGGTGCTGTGGATTACGCGACGCGCCACACGGCCGCTCCGCGCCCTCGAAGCCGCAGCGGCCAGCGTGGCGGCAGGTGACCTGCAGACTGAGGTCGCCACCGGTGGAGCAGAGGAACTCGATGCCGTCGCCCGCTCGTTCAACGCGATGGTGCGCCAACTGGCGCGTCGAGACCGCCTCGCCCGCGAGTTCCTCATGCGGGTCACCCACGACCTGCGCACCCCCCTCACCGCCATCCGCGGGCACGCGTCCGCCCTCTCCGACGGCGTGGTGCCCGAGGATGCCGTGCCGCGATCGCTCGGGGCCATCGCATCAGAGGCCACACGCCTTGAGGTGCTGGTCACCGATCTCCTCGATCTGGCACGCATGGATGCCGACCGGTTCCGCGTCAACCTGGTGCCAGTGGCCGCCGCGCTGCCACTGGAGCAGGCGACCGATGCGCTGTGGTCCACCGCCGAGGCCAAGGGCGTCACCCTGCGTGCCGACATCGGTGACCTGCCCGATGTGATCACCGACCCGGACCGCGTGCAGCAGGTGGTCACCAACATCATTGACAACGCAATCCGTTGGGCTCCCCGCGGTGGCGAGGTCGTTCTCTCGGCCCGCCCGGAGGCGGGTGGAGGGGTCACGATCGATGTGGACGACAACGGACCCGGGATCAGCCCCGACATGCGCGAAGCCATCTTCGAGCCATTCCGCTCGGCTGAGACGCCAGAGGGCAGCCAGGGATCGGGGCTCGGCCTGGCCATCGCACGCCAACTCACCCGCGCGCTGGGTGGCGACCTCTCGGCCGGTAATGCTCCCGCAGGCGGCGCCCGGTTCACACTCACGCTCCCGGCGCAGGCCCCCGAACCCCGAAATGACGCGGGGCCCCCGTCCAACCTGGACGAGGGCCCCACACCCACCGCGATGGGTGGTCCGACCTAGGCCGGCACGTCATCCGAGTGCGGCATCAGGACAACGTCCCCCCGCTCACCCGTTCGTACGCGCACTGCGTCATCAAGCGGGATGATGAAGATCTTGCCGTCCCCGGGCTCGCCCGTGTGGGCATGCTCAAGGATGACATCCACAGCCCGCTCGACATCGCTGTCGTCAAGCGCGATCTCCAGCTTCAGCTTCGGACGCATGAAGATTGTGGTCTTCGCGCCGCGATAGCTCTCTGTATACCCGCCTTGGCGCCCTGAGCCCTTGACCTCGCTGATGGACATGGAGGGAAGCCCCATGGCCGCCAACTTGTCGCGGATCTCGTCGAATGCCTCGTGACGGATGAATGCCTCGATCTTCTTCACGTCAGTGTCCTCCTACTGCGACGAGGTCGCGGTCTTGAAGCCGACGAGGATCGGCGGCTCGATCGTACTTGCCGACTCCGGGAATGCCCCGGGAACCTCGATGAACTGCTCCGGGTACCCATACATACCGTGCTCGGAGATGTCGAGGCCCGCCATCTCGTCCTCTTCGCTCACGCGAAGGCCAACTGTGTACTTGATCAGCGCGAACACGATGAACGATGCAGTGAACGTGAATGCGATGGTTGCGGCCACCCCGTACACCTGAACCCACAGCTGGTGACCGCCGCCTCCGTAGAAGATACCGGCCTCCGAACCGGAGAGGTTCAGTGCGTCGAGGCGGTCGCGGGTGGCGAAGAGCCCAACTGCCAGGGTGCCGAGAACTCCCGACACACCGTGCACCGGGATGCAGCCGATGGGGTCATCGACCTTGAGCTTGTCAACCAGCACCACCAGGGCCGGCACGAGAATTCCGACGACGAACCCGATGACCACTGCGGCCCACGGATCGACGAAGGCACATGGTGCCGTGATGGCCACCAGGCCGGCGATGGCCCCGTTGCCCATCTGTGAGACGTCAAGCGTCTTGAACATGACCAGCGAGCCGATGGTGGCGCCAATGACGCCGGCCGCAGCCGCCAGGTTGGTGTTGATGGCCACGTCGGCGAAGTTGTAGCCGACCGCCCCGATGAAGGATCCGGGGTTGAAGCCCATCCAGCCGACCCACAGGATCAGCACACCGAGAATGGCGAGCGGAATCGAGTGGCCCGGAATGGGCTGTGGCTTGCCTTCCCGGAACTTCCCGATGCGTGGCCCCAGCAAGAGCGTTCCGGCGATGGCCGCGAGTGCACCCTGCAAGTGGACGATCGAGGATCCCGCGAAGTCGAGGAATCCATTCTGGAAGAGCCAGCCGCCACCCCAGGTCCAGTGGGCGACGATTGGGTAGATGACCCCGGTGAATATGACACCGAAGATGATGTACGCGATGAACTTCGTGCGGTCGAGCATCGTGCCGAACACGATGGCGAGCGACACGGCACAGAACACCGCCTGGAAGAAGAAGACTGCCTCAACAGGGATGTTGTATGCCGCGAGGGCGTTGCCGAAGTCGAACAGGCCGAGCGAGTTGGTGTCGCCAGCCGCATTCGCGTTGTGCAGGAACCAGCCCGCGGATCCCACAAAGTCATTCCCATCACCAAAACCGAGCGCGAAACCAATCGCCCAGAACATGAGGAATGTAATTGCAAGATTGATGACGATCTTTCCGGCGACCGCACCGGAGTTCTTCATGCGTGAGAGGCCGATCTCGAGCATTGCGAAGCCGGCCTGCATGAAGAGCACGAGAATCGCAGCAATCACAACCCACATGGAGTTGACCGCGACGTCGGTCGGGGACGGACCGTCTGCCGCAGCGGCCAGGGCGGGGATGCCGAGTAGCAGCACCCCTGCTGCTACGGCACCCAACCTGAGTGACCTCTGACGCATGGAGTTGCCCTCCTTCATCGATTCCGAGGCAGTGCAAGTGCACGGCCCCCATTCACCGACGAGGCTATGACGAGGGCGCGTGGCGCTCCTTGTGCGCAGGGATGAAGTGGTGGCCTACCCCGTTCGCCCTGAGGCGAACCCGCATGCGGCAGATTGCGGATCAGCGGTCGAGAATCTCCAAAGCGCCTGTGAGGTGGGGAACAACGGCATCTGCGCCGGCGAGGGCCCCCGCATCGTGAGCCCCGGTGGTCACTGCGATCACGTGCACGCCAGCAGCCCGTGCGGCGGCGATGTCGCGGGGGGTGTCCCCGATCACCACCACCTGATCATCCGAATATCGTCCGCTGGCGCGCTCGCGCGCCAGCCGCACGAGATCGGCGCGCAACTCGGCATCCGATCCAAAACCACCCTCCCCGGGCGCAAACCACGTGCCGAGACCGGCGGCAGCCACCTTGGCCCGGCCGATCCTCTCGAGGTTCCCGGTAACCAGCGCCATCTCGACCCCGTTCCCCTGGAGGGACACCAGTACGGCCTGGGCATCCGGCGCGGCCACGGGCGGTGGATGGGCGTTGGCCATCTGCGCGTGCACCCTGCACGCGACATCAATCCACTCGCGCATGCCTTCATCAATGGCGCTGTCGGCGACCGAGTGGCCATGCAACACCAGGCGGGCGATCTCGCGATCGGTGCGACCCGCCGGCTGGGTGGCCCACACGTCGTCCGGTACGACCGGCACGCCCCACACCGTGCACATGGCATCGGTCATCGCGTGGGTATGCCCCTCCGGCGCACCGTGGAGCAGGGTCCCGTCGATATCAAACAACACGAGCACGCCTTCAGTGTGCCCAGCGGCGGTGCGTGCGGGGCGGATCAGACGGACAGCGATCCACCTACATGGGAGTGGGCATCCTCCGGTTCGGCACCGATGACCTCGATGAACCGCTCCGGGTACCCAAACATGCCGTGTTCAGAGATGTCGAGACCGGCCATCTCGTCGGACTCCGATGCCCTGAGGCCGATGGTCTTCTGGATAAGCCAGAACGCCGCATAGCCGGTGGTGAAGGCGAATGCAGCGATGCACGCCATGCCGATGGCCTGCCACCCCAGTTGGGCCGCGCCGCCGCCGTAGAACAGGCCGGGACGACCGCCCAGCGTGGCCGCAGCATCAGTGGTGGTGAGGAACCCTGCGGCCAACACGCCCACAATCCCGCCCATGCCGTGCCCGGCGAGCACGCCGATTGGGTCGTCGATACGCATACGGTCAACGAGCAACACCATTGGCACCATCACGCACCCGGCCACCAGGCCGATGACCGCGCCCGCCCAGGGCACCACGAAGGCACACGGGCCCGCGATGGCGCCCAGCCCAGCGATGGCCCCGTTCCCCATCATCCCGATGTCGTACGTACCAAGGAGCAGGCGCGACATCACCACCGCACCCAGCACCCCGAAGGCACCGGCGAGGTTGGTGACAACCACCACCATTCCGATTGGCTTGCCCACGGCCCCCAGAAACGAGCCTGCGTTGAATCCCATCCATCCCACCCAGAGGATGAGCACGCCCAGCACGGCCATGGGCATCGAATGCCCGGGGATGGGGTTCGGGGCACCATCCGACCGGAACTTTCCGATACGCGGGCCAACAACGATCGCCCCGGCAATCCCCGCGAATGCTCCGGTGATGTGCACCACGCCGGATCCCGCGAAGTCCTGAAAGCCGTGCTGGGACAGCCATCCGCCACCCCACACCCAGTGGGTGACGATGGGATAGATGAGCCCCACGAACAGGATTGCGAACGGCAGGTAGGCGACAAACCGGGCACGGTCGAGCATGGTCCCCCACACGATGGCCAGCGCCACCGCGGCGAACATGGCCTCGAAGAAGAACTTCGTGGGCTCGTCGATGCCTGAGTACGAGAGCGCCGCCACGCCGTGGCTGTTGCCGATATCGATGAACCACCCCGTGGCCCCGCCGAATCCGCTGCCATCACCAAAGGCGATGGCATACCCGATGGCCCAGAACACCACGAGGGCGAGCGCGAAGTTGACGATGATCTTGGCGGCCACCGCCCCCGCGTTCTTCATGCGCGAGAGGCCCATCTCCAGCGCAGCGAAGCCGGCCTGCATCAGCAGCACCAGACATCCGGCGAAGACCACCCAGACGGTGTCGATGGCCACTGCGTTCATGCGGTTCCTCCGGGGGAATCGGGCTGCCGGGAGCCCGGCTCCCCGGGGCTCCGAAACGGTGCCATCCCGCACGCCCGCACCTCATGGCCCGGTGGATAAGTGGCCATCGAATGCTTTGGCCGGGTGTCCAAACCCGCCCCAAGGGAGGAATACTCCTAGCGGGAGGCGCCCTCAAGCACGGCCTTGAGCTTCTCGAGTCCGGCGCTCATCACGCCCGACAGCCGCGACTCGATGTCATAGCCGTCAATCTCCGACGTCGCCACCTGGCGGTACCGCACCCGGCTGCCGGCACCGGTCTCGTCCACCGCGATGGTGGCCCGATGGCTCGTGAGGCCCGGGATACCCGAGATGACCTCATACGAATACCTGCGGGCGGCATCGTCGCGGTCGACGATGCGTTCCACCAGCACAGCCCCATTGCCCATGGTTGCCGTGCGCGTGTCGCCGTCCATCACGACCTCTACGACCGGGTCGAACCACTCCAGGATGCGCACCGGGTCGCCGGCAAGGGCCCACGCCGCGGCGGCCGGTACCGCCACCTCAACTGAAACCTCGAAGTCGTTTGCCATTCGGCGAGAATACCCCCGCCTGAGCGATGGTGTGCTCGCGGGTGCCCTGCTGGCCATCCTCCTCTGCACGGATGCGCAGCATTCCCAAAGAGCGGCGCCATGAGCGATAGGCTGGCGCACGTGACCGATCGCGGTACAAAAGCCCCCGCCACGGCCCTGCTCGCCCTCGGTGCACTCGGAGTCGTGTTCGGCGACATCGGGACGAGCCCCCTCTACGCGTTCCAGGCTGCCATCGCCACCGGCGTCGGCACCGACCGGAACGACATCCTGGGCCTGCTGTCGCTCTTCCTGTGGGCGCTGATCCTCATCGTGGGCGTGAAGTACATCGGACTCGTCATGCGCGTGAGCAACAAGGGCGAAGGCGGGGTGCTGGCGCTGTCGGCGCTCGCGCGACGCACGCTCAGCGGCAAGACGGCGCGGTGGGCGTTTCTGGCCGGGCTGGTGGGCATGGGGCTCTTCTACGCAGATGGGGTCATCACGCCAGCGGTGTCTGTGCTGTCGGCAGGAGAGGGCATCACGGTGAGCTTCCCATCGGCGGGCGCTTTGGTGGTGCCATTTGCCATCGCGGTGGTGACGATCCTGTTCATCGTGCAGCGCTTCGGCACAGACAAAATCGCGAAGGCGTTTGGGCCCATCATGCTGCTGTGGTTCATTGTCATCGCGCTGCTGGGACTCAAGGAGGTGATCGCCGCCCCCTTCGTGCTGCAGGCGTTCAATCCGCTGGACGGCCTCATCTTCCTCGGCCGCCATCCGGGGCACGGCCTTGCCGTGCTGGGAGCCGTGGTGCTGTGCGTCACCGGTGTTGAAACCCTGTACGCCGACATGGGCCACTTCGGCCGCAAACCCATTGCCCTCGCATGGCTTGTGGTGGGCTTCCCGTGCGTGATGCTCGCGTATCTGGGGCAGGGATCGCTGGTGATGACCAATCCCAGCAGCGCGAGCAACCCCTTCTTCAACATGGGTCCGCAGGCAATGGCCATCCCGCTGCTCATCCTGGCCACTGTGGCCACGTTCATCGCATCACAGTCGGTCATCTCCGGCGTCTTCTCCGTTACCCGGCAGGCCATCCAGCTTGACCTTCTGCCCCGCCAGCGCGTGGTGCACACCTCAGAGGAGATGGAAGGGCAGATCTATATGCCCTTCCCCAACATGGCGCTGTACGGGGTGGTGGTGGCATTCATCCTCGCGTTCGGATCGTCAGAGGCCCTGGCCGGCGCGTACGGGCTCGCCATCGCCGCCACCATGGTCATCACCACCGGGCTCACCATGATCATGGCCCGCAATGCGTGGGGCTGGAATCCCGCCCTCATCGTCATGTGTTTCACCCCGCTGCTGGCCATCGACCTGCTCCTGTTCGTGGCCACGTGCGAGAAGATCCCCCACGGCGGCTGGGTGTCCATGCTCATGGCGGTCCTGCTCCTGACGGTGATGGTCACCTGGCGCAGGGGCCGGGGGGTACTGCGGGGCCGTATCGCGTCGGAGTCGATACCCATGGATCATCTGGTCGCGTCAGTGCCCATGGAGGAGCAGCGCATTCCCGGCGTGGCCGTCTTCATGGCCGCTAATCCCAAGGTGGCGCCGCACTCGCTGGCCATCCACCTGAAGCACAACAAACTGCTGCCCGAACATCTGGTGCTGGTGAGCGTGCGGTATCGCACCACCCCGAGGGTGAACCCGTCTGCCCGCGTACTGACCAAGCGACTGGATCAGGGAATCACCGCCATCGAGATCTGGTACGGCTACGTTGAGCGCCCCGACATCCCCGAGGCACTCGCAAGCGTGTGGGGCGTTCTGGGTCTTCCCGAGTCTCCAAGGGAGGCCTCGTACATCGTGAGCGACGACTCGCTGGTCATCACGCGCGAGCACGTGGTCGGCCTGCCCCGCTGGCAGAAGCGCCTGTTCGGTGCCATGCACCGCAACGCCGCGAAGTCCGCCGACTTCTTCCGCCTCCCCCCAGGCCAGGTCATCCACCTGGGCACCGAGGTAAGCATCTAGCGATCAGCGGGCGGCGTCGCCGAACAGGCTGCGCGCGATGACCAGCCGCTGGATCTCGCTGGTGCCCTCATATATCTCGGTGATCTTCGCATCGCGGTAGTACCGCTCGGCGTTGTACTCGCGTGAGTATCCGTAGCCACCGAGGGTCTGCACGGCGACGTCGGCCGCACGCACGGCCACCGACGATGCGAACAGTTTCGCCTTGGCCCCGGCCTCCCCGTGCGGATGCCCGGCGTCGCGCAGCCCCGCGGCATGCAGCGTGAGCAGACGAGCGGCATCGACCTGCGCCGCAATGTCCGCAATGGGGAACTGCACGCCCTGAAACCGGGCGATGGGGCCACCAAAGGCGTGACGCTCCGACGCATATGCCACCGCGAGCTCGAGTGCCGCCCGGGCGATGCCCACGGCCTGGGCGGCCACACTGATACGCCCGCCGTCGAGGGTGGCCAGTGCCAGTTTGAGCCCCTCGCCCTCGGCGCCCAGCAGGCCGGAGCGCGCAACGTGCAGACCGTCGAAGGCGAGCTCGACCGTCGACGAGGAGTGCAGCCCCATCTTCGGGATCTCGCGGCCCACAAGCAGCCCGTCGGCCTTCGGCGACACCAGCGCGCTGATGCCACGGGCACCATCGCCACCCGTGCGGGCAAAGATGACGAACACGTCGGCGATTCCACCATTGGTGATCCACTGCTTTGCGCCGCTCAGGCTCCAGCCATCGCCCGATTGGGTGGCCCTCGTGCAGAGCGATGCGGTGTCCGATCCGGCGCCCGGTTCGGTGAGTGCATAGCAGCCGATCATCTCGCCGCTGGCGATACGGGGCAGCCACTCGTGCTTCTGCTCCTCGGTGCCCGCACGCACAATGGGCGACGCCACCAGACCGTTCTGCACAGCGATTGCCACGGAGGTACCGGCATCGGCACAGGCCACCTCCTCCATCACGAGCGCGAGCGACGTGGCATCCAGCCCCGACCCGCCGTACTCCTCGGGCACCACGATGCCCAGCAGGCCGAGGGCCCCCATCTGCTTGATCACCTCGAGCGGGACATGCTGCTGCTCGTTCCACGCCGAGGCGTTGGGGGCAATCTCACACACCGCGAAATCACGGGCCAAGGCCCGGATCTCGCGGTGTGTGTCACTCAGATCGGTGTGCATGCCGCGAAGCATGCACGACGCACCCCAACGGCGTGGTGCTAGGCCATCACCTGCGGGCGCTCACCCATGTGCTTGAGCCATCTGGCATGGGAGCGCAGGGCGTCCATCAGCGTGAGGTTGTTGTTGTACTGCAGGCCATGTTGCGCACACATGTCCTCGACAATCGGTGAGATGCGCCGGTAGTGAACATGCGACACGGTGGGAAACAGGTGATGTTCCACCTGGAAGTTCAGGCCGCCGAGGTACCACGCGAGCAGCCGGCTGTTCTGGGCAAAGTCAACGGTGGTCGCCACCTGATGCTCGGCCCAGTCGCGTGGCCCATCGTGCTCCACCTCGACGGTGAGCTTGTCAAGTGACGTGAACTCGGCCTCCTCCACGCAGTGCGCCAACTGAAACACCACAGCGAGGATGATGCCGAGGATCCACGTGGTACCGAGGGCCGCCAACAGAACCACCCAGACGGGGTGGAAGATGATCGGCACCACAAGCGCGAGGCAAACGAAGATCACCTTGCCAGCGATGAGCGTGAACAGGTCACGCCCGCGCGGGCGGACGATTGGAACATGGGCCCTGTCGGCGAGATACAGCGTGAGCGCGTCACCCGTGACGATCTGCTTTGGCGCGTAGAAGCCATAGAGGCAGAACATGTAGATGTGCTGGTACTTGTGCCACGGACGCCACTTCTGGTCGGGTGCGAATCTGGCCAGCGGCAGCTGGTCGATATCGCCATCCTTGTCAACAACGTTGGTGTACGTGTGGTGGGCGTGGTTGTGCTTCTCGCGCCACAGGTATGACGAGCCGCCCAGCATGGAGTCCATCGAGAACCCGAGAAACCGCCAGCGCCTGCCGATGGCGCCGTGGTTGGCGTCGTGCTGAATGCCGAATGCGATACCGCCCATCGCGAACGCGAGCGAGAGGCAGCCCACAATCATGGTCATCCAGTTGGGCGAGAAGAACACCAGGTACACATACGACGCCATGCACCAGATGAGCATGAACGCTGCCTTGGAGAAGTAGCGGACCCGCCCGTTACGACGCACGCGGGAATCAAGCGCCTCATTCACCGCGGTACGCAACTCGCGATGGAATGAACTACCGCCCTTCAACAAGCGAGGTGAACTTACGCCCGTGTGGGGGCGATCCCCAGTGATGGTTGCCAACGATGCTCCTCCAGGCGGCGAGCGGGTATCGCTCAAGCCCCGTGCCCACACTATCGGATAGGGCCGGACTCACCACGGTGGACGGTTCCCCGCGTACGGGCCAATCGTCATCAACCGGTACATCGCCACGACGGTCATTCCGGCGTTCGATGGAGGATACCGGGATCGAACCGGTGACCTCCTGCTTGCAAAGCAGGCGCTCTCCCAGCTGAGCTAATCCCCCCGCGGTTCGGGAAGGTAGCACCGCCGCAGCCGTCCACGGGTAGGGTTGCCCCGAACCGTTCCACCCCGGAGGCATCGTGTCCGACGAGGCCATTGCCCGTATTGATCAGTTGCTGCAGGTGCAACAGCAACACCATCTCGACTTGGCCGCCCTCCTTGAGGACTACCGGCAGATGGTGTTCGAGGCTGATGCGCAGGGCGACGAAGCCGTGTTCAAGACGGCATCGATGATGCCGGGTGGCAAGTACCACGTGCTCACCACGCACCTGCGGGAGACGTGGCTTGTGCTGCAGGCCGACCTCGTGCTGCTGTTCCCCGAATTGGCGCCACCCCCAAAGCCCAGGTCCACCGACTAATCCGGGAGCGCCGCCCGCAGCGCCGACTGCACGTCCGAGTGCACCCACAAATATCCAAGGGCCTCGGCGGCAGCGGGCACCGCACGCTGGCTGTCAAGCAACAATACCGCCATCTCCCCCATGGTCGCGCGCAGCACGAACCCTGGTGTCGGAACCCTGGCCGGGCATCCGACCGCGGTGCCGAGGGCCGCTGCCACCTCGCGCTGGCGCATGGGACCGGGCGCGCTGACATTGATTGGTCCATGCCACGAGGCGTTGTCGATGGCCGCGAGAATCATGCCCACCACGTCGGCGATCGCCACCCAGGGCACCCACTGCTGGCCTCCCCCGATGGCGCCCGCACCGCCGATGCGCGCAATCTTGGCCAGCCGGGGGATGACGCCGCCATCGGGTGCGAACACCATGCCAGTACGGGAGATGACCACGCGCACCCCGCCCGCCTCGGCCCGGTGGGCAGCGGCCTCCCACTGGCGCGCAACACCTGACAGGAAGTCGGTCCCTGGCCTGGACATCTCGTCCAGTACCTCATCCCCGCGATTGCCGTAGTACCCACTGGCGCTGCCGCTCACCAGCACCGAGGGGCCCGCGCCAGCCGCCAGGGCATCTGCGATGCGGGTGGTGGTGACAACCCGGCTATCGCGGATGATGCGCTTTCGCGCGTCGGTCCAGCGGCCCTCGGCCACCGAGGCACCGGCAAGGTTCACCACGGCGTCCACGCCATCGGTGGCGGCGGCTGGGAACGCCTCAGCCGCTGGATCCCAGCGCACGGTGCGAACCCCTTCCACCATTCCCCCGGCGCGCGATACGGGCACGACGGAGTCGCCCCGGGCAAGCAGGGCTCTGCTTACGTGCCCGCCAATGAGGCCACTCGCCCCTGTCACCGCGATCCGCATACCCCTGATGATGCCTGTCACAAGGCGTAATGGACTGCACAACCCCCACGTCGCGCGTACCCTTCCCCTCTGAACCCCGATCAGGAGGCCGGAATGGCGTTGGACATGGTTGTACAAGGAGTCGCGGTGAAGCGGCGCGGGCCGCTGGTCACCTGGCTATTGATTCTCGTGACCATTGGTATCTACGGGCTTTTCCACTGGTACTACATGAACCGTGAAGTCCGTGATTTCTCCGCCGCGGCCGGGGCACCGCTGGGTAACTCGCCCGGCAGGAGTGTGCTTGCCCTCTTTCCCGGGGGAATCCTCATCGTGCCGGCTATCTGGACCTGGGTGACCACCGCCCAGCGGGTGCGCGAGGTGCGCCGCATCGTGCTGGCCGGGGCGCCCGGCGAGGAGCCGTCAGTGGGCCTGTCTGTGCTGTTCAGCTTCCTCTACAGCCTGCAGCACCCCTACCTGCAGGCATCGCTCAATTCCACCTGGGACATGGCCGGCGCAACCTCCGTGCTGACTGCGGCTGCGCCACCCGCGCCCGCCGACTGAGAACTGCCCGGATCACACGGAGGCTGGCCCCCCGTGGGCCTGCCTCCGTGTGATCGATGGAACCGCCCGATCCCAAGAACAGGGCAAGGGCACCGGGAGCGGTGCCGATGAATGCCGCTAGACCGTCTCGCGCTGCGGCGGCTCACCATGGCCGTACTCACGGGCGGCGGCAGGGTGTGCCGCAAGCAGCGCTTCGATCGCGGCGTCCTCATCGGCGCTGAGCGGGCGGGCGGCAAGTGCGGCGATACCCCGGGCCTGCGCGGCGTCGTGGGCACCAATGATTGCGGCAGTGACCGCCGGCAGGCGCAGCGCCCACGCAACGGCGAGTTCGGCGACGCCACCGGATCGGCCGGCCTCGCTGGCGATCGCCTCGAGTTCGCGTACGACCTGAATACGATCGGCGAACGACTCATCAGCGAACAGTTCGCTGACCGCACGCCAGTCGTTCTCGGGGAAGGTAGTGTGCTCGTCCATGCGCCCGGTCAGGAGGCCGTGGGCCAGCGGTCCGTACGCCAGTACACCCACACCATTGTCGGCGCACCACGGGATCTCGGCCTGCTCCACCTTGCGACGCATCACGTGATAGCCCACCTGGAGTGAGACGAACGGCTCCACAGCATGCGCAGCCACAAGGTCGTCGCGGTGGTAGTTGGACACCCCGATCCAGCGGACCTTGCCCTCGTCGCGCAGACGCTGTAGCTCACCCATGGTGTCGGCGGCATCCACGCCGTTCACCGGCCAGTGCACCTGATACAGGTCAACGTGATCCATCTGCAGGGCCTTCAGGCTGCGCTCAAGTGCCATACGCAGGTACTCGCCCGTGG
>Ga0194059_1000386_pt1 | contig 21076 bp, 36 predicted proteins | sample SepL6211m_MetaG_FD_163426 | JGI IMG/M metagenome (GOLD analysis project Ga0194059, IMG submission 163426) | Anoxic zone freshwater microbial communities from boreal shield lake in IISD Experimental Lakes Area, Ontario, Canada - Sep2016-L626-11m | ecosystem: Environmental > Aquatic > Freshwater >... | reverse complement strand
GAGTTAGAGTTAGAAAGAAGTATGGAGATAGGACATTGGTTGGAAAACCATCCTGAGGTAACTCATTGGGTTGCGGTTGATGACTTGAATATGAGTGTTGAGTTTTTATCAAAATACTTTTCAAAAGAGGAATCTGATAAAAATCTTGGTTTAACCAATTTCGTATTGACACCACGTTCAAGAGAAGGGATCAAACAATCGGGTATCAAAGAAAAAATATTAAATTTTTTGAAGGATGAATAAAAAAATAGATGAGGATGATTTATGGTGTGAATATAGTGATATGCCATCACCCTTAGCTTATACAAAACGTGAGGGTTATGGTGGTGTGGAAAATAATAAAAAATTACCAAAATCAAAAAAAAACAAGATGAGAAGAATAATTCAAAAACTATTACTTTGGTTATCATTTAAATTCCCAAAGAAAGGTAAAAAAAGTATATGGGACCTATGAAGAACATAAACCAAATATTTAAAAATAATAAACATTTGATGGAAACTTTGGAAGTAATGGAGTTAATTGACTATTGTGTTGAGTTGGAGGGTAATGTGGTTGAAAAAAAAATTGACGATACTTATAATAAAGAAGAGATTTACCATCAAATCTTAAAAGATATTTACGAAAGTTGTGATAAAACTTTGGAAGACGATCACTTAGCTGAGAGGTTCAAAGAGATACCAAGAGTAGACTTTAAAGAGGCGGTAACAAATCTTAAAAAATATATGAGGAGCGTATCAATATTATACGGATTTACTCTATGAAAAAAATTGAACTAATAGAAAATTGTTTTGGTCCTGATGTTAGGATAGATGACGAAAGCCTTTTTGTCCACGAATACGATAATCGTAACCCCCAACTTATTTCCAATCTTAAATCCCAAGTTTTTAATAAACTCAAAGACATTGAGGATAAGATGAGTATGGATGATTGGACAAAATTAATAGAAATAATTGTTGATAGATCTGACGACTATGAACAAGATGAAGATAATTCATTACCATTTGAGTCGTGTGAACAATGTGGTAATTGGAATCACGCATACATATATATAAAAAAAGAAAATGACACAGAAAGTTAAATTGATTATGGTTGATGAGAGACCATATGTAGTATCTTTAGAGAAGATAGTTATTGGTGATAAAGCCATTGTAACGGTGGGAGGACAATACCCATCAATCGTTGAATGTCAAAATGAAACGGTATTAAATTTGTTGACAGAATCAAAGTTGTCTTTGACCCAGTCGTTTAAGATTTTTATGGAACCTGAGTACGTTAAATTCAGTGTGGAACAAATTGAAAAGATTCTTGAGAACGACGGATTAATGGATGTCATCCTTGAGGATGGTGTATACAAATATAGTATATAATGTTATTTGAAACATACGTACATATATATGGTTTAGGTACAGTTATAGTATTATTGTTTGGGCACCTGTTGCGTAAATACTTAAAAAAAAATAAATAAAATGGAAGGGCATACTGAAGAGGAGTATAATGAAATGTTAATTGACCTACTTGATAAATCAATTGAGTGGAATAGTCAAGGTATGGTTATGAGTCTTTTTATTTTTGTTGAATCAATTTTGTTATTTTTTAACTACATTAAATTAGATGCGTTTTACGTAATAACAATACTATTAGCGTTAATAAAATATTCATACAATAACCATAAAATTAAATTAAATGAAATTGCAATCCAATATATAAAAGACCTTAGGGATAGGAAAAACACATAAACTTGTAATTAAATTAATAATGAAAAGAACACTTGATCTACATGGAATTAAACACTCAGAAGTTCCACAAATGATTGATCAGTTCTTGTGGGAACAGATCCAAAAGAAATCAACTTCGGTTGAGATAATAACAGGGAATAGTAATACAATGAAAGAAATTGTAAAAAAATCCCTAACGGATTATGACTTTGACACATATGAGGAAGTTTATAATCAAGGTAAAATTATTGTAAGACTTTTTTAAAAAAATATCTATCCCCCGGTTGAATAAGTCAGGGGTTTTTTGTATCTTTGTTCTATGTTAGAAGTAGAAGGCAAAACATTTCATAAATTTATAGAGATAAAAAACTATAGAACTAGTTTATACCTCAACTATTGTGATATAAATCAAAAAGATAGACATGTCTTAGGTTTGTATGTTGAAACAAAAAATAAAGGTAAGTTCTTTTCTGATGCTCAATTCCACACTGAAGATGATTTTGTCAAACATTTTGGAAATCCATTTGCGTCAGTTCACTTTGATAGACAAAGATTGTTTATAGAAGAAGGGGATGATAAAATATCAATTAAGTTCCAATTTTACATAAAAAATAGACAAGTAGGGGGTAGGTACTTCACAGAAAGAAAAGTCACAAACTACCTCACCTTTAACTTCAAAAAGAAAATGTTTTATTCAGGAACATTCTCAACAAAAAAGAAACAAGTTATTGGAAGAAGTATGAAAGTGAATCCAACATACTTCGCTATAGAAAATTTTTTAAGAAACATTAGAATTGAAAATAGTGTTGCTGTGGACCAGTACCTTTATTTTTTCTTGGAAAAGATTTGGGATAGAATGGGAATTGAAAACCCACAAAACTTTCAGTGGGATTGTATGAGGTCTTTTTATAGTTTAACTTACTATTTGGTTAATGGTATTAAAATCCCAAACAATTGGAGAAAATTCACAGGTACATTCTTTTCTAAAAAAGAATTGAAGAAGTTTGATATGAACTTGGTTGATACAGCGATGGATAAACTAAAACTCAAAGGATCCAAAGTTAAACAGATTTTTAATGAAATAGAATGGATTGATTTTGATAGATTGTATATGGTTTATAACATTTTAGGTATAGACAGGTTTAATAAAATTGAAAATAAAGTATTTGGCCCATATTATGGTGATGAGACAATACCAATTGAGATGAATAAAATGGGTGGGTCTTTTGAATGTTTTTATTCAGATCACGAACAATTTAGTCAATATCACTTAGGTAGAACAATAGTCCCTTTAACCCCAAAAGAAAAAGATAGAATTTTAGATTTGATGCCATATTTTGACCATTATAAATGGAGAACATTAATTGACCATTTAGAGATGAAAAAAGATTTAATGAATCTTGGTGAAGATGTTAAATTCAAATTCACAAACATCAGTAGTTTTAATTTAGAACACGAGGAGTTTAGTCGTATTTTACAATCATATAGAAAAGGTGAAGTTGAAAGATTTTATGGTGATGTAGATAGGTTAGAAACTCCAATTGAACACGAAGGTAAAACATATTATCCTGTTATTCTTTGTAAAACTGCGGACTATGAAAAAGAATCACAACACCAAAGAAATTGTGTTCGTGGGTACTCAGAAAGACCGGACTGCTTGATCTTCTCAATTCGTAAAGGATCAACTGATGGCGATGAAAGAATTACGGTTGAATATCAGTTCAGACAAAATGAGATATTGAATGTTCAAGAAAGAGCAAAGTTTAATGAATTACCTTCGGTTGATTTTTCACAAGTTGCAAGAATCCAACTTGCCAACATCAACCTTATGTATAAACTTGGAACCTTAAAGTTACCAAAGTTGATTAAAAAATATCGTAGTGGTAAAGTTATTGAACAACAGTCTGTGTTTAATAGTGATGATGTTAATTATGGTGGTGGTAGATCTTTTGGTAAAATAATTAGAATGACACCACAATGGGACACATGCACACCTGAACTTTCATATTGGGAAGAAGGAATGGTACCTAGAGAAGTTAACAATTATGTTGATGATTTTTTTGACGATTTACCATAAAATTATTATATTTGTATTATGAAAATGAATGAAAGTAGAATTGCCGCAATTGTCGGTATTATTATTGGATGTGTATTAGGGTATTTTATATCCTCATCAATGATTAGAGAACACAAACAGTGTGAGATGTTAAGACAGGAAAACAAAATGATGCAAGACATGTTATACGAAGTACAAAATAACGAAAAATGAAAAAGTTATTATTAATTGCTTTGTTATTAACATCTTGTATTGATAAACAATATAAGTACAAGATTACTGGTAAGGTGTATGTACCAACATCAGGGACAAACCCAATGCACGATGCGGTGTGGTATACGGATGTTATTAATTTTGATGGCGATACTGCATACTACTTTAATAGTGATAGTAGTGAAGTAAGAATCAATCCACCATATAAAATAGATACTTTAAAATGAAAACATATAAACAACTACCGACCCCCAAAGACACTGCTTGGGATAGAAATAGTACCTTATACGATAAACTACATTGGAGAATAAGATATTTCATTTATGGTATAAAAAACATTATCAGATGGATACCAACTATGTATCACGACAGAGATTGGGACGGAGATTACATTCTAAAAATCTTACAGAAGAAAATAGAACACCAAAGAAAAGAACTTGTCAATGCCAATAGACATATGGATATTGATAGGGATAATCGTTATATGACTTTAGCTCTTAACTTACTTGAAAGAGTTAGACAAGATCATTATGGGTTAGAGTGTATGGATTATTGGGATAATGATATAAGTTTTGAGGATGTGCCGGATAATCCAGATTTAAAATCTATTGAGATTGAGACAACCGGTGAAAGATTTGATGAATACCTAAACAAATATCCTTCTTCAGTTCGTGCTATTATTAAAGAACATGGTGAACAAGATGATAAAAAACGTTTATGTTTGATGGTATCTTACCATAATCATAATAAAGCAAATAAAATTCTTTTCCGAGTATTAGAGGAAAGACTAGCCCAATGGTGGGATTAAAATAAAATAATATGATTAAAAAATATATTTTAAGTTGGTGGGTAGTCGCCATATTATCAATTATCTACCTTTACCTTATTGACTTGTTTGGTAAGTATATTGTTAGTAAAAACGGATCAACAGAGATACAAATTGTTTTGGTATTGGTAGTTTTTGTTTACACATATTTTATGTTTAGACTTTTATATAATTTTATATATAAGTTTATAAAAGGATAAAAAATTAGACCCCTTTCTTTAACGAAGGGGGTTTTTATTTAAAAATGTTTTATTATATTTATACTATGAAAAATAGAAGTACACATTACGGAGACGTATCAAAATGGATTGAAAAAGTCATTAACTCTTGTGAGACATATCAACAAACATTTGGAGCAAGACAATTGATTTTTAACTTTGAAAAACAACTCAAAATAAAACACCCTGAAAAATATTGGAGAGAACATTTTTACAATTTAATTAGTCCGTTAGAAAGATCGTTATCCTATAAAAGAGATCAATTAGTAAAAAAACAACCACAAGAATAAAAGGAACATTAATTTTTAAGAAATGATAGATTTAATAGAATATAAAATAATGAAATACACATACCCATTAAGTAACGATGAGTTAACGGAACAACTATGGGATAATATGGATTTTAATGAAACCAAGTGGGCGGTTAAGTTAACTCTTGAAGGTATTTCGGCAACATCTGATGGTAGTTTAGAAAATGCTTGGGACATCATATTCTTGGAGTCAAAACTTGAAGAAAAGATAGATTCAATTTTATACAAATATAATATTGAGTATGTTAAAGAAGATATTACAGAATTTTTGTTAAATGATTGTAGTTTGTTTGGTGAGGATTTTTTGGGTAAATTGGAAGATTATTTGGAAGAAAATTTAACGGTAGATGATATATTAGACAACATTAATGTGGTTGGTATTGAAAATATGTCTATCTTTGAAAAATACTATTTAGACAAATATAAAGATGATGATCAAGATTGATATTCAAAAAAAGAATCCAACATTATTATATTGCCCTGAAAAAATAGGGATAAACACCGATTGTCTGAATTTCAAAAGAATCTTATATTTGTTATATAAATAAAAATTAAAAACAAATAAAAATGAAAACAACAACAAAAAAAGTAACGATTGAAGATGTAGTAATGAATGATGCTTACTGCCCAATCCCAGTAGATGTATTCCCAAACCTAATGGGAATCAATTTAGTAAGTGTAGACTCAGTAGAGTACACAAAACAAGAAGATGGGCAATTAGTGTCTATGACGGTTAACTTCATTCCTAACAATGATAAATCAGAATAAGATGGTAATAGGGTGTTTAATATGTTGGCTTATAGGTGTTATAACAGGCATAATATTGAATAATAATTAAATCAGAATAAGATGAAACCTTATAGTGAAATAGTGAGTGAATATGGTAATCATTCACCAAAAATGTAACATTTAAATCATAATAAAATGGAAAAAATTATTATAGAAAAAGAGAAGCTTCGTAAATGTGTTATCTTGGAAAAAGATGGTGAATATGTGTTTCGTTCAGGGTACGGTGAGTTCCACGAAGATGTGGCAAATAGATTCAGAGAACTTGAACCCGAACTAAAAGATTGGAGAGTTCGTGGCGGTGGAAGAGTTCTTTGGGTTGGTAATACTATTAGAGTTTACGGTTATTCGGTAGATTACGGTCGTATGGATAAAGAGATTGTGGAAGAACTTGTTTCAGAGTTCGCAAAAGAAAATGGTGTAGAATTTACTAACGACACAGGGGTAGGATATTAAAATGAGAAATCCAACAGGAAAAAAATTAGATAAACTTATCTTTGGGATGTTTGACCAAATGATTGAAGGTGTTGACCAATACAATCATAGTGGTAGTTTATGGCTCATCTTTACCAATGAAAGACAATGGGTAGTTGAATATACTGAAGGGGGAACTCTATGGTATAATTACAAACTATTCAAAAATGAAATGGAATTGGTTGGTATGGATTGCGTTGAAGATAAAAAATACATAACCAGATGGTTTGAAGAAAGATTTTTGAATAAACCAAAGGTTGAAGACACCATTCAAAATGGGGTGAAAAAAACTTTAGGTGAACGGATGAATCGGGATTATTCTGTTAAAGACATCGTTGAAAATGGTATTAAAAACACTTATTCTGATATCTTACCTCAAGAATATGATATGTCCAACCAATTTGATGTTGAAGACACCATTGAAAATGGGGTGAAGGAAACTGAATTAAAAAGTGGTAGACAAACTGGTAAAGTTGAAGACACCATTCAAAATGGGGTGAAACATACCAACCTTGCGATACAAACAAGATCGCGTTTAGTTGAAGACACCATTCAAAATGGGGTGAAACGCACCAGAAGTGGAAATTTCTTCAACACAATTGAAAGGATTGAATACACCATTGAAAACGGAGAAAAAATTGAATTAAAATGAAAAATCCAACAGGAAATAAATTAGAGAAACTTGTCTTTGGAATGTTTGACCAAATGATTGAAGGTGCCGACAAGTATGTGACAAAACAAGGATCAACTTGGTTGATCTTCACCGAAGACAAAAGATGGGTGATTGAGTTCACAAAAAATAAAACCTTATGGTTCAACTATAACATATTTCAAAGTGAGTTGGATCTAATAGGTAAGGACTGTACCGAAGAAAGAGATTTGATTAAAAATTGGTTTGAATCAAGATTTTTGAATAAACCAAAGGTGTGGGCCACTTTTAATCACGCAATTGATAGCAACCAAGCCGTTGAAGACACCATCGAAAATGGGGTGAAGGACACCAGCGCCAAGTTGTTCAACATAAGCCGCGATGTTGAAGACACCATTCAAAATGGTGTGAAAGAAACCATAGTTGGTGATGGGAATGTAACTTGTTATGGTGAAGACGCCATTCAAAATGGGGTGAAGGAAACAACACCTAGTGGTTATTTGGGGTCAATAGAGATGAAAGGTAAAATAGTTCATCAAATTGAATCCCCAAAACAAAATAATGAGGTTGAAGACACCATTCAAAATGGGGTGAAGGAGACCCAAACACGGATGCGGCCACCAGTGGGTGCGGTTGACGAAACCATTCAAAATGGGGTGAAGAACGCCGAATGGTACTCAGGGAATAGTTACGAGGAAGTTGAAGACACCATAATAAATGGGGTAAGACACTCCTATGATGACGCAATCCAATTGCGTGGTACAACTGAAGAAATAATTCAAGAGGGGGTAAAGGACGTCATAGATCCATTTTGGGTGGATCCCGTTAGAATTAAAGACGCCATTCAAAATGGTGTGAAAGAAACAAAACCATCCACATCTGGTTCTTGGACTGAGATTGAAGACACCATTGAAAATGGGGTAAAAGAAATATTGGAGGAGAGAACAGAACAGACATGGTTTGTTGATGAGGTTATTCAAGATGGAATAAAGGAAACCAAAAGTATGTGTGGAAAACGGGGTGTTAGAGTTGATTATATAATTCAAAATGGTGTTAAACATGTTGAAGATGGTGATTGGTTAGATCAAGATGAAAGGATAACCGACATTATTGAAAATGGTGTTAAAGAGGTTAAAGAAATTTCAAATTTTGATTTAACGTCTGAAATCTTTAAGGTTAATGCGAACCGAGCAATAAGAGATGGTGTTAAAGAACTTAAAGAGTTACCTGATAAGAGCGGTGAATTTAGAGGTTATGGTGATTGGTACCACAGACAAGGAAATATTACAAAACCACATACAGAATATGTGAAAGAAGTTATTGAGGATTCTTACAATCATATGGGTAGAGTTGAAGGTGTAATTAGAAATACAGATAAAAATGGGATTTGACGATAAAATATTACAATTAAGTAGGACGATATATCAAACGTCGGTGATGGATCATGGGTCAAAAAATAACCCAACGGGTCAGATCAATAAGATAAAGGATATGATTCGTGAGTTCATTAGAATGGAAGTGGTACCTTATGAATTAACGAACCAAGAAAAGATGTCATTCATTCTTGATAATGAACTAAAAATAACTTATGCTGTTTTTAACGGACATAAGGCCAGTGATGGCGATGAGTTCCAACCTACTAGAATTAAAATAAATAAATACAGAAAAGAATTAGGAATTATTAAAGAATAATGAAAGGACAATATGTAATCATAAATCTTTTAGATATGGATTTTATGAAAAACAAAGAAGGGAAAATCAATTACTATGATACGGAAGAAGAAGCTTTTATTGTATGTGGTATGTATGAGTTTGAAAATGCGTGGGTAATGAAATTAATTTATAATCATATTGAAGAACAATGAAAGACAAGAGTAAGAGACAATTAGATTGGGAAGAAAAGCACATGAAACTGACTATTGCAATGTATGAATCAGTTGAATATTTAACTAAGATAAGAAAAGAGAAAAAAATTAAACAACAAGAACAATGAAGATAGATATTGATGACTTCAATCAAAAGGCAGAACATATTATAGAAACTGTAGTCAAACCACAGGTTGAAAGGTATGAGAGAGTAAAAGCAATTGAAGTAGCTGCTGCTAATCTTGCTGATCCTAATGTAGACAAGACAGAAAACTGGATTGCAGGTGCTAAGTGGATGGAAGATCAGATGGAGAAGTTAAAAGATTTTGAAACTTGGAAAGAATGGAAAAAATAAATCAGAATAAGATGACAGCAGAAGAAAAGGATATTAGAATAAAAGAACTTGAGGAATTTCTTGAAGAGGTTATTGAAGATTCTAGTATATATGGTTCATACATTTGGAGAGAAGGATGTAAATTACTAAACAAAGATGAAGATGAATAATTTAGATAAACATTACCAAGTGTGTAGAAACCACGTTGAGATTATAGAATACCCAACAATAAAAATTTATTAAAGATTATGAATTACAGAAAAAAACCAGTAGAGATTGATGCAATCCAATGGACAGGAGATAACAGATTAGAGATTTTTGATTTTTGTAACATGTCTTATATCAATGATCAAGAGTTAAGAATTCAAACTTTAGAAGGATCTATGATTGCTAGTGTTGGTGACTATATAATCAAAGGAGTAAAGGGTGAGTTCTATCCTTGTAAACCTGACATTTTTGAAATGACTTACGAAAAAATATAAAATTATGAATATAAAAAACTTACCACCATCTGAACTCATAGCTCTGAAAAAATACTTTGAAAGTAAGTATCAAAAATTAGACCCAAGATATTGGGACAGAGAAAAAAGGGCGATGGAAATTGTAAAAAAAATTGAAACAATATTGGATCAAATTGGTGAAAAAATAATGACAAACATATAAAAAATGGATTACGGAAAAGAGTTTAGAAGTTTCGCGAAGAGCGAAGGAATTAGTTCACTGACATTAGATCAGTTTGAAAATGGTTTAACACCATATATTTTGGAGGAGAGAGAAATGAGGGTAACTCAAATGGATATTTTTTCCCGACTCATGAGGGATCGTATCTTGTGGGTGTCAGGACCTGTGAATCAACATATGTCAGACATCATACAAGCGCAATTATTGTTCTTGGATTCAGTTGAGAAAAAAGATATTACACTTTATATCAATAGTCCTGGTGGATCAGTATTGTGTGGTTTAGGAATTGTTGACTTAATGAACTATGTTAGTTCTGATATAGTAACTACAAACATTGGTATGTGTGCATCAATGGGATCTATATTATTATCTTCAGGAACAAAAGGTAAAAGATCATCTTTGATTTATTCAAAAGTGATGACACACCAAGTTAGTCATGGGACACAAGGGAATGTCCAAGACACCCGTATCAATCAGATGGAAGCGGAGAAGTATAACTACATTTTATTTAAGATGTTGGCAGACAATTGTGGTAAGACAATTGACGAAGTGTTAGAGTTCTCAAGAAGAGATCGTTGGTACACATCCGATGAAGCAATGAACTTCGGTTTAATTGATGAAGTAATCGGGACAAATAAAAATAAATCCATTACACATATGTTGGAAGGATTTGATGATTATTACACTAAAGAAGTTTTGGTGAAATAATTTAGATTAAAAATTAAATTATGAAAGAAAGAGAAATTTTAAGAGACACGGTTAGAGAGACAAAACCAGTACCGTTAAAGGTGAGAAATTACAAGCCTAGAAAGAAAAAAGAAGAAGATAATATGAGAACTGAAGTGGCAAATTCGGAAAAACCATTTGTACCTGCAGATAAAGGTTTTAACTTACCTAAAACAGTTGGTAAGTATTGTATGGGAACTGGAAAAGGTTTTTGCATACACTTTGAGGAAAAACCAAATTGGTTACATAGAAAATGTATGAAAATATTTTTAGGTTGGACATGGACAAACAATGAAAATGCTAGTTTATAAAGTAAAAGAAAAAGAACTATATGAAAAATTAAATATAGCTCTTGCAGGATTTGCATTCTTTAGAAAAACAGATAAAGAATATTTTATCAAGACACAAAAAAACCCAACAACAGATTCTTTACTGAAGTTGGGTTTATTAGAAGAGATTAAAGAATGATTACTTCAACAAGTTGTAATATTCTTTAAAGTGTTTGATACGGTCTTGGAGCCCCAAAATTCCGCCATTCACTCTTTTAGTTACTGCGGTTACCGTAGCATCATCAACTCCTTTATCACAAATAGACCAAAGTTTATTTGAATCAAAGAAGAATGCTGCGGAAGCCAAAGGATATTTGGTAGCAACTAAATCAGGATTTGCAACGGTATCTTCACCAATGAACTTAGCGAAGTTAGTGTAGTTTGCCTTTCCAGTGAGTTGAATAAATCCTCTTCCACGAAATTTAAAACCCTCTTTTGACGCTTCGTCACCATTACCCATTCTTGATGCGTAAACACGTGCAGCAATCTTTTCAGGTTGACGAGCATAAGACTCATTCAAATTACCAGGGAAATACTTACCAAAGATCTTCTTCAATCCATCTGCAGAATAATTTAAGTTCTCAGAAACCGCCTTAAATCCGCCTGACTCGTGACCACATTGTGATAAGAAGTGTGCAAGTCTAAGGTTGTTTGTGATGTTGAACTTAGCGGCTGTTTCAGGGATCTGAGCGATTACTGCGTCAGGAATATGACCTTTTAATTTTTCAAGATTTAATGGTCCACCTGAAGGAATAACCACATCCTCTTTAATAACCTCAACTGGTTTTGATTCACCAAATAGTTTAGACCAAGTGGTATCACCAACAACACCATCCTCTTTTAAACCGTTTGCTTTTTGCCAAGCTTTAACTGCGGCTTCAGTTTTAGGTCCGAACTTTCCGATTGCTTCTACACCTAATTTCTCTTGGAGTTTTTTTACGTCAGCTCCTGCTGATCCATTTTTTAATAACATATCTCATAGTTTTTTTATAAATATGTTTTTAATTTGAAAGTAAATAGTTTGTGTAAAAAAAACGACCATTTTAAGATTTTGTAGATACTTATAGTTAAACAAAAAATTATGGGATACACAAGAGAACAGGTTGAGGCTACCGTTAAAGCCAAGGGTTACGTTTACTTTGAAGATACCAACAACAAAGGGTATGATGTAAACATTATTGGAATAAGAAACTCAGTTGTTGGTCAAAAAGTAACAAATGCGTTTGATGACTTAATTACAGTAAGTTATAAGGATGAGACAGGAATATGGCATTATAAAGAATGGCCGGCTACAACAGATCCTGGTAAAAAAGGGATTTTAGAATCAACAAATAAAACAGGTATTGCTCGTTTAGTAGAAGGACAATATAGAGGTTCACACGGCATTGGTCTTCATCAAGGAAAATATGAAGCGTTAAAACAGGCAAAAAATGTTAAAGTATATCGTGATGCAAATCGTGATATGAATTATGATGAAACTAAAATTGAGGAAGGTATTTTTGGTATCAATATTCACAAAGCAGGTGCTGATTCTACTTACGTAGAAAATTGGTCAATGGGTTGTCAGGTGTTTAAAAAGTCTGCGGATTTTGATGCATTTATGGAGATTTGTAAAAAATCAAGTAAATTACACGGTAATTCATTCACTTATACACTAATTGAAAGTTCAGATATTAAATAATGGAAATTGGGATTTACAAGATTGTTAATCAAATCAACGGTAATTTTTATGTTGGTTCATCTAAAAATATTAGAAGAAGGTGGAAAGAACATTTACAAAAATTAAAATCTAACAACCACCAAAATATTTTATTACAAAGATCTTGGAACAAGTATGGTGAAAATAATTTTAGATTTGAAATTATTGAAGAATGTAAGTTAGAACATTTACTTGAAAGAGAAAATTTTTATCTAAATCAAAACCCTAAGTATAATATCGTAAAAATTGCTAAAGGGGGAGACACAATTTCAAACAATCCCAAAAGAGATTTAATAATTGAAAAAATTTCTAAAAGTAGTTCAGGTGTTAATAACCCTAATTACGGAGGAAAATTCAAAAATGACAATTGGTTAGAAAAACAAAAATTGTCAAATAGTAAGGTTCACTTGAGGATCATTGACACAATTAATGGGGATGAATACGAATTCTTGAATTCTAAAGATGCCGCAAAATTCTTTAATTGTTCCGCAAGTGCCATACGAGAAAATAAAAAAAACAATTGGAAACTAAAAGGTAGATTTCTGATTACAAATAAAAACTAAAACTTAAAAACTACTAAAATGAAAAAACTAAAAGGTCTTTTATTTGGACTTTTATTCTTATTACCGTTTATCGGTAAAGCACAAGTACCTGCAGCACCATCAAATGGTTTATGGGGTATCATCGCGTCTCAATACCAAGTTGGTACAACAGCACAAGGTAATACGACGGCTAAAATTACATTACAAAACACAACCCTAACAAAGTTTGCGGGGGTTCAGTTCAGAGTATTCTACGATAAGATCGCATTTACAAATGCAACGGTATCTTTAATAGGGTCAACAACAAACTTAGACCTTCAGTATATTACTAGTGCTGCTAACGGGTACATTACTGTTACTTTAAGTTATACAGGACCAAGTGCGTCTTATACAATTCCAAATGGTGAAAGATTCTTAATTACATTCACCCACGCTGCTGCAGCAACGTTCAACAACTTGGCATCTATAAGTAACTTAACTTGGACAGGTTTACAAACGTTCACACCATATGCGGCTAAACAAGATGGTATGGACACTACTTTAAGTGTTCATAACTATGGTGGTGTATTTACACCTGTGAATTTTGCTTATCACGGAACATTTACAAACGTAACTGGTACGGGAGCAAAAACATTAAAGTTAGCATTAGAAAAAAGACCATTAGGTGGTTCTACTTGGGCTCAACACTCTGTATATACTACAAACAACAACGGACAATTTAATATTTCAGTTCCTTTAGATACAACTTATTGGGATGTTCGTTTGGCAGTACAAGGTGATACTATGGGTGTAGGTAATGTTATTTCATCAACAGATGCTCAACTAATTAATCAGTGGGTATTGGGTAACGGTACAATGACAGGGTTTAACTACTACACTGCCGATGTTAACGGATCTAACAATACAACAATCTCCGATGTATGGGGAGTATTTGGTAGAGTGTCAGGTAGATTTACATCTTGGCCTAACAATACCAAAGATGTTAAGTTCTTTACAACGCCACAATACACAACAATCAACGGATCATCAACTAACTTTACATCTACAATTGCCGGTGTAACTAACTTCACATTTGAAATCTTACCGGGTCAACCTGATTCAGTTGTTTATTATGTGATGGTACCGGGTGATGCGAATGGTACAGGTTATCACATGGCTCGTGTAACTCCTATTGAAGTTGTTGTTGGGCCAGCACCAGGTTTAGAGAACCAAATATATAATGTTATTGATACAAAAGTTGAGTACGATTTCCCAACACAATCTATTGAGGTAAATGTACCACACATTTCAGTACAAGCTGGAAACTTAGTTGAACTTCCTGTTAAAGTTAATACTAATGGGATTGAATTGAGTTCATTACAGTTTGGGTTAAAATATAATGATACCTTATTACAATTTAAAGGTGTTATATCATCTGCTGCTTCTATGAAATGGTTAACATATATAAATCCTAATGATAGTGAAATTGATTGGGGTGGATTTGATCCAACAAACAATTCTAACTCATTAAAAGATGGTGATCAAGTTGTAACGTTACAATTCTTGGCATTACAACCACAGAATCTATGGGATGCTAGTCCATTATATACAACAAGAAAGTTTGCTGGTAACACAACATCTAAAGATTTAACTTTAACACCAACAAACGGAATACTTCAAGTATTGAAAATGGAAGGGGGTAAAATTCTAAATGGTAATAATATGGAAGTATTTCCTAACCCATATCAAGATGAAGTAACAATTACCTTCAAAGTTGAGGAAACCACAAACGCTACGTTAACGATTTATGATATTGTGGGTAGAAAGTTAGTTACAATTTTGGATACGCAAATCCCTAATGGGGTTTATAACTACACTAAAGATTTAGGACAATTAGATCCTGGTGTGTATGTAGTTAAACTTACTATAGAAAATGGTTTACCATCATTTGAAAGAATAGTAAAACAATAAACAAATAAATAAAAACAAAAATGTCAGAAGAAGTACAAGAGACCAATGATGGAACATGGTCAGGTTTGAAAAAAACAATAATCGGTACATTGACTACAGTAATTGCTGGTGGTGGTGTGTGGGTAAGTACATTAATATTTGGTGGTCATGAAGAACCAAAAGAAGAAACTAAAACAGAACAACCGGCAGCACAACCTGTAATTGTAAACGTACAACAAAACCAAGAAAATAAACAAAAAGTTGAAAATGGTGGTAATACGAGAACTATTATTTATGAAAATCATACACCAAAAAACGAAACAACACAACCAACTCAACCTCAACCTAAAAAAGAGGAAGAATCTTGGTAATAAACAATTAAAATAAACAATTAAAATTAAAATTAAAATGGTAGAAAAGAAAACAAAAAAAAGAAATTCATTCTTTGTAAGAATGTTTATGGATCATAACGACATAAATGAGAAATCAATAGTAGGTTTTGGATCATTTATTATGATGGTTTTATGTTTAGCTGTTGATATATGGACAGGATTTCACGGACAAAAAATGCCAATAAATCAATTTATCTATGATGGATTTTTATGGATAACTTTAGGTTCATTTGGTATTGCATCGGTTGATAAATACTTTGCCGGTAAAAACAAAACTAAAGACGAAGAAGAAGTGGAGGGGTAATAAAAAATCCACTTTACACATTGTAAGAAAAATACTTTACATATTATGAGAAAAATACTTTACATATTATCACTATTTCTGATTGGATGTAAAACAGTACAAGCCCAACCCCCTCAAAAAGAAGGGGGTATTGGGTCTGTAAAGACTGAACAATATCAAGCGGAATTTGAAAAGAAGCAATCAATTAATGATGTATCAAATTATAATGATACAATACAAGTTCCTATCCAATTACTAAAGATTGGTATTAATGAGGAGTTGTATGGATTATATCCTGAACTTAAAGACAAACGAGTTGGTTTAGGTGTGACAAATATTGTAATTGAGTATTTGGAATATACGGGTAGATTTGTATTTACCGAAGAAAAAGAAGACATCAAACAACGAATGATTGCTCAGGATAAAGCGTCCGACAAAGGTATTTCAGTTAATAAAATTGATGTAAAAGGAAATGTGATATTAGCAAAATACTTTGTATATATTGAAGTCTACGATTTCAGTGTATCTGAGGATGAGGTTGTGAAAATTAATGGTCAGCAAACAACAACACAAACAACACGTTTAGGATTACAAATTAAATTTGTGGATGCTGAAACAAGTCAAGTAATCGTTGGATCTGGATTAGGTGAGGCAAGTACGGTGAAAACATCATCATTATTAGGTGATATTTCAGATGAGATTAAATTCAATCAATCAACAATAGGTATTACTACCAAGAAAGCATTGGAAACGGCATCGTCAAGAGTCGTTAGTAGACTTATTACTAAAGGTATATTTAAAAATTGAAACTGAATGTTATTATACTATTGTTCTTTTGCGTGTTTGGGTTTTTAAATCTAAATGCGCAAACTTACAATTATAGTTACACGGACCCTTGTACAGGTAATCTAAAAACGATAGTAGTACCAATCAACGGAAACGTCACCGTTGCATACTACGGGGAAATTGGATCATTCAGTTATAATGACTTTACAAACGGAACATTTGACAATTGGAGTAATAATATATTTTCACAATATGGTACGAATAGTCCTTGTTCTGAAATAGTGGGTTTAGGTACCGCGGTTAATGTAACTCAAAGTACCGCATTAAATGTTCTTGGAATTTTAAACTCACTATCATCAATATCTGATTTGGCAAGTGGATCCACCAACATATTGGGAGGATCTGTTAGTTCTTTAAGTAATGGGGGATCTAACAATAAGAACAAAAAAGGGAATAATTCCCAAAATGGAAGTGGAAGTAATACAACAAATACTAATAATAGTAATACAACAAATACTAATAACTCCACAACCAATAATACTCAAAATCAAATGAATGGAACAGGTAACTCTACTCAAGGAGGTACAACCACTTCTGGATCAAATGAAGGAACTACAAACGGAGGAAATGGAACCTCTAATCAAAATGTTGGAACTGAAAATTCAACACAAGCAGGAGGAACTACAACTGAAGGTGGATCAAATGAGGCTGGAAATCAAACGACTGAACCATCTGTAAATGGTGAAGGTGGAACAGAAATAAACAATCAAACAACAAATGAAAATGGGAATGGAAATAATGGTAGCGGGACTGGCAATAGTTCTAATAGTGGGAATGGGAATGGTGAATCTAATACAGGAAATGGTCAAACGGAAGAACCTAAAGCCTCGGAAGAAGGAGGAGGAAAAACAAATATAACAGGAGGTGCAACTACAACAATAAAATCAACACCAACGTCTAAAGAAGGTGGCAAACCAACAATAGTGGGTAGTGGGGATTTTATTGGGTTTAACTTTAAAAACTCTGACGTTAAAACAGGATTAAAATTAACTGGTGGTTATACCGCAATGAGATGGGACGGTAAAAGAAGTTCAGGATGTTTAGTTGATTATACGTCAGCACTTAAAGGTCCAAACATAACAGGATTTTACGCATTCATTAGACCTAAATCAATCATAATAGGGTCAAGTACATTGACAGTAGGGTTTGTGGGTAATAAATCATTATATGGAACAATAGCCGTAGGTCAAATGTTTACATTTAAAAAACCAAAATCACTTAAACTTATTTATATGGCAACCGTATCGTATGGTCAAGTATATAGGGAATCTTTTTTAGGGACTGCGGTTATTGGTGGAGCAACTTACGATATGAAAATAGGTAAACGATTTGATATAAAATTAATGAATCTATTTGTTTACGCACCTTATGTTAGTTATTATAACGATGTAGTGATGAAATCGCCTTATGTGATGTTACCAAGTATTGGTACAAACATTAAATTAACAAAAAAGTTTAAATTTAACATAAACGCAGGTGGTGCTTGGGATTTAAAAACAAGTGCTTTAAATTATACAGTAACATGTGGAGCAAGAATGTTGGTAGGGCAATAATAACAATAATGTTATTTGTGTTTCCATTTATAGGGTTAACACAAACTTTTACGTATTCAGGATATATCTATAATGCTGATGGAACAGGTGCGATTAATGTACCTGTTAAGTTGTATAAAAGAACAACACCAGTAATGAATGGGTTCACCTCACAAACTAATTACAACGGACACTCATATTATAGATCTACAGGTCTTGCAACTTGGACAAATGCAAAGACTGCTTGTGAGGCGATGAACGGACATTTAGTTACATTCTCAACCACTGCTGAAAATACGTTTGTTTATAATACTTGGCCTTCAGGGTGGATTGGTTATTACCAAGATAGAGTTGCGGGGTATTATTATTCAGAACCGTTAGGCGGTTATCGTTGGACTGAGAAACAAGTAACAGATGGATTACAGGTAGATTATGATGTTTCATCATACACCTCAGGTTCTATATTAACTGATATTAAATCAGGTGTAAATGCAACACTTTATAACTCACCAACATATACAAGTACCTCAGGTAAGTACCTTACATTTAATGGGACTAACCAATATGCAATCACAAACAACTTAGCAGCAAAAGTACCGGGAACAACAACAAGTTTAATGGCTTGGATTTACCCAACAGGTAATGGTGTGATTGTTACTGAGTTAGGTACTGGTAGTCCAACAAGTGGTTGGCATGACTCACAAATTGAAATTACAGGTGGGAATACTTTAAGAATGGCGGTATGGAATATGTCAGGTAATATTTCAACATCTATTACACTTAATGCTTGGCACTTAGTAGGATTTACATATGATGGAACAACATTAACAGGATATAAAGATGGGGTTAGTTTTGCTACAACAACCGTAAATAGACAAGACCCAATATCAAGTGGCAATGGTTTATATTATGGTTTAGGTTTAACGGAAACAACAAACTTAGGTTCGGGAGCATATGGGGCATTTAGGTTAGGTGACTTTCAAGTTTTTAGTAAATCATTAACCGCTGATGAGGTAAATAGAACATATAATTTATATTCGTATCGTTATGGTATTTATCCTGTATCAAATTGGAATCCAGGTGAACCAAATGATTCTGGTGGTGAGGATTATGCTCAATTTGTTGGTGGTGGTAAATGGAATGACTTAAATAATAGCAGTTCATTAAACTATGTGCTTGAATTTGATTACATAGTTGATTACACGCCTTGGGTACTTTTTCAAACCGTATATACTAATTCGTCAGGATATTATAGTATTTCACAATCAACAAATCCTGCGGTTGAGTGGTACATACAATATGATGCAATGACACCTGTAACCACACTACAAGTAACAGATATGGTTGAAGTTTCTAAATTGGTTTTGGGGACAACCTCAGTTAAAAGTATTCACTACCATAGATATGATGTTAACTATGACGGTAAAATAAATGTTGCGGATGAAAACTACATTAATCTTAGACGTTATGGTTTTAAATTAGAGTGGGTAACAATGACACCATCTAAATTATTCACGCCAGCACAATATACAACATTAACAACAAGTACAACAGATCTAAGAATAACAATACCTGGTGTATCATCTATGACAATAAACACACCTGTAAGTGGGGGGTCACAAAACTATTACTTGATCGCTCCTGGATATAAAACAACCGTAACATATTAAAATGAAAAAATTATTACTAACGTTATTACTAACATTACCATTATTTGTTTTTAGTCAGAAAACATTAAGAGATTCAATCTATATTAAAACAGATATGTTTGAGATTGTATACTCAGAAAAATTACAACAACCAAAGTTTATTCGTTACACGGTACAATGTCCTAACGGATCCGCACCAAGAACTGGTATGGATTTTTATACCTGTGATTCAATCCTAACATCTGACGATAAGGATTATGTAAATAACCCATACGATAAGGGACACTTGGCTCCGGCAGCAGACTTTAATTGTACTAAAGAATTATTATTTAAAACGTTCACATATCTAAATTGTTCATTACAACAAGAGAACCTTAACAGAACAACTTGGAGATTGTTAGAGGTAAGAGAAAGAGAATTAGCGAAAACAAACAAATCTGTTATTGTTGAGATCCGTTGTGTTTACACCCCTAAATCTATAGTGTTACCAACAGGTGCAACAATACCTGATGGATATTACAAAACAATTAAATACGGAAAAACAATAGAGAAGTATTATTTCAAGAATGAGAAACCATCATCAACCGACTTTACAAAATATAAAATAAAATGAGAAATATAATCTTACTACTAGGTAACTTACTACTTAGTAACCTCGCAATGGCTCAACAATGTGTTTTTGTTGATTCAGTTTACAACACGGCAAAGTTAAGAGAACTTGGTAACCGAGACATTCGTTTTGGTGTTAGACAAATTGTTGAAGAAGAACTATCTGAAAAATATTGTTTATCGGAGGATGGTGATGATGTTGATGTTGAAATATATTTTTTCGGTTTACCAAAGACAACCATAAGAGTTGTGGGTGTTGAGAAAACAAACACTATAACTCAAGTTGGGGTTAAACTTTATTACAAAGGTAATTGTTATCAAGGTATTGGTGAGTCAGATACTGAGATTAGAGCGATAATGATTGAGGTTCAAGAAGGATCAATTCCATTTGAAAAGATGACGGTATCATCG
>Ga0194059_1000383_pt1 | contig 21090 bp, 18 predicted proteins | sample SepL6211m_MetaG_FD_163426 | JGI IMG/M metagenome (GOLD analysis project Ga0194059, IMG submission 163426) | Anoxic zone freshwater microbial communities from boreal shield lake in IISD Experimental Lakes Area, Ontario, Canada - Sep2016-L626-11m | ecosystem: Environmental > Aquatic > Freshwater >... | reverse complement strand
CCGCAGGCCGTGCAGTTGCAGGCGCTGCCACCGCGCCGGTGGCAGCGCCTGCAACTGCACGGCCTGCGGCTTGCGTGGGTGGTCATTCCATTCATCGCCATCCTGCTTGGTGGCGTGGTGTGGGTGAATGTCGCCCGCCTCAACATCACCACCCAGGCCGGCCGCACCGTGGACATGTACGACCAAGTGCAGTCCGACATCCTCAAACTCCGTGCCAGCCTCGCCCAGAAGGATGGCGAGGTTGTCGACCAGGCCGCGAAGCGTCTTGGAATGGTCCAGGCACCTGGCAGCGGTCTCACATACGTCACCGTCCCACCCTCAGCCCGTGTCACGCCCGGACAAGCGCCGCGCACGCGATAAGGGGCGCACACGCGCCAAGCGGGACGCGGCCGATCGGCTGGGGTCGCGGCGTGTCCGCTACCTGACCATCGGCACCCTTGCTGTGCTCGGTATTTTCGGAGCGCGGGCCGGCTGGATCGCCACGGTGCAGGCCGGCGAGCTCTCCACCATGGCGACCGCGCAGCATGAGAGCACCGTCGAGCTCCAGGCACCACGTGGCGCCATTGTGTCGTCAGATGGTCGCGAGCTGGCGGTGGACAAGCACGTCACGGCCGTCACGGCCACGCCATATCTGGTGAAGGACAAGCGCGGCACCGCGGAGCGCATCGCGTCGGCGGTTGAACTCTCGGTCGATGAAACCGAGCGGCGACTGCAGGGCAATGGCGGGTACGTGATGCTCAACACGGGCGTCGACCAGCAGCGCGCGGCGTATCTGAGGAAGCTCGGCCTGTCGGGCATCACGCTGTCCGATGCCCAGAAGCGCCTGTACCCGCTGGGGACGGTGGGCTCGCAGATGATCGGCATGACCGACGACTGGGGATCGGGACTCACCGGCCTCGAGAAGTCGATGGATGGTCTGCTCAAGGGTGCGGCCGGACAGCGACACGAGGCGCGTGACCCGAAGGGGAAGACCCTCAGGATCCTGGATGACCGCGAACCGGTTGCCGGCAAGACGGTGACGCTGTCCATCGACAGCGCAATCCAGCAGAAGACCGAGAGCGTGCTGCAGGCCGTCCTCGATGCCAACAACGCCACGGCGGCATCGGCCATCGTCATGCGTCCGCAGGACGGGGCCATTCTCGCGATGGCCACGGTGCCGGGGTATGACCCCAACAAGCCGGAGACCCTCACGCCCGACGCCGAGCGCATGCGGCCCATCACCGATGCCTACGAGCCCGGGTCCACGTTCAAGTTGGTGACTGTCGCCGGAGCAATTCAGGACGGGGTCGTGACCCGCGACACCATGTTCGACCTACCTGAGACGCTCACGTTGTACGACCGCACGCTCAAGGAATCGCACTACCGCCCCTCGGTGGCGTGGACCACCCAGGAGATCCTGCAGAACTCGAGCAACGTGGGCACGGTGAAGATCGCCCAGAAGCTGGGCACCACGCAGCTGCAGCACTGGATCCAGCAGTTCGGATTTGGCGCGAAGACGGGCATTGACTACCCCGGTGAGGTGTCGGGCATCGTGCTCCCCACCAACCAGTGGTCCGGTACATCGATTCTCAACATCCCCATCGGGCAGGGCGTGGCCGTGACCATCGCGCAGATCGCCGAGGCCTACGGCGCCATCGCCAACGGCGGACGCATGGTGCCGCCGCATCTCATCCAGCGCATCGGCAACACGGTGCCCACACACCCGCGCGGCCAGCAGATCATCAGCGCCAAGTCGGCTGAGCAGGTCAACATCATGCTGCAGAAGGTGGTGAGTGATGACGGCACGGGCAAGGAAGCCAAGATCCCGGGCTACACGGTGGGCGGCAAGACCGGTACCGCCAACAAGATCGACCCGAAGACCGGCAAGTACATCGAGAGCTATGTGGCGTCGTTCGTGGGGTACGCACCCGCGACGCACCCCGGCATCGTGGTGGCCGTCATGGTGGATGAGCCCACCAACGGCAGCTACTACGGCGGGCAGGTGGCGGCACCGGCCTTTGAGCAGATCGCTCAGTTCGCCCTGCAGCACCTGCATATCGCCCCCTGACCGGTGTTTCCGTGGCCGCTGGTAACGTGGCCCTCCGGATGAGGCTCATCGACCTGACCGGCGGCGTGCGCGACGCACGTTTGCTGGCACCGGGCGGCCGTGACGTTCCCGCTGCTGCCGACGCGGCCGCGACAACGCATGTCGCGGCCCTCAGATACCGCTCCGCTGATGTCGGGGCGGGCGACCTGTTCGCCTGTCTGGTGGGCGGCCACGCCGACGGTCACGACTTCGCAGCGGATGCGGTGGCGCGCGGCGCATCTGCGCTGGTGGTTGAGCGCGCACTTGACCTTCCGGTGCCCCAGGTCCTGGTGCCCGACTCCCGGGTGGCCATGGCGCTCATGGGTGCCGTTCTTGAGGGTGACCCCTCCGCGAATATGACCGTGGTGGGTATCACCGGCACCAACGGCAAAACGACCAGCGCCTATCTGGCACACGCGGTGCTTGAGGCCGCGGGTATGCAGTGCGGGATCATCGGAACGGTTGAGATCCGCGTCGGCGGCCAGTCGTCGGTTCCGACGCACACCACGCCCGAGAGCGCTGAGCTTCAGGGCCTGCTCGCACACATGCGCGATTCGGGCGACGCCGCCTGCGCCATGGAGGTGTCATCGCACGCGCTTGCCCAGCACCGCGTTGCGGGGGTGCACTTCGCCGCGGCAATCTTCACCAACCTCACGCGCGATCACCTCGATTTCCACGGCGACGAGGAGTCGTACTTCCAGGCAAAGCGGTTGCTCTTTGCGCGCCCCGACGGTGAAGGGGCCAATCCGCGCGGCGCGGTCAATATCGACGACCCGGCTGGGAGGCGCCTGGCCGACGAGTTGGGGCTCCTGAGCTTCGGTATCGACGCGTCTGATGCGGACATCGCCCCCGACACACTCGAGATGACCGCAGGGGGATTCACGGCCATGGTGCGTACTCCCCGGGGATCGCTCCGCATCGAGAGCCCACTGCGCGGTCGCTTCAATGTGGAGAACGTGATGGGCGTGGTGGCCATGGGGGAGGTGCTGGGCCTCAACCACACGGCCGTGGCTCAGGGCATCGCATCGGTGCACGGTGTGCCGGGTCGGCTCGAGCCCATCGAGATGGGACAGCCATTCCAGGTGCTTGTTGACTACGCGCACACTCCCGACTCGCTCGAGAACGTGCTTGCCACCACGCGTGATCTGGCGGGCGATGGACGCCTCATCGTCGTGTTTGGCTGCGGGGGTGATCGCGACACCGGAAAGCGCCCGCAGATGGGCGCCATTGGTCGCGCAATGTCTGATGTGTGCATCGTCACTTCGGACAATCCGCGCAGCGAGGACCCCGACGCAATCATCCAGCAGATCGTTGCGGGTGCGGGGGACGGCCCGGCTGACCTGCTGGTGCAGGCGGATCGTCGGGTGGCAATCGCAACGGCGTGTGACGCGGCGCGCCCGGGCGATGTCGTGCTGATCGCAGGCAAGGGGCACGAGTCGGGCCAGGAGGTGGCCGGGGTGGTCACGCCATTTGACGACCGCCAGGTGGCGCGTGAGGTGCTTGGCACCCGGCGGGCCGCATGAGGATCCCGTTGCACGACATCATCGAGTGGGGCGGGATCACGCTGGTCGCAGGTGACGACGACGTAATGGTGGAGGGTGCAACCGCCGATTCGCGCGACGTGGTGCCCGGTTGCCTGTTCGTGGGCGTCTCTGGCGAGAACGTTGATGGCGGTCTGCACGCGGCAGATGCAATCGCGCAGGGCGCAGTCGCCGTGCTGGTGGGCCCAGAGGCGTGGTCGGAGGTGGGGGATGACCTCGCGCGTACCGGTGCCGCCATTCTGCTGGCGGGCGACCCGGTTGAGGCCCTGGGGCTGATGGGACGTGGCGCCCTCCAGCATCTGGGCGCGAGGGTTGTCGGCATTACGGGCTCATACGGCAAGACCTCCACCAAGGACAGCGTGGGCGCCGTGCTGCGTGCGGCCGGGGTGCGGGCGTCGTGCACTCCGGGCAACCGCAACACCGAGGTGGGCGTGCCGCTCAGCATCCTCGGACTGCCCGCTGATGCCGAGGTCGCCGTGATTGAGATGGGAATGCGCGGGCCGGGTCAGATCGCCGAGTTGGCCATGCTCGCGCCGCCCGATGTGGCGGTCATCACCTCTGTTGGTCCGGTGCATCTGGAACTTCTGGGAACCATCGAGGCAATCGCCGCCGCCAAGGCAGAGATCCTGAACGCGCTCCGCCCGGGTGGAGTTGCGGTCATCCCCGACGACGACATCCATCTGAGCGCCTACGTGGATGCGCTGCCAGAGGGCGTGGGAGTGGTGCGCTTTGGCGATGAGCCCGCCATCGATCTCGACCTCGGCGACCTCAAGGTGTGGGAGCGGCGCAACATGGCGGCCGCCGCCGCCGTGGCCACCGCGCTTGGCACCCCGCCCGCGGCCGGTACCCCAGTGCACCTTGAGCGCTCAGCCATGCGGGGTATCGAGTACCCGCTGCCGGGTGGCGGCGTGCTCATTGAGGACTGCTACAACGCCAACCCTCCAGCGATGGGCGCCGCACTGGCCGACCTGTGCCGGCGTGAGGGCCGCCACGTGGCGGTGATGGCCGACATGCTGGAGCTCGGACCCGACGAGGCCCGATTCCACCGCGAGGTGGGCGAGGAGGCCGCCCGGCTCGGCGTTGACCTGGTGATCGCCGTGGGCGCGCGCGCCGCGTCGTACCCGGAAGGTGCGGACGGGGTTGCGAGTGCCACCTTCGCCACCACCGACGATGCCGTTGCCGGAGTGCCCGCGCTCATCGAGCCCGGCGACGTGGTGCTGGTAAAGGGCTCCCGCGGCATGGCCATGGAGCGCGTGGCGCGCGCCATCAGGGAGCGGGAGGCCTAGGCCGTGCCGCGCGTACTCATCGCCGCGATCGGCTCGGTCATGCTCATGTTGTTCCTGGGTCCCAGGTTCATCCGCTGGTTGCGCGACCACGAGGTGGGGCAGTTCATCCGCCCGCAGGGTGAGATCCCCGAGGGGCATGCCGAGAAGCAGGGCACTCCCACCATGGGGGGTCTGCTCATCCTCTTGGCCATGGCCATCCCATTTCTCATTCTCTCGTCGCGCAGCACCGCGGCCATGACCGTGCTCTTCACCACGCTCGCGTGCGGGGCCATCGGCTTTGTGGACGACTGGATGAAGATCGTGAAGAAGCGGTCGCTGGGGCTCTCCGGGCGGTGGAAGATGATCGCCCTGGTGGTGGTGGCCATCCTGCTGACGGTCATCGCGGTGCGCGTGGTGGGTATTCCCACCACCATCGACCTGCACATCGTTCGAAGTGCGTCGTTCGAGATCGGGCCCATCGCGTTCGGCGTCGTGGTGCTGCTGGTGCTGGCTGGCGCCACCAATGCGGTCAACCTCACCGACGGTCTTGACGGCCTTGCCGGGGGCACGATGGCCATCGCCCTATTGGCCTACATCGGCATGACCTTCGTGGTCACGGGACAGCGCGACATGGCCATCTTCGCGGCCACCCTCATGGGCGCGTGCGTGGGGTTCCTCTGGTTCAACTCATACCCCGCATCGGTGTTCATGGGCGATACCGGGTCATTCGCACTGGGTGGTGCCATCGCCGCGCTCGCCGTGATGACCAAGACCGAGTTCCTGCTCATCTTCATCGGCGGCGTATTCGTGATCGAGGCGCTTTCGGTGCTCATCCAGGTGCTCGTGTTCAAGCGCACCCGTCGCCGGGTGTTCCTCATGGCGCCGGTGCACCATCACTTCGAGATGGCCGGGTGGAGCGAAACCAAGATTATCGTGCGGTTCTGGCTCATCGCGCTCGTGTTCGCGGCCATCGGCTTCACACTCTTCTTCCGCACGCTGCCCACATGAGCCCGGCGCTCCCCGCACCCGGCCGTGCGCTGGTGGTGGGCCTCGGCAGGTCCGGCCGGGCAGCCGCGTTGCTCCTCGCCGCCGAGGGGTGGCAGGTAGTGGGCGTGGACCGCCTGCAGATTGATGGAACCGAGCTGCAGGCGGCGGGTATCGAGGTGCGCAGCCCATGGGACGAGGCCGTGGAGGCCGACCTGGTGGTGCGAAGCCCGGGCGTGCCCCGCGAGGCACCCCCGCTCGCCGCGGCGTACGCGGCCGGAACCCCGGTGTGGAGCGAGATCGAGCTGGCGTCGCGCGCGCTTCCCAATCCGCTCATGGGAATCACCGGGACCAACGGCAAGACCACCACCACCGAGCTGCTGGCGCACATCCTGCAAACGGCGGGGCTCGACGCAGTGGCATGCGGCAATCAGGGCACGCCACTCACGGGCCTCGTGGGGCAGGTGGACGCCGCCGCATGGCTCGTGGTGGAGTGCTCGTCGTTTCAACTGGAGGACGTCCCCACCTTCCGGCCGCGGGCAGCCGTGCTGCTGAATGTCACGCCCGACCATCTGGACCGGTACGACGATCTGGCGGCATACGCGGCTGCCAAGCGCAATCTGTTTGCACACCAGCAGCCCGGCGATCTGGCAATCCTGCCGCAGGGCGAGGCGTCACCAGGCGCCGCGCCCGCCCGGTATGTGGTGGCCTCTGGGGTACCGGGTGACGATGCCGTTGCGTGGGGCCAGGATGGCCTGCACGTGGCAGGCCTTGGCCGCATCGCGGGCTGGGATGACATCCCGCTGCGGGGCGCACACAATCGCGAGAACGTGATGGCCGCGGCCGCGATGGCGGCCCACGCCGGCGTGACGGCGCAGGCGATTGCAGCCGGACTGGCGTCATTTCCCGGGGTTGCGCATCGCCTCGAGGTGGTGGGGGTGGCGGACGGTGTCACCTTTGTCAATGACTCCAAGGCCACCAACCCGGCCGCCGCCATTGCTGCGCTCGACGCCTATCCCGACCGGGTCATCCTCATCGCCGGCGGCAGCAGCAAGGGCACGCCCTTTGACGGGTTGGCAGAGGCCGCCCGTGGGGTGGTTGAAACCGCGCATCTGATTGGCGAGACCGCCCCTGAGATTGCTGCTGCGCTGGGAGATTGCGGTGTGACAACCGTGTCGCACCCCGATCTGAAGGCCGCGGTCACCGCGGCAGCCGCCGGGGCACGGCCGGGCGATGTTGTGCTGCTGTCGCCCGCCTGCGCATCGTTCGACCAATTCAGGTCGTACGAGCACCGTGGTGATGTGTTCCGCGAGTGTGCCCGGGAGTGCGGAGCGAGGTAGGGGATTGGGTGTGCGGCGGCGAATCCCTTTCCGTGCCGCTCGCATCCGCCGCCAGACCCCCAAAAGGCACCCCTCGCACGAGGGGCGGCATGGGCAGCGATATCGCCCCTGAGGCCATTCTCACCATCGCGCTGCTCATGCTCATCTGCATCGGTGTGGTGATGGTGTATTCGGCGTCCAGCGCGACGGCGTTGCTCTCAGACGAGAGCCCCCAGGGGCTGCTGATCAGGCAGGGCATTTATGCGGTCATCGGACTCATCGCGTTTGCTGCATGCGCCCGGCTCAAGCCATCACGTCTGATCGCCCTCGGCAAGCCCGCAATCATCGTGAGCATCGCCGCACTGGTGGTGGTGCTCATGCCGGGAATCGGCATCATGGCCAACGGGTCGCGCCGCTGGATCGGCCTCGGGCCGGTGCAGGTGCAGCCAGCCGAGTTCGCCAAGTTGGCGATCATCCTGTGGCTCGCGGGATACCTGTGCAAGAACGCGGGCAGGCTTGACGAGTTCAAAACCATGCGTCTTCCGGTCATCACGATGGCTGCAATGGCCGGGCTCATCGTCGTGGAGCCCGACCTGGGGACGGCCGTGGTGCTTGTGGGTGTGGCGCTTGCGATGATCGCCATCGCCGGGGCACCGGCTCGCGTGATGGCACTCATCACCCTCGGCGCCGTCACCCTGGGGGCCCTTGGGATCGCCGCCGAGCCCTACCGGCGCTCACGCATGCTGGCGTTCCTCGACCCCTGGGCCGACACCAAGGGCGCCGGATTTCAGATCGTGCAGTCCAAGCTCGCCATCGGATCCGGCGGGGTCAGCGGCACCGGGCTCGGAAATGGCCTGCAGAAGGTGTTCTACCTCCCAGAGGCGCATACCGACATGATCATGGCGACGGTGGGCGAGGAGTTGGGACTCATCGGCTTCATCGGGGTCATCGTGCTGGTGGGTGCCGTCGTGTGGAGTGGCTACCGTATTGCCTTGTCGGCCCCTGATTCGCGGCAGCGGCTTCTGGCCGGCGGGCTCACATCACTTATCGGCATCCAGGCCATCGTCAATCTGGGCGCGGTGCTGGGCATGCTCCCGGTCACCGGGGTGCCACTTCCATTCATGAGTTACGGGGGGAGCAGCCTCGTCGTCTTCGCAGCAGCATCCGGGATCCTCGTCGGGATCGGCAGGCGCTCACGTGCCAGGCGGTCCAGGAACCTCACCGTCGTCAGGAGCGGAGATGAGCCTGCGCATCGCGATCGCGGCGGGCGGGACGGCCGGGCACATCATGCCGGCGCTCGCGCTGGCTGAGGAGCTCCGCTCCCGCGGCAATGAGGTGAGCTTCATCGGGGTCGGTGGCCGCGCAGGATCCGGCATCCCGGCGCAGCACGGCTACCCCGAGGACCACGTGCCACTTCGCGGGTTCGACCGTCGCCTGTCGCTCCGGAACGTCGGCGCGGTGGTCCAGGCAGCGCTGGCCGTTCCCCGCATGATGGGAGTGCTGCGACGTCGCAGGGTTGATGTGGTGGTGGGCGGCGGTGGGTACATGGCAGGCCCGGCCGCAATCGCCGGCAGGCTCACGCGGCGTCGGGTGGTGCTGATGGAGGCGGATTCCCGTCTTGGTCTTGCCAACCGCCTTGCCGCGCCCTTCGCCAGACGTGTGGCACTCGCATTTCCCATCGCGGGTCGGACCAGTCGCAAGTACATGGTGACCGGCCGCCCGGTGAGCCGTGTGGTGCGCGATGCCACGCGCGCCGAGGGTCGCCGCACGCTGGGGCTCGACCCAACCAGCACGTGTGTGCTGGTAGCGGGTGGCAGCCAGGGTGCACAGTCCATCAACGAGGCTGCACTCGGGGCCTTCTGCCCCAATCCGCCATTCGATGTGGTGCACGTGGCCGGTGCGCGCAACGAGGCCGCAGTGCGTGCCCAGGTCGAGTCAGTTGGCTGCGGCCCCCGGTACCACGTGTTCGGTTTCCTCTCCGACTTCCCGGCGGCGATCGCCGCCGCCGATCTGGTCATCTCGCGCTCGGGCGGGTCGGTGTTTGAACTCGCGGCCATCGGGCGACCGTCCATCCTTGTGCCCTACCCCCATGCCACGGCTGATCACCAGACGGGCAATGCGCAGTGGCTGGCCGAGGCCGGTGCGGCAATCGTGCTGCGCGACGACGAGTGCTCGGCCGAGCGGCTGAAGGAGATCGTGGGCGCGCTGCTGGTGGACCGGCACCGCCTGGAGGCCATGGGCGAGGCCGCCCGCCATGCCGCGCGCCCCGACGCGGCCGAGCGCATCGCCGACATGGTCGAGGCGGCGGCCCGCCGGTGAGCACGCGATCAATCCATCTGGTGGGCGCTGGCGGCGCCGGCATGAGCGCCCTGGGCCTGTTGGCGCTGCGCAAGGGGTGGGCGGTGTCGGGCACCGATCGCGAGGACGGGCCGGCCCTCGCGGCGCTCAGGGCCGCGGGCGCCGACGTGCACGTGGGGCATTCGGCCGATGCCATTCCGGCCGAGGTTGACGTGGTGGTGCTGTCCACTGCAATCCCCGCCACCAACCCTGAGGTGGTGGCCGCAGCCGAGCGGGGCCTCACGGTGATCCACCGATCCGATCTGCTGGCCATGCTCATGGACGGCCATCGCGGGCTTGCCGTGGCCGGGGCACATGGCAAGTCGACCACCACTGCCATGCTCTCGCTCGCTCTGGGCGGCGCCACCCTGTGTGTTGGCGCCGAGGTGCCGTGGGGCGACGGCACCGGTGCGGCATGGGGTGACGGCCCCTGGTTCTGCGCTGAGGCCGATGAAAGCGACCGGTCGCTGCTTCGCCTGCCGGCCGAGGCGGCCATCCTCCTGAACGTCGACCACGACCACCACTCCACGTACGCCTCGATGGACGACGTGGAGGATGTGTTCCGTCAGTTCATCTCGGCCCTGCCCGCTGACGGCCTGCTGGTGGTGGGGCCCGACCCCCGGGCGCAGCGTGTGGCCGAAGGTGCGCCATGTGCGGTGCGTGTGGTGGGCGATGTGGAGGGGGCATGGGCCCACGTGGACGACCACACACTGGTGCTGGCGACCGGCGATCGTGTGGCGCTCCACCTGGCCGCGCCGGGCGCCCACAACCGCGAGAACGCCGCATGCGCCATTGCCCTTGCCGACTGGTGCGGTGTGCTGCCTGCCATCGCCGCCGCGCGCATTGCCCCCTTTGCGGGCGTGGGGCGCAGATTTGAGGACAAGGGCACCGCGGGTGGGGTTCGCGTGGTTGACGACTACGCCCACCATCCGGTGGAGGTTGCGGCAACGCTGGCCGCCGCGCGCGGCGTGCACGACGGCCGGATCGTGGCGGTGTTCCAGCCCCATCTCTTCTCGCGCACCCGTGCGCTCGCGCGTGAGTTCGGCGAGGCGCTGTCGCTGGCCGACATCGTGGTGGTCACCGACATCTACGCGGCCCGCGAGGCCCCGGTGCCCGGAGTGGACGGCACGCTGGTGATGTCGTCGATCTCAGGGCCCGACGAGATGATGTTTGTGCCGCTGCTGGCCGACGTGCCCTCCGTGCTCGTGCCCGACCTGCGCCCCGGCGATCTGGTTATCACCATGGGCGCGGGCGACATCACCACCCTGGGCCCGCGCATTCTCGAGGCCCTCGGTGGCTGAGACCACCGCGGGCATACGCGAGCAGGTGCCACTGGCCCCGTTCACCAGTATCCGGGTGGGCGGCACCGCCGATGCGCTGGCCATCTGCACCTCGTTCGGGGGCGTGACCAAGGCGCTTGCATGGGCGGCCGCTCGCGATGCACCGGTGGCCGTGGTGGGGAAGGGGTCCAACCTCATCGTGGATGACGCGGGATTTCGCGGGTTGGTTATCCGCCTTGCGGGTCGGCTGTCGTCCATCTCGGTGCGTGGCGCCGACACGCTGTGGTGCGGGGGCGGCGCATCTCTCCCGCGCGCTGTGCAGCGCGCGGCCACCGCAGGCCTCACGGGCCTGGAGTTCGGCGCGAGCATTCCCGGTACCGCGGGCGGCGCGGTGGCCATGAACGCGGGTGCCTACGCATCGGACCTCTCGCAGGTGCTCGACTGGGCGGTGGTGTGCGACGCATCTGGACCGCGCAAGGTGGGCCGCGACGAGCTGGCCATGGGGTATCGCACCACATCGGTAAAGGGCGATCAGGTGGTGGCGGCCGTGGGCTTTCGCCTGGCCCCCGGCGACCCGGCCACCATCAAACAGACCCTCGACGGCTTTCGCGCGCATCGCCGCAGCACCCAGCCCCAGGGGGTGCGCACCTTCGGCAGCGTGTTCACCAATCCGCCGGGCGAATCGTCGGGGCGGCTCATCGAGGCCGCTGGGCTGAAGGGGCTCGTCATCGGCGGCGCCCGGGTATCGCCGGTGCACGCCAACTTCATTGAGGCCGCACCGGGGTGCAGCGCCGCTGATGTCATGGCCGTGATGGACGCGTGCCGCCGCGCCGTGCGGGATTCCGGCGGCCCCGTGCTGCATGCCGAGGTGCGCTACCTGCACCCCGAGTGGGGCATCGGCGCCCCTCCGCTCCGGGAGATCTCGTGAAGATGCCGTCGCTTCCCCGGCGTCGCGCGTCGTCATCCGGTGGGTCGCGCCCGCCCGCAGGAAAGCGCCCTCCCCGCCGCACCTCCGATAGGGAGTCCCGCGCCCGCGTGCTGCGCATCGCCGCCTACGCGTCGGTTGTCACCGTGGCGTCGGTGCTGCTCATTCTGTGGATCGTGAGCGGCCCGCTGTTTGGCATCTCCGATGTGACGGTGAAGGGCTACACCGGCGATTACCCGGCCGAGGTGCAGCAGTCGGCAGAGATGGTGGCCGGCACCGGATCGATGGTCCGGCTGCCATCCGGCGACATGCGAACCGCGCTCACCCGGTTTCCGGGTGTACTCGACACCGAGATTGAGCGTGACTGGCCGTGGTCGATCACCGTGCGGGTGACCATGGGTGCCCCGGTCGCGATCCTTATGGTGAAGGGCGGCGGCCGGTATCTCATCTCGCCATCGGGACAGGTGATGGGGAAGGCCGGCAACCGGGCGGGGCTTCCGGTGATCACGGTGGCGTCATACCCGCAGAGCGGGGTGCTCACCGCCAACGGTCAGCGTGCGGCGCTCCGCTTTATTGGGTGGCTGCCGCCGGAGATCGCGGGCCGTATCCGTGACCTGCACGCCGTTGGTGGAGGCCTGGAGGCCAGTCTGAACAATGGGCTGGAACTCCGTCTGGGCGGCGCCACGAAACTGGCCGAGAAGGCCCAGGCTCTGGTGGCCGTCCTGTCTCAGGCCGACCCCAAGGCTCTCGACGCGGCGGCGTATCTCGATCTGTCAAACCCGTCGCGACCGATGCTGGGCAGCAGTATCCAGCGACTGGTGGTGCCCGGTACAACCGACGGCGCCACGACCGGCGGTACCTCGACCACCGGCGGTACGAGCACAGATGGCACCAGCACTGACGGAACATCCACTGGGGCAATGGCGGACACCACAGGGGGAACGGGGACAACCCTCAACCCCTAGTTGAGTCTTTGGCCGCATCGGTATGAATCCCTCAAGTGCGGGTTGACCCCGTTTTCGGGGAGGACTACGGTCGTGGCGGGCGAAACGTGCCCCAACGAGATGACCTCCGTCATCCCGATGATTTTTGATCGTGCCCGGGGAGGACCGGCAACGTGGAGAGCAGCAACTACCTGGCAGTCATCAAGGTCGTGGGTGTGGGTGGTGGCGGATCGAACGCCGTCAACCGCATGATCGACGCGGGTGTGCGCGGCGTGGAGTTCATCGCCGTCAACACCGACGCACAGGCACTCACCGGCTGCGACGCCGACGTGAAGATCCACATCGGCGGCACGATCACCCGCGGTCTCGGCGCTGGCGCGGAGCCCCGCGTGGGCCGCGAGGCCGCTGAGGAGAGCCGGGAAGAACTGAAAGAGGCCGTCCGCGGCGCCGACATGGTGTTTGTCACCGCAGGCGAGGGTGGCGGTACCGGTACCGGGGCTGCCCCGGTCATCGCGCAGATCGCACGCGAGCAGGGCGCGCTCACGGTGGGCGTGGTCACCCGCCCATTCGCCTTCGAGGGCAAGCAGCGTTCCCGCCGCGCCGACGAGGGCATTGAGGCCCTTCGTTCGCAGGTCGACTCGGTCATCATCATCCCGAACGATCGCCTGCTCGAGGTGGTTGACCGCAACACGTCGATCGTCGACGCCTTCAACATGGCCGACGACATCCTGCGCCAGGGCGTGCAGGGCATTACCGACCTCATCACCGTGCCGGGTCTCATCAACCTCGACTTCGCCGACGTGCGCACCATCATGTCCGGCGCCGGTTCGTCGCTGATGGGCATCGGCATCGCCACGGGCGAGAACCGCGCCTCCGAGGCCGCGCGCGCCGCCATCTCGTCGCCGCTCCTTGAGACCAGCATGAAGGGCGCCACCGGAGTCATTCTCTCCATTGCCGGTACCGCAAATCTGGGCCTGTTCGAAGTGGATGAGGCCGCGAGCATCGTGCGCGAGTCGGCCGACCCCGACTGCAACGTGATCTTCGGCACCGTGGTTGACGAGAGCCTGGGCGACAACGTGCGCGTCACGGTCATCGCCACCGGCTTTGACGACGGCCACCGCGAGGCCACCAAGAAGGCCCGTGCCGAGCGCGACCGCCCGGCATTCGGTCGCTCCCCGGCCAGCGACTCGCGTCCGCCTGCGCCGCGCCGCAGCGAGGAACGCACCTCGTTCGACGTGTCGGGTGACGTGCTTGACGTGCCCTCTTTCCTGAAGGACTGAACGCACCGAGGCGGCCGGTAGGCTGCCCCGCGTGACCGACCTACAGAGGACCTCGCTCTACGACGCCCACGTGGCGGCCGGAGCCAAGATCGTGCCGTTTGCCGGGTGGGAGATGCCGGTTGAGTACGAGGGGGTGCGCGCGGAGCATCTGGCCGTGCGGTCCACCTGCGGGCTCTTCGACGTGTCGCACATGGGTCAGATCGACGTGATGGGCCCCGGTTCGCGGGAGTTCCTGCAGTCGATCCTCACCAACGACATCACCCGCATCGGCCCCGGGCAGGCCCAGTACACGCTGCTGCCCGACGACAACGGTGGGGTCATTGACGACCTGCTGGTGTACGCACTGCTCGACCGCTTCCTGCTGGTGGTCAACGCCTCCAACATCGCCCCGTGCGTGGAGCGGGTCACCTCGCTTGCGCCTCAAGGCGTGACGGTGGTCAACCGCTCGCCCGAGGTCGCCATGCTTGCCCTGCAGGGGCCCGCGTGGGCGAAGGCACTCACACCCATCGCATCGCCCCAGCCGTTCTCGCTGCCCTACATGGAGGCCACCGAGGCCACCGTGGCCGGGGTGGCGTGTCTGGTGGCACGCACCGGCTACACCGGCGAGCCGGGCGTGGAGATCATGTGCCCGGCCGGTGACGCCCCTGTCATCTGGGACGCCCTCATGGCAGTGCCCGACGCGCCGGTACCGGCGGGCCTGGCCGCCCGCGACACCCTGCGCCTTGAGATGGGCTACCCGCTGTACGGCAACGAGCTCGGGCGCGATCGCAGCCCCATCAGCGCCGGCCTCAAGTGGGCCTGCGATCTGAAGCACGGAGGCTTCCCCGGTGCCGAGCGCATGCAGCGTGAGGTGGCAGAAGGGACCCCTGATCGTCTGGTGGCCATCCTCGTCACTGAGAAGGGCATTCCGCGTGGCGGATGCGCCGTGATGGCGAGTGGGCAGCAGGTGGGCACAGTCACCAGTGGCACGTTCTCACCATCACTCGGTGTGGGCGCGGCACTCGCGTACGTTTCACCCGATCATGCGCACGTGGGGGCCAAGCTCTCCATTGACGTGCGTGGCAAGGAAAAGTCGGCCGAGGTCACCTCGCTGCCGATGGTCGATACATCACCCAGGAAGGAACACCACTCGTGAGCGACGAGACCTACCCCGGAGACCTCCGCTACCACCCCGAGCACGACTGGGTGCGCGTGGACGGCGACGAGGCCACATTCGGCGTCACGTGGTTTGCGCAGGACGCCCTGGGCGAGGTGGTCTACTACGACCCGCCTGCCGTTGGCGACACCGTCACCGCTGGCTCCTCGTACGGAGAGCTTGAGTCGGTCAAGGCTGTGAGCGACATCATCGCCCCGGCGGGCGGCGAGGTCATTGCCGTCAACGACGCGGTGAGCGACACCCCCGAACTGGTCAACAACGACCCGTACGGCGGCGGATGGCTCATCAAGGTGCGCCTCTCGAGCGCATCCGAACTCGACGCCCTCATGGACGAGCCGGCGTACCGCCAGTACCTCGCCGGCCTCGCGGGTTAGGGCACATATGAGCCTCCAGCAACGCCTGACCGACGACATGAAGACCGCCATGAAGGCGGGCGACAAGGACACCCTCGGTGTGGTGCGACGCGCGATCGCCGCGATGCAGAACGCACGCATCGAGAAGCGCGAGGATCTTGACGAGCAGGAGGAGATCAAGGTGATCCGCTCCATCGCCAAGCAGCACAAGGAGAGCATCGAGCAGTTCCGTGCCGCGGGGCGCGAGGACCTCGCCACCAAAGAAGAGGCCGAACTCGAGATCCTGTCAACCTACCTGCCGGCCGAGATGGACCAAGCGCAGTTGGAGGCCCTGGTTGACGCCGCCATCGCCGAGACCGGCGCCTCGTCCATGAAGGACATGGGCAACGTGATCAAGATCGTAATGGCCAAAGCGCAGGGCCAGGCCGAGGGCGGGGCCGTGAGCGCACTGGTGAAGGGCAAACTGGGGGCGTAGGGGCGGCAGAGAGCGGCGAGCTTCTTGCGGGCGTCGCGGCCGAGGCGGTGATGGGAACGCGCAGACGACCCGAATGCCAGGTGCCTGGGGGCCGGATCATGTGGGTCGTCAATCGGGACCCCTTAAGAGGCGGACACGCCCAAGCCCCCCGGGCACCGGTCCGGTCCTGGTGGCTCAGGCGGCGAGGGCCTTCTCAGGTGGGATGCGCCCACCGCGACGATGACCGCTCGGCATCGACCGGGAGGGTCTGTAGGGTCCCCCGTCCTTCCCCCCGAATGAAGCCGGACGATCCTCCATGCGTCGTAGAACCCTCCTTGTGCTCGCCTCCATCCTCGCAATGTGCGGCGGCGGGCTCGTGGCGGGCGCAGCGTCCGCTGCCGTGCTGACGCTTCAGCCTGCCGGCGGCGGGTCGATGACGTCCTCTTCCTCGCCAGGGGCTCCTGTCCAAACTTGTTCAAGTGCAGATCCGTCCAATGCGAACTGCAGCGCGGAACAACCCGCGGGCACAGTGATCACTCTCACTGCGTCGCCGGCTGCAGGAAACTGGATCAAGCAATGGACCGGCCCGTGCAAAGCGGCCGGAAATGATCCATCGTTCGGGAGGCAGCCAACGTGCACCTTCACGATGCCCGAGGCTCCGACGGAAGTCGGCACCGTCTTCTGGGCTCTCAGCGTCAAGAACAATTCGTTCCCGGATTGTGCGAACCCCGACTACGGATATCTCTGCACGATTGACTGCGCGAGGGGAAAGTTCACCGGCGATGGGCATCAGTACTGGTCGGCGGGAGGGGAAAGGATATGCGCGGGTGCCGTTCGATCCGGGATGATGTCCATAGGAGGAGGCAAGGTTCATTCGTACACGTTGGGTGAGCCTACGGGCCACATGCCGCCTCGGCACATTTGCTACTGGCGGTCGAGCGGGGCTATCTGGCCATCGGTCGGATCTACCGGGCGGTCAACCACAATCACCGCCCTGAACACCGCGAGCCATACCCGCCACTGGGCATGGGGCGTCGAATACGAGACAACGGAATTCTTTTCTGATGACTCGGGTGCGCTGGGATTTGGCTCACATGAGTGCGCCTCTCAGGAAGGATGCGTCAGCGACTCGCTGAGCACCGGGGGTTGTCCGGTTGGCGACGGCATGGTGCTCTATAGCCTCCTCACCGGCGCGTCGACGGTCTACATGCCAACCGAGAGAACGCCGTTTGAATCTGCTCTCCCCGTGGCAGACGCCACCCCCGCAGCTCCGACGGTGGGGGCTCGCGAGGCCGCTGCGCGCGCCGCTGAGGATGCGCGCCTCACCCTTGTCGGTGGCAGGTCCAACCATGCAGGCATTCGCCACCTGTCGTGTCCATCGGGCACCGACATGCTTCATGCCGATACCGCCATTGTGGGCGCGCAGCGTGGAGTGGAGGTTGAGGAGCCCCTGGTTGATCACACCCTTCGTCGGGCCACCTTCACCATCACGTCCATACCCCCTGGTGCCCACGTGCGCTACCAGGTGGTGTGCCGTGAGTCAGGTGCTGCCACTCATGTGTCCACGGGAGGCCACATTCATGGCTCCACGCGCGGGGAAACCCACAGGACGACGCGGGCTGGGCACCACATCTTTGCGGGCGGCGGCGACGACACGGCGCACGCCACGCACCCGAACGCCCACATCGTGGGCGGCACGGGCAACGACACCATCTTCATCCGTGCCAACCATGTGCAGGTGATGGGTGGCCCCGGAAACGACCGCATTGAGTCGTTTGCCCCGGGCGCGTCGCACATGGAGGGAAACGCCGGCAACGACACTCTGGTGTCACACCGCGGACGTACCACGATCAATTCCCAGGACGGATCACCAGGAGACACTGTGATCTGTGATCGGGGATCGAAGGCCATTGTGTTCATCGATTACGGCGACACCGTCCGCGGTCCGTGCAAGGTGGCACACCGGCGCTAAGGGCACGGTGTCCACGGGGGATTGGGGCTGCCCGACGTCCGTGGACACCATGCTCTCTCCGGGCTTGAGGGGAGGCGATGATGTTCCAGCGTCTTCCGGCAGCCCGGGGCATCACACGCCCCACATGTAGCCATCAGATGTTCGTCGCCAGGTGATTGACCTCGCTCGTGCGGGGTCGCCGGCTACGGCAGGGTGACGTTGCCGCGTGCAGATGAAATGCGCAGTGAACTCGGGCCACTTGGTTCAACGTCGAGGCCGACTATCCGGGCCTCGCCCGCCGGGTGATCCACGGCAATCGATCCGGGCATTGTGGCGTGGTCGTCCCACTGGATGAGAAATGGGATCGCCGGGTCGGCGCAGGCCTCGGCCATTCCAGCGACCCGCCAGGTGAGGACCGACCCATCGGGGTTATCGCGCTCTCCATGCACGACGTGCAGGCCACGGGTTGCCGCGTCGGCCTCGATGTCGTCGGTGCGCTCGCACCACATGCAGAGCCCAGTGCCAGCGTCGGCCGCACGCGCCACCACGGCGGTGAATCCCACCATCGGGGCATCGGGGTCGAACACCTCGACCAATTCGAGATATGCACCCGCGAGGGGGATTACCGCATTCCTCGTGCCCCAGGCGGGATGCACACCGCCTGGGAGGGTGGTGAGCCCATGGGAGGCGAGGAGCGCATCGGCCACCGGCTGGATGGCGGGCACGCCCCACACCACGTGGTCGAGAATGGGCATCGCGCCACGGTAGCGGCATGGTCCGGGCGCACGAGGCGTTTCACGTGCGCCCGCATAGCGGGCACCGAGGGGGCCGGGCGGGTACTCTTCATCGGGTTTCGGGCGCATTTTGCTGTTCGCCCGGATACGAGAGGGGCGCACCGGCGCCGCAGCATGTCGACGAGAGGCAGATTTTGAGCAACTTTCACGTAACCGAGTCCGGCAAGACGTTGGTCACCCTGATCCCGGGTGATGGCGTTGGGCCGGAGGTCGTGGATTCCACCATTCGCATCATCGAGGCCACTGGCGCGCCGATTGAGTGGGAGGAGCGCCACGCTGGTGAGCGCGTCTTCCTCGAAGGTCAGGCATCTGGCGTGCGCCAGGACACCATCGATTCGATCCGCAAGACGCGCGTGGTCATGAAGGGGCCGCTCGGTACGCCGATCGGTTACGGCGAGAAGAGCGCCAACGTGACGCTCCGCAAGTTGTTTGAGACCTACGGCAACATCCGCCCCGCCCGTGAGTACCCGGGTGTGAAGACTCCGTACTCCGGTCGCGGCATCGACCTGGTGGTCGTGCGTGAGAACGTCGAGGACCTCTACGCCGGCATTGAGTACATGCTCACACCGGGTGTTGCACAGGGTCTCAAGCTCATCTCGCGCAAGGGCACCGAGAAGATCGTGCGCTTGGCGTTCGAACTCGCCCGCGCCGAGGGCCGCGAGAGCGTCGTGGCCATGTCGAAGGCCAACATCATGAAGATGACCGAGGGCACGCTGAAGAGCGTGTTCGAGGAAGTCGCTCCCGAGTACGACGACATCGAGTCGTGGCACGTCATCGTCGACAACGCCGCCCACCAGCTCGTCAAGCTCCCCGAGCAGTACAGCGTGCTCGTGACCACCAACATGAACGGCGACATCCTCTCCGATCTGTCGTCCGCCCTCATCGGTGGCCTGGGCTTCGCGCCGTCAGCCAACATCGGCAATGAGGTGTTTATTGCCGAGGCCGTGCACGGCTCAGCGCCGAAGTACACCGGTAAGGACGTCATCAACCCCACCGCCATGATCCTTTCGGGCGTGATGATGCTGCGTCACCTGGACATGTTCGAAGAGGCTGCCCTCATCGAGAACGCCGTCATCACAACCCTCGAAGAGGGCAAGGTTATGACCCGCGACGTCGTCGGCGACGAGCGTCAGGGCGGCACCACCGGCTACACCAACGAGATCATCAAGAACCTGGGCAAGAAGCCCACCGACTGGAAGATCCGCGAGTACAGGCCGATCAAGCTTCCGCAACTCGGTGCGGCTCCTGACTTCGTCAAGGTGAAGACCCGCCAGGTATGTGGCGTGGACATCTTCATCGAGTCGGCCAGCGACAAGATCAGCATCGGCGAGAGCATGGAGCGCATCTGCGAGGGGCGCGACCTCTACCTGAAGATGGTCGACTCGCGCGGCACCATGCTGTACCCGCCGAACGACGTGATGACCGACACCGTCGACGCCTGGCGCGCCCGCTTCATGCTTCGCGACGACGCCGCCGAGCTGAACGACGCCCAGCTGATCGACCTCCTGCAGGCCGTGGCTGCCGAGCACATGTGGGCCCACGTGGAGAAGCTGCAGCGCTTCGACGGCGCGGACGGCTTCACCAAGGCACAGGGCGAGGACTGATCTCTTCACCCATTTGAGCGTTTCCGCGAGGGCGGCCTTCGGGCTGCCCTCGTTGCATTCTCAGGCCTGAACGATGAGCGCGATCGCAGCCACCGTGTTGACGGTGGCGTGCGCCGTGATGGTTGCCGGGATGCCACGCCATCGGTACAGCCATGCAAGGGCCCAGCCCGTGGCCACGAGGGCGAGCGTGCGCGGCCATGCAACCCACGCGTCGTAGTGGGCGGCGGTGAACAGCAGCCCCGAGATTGGCGCTGCCACGGCGAAGGGGATGAGGCGCACCAGGCCGCGAAGCTCGAGCGCGCGAAACAGGATCTCCTCACCCAGCGGGGCGAGGATGATGAGCGCGAACACGATGAGGGTGGTTTGCCACCACACGCCACCGAGCGTCACCTGCACCTCTTCGAGCCGTTGTCTGGCGTCACCGTCGAGGCTGGCGCCCGTGCCGATGATGATGGCCGACCCCACCACGATGGCCGCACCGATACCGAGGCCAATGGCAAGAGACGGCCCCACACGGCCTTTGCTCGCAAGCATGAGGCGCCGCTGGGCGGGCTGCACGGCGACCAGCACCACAAGGCCCACCAGTAGTATTCCGGCGCTGCCAACTGCCACACCCACGGCGCTGCTGGCGTCATGCCCGGCGCCCGCGGCACGCGCCGCCAGGATGCACCCGATGGCCGCCGCCAGACCCAACACCACGGCGGCCAGGGGAACCACAATGCGCCACCAGGCCCCCCGTGCGTTCCAGCGCCAGCGGGGGCCGGCCATGGTGACGGGGCCAGATGGCCGGGGTGGGGGAGGTGGTGGTGTCGTGCTCACCTGCCGCACGCTACTGACC
>Ga0194059_1000382_pt1 | contig 21098 bp, 20 predicted proteins | sample SepL6211m_MetaG_FD_163426 | JGI IMG/M metagenome (GOLD analysis project Ga0194059, IMG submission 163426) | Anoxic zone freshwater microbial communities from boreal shield lake in IISD Experimental Lakes Area, Ontario, Canada - Sep2016-L626-11m | ecosystem: Environmental > Aquatic > Freshwater >... | reverse complement strand
ATATAACACAATAAATGATTATATATATATATGAAGAGACTTTTCTCTTTAATGGTGCATTATTCTGAGTTCTAACGTGCCCCTTCGAACCAATCACAATATCAACGCCACCCACTGCAAAGGTGCTTAGCGAGTTAGTTATTACCTCAAATCCAAAAGGTAAATCAATCGCATAAAACATGCAAATATTATACCTTGCGCTATTAATTCCAGCTTTAATAGCTAACCCCAAACCACGAATTGATAAATTAATTACGATCAAATCTTCATACTTTGCAGAAAGTGTTTTTAGTATGGACTCTGTTTGATCAGAACTACCATTATTAACGACAATAATTTCAAATGGTATCTCCTTACTTTTTAAAAAAGCAATGGTTTTATGTAAATTTTCCTCTAAAATATCCGCCTCATTTAATACCGGATAAATCAGTGACAAGCCATGACCATTTGACATACTAGATTTTATTTATAATTACCCCCTCTTCATTTACATAACCTACAATCCTGGCCGGATTACCATAAACTAATGCGAAATCTGGCACGTCCTTTGTAACCACTGAGCCCGCACCAATCATTGCGAACCGACCTATTGTAACATTTGGCAATACAACCGAATGAGCGCCTATAGACGCTCCATATTTTATAACTGTTTTTCCAGCAGTCCAATCTGTCGCATTTTTTATACTACCATCAGGATTGATCGCTCTGGGTAATTTATCATTTGTCAATACTACATGCGGACCCAAAAAGACGCCATCTTCAATAATAGCGCCATGGTATATGGAGCAATTATTTTGAATCTTACAATTATTTCCGATTGCTACATCAAAATCAATATATACATTTTTACTCAAAATGCAATCACTACCAATTGATACCCCCTCCCTAACTTGAGTTAGATTCCAAATTTTTGAATTTAAACCGATCGTAGATTTATCAGAAACTTCGGCTGTTGAATGAATAAAGGTACTCATATGTTTATATTATGCTAAAACAATTTTTAAAGCATCTACGGCAAACTGATTCTTAATTTTTATATCATTTTTTACGCATTTTATTAAATATAAAATTTCTTCAGCTAGTGGCTCTTTTTTTGCCACTGTTATAACAAATTTGTCAGGTTCTGAAAAACGTAAAATATAATCGGAAAAATTATTATATGATTCTTTAAATTTTTCATAATTACTCTTATAAAACTCAATTTGCTGCGTTATGTAATCCATCTCTAAATAACCCTCAGAGCCTGTTATAGTTAATTTTCTTATCTTAACTGGAGTAATCCAATTCGCTTGAATGTAAGCAGAGGTTTTATTATACTTTAAAAAAAACTCAACAGAATCTTCACGTTGCTCGATATGATTTTTTTGCTTATTAACAGAAATTTCCGATGGCAACTCATCTAATAAAAAATTTACGATATCAATATCGTGAATGGCCAGGTCTATGGCAATATTTGCATCTTTGATCTGTGGTGGAAAACCACCAACTCTACGTGCTATAATTGCGGTTATATTACCCAACTGATTACCATCAATCATCTCTTTTAGTTTTATTACCGCCGGATTAAAGCGCTCGATATGTCCAACTAAAAGCTTGATGTTATTTTTTTCAGCTAAATCAAGAATTTCCAAAGATTGAGTAATATTTGATGCAATTGGTTTTTCCAACAAAACATTTATTTTATTTTCAATGCATTTTTTTGCCACATCAAAATGATGTGAAGTTGGGACACAAATAGAAATTATGTCAGGTTTAGCCTTGTCTATTAGTTCACAATAATCCTCATAAAATAAAACACCAGTTTCCTGTGCACATTTTTGACCCAACTCAGTATTTTTATCTGAAACAGCTACTAACTCAACTTGTTGAAGTTGCATGTAAGTCCTGACATGATTTTTGCCCATATTGCCAACACCAATTACCGCACATCTAATTTTATCGTTAAGCATATTTCCTAATTGAATCAATTATTAAAGAAAGCTCATTATCAGTTAAACCAGGATGAACAGGTAGAGACAAAACTTGATTGGCCATTTTTTCAGCTACTGGAAAATCACCAGGAGCATAGCCGAACTTAGAAAAATGCGGATGCAAATGTAATGGTTTTGGATAATAAATACCTGCGCCTATATCGTCCTTTTTCAAGCTTTCAATTAATTTTTCTCGAGTTATTTTAAAATCTTCAGTAACCCTAATTGTGTACTGATGAAAAACATGCCTGTCATTTTCTGGAATTTTTGGTAGGATCAGGCCCTTTATACCAACTAAGCCTGCTGTTAATTTTTTTGCATTATCAATTCTTTTTTTATTTAAGTCGTCAATTTTATTTAATTGCACCAAGGCTATGGCTGCTTGTATATCCATCATTCTGTAATTAAATCCGATATCCCAGTATTCATATCTTGTCTGCTCTGATTGTCCGTGATGCCTAAATCTCCTACATCGCTCCGCAATATCATCATCATTTGTGGTTAACATCCCTCCTTCACCGCACATCATATTTTTAGTTGCGTAGAGAGAAAAAGCTGCGGCATCACCAAATGACCCTGCGAGAACGTTATCCTGAATTGCGCCTATTGATTGACAAGCATCTTCAAGTAATTTTAAAGAATATTGGTCTGCAATTTTTTTTATTTTTCTATAATCGTATATTTGACCATATAAATCTACTGGTATGATTGCCTTTGTCTTATTTGTTATTTGTTTTTCAACTTCCAACGGATCGATGCAAAAATTTTCTTCTGAAATATCCGCAAATACAACCTTGCCACCGAGCATCAAAATTGGATTAGCCGATGCTACGAATGTAAACGGTGAGGTGATTACTTCATCATTATCTCCAATACCAAGTGCGTACAAACCTCCATGCAAGGCAGCCGTACCACTATTTAAAGCAATCGCATGCCGAGTGCCACAATATTTAGCAAAATTTTGCTCTAATTCTTTAACTTTTGGACCCTGGGCGATTATGCCAGACCTCATGACAGCAACCACCGCCTCAATTTCCTCGTCCCCAATAATTGGCTTAGATACAGAAATCATAAATATGTTTGTTAGAATAATAAATAAATTATCTCAAAAAAATCAATTAATTGCAATTATAATGGATTAAATTTTATTTAATTTTAGTCATTTTTTATGTAATTTTATAAACCCAATATTTATAAATTAAAAAATTCCAAGAAACAGACAAACCAATATTAACAAACCGCGCTAGCAAGTAATTCACTCCTAAGCCATCATTCACGGCATACATCCAGACGACAGAAAATAAATAATTACAAATAGCCAGAACGTAAAATCTAAACATTTGTTGCTTACCCATCCCCTTGGCACCAAATGACCAATATTTATTTATAACAAAAACGTAATTAAGCAGTAAAGCCTGATTGACGATAACCGCATAAACAGGACGCATCCCAAAAAACTCCTTGAGTAAATAAAGACTCAACATGTCCAATATCAAAGCAGAGATACCGGTAATAAAATACTTACCGAATTGATGTCTGGTTTTCCAGATTTTAGCCATTAATAAATCTTTAAAATTACACAATGACTCTTTTGGGCTGAGCGTATTATTTTGCAGAAATGCCTCATCAAAGACTTCTGGCAAGGGTGTAGCTATCGGCTTAGCGATTGCAAAATATGTTAACCGTTTTTTCTCATTGCGACTACCGCCAGAACTATAAATTTCAAGATTCACTGACGACCTTTGAAGATGCGACAAGTGCCAATATTTATTTTCTAAAAAATTGCTTGCTGGTTGCCTGATAAACTCTTGGCCATCACTATCCACCAACCTATCGAGGCCGTACTCGCCAGACCAGTGAACCCCTCTGGTCCGACGCAAAACTCGAGCAGAAAACAGACCCAGTTTGCCAAAAAATTCATAAGTATTTTCCTTTTTGGCCGCATGATAGGCATCGCCAAAACAAAGATAAAATGGCGCTATCAAACACTCAAGTTCAGGTTTTGAGATTAAGTGCAAAACCTCGGTCATGCCTGCCCTGGTCCAAACCTCATCACCATCCAGAATCATAAACCAATCAGTCGTGGTTCGCTCAAGCATTTCTTGACGTAGCTGTGTATGCTTTAGCTTGTCGCATTCACCTTTTTCCTCAAAAATAATCTTGTCCGGATATTCTGCAACTAATTTTTTAATCACATTTACCGAATCATCGGTCGAGCCAGTATCAAAAACTATAACCTGCTCGACAAAATCAATGACTGAACGGATAGCGTAGCCGACGAAATTTTCCTCATTTTTTATAATTGTATGGACGGTTATGTTGCTCATGCGGTTTTACTCGACTTAAAAAGATAGGTCGATATTAGTATAGTATATAATAGCGAAAATAAAACCCCCACGCCGTAAGCCAAGCTGGCGCCGATAATGCCATATCTTGGTATTAAATAAAGATTGGCTCCAAGATTAACCGCTAATTGCACAAAACCCAACAAAGCAATCAATTTAGGCTTATTAAAAAATATCATTATGGATGACAGCGGCACTCCTGCCAAACTGAAAAGCATTGAATAGCTCAAAATCAAATATGCTGGTATGGAATCGACATACTTCGCACCGAACAACAAAATAATAAAAAACTTAGTTGGATAAATCAAGAATATTCCAGCCAAAAAAAGTGGAACAATTGCCTTGTAACTTTTTATAATATAAGCCCGTAATTGGTCCTTATTCAATAAGGCATTGATTTTCGGAGTTATTACCGAGGTGATCGAGCCGATACCAACACTATAGAAATACAAAAACTGCATGGCAATGGAAAAAATAGCTAACTGCTCAAGACCTAAATAATTAGAAACTACAACCTGGTCTATCTTGCCAGCCACAATGGCGAAGAGATGGTTTATAGTCAACCAAAGACTAAAATTACCAAGACGTGAATTAAAATCTTTTTTTTCCAAAGCAGAAACTGCCAATCTATTGAATCCGGCTGGCAGGAATTTGAAATAATAAAAATATATCAACCAGGGGGTAAAAATAAAAACCGCTAAAAATAAATACAAATTCTGACTGCCCGTAAAAACAAATAAGGCAATTAATAATAATTTTGATAGGCCTTTTACGATTTGCAATTGCGAATTATTTTTGAATTTTTGAACAGTTTGCAGGTACGAATTTATAAAACCGAGTAATACCGTACCACCGATACCAATAAATGAGAACAGCAAATAATAATAAATTTCAGGCTGCTTGAAAATATATTTGGCTAAAGGATAAGCCAATGCAAGCCCCCCAAGAGTAAGGAGCAAGGAAATCTTAACCCGCCAATGCCAAATAGTTTTGACAAATTTTTTAAAACTCTCCTCCTCGCCCTTGGCTAAAAATTGGGGACCGAATCTCAATAGTCCAGCGTTTAGCCCAAAATCAGAAAGCTCTGCCGTCACTGTCAAAACCATCACTGATAAGGTGAAAATACCGAAATCATTTTTCGTGAGATGATTACCAAGTAAAACCGTCACTAAAAAAAGCGAGACGCCATTAACAATCGAGCCAAAATACACGAATAGTACTTCCCTTAAGGTTTGCGTTTTAAAAAATTTTATTAAGCTGGTTTTATTTATCATTTAATCGTATCTTATGACTTTTGCGATAACACCTCTCAAGTAGAGCTTAATAGCATTTTTTAAAATTTCAAATTTTAAAAGCAGTACATTGTATCTCATCTTGTTCTTGCTAATAAAACCAAGGGCATATTGGGCCTGAATCACCTCCATCCTTGAAAGATACATGTGCTTGGTAGACTCCCCACCCAACCTGAAATTAGTTAAAATTTCATCAATCCTCACGAATTCAACTTTGTTTTTAAAATAGCGCAAAACTAATTCAACATCAGAACCCACACGATAGGTAGTCGAAAATTTGCCAAACTTTTTTACGAGGCACATTGGAATAAACCAAGTTGGGTAAGGAATCAATGAACCAGGCAAAAACTCATGGCTGCCAGTGCCGATACTGCTCACCTTTTCATCCTGAAAATATCTGACGATGCCATATATAAAAGCCTCTGGCTGCAACTTGTGTGTAGCTGCCACTTTTTCTAAAGTCGTTTTTTCATACCAATCATCAGAATTTAACGGACTAACCAAATCGCCAACCGCCAAGTCAATCCCCTTGTTCAAGGCATAATATATCCCACCATCCTTTTCTGATAACCAAGTCATCTTGCCAGCAAACTTCGGCTCGTATTCTTTGATAATATCTAGCGTGCCATCAGTCGAACCCCCATCAATTACAATATATTGATAATTTTGATAGGTCTGATTTAACATAGAATCAAAAGTATCACGAATCGTCTTGGCCGAATTAAACGCCGGCGTGACGACTGAGAATAGAATCTGTTTATTTTCCATAGGCATTTTTTAAAAACCATTCATAAGTCAACTCGATACCTTTTTTTAACTGTGTTTCATATTTCCAGCCAAGTGAGCTTGTATTTGTAACGTCTAGCAGTTTTCTGGGCATGCCGTCCGGTTTGGTTATATCAAAAACCAACTGACCTTGATAGCCAACAATATCTTTTATTAAAAATGCCAACTCCTTAATCGAAACATCTTGACCCGTACCGATATTTAAAAATTGTCGCTCATTATAATTCAGCATTAACCAATAAATAGCCTCAGCCAAATCATCGACAAACAAAAATTCCCTGCGTGTTTCACCGCTGCCCCAAATCACAACTTCATTTGCATTACTATCCTTGGCCTCTTGCATGCGACGCAACAAAGCCGGAATAACATGTGATGACTCCAGATTGAAATTATCATTGTAACCATAGATATTGGTTGGCATACAAGAGATAAAATTTTCATTAAACTGCTCATTTATCTTTTCGCACAACTTAATGCCAGCAATTTTGGCCAAGGCGTAGCCCTCATTTGTTGGCTCAACTTTACCATCAAGTAAATACTCCTCTTTCATGGGTTGAGGGCAACTTCTAGGATAAATACAACTAGAACCCAAGAACAATAATTTTTTAACTCCCATACTGTGTGCTGACCAAATGATGTTATTTTGGATTTGCAAATTTTCAAACAGAAAATCGGCAGGATAAGTCAAATTTGCCTTAATGCCACCGACACGGGCTGCGGACAAAATCACATACTCTGGCCTATTGGCATCAAAAAAAGCTTGAACATCTGTCTGGCTTAATAAATCAAGATCCTTGCGCGTTTTTAAAACCAGATTATTAAAACCAGCACTTTTTAATTTCCTCACAATAGCCGAACCGACCATACCAGTGTGTCCTGCAATATATATTTTTGAATCTGTTTTCATATTTATATTTTATCCTTCCAGTAATTATCACCCAATTCGGCTAAAATATTAACATACTGAGTTAGCCGCTTTCTCTTAATATTATCACTGTTTTCTTCACTGCTCTTCTGAGTAATGTCGTATTTATAATCTACTACTATATTTGCTATCTTTTTGCCATCCTGAAAAGCCTCAATAACTGGTTTTATGATGGTGTCCCATTTGTCGAGTGAGCTTTTTGAGGCCATAAAATATTTAGCAGCCTCGCGATTAAACATTTTTGGACCAAACCACAAATCCCAAACCTCCTTTGCCTCACTTACAGTAACTCCGGCAGTCTCCATGGCTCTTTTATTGGCCCTATCCTCAAGCCAGGCCTGAAGCTTCGGCATACTTTCTAAGGCCTCACGTTTTGCTACCACAACATCAGTATTGTTATTTCTCAAATCATCTATCAACCGACTCAAACTTTCCTCACTAATCAAGTCATCCTTTTCTGGCTCGACCCATAAGAAATATTTAGCCTCAGCGGTTTTCAAGGCCTCGTCGAGCGCCAAGCGACGACTACCACCCATACTTTGCGAATTGTCTGATATAATTTTAAGATTCGAAATTTGCTGCAAATTTTCTAAAAACACAACATTCGAACCGCCATCGACAACAACGCATTTAATATTAAGCTTTTCTATTTTCTTAAAAAAACTCAAGGCCAATTTTTCTCGCATTGCAGACATCTCATCTGACTTATAAAGAGTAGTCGTATAAATAATCAAATCTGAAAAATTTGATTTTTCTCGACTCTCAATTTTCCGTTCTAGATTTAATTTAAACGACTCCATTTTATTTGCTTAATAATGACACTATTAAATCTATTTCCTGATGATCAAGTTCTGGATTGTTGGGAAAATAAAAACCATAATTATGTATTTGGTTAGCATTTTCACAAACGAAGTCATCGCTGATGTATTTTTTAAAGAATGGCTGTTTGGCAATATTGCCTGCAATAATAGGCCTAATTTCTACATCATGGTCCTCAAATATTTTTTTATATTTCTCCACCGACTCTTGATTGCGGCAAATAACCGGCACTGCAAAATTTGATATCAAGCTCATGTGCAATAAATCTAGCCTTATAAAGTCATTATTGTCATTGATGACTTTCATGAATATCGCAAAATTTTCCGCTCTTTTTTGCACAATTTCAGTCAAATAATCAAGCTGGATATTACCCAAAAAACCCTGCAACTCAGTCGGCCTGACATTGTAGGCTAGGTCATAAAAAGTATACTTGGCGTGAAAATCGTCGATATTATTTTTTTTACGCAAAGACGATTGAACTTCGGCCGGCAAATTCCTATCCCAGCCATGAGCCCTCGCCATCACCAAGGAGTGATACAGTCTTTTATCGTCGGTTACAATCATACCACCCTCGATCGTTGACATATGGTGGCCTACGAAAAAAGAAAATGTTGAGGCCAGACCAAAATTGCCCAACAAACAATTGCCGATTTTTGAGCCAAGCGATTCGCAATTATCCTCAAGCAATAAAATTTTTTGTTCTGCGCAAATATCTTTTATTTCATTAATTTCGTCGCCTAAACCAAGGACATTGGTCAAGAACAAGGCCTTTATCTTTGTCAGATGCGGTTGCAGTGTTGCTGGCGATATATTAAGAGTGGCCAGATTACAATCAATGATTTCAACTTCAAGCCCCAATTGAATTAAGGGCATAATGTTGGTCGCCCAAGTCACAGCTGAGACACCGATTCGATCACCTTTCTTTAAGGTCCCGTTATTCATTAAGGCTTGAATTAGTAAGAGATTGGCCGCACTACCATTAGCCACAAAAACCGCGTATTTTCTTACCTGCTTGATGGCAAAGGCCTGCTCGAACTTTTGGCATTCAGCGCCCATGCTTAACTGACTTGCTGTTAACACGAAATCAGCTAATTTTTTTTTCGTCTCAGTTTCGTTGTAAAATGTGGATTTGATTAATTTAATCATACTTTTTATAAATCACTTTCAATTTTAAGATCAGCCTCAACCATTATCCGAACCAACTCATTAATGTCAGTCTTAGCCACCCAACCTAATTTATTTTTGGCCTTGGTGGCATCGCCAATCAGCAAATCAACTTCAGCGGGCCTGAAATACTTTGGATCAATCTCGATTATTACCTTGCCAGTCGCATTATCGACACCCTTTTCATCGACACCCTCACCCTGCCACTGCAGGTCTATATGCAAAATTTTGGCCGCCTTTTCGATAAAATCACGAACAGAATAAGTCTTACCGGTCGCCAAAACATAATCGTCTGGCAACTCCTGTTGCAACATCAGCCACATCCCCTCAACATAGTCCTTGGCATAACCCCAGTCTCTTTTGGCGTCCAGATTACCTAAATACATTTTTTGATCCTTGCCCAATTTTATCCTGGCAAGCCCTCTAGTTATCTTTCTGGTCACGAAAGTCTCACCACGACGCGGTGATTCATGATTGAATAAAATACCGTTGCAAGCAAATAGATCATAACTTTCACGATAATTATTTACGATCCAATAAGCATAAACCTTGGCACAGCCGTAAGGACTTCTGGGATAAAATGGCGTAGTCTCACTTTGTGGCACTTCTTGAACCTTCCCATACATCTCAGATGACGATGCTTGATAAAGCTTGGTCTTGATGCCAGACTCTTTGATAGCGTCTAAAATCCTGACCGCACCCAGTCCAGTAACATCAGCTGTATATTCCGGTATATCAAAGCTGACCCTGACATGGCTTTGCGCGCCAAGATTATAAATTTCATCAGGTTTGATCTTTTCGATCAATCTCGAAATGTTACTCGAATCAGATAAATCACCGTAATGCAAAATCAGTTTTTTGTTGATCATGTGGGGGTCCTGAAAAATGTGATTGATCCTGCTGGTATTAAACGTTGAGGCCCGACGAATGATACCATGAACCTCATAACCCTTTTCAAGTAAAAATTCAGCTAAATACGACCCGTCTTGACCGGTTATACCTGTTATTAAAGCTTTCTTGTTTTGAATTGCTGACATAAAGTTACTTATCTATAGAAAAATTTATTCTTCGCCACTTGATCAAATTTATAACAGGATATACCCAGACCGATAGCACCACGGCCCACTGAAACCACAATTCGCTCGTTGCATCTGTTGAGGCTAATTGGTGATTGACTATCCAGAGCATATAAAATATTACCGGTGCGAGACTAATCCAAATTAAAATTTTTTTTAAATAATCTGACGGGTAAGTATAAAACAGAATAACGCCAAAAGGCACTAGCCAAGAGATATACCAAGGCCAAAATGATTTCTGCCAAATACCTAAATAAATTAGCATGCTAATAAAAATCCCTAAAATAAAATCTGTGGCTACCCAAATTTCCCTTCTTAAAATTAACGAATAAACTCTGCTAACCATCGGCCATAATAAGTAGACCGCGAATAACAGGAGCGAACCTTGCAAGAGTCTCGTTAAGACAAAATGTGCCTGTTCAGCAAATGCCATTACAAACAGACCCTTAAGTGAATAATAAGAAACCGCAAAAATACTACTTACAGCCCACTTTGATTGCAGTATTATAGTATTAAAAACCTTGAAGCCTTGCCAATAATTTTGCCAAACCAACACCGTAAGCAATAATGATGAGACCACCCCAGCGAATGCCTGAAGCATATTGTTTTTCCAATTTGCTTTGTTTGTATCCTGCCACCACCAAAGCACAAACCAAGGCGTCATAAGAACCGGTATAAATTTAATCCAAATACCGAAGGTCAGTGCCACGATCACCATTGCCCACTGACGCCCAATTGACAATAAAATAGCCGCCAAAACAAAGACTAGCCATAAAGCATCAAATTGTCCGCTACCAATCCAGGCCCAAACAATCAAGGGCTGGCTAAGGAATAGCAAATTGAATTTAAATTTATCAAGGCTAGTAACCTCTGAAATAATTTTATAAACTAGCCAGGCAGTTAGCACAAACAACAAAATCATTAGCAACTTCCAATAAAACAAAAACCACAAAATACTTCCAAGACTAAATTTATAAAAAATGGTCAGAACGGTAACCGTTATCGGTCCATACATTATACCCTGAGAAAATTCAGCAGAGGGGCCACATTGCAGTAGGTTACCTACAGGCCAATTGCTAGTATAAACATTTTGACCACCAGCCACAGCCCGACCAGCACTGAAATAAAAGTTCAAATCATGGCCATTTAAGGGTACTAGCAAAAATGCCAGAAACAAAAAGACTGCTGGTATTGTGGCCCCATACCTAAAGGAAACTTGTTCATTATTAACCAACTGCTTGTATCCGAAATATCCTGCAATAGTAAAAGCTATTAATGAAGTAATATAAAAAAAGGCAGCAAATTTGTAATTAATCAGATCAAATTTTGCAAACAAGGAGCAATTATTTGGCGTGGAGATAAAATTTAAAAGGGTCCATACAAAAGTCAAAAGAAAGCCAATGAGACTTGAATAAATAATTACCAAATTGTCACTTATTTTTTTCATTCAGCTTAAACTATGTGTTACGTTTTTTTCCGTGCCACTATAACAAGTGACAATCCAAACGGCAGATAAGAAAAAATTTTAAAAAATAAAATCTCAAAAAAATACACTGCCCTTAAAATATTGTTTACAAAACTACTTGGCATGTCGACATCAGAAGTAGATTGATCTTTATTGTTTTTATTTTTTAAAGTTCTCATCAAAAGAGTTGGCAAAAAAATACTCGCATGCAACCAGGATTTTATCACCACCTCAAAACCCTCGGCAAACAAGCCATTGAACTCCGCCTGACCATATCGCCTTTTGTGGTGAAGTGCCTCATCATGATATGACCACAAAAACTGATGAGCAGGAACAGTGGCAATGACATAACCACCAGTCTTTAAAATTCTATGAAATTCAGTCACAGCCGATTTGTCATTATCCAGATGCTCTAAAACATCAAGCGAAATAACCACGTCACAGTAATCATTGGGGACATCTATTTTTTCCGCCGTGCCATTACTTACGGTCAAGCCTTTTTGCTGGCAATAGCTCAGAGCATCTAAACTATTATCAATTCCCTCAACCTGGTAGCCGCTATCTGACAACTTCTTCATGACAGCGCCAGTACCACAACCTATATCGATTATTTTTTGTTCACGACTGATTTTAACTTTTTTCAGAATCGTAAGTAAAAAGTCATACTTGGCCAAAAACCAAGCATGATCATTTTCAATAGCATCCATTTTTTGATATTCGGTCTTCTCCATGCTATTTGTAATATCCCTTTAATTGATTAAGCTTCATAATACAGAGCTCCTTGGATGAATCGATTACAGCTTTCAAGACCCTGACCCGCGAATCTTCATCGTGCAACCATTTAACAGGAATTTGCCTGACTGCAAATTTTTTAAGTTTGGCGATATATAAAAGCTCGGTGTCAAAACCCCAGCGATCAATTTTGGCAACACCGAATATAGCAAGAGCCGAGCGACGTGAAAAACACTTAAAACCACAAGTAAAATCAGAGATACCTGGTACTAAGATATTAGAAATTTTGGTAAATCCCTGACCCAAAAAGGTTCTGAGACGAGATTCGCTTTTTTTTATCTCAGATTTCTCAAGCCTTCGACTACCAATCACCACCTCATCTTCAGCTACCAACGTTTCTAGCAATTGATTAAATTCATTTAACGGCGTGGCCAAATCAATATCAAAAAAAACAATCCAGTCACCAGTGGCCTGCCTAACGCCTTCCCTAATGGCATAGCCCTTGCCTTTATTTTCTATGTATTCAACCACTTGAAAAGCGTACTTTTCCTTGTAATCCCTTAAAACATTCGAAGTTGCATCAACTGAACCATCATTAACAAAAATAATCTCAATTTTGTGATCATGAATACCATTAAAAAAACCGAATATCTCATCGATATTTTTGGGGATTCTTTTTTCTTCGTTATAAACCGGTATTATAATGGAAAAATTCATATTTAAAATAATTCTGCTTGATTTAATAATGGAGCCTCAGCATCTTTTGGTGAGACATTTGCTGACACGATATCTGGCCATACAATACCCAATTCTTTATCAGACCACAAAATGCTTCGTTCACTCAGTTTATCATATTCAGCTGTACATTTATACATAAACTGCGTTTCATTTTCTAGTGCCATGAAGCCGTGAGCAAAACCTGGTGGAATATAAAATAGTTTACTATCATCGCCAGATAACTCCACCCCAACCCACTGACCGAAAGTCGCTGAATTAGCTCTAATATCAACCGCCACGTCAAAGACTTTGCCCCTTAGGACCTGCACCAACTTCCCTTGCGCAAACGGTGGTAACTGATAGTGCAGCCCCCTCACCACACCTTTTTGCGAAACTGAATAATTATCTTGAACAAAAGTCTCCGTAATGCCGGCAGCCATAAATTCGCTGGCCTTATAGGTTTCGGTAAAAAAACCGCGTTCATCGGCAAATTTTCTGCCTTCGATTAATATTAGATCTGGTATTTTGAGTTTTGTAAATGTAAATGGCATATTACCAATCGCTAGTTTTTTCTAAAACCTTCTTTTTAACTTTAAGATAAACATCAACTGCCTTGTGTTCGACTTCTGGCGAAACCAAGCGCAGTAGTTCGAGCCCTAAAATTCGATATTGCTTGCCTACTTTGTTTGCCCGGATCAAACCCACCTTGAGCATGCGTTTCATCGTGCTATTGCTAATTTTTAGCAATTTCTCAGCTTCTTCGGTTGTATAAACGCCATTCGGCAAGATTTCCTCTGTCATAGACTTATTATACTTTAGGTGTCATTGGGTGTCAAACGACCCTCTTTATGGGGCTACCTTAAGCCACTCGGTACTATTATTTGTAACTTCACTTTTAATCATAAAAGTATCAGCCCCCACTAATTGACTATGCGTCGACCAACGATGGCCATACCACCAAGTATCAAGATCACGGCAACGATTGCCAAGGATACGATTGGCGTACCAGGCGCCTTGCTGACAAAAACGATACTGGCCCGTTAATTTTTTGGTTACTGGATCGTACACAAACTCTATCATGGCCCTGGTGTTATACCCATCATTGATATAAGCGTTAGCACCACCGTAATTCCAGGCGCAAACCTGATCAGTAAAAATCTGGTAATATGCATTACCCTCTGACAGGTCAACGACCATAATATACTCTGGAGTGGTCGACGGCGTCGTGGCATTGTCTGCCCGAGTGTACGCGACCGTATAACTGGCAAATTTGCTTACTGGCTCAGCACAAGCAGTTCTGATTTCAAGCTGATTGGATAATACTGACCAACCGTCAGAGCCGTAACTTCGCATTGCTACACAATAACTTGTACCAACTTGCAGGCCAGTTAATTTATAAGTTTGCGACGAACCAGGTGCAGTAGCCAAAATATTGGCATCGACTGATAAAGCGGTTGACCAATTGAAATTTAATTTACAAGTACCATTTCTTGGCTCGATTCGCAAATCATATTTTTGCGCTTTACTCGACGCTGACCAGGTCAGATCGGCTGTGGTGGTAGAGACTCCAGTATTTACGAGCCACACTTGCTCCGGCAAATTGGCATAGTCTTTGATTTCGGCCGAATGTGGCTTGTAGTTATTATCAAGCATGAAGTCATTCGCATTGTTATTGGTTTCAAGCATCTGGCCATTATCAATCTTACGCGCAGCCACTTGGCCACTTGTTAAATTTGCCAACGACGCACCCTCTTTGTCCATGGCGGCGCCAAAACCTATTTTATCAATAGTGGTCGAACCGCTATATAAAATAAGCGTATTGTCGGCTGCCAAAGCGTAGCTAGCTGAACCATAAACGCTATCGGGTACGACACTACCAGCGTAACCGGTCGGATGAGCAATCAAGAGATAACCGCCAGGCTCGACAGTAAGACTCCCAAATCTTGTTTGTAAAATGTACTCAGTTCCAGTTTGCGATTTTCTTTTTAACTGATAATTTTCAAGCGAAATCGCCTCACTAGTCGGATTGTATAATTCCACCCACTCATCATCGGCAGTCACCCCACTTGCCTTGATTGCACTGATCAATAAATGACCCTTTGTGCGTGTAATTATGCTAGAGGTTGCCCAATTAGAAATATTGCCAACAAGGTCAATGGCCTGCACACGGTATTGACGAGTATCACCACTATTCAAAATAATTTGCGACGTACCCAATTTTGTATAATTATTTATTAGCTTGCTAGTAGAGGTGGCACTCGGTAAAATATTTAGCCAACTCGTTTGATTTACATTTTCATCCAGTCGATAACGATAAATATCCGCGGCGGTTGATTGCCAAGAAATTTGCATCGTCTGACTATCGAGGTCAAGTGGTACGTTGACAAATTCAACTGATGGCGCAGTCAGATCAACCGTCCAAGCAAATACAGCAGGTGTTAAATCATAAATCAAGGTCGAGGAGGCATCAATAATAAATGACCTAACCTCTATTTGATGCTCACCCTCTAAAACTTCAAGATTCAAAATATAGTCGCATAACCGCCAAGTTTCACCATCAAGTCGGTATTCATACTGAACGTTGTCTTTATCAGAGCCGAACATAAACTCAAATTGCCTTTGATTTGTAACATTTGCCGGGTAATTATAAATAGTCGTTTCTGGTTCAACCGATTCGCTTATTTCGCCGCTTTGGTCACCACCAACAGGTGCAGCACCAAAAGCACCGTCGTTAATAACTGGCGGCAAAACATCACCACCTTGACCAGGATTTATTGGGTCGGTTGGCGATTCCTCTGGTGTGATAACCGGTGGCTCTGATGGCAGAATCGCAGGTGGATCAATTGGATCAATAGTTGACGACGGCAATTCACTCACAGTATCAACAATTCGATTTGCAATCGTCTCAACTAATGGACTACCAGCAGAATAAGCAAAGGGACTAGGCGGATAAAAAGTCGAGAGTTGACTCGTTTTATCCGTTAGGGCTGGCGGATTTAACAAAATATTTATGAGTTCACTAGCCTGCACAGGTGGCACCAAGGCAGGAATTTTAGCCTGAGCAATTTTAACACCCAATACTGCTTGTTTGTCTGGCGCGCCAGATTTTAAAGTGTCGATCAAATTGTTAGTCGTATCAATCGTCTTGATTGCAACCTGAACAGGTATTTGAGTTATCAATTTCTGAGCCTGAGTAGCAGTCTTGGCTGTATTTGTAACGGCCTTATTAACACTAGCGATGGTCGCCTGACCAGTTTTGTCTATAACTACTGCACTAGTTTTTGCCGCCTCAACTACCTGGGAAACCGAACTCTGAACCGCTGCGCTACCAAGCACATCGTTAATAATATAATTCGTGTTTTGCCAAACCTGCGCGAGCATGGTCAAGCCTGTGCCCATGAATGTAATTTCAGTTTTATTTTCCAGGGCACGTTCACGGTCAATTTCGGCAAACTTGACCTCAAAATAGGCGATCACTCCGGCACTATAACCAACCGCTTTTGGTGCCAGTTGAGCGTAATAGTCTGAGTTAATTGCTTGGTCTAAGTCTAATACATTACCTTCATATTCAAATCTGATTTGAGCTAGTTTTCTTTTATTTTTATAAATATAGCTAACTTTATTTTTATCAAAGTTAAAATTTGATATTATTTCATCATATTTAATACTGCCATCTACAGTATTTTTACTATAAAAATTATCATGCGTATATTTTGCAAGCTCTGTAAATGCAGTCTCAAGGTTGCCAATATTTACCTCGCCTGCATTAATAGTTTTATAATTGCTCTTAACCCAGGTCTCATAATAATCACCAACATGTGGGTCGCCTCGCACATGGGCTGGTACCGTCATGTCCTGAAATAGATGAAGGATATGACCCACTGATTCGTAAGCTCGCTGCACATTGCCTGAGCGGTAATTTTCTAGCGCCGCACTAGCCGAAAAATCACCCGTCGCCCCGCCCCAGCCACCACCCAGCATCCAGTCCTTGGCGTTAATATTACCACCGAGACCTTGACCTGTGATTGGATTGTAAAAGTGATTAAGGTAGCGCGGATCTGCATCCTCGGCAATCGAACCCTTAATGATCCAATTAGCCTGCGCGGTTGTAAGGCCAGTCCTCGACTGACTATCAAAAGTCTTAATCGCGAGTTCGGTCAGCCCAGGATGAGTAATTTGATTGTCATAGGCTAGTACTCCAACGGCAGTAAACAGAGTAAGAAAAAATAATAAATGCCTCCTTTGCATAATATTAAAATTATTTATATACAATAGCCTTTCTCCTATAATAAAAAGGCTCAAGACGTAAACTAGATGCTCTAAATTAATTCGATTAACCAATAGCCTTGCTGATTTTTAACGAAACTAACCGAATAAGTCTTTTCATCTCCGATTTTAAAATAATTATAAGAGATATAATTTCCAATAATTTTATTATCCTCTGGTCTAATTTTATCAACCGATGGCAACCCTTTATAGCTACGCATTATTGTCTCGTTTGCAAACTTTATCTTGTATTTATCAACCTTCTCCGGCGTAATATATTTCAAAGCCTCTTCAACATTATTAGCCAAAATAGCAGTCCGAAACTTTGTATAAACTTCCTCGGGCGTATTTTTTGATACTGCTACGGGATTTTGGGGATCTCCATATTGCTCATGAAAAGCTTCGTGAGTTACCCAGGTATTACCCACCTTCAAAATTCGACCGGTTTTAATTTGCCAATAGCGATAACCATAAAAACTAACGGTCAGAAAGACAAATAACAATAAACCAAAAATCAGCCCTTTTAAAGTTTTATTCATATATTTTTATTTAAATTTATTATATCACAATCATGAATAGCTAATAAACAGGGATTTTGTGGCTAATTTTAGGTGATTATTACTCGTAATGGCCAAAATCATTACAAAAGCCAATCCCATGTTGACAAATTGGGCCAAGTTCACTATTATGATAGTGCCTTTACTTGCCTTTTCCAGGGCATTTTTAATTTGTTATTCTTGAGAAAATCAAGAATTCAGAAATAACTTATAGCTTTCAGTTTAAACTGAAAAGACACAACATTTTATGAAAAAAGACATTCATCCAAAATATAATTCTGAGGCAACCATGACTTGTGCTTGTGGCAATAGCTTCATCACTGGCTCAACTGTCGCTGAAATTAAAACTGAGCTTTGTGCGGCTTGTCACCCTTTTTACACTGGCAAACAGAAGTTGATTGATACTGCTCGTCGCGTAGAGAAATTTACGACCAAAAAGAGTCTAGCTCAGACAGACATTCGTTCAAAGAAAGAAAAATTAGTGGCCAAGGCTGACGCCAAAGCTGCTCGCAAGACAGAAAAGAAATAGCCATTTTAAAACGGTTGTTTTATTTTGTATGTGGTATTTTTATACCCAGATAAGATAAAATAACCGTTTTTTGTATATTCGAATTCAAACGTTAAACTACAAATTATGTACAACGAAGTCCTCGAAAAATTCAAGACCCTTGAAGCTCAGCTTTCAGACCAAGAAGTTGTGGCTGATTTGGAGATGCTCAAAAAAATCTCCAAGGAACACTCTGATCTCAAGGAAACAGTTGAGATGATAATCGAGCTTAACAAAGCGACTCAGCAAATCAAGGACAACGAAGAGCTTCTTGATTCAGAAACAGACGCCGATTTACTCGAGATGGCTCGCGAAGAGATAGCACCCTTAAAAGAACGCATCCAAGAATTAGTGGTTCTAATTGAGGCCGAGCTCCATCCTGCCGACCCTGATGACAAAAAAAATATCATCATGGAGATTCGCGCTGGCACCGGCGGAGATGAATCCACACTTTTTGCAGCTGAACTATTTCGCATGTATCTACTTTTTGCTGAGGCCCAGGGTTGGAATGTCAGCATACTTGACTCAAGCGATACCGGACTTGGTGGCTTCAAAGACATCACTTTCAAAATAACCGGCAAAAATGTCTACTCAAATATGAAATTTGAATCAGGCACCCACCGTGTGCAAAGAGTCCCAGAGACTGAAAAAGCTGGTCGTATCCACACTTCTGCCATTACAGTGGCTGTATTACCAGAAGCCTCTGCCATTGAGGTTAATATCAAACAGGAAGATATCAGGATCGACACCTACGCCGCCTCCGGACCAGGCGGGCAAAAGGTTAATACTACCAATTCGGCTGTCCGCATCACCCATATGCCAACCGGCGTCGTCGTTCAGTGCCAAGATCAAAAATCACAAGGCCAAAACAAGGAAAAGGCCATGGAGGTTTTGTATACCCGAATTTATGAAAAAATGCGGGCCGACCAACATGCCATTCATTCAGCTGCCCGTAAAGCCCAGATCGGCACCGGTGATCGCTCAGAAAAAATCAGAACCTACAATTTTCCTCAAGACCGCGTCACCGATCATCGTATCGGCGAAACTTGGCACTCGATCGATCGCATTATGAATGGTGAAATTGCTCACATTATCAAGGCCTTAAAAGATGCTGAATTCAAGCTAAGAATGGAAGAAAAATAATTCATGCAAATCAAAGATCTAAAAAAAGAAGTAGCTCTACCCAGTCTTGAATTTGACCTCATTACTGCTCATGTCATTCACAAGACGCGGGAATTTGTTTTGGCACATGGTGAATTCAAGCTTTCAAATAAAGAAGAGTACAAAATCTATGACCTAGCAGAAAGGCGCCTGGCAGGTGAACCGCTGGCCTATCTCTTTGGCTATCAAGAATTTTTTGGTCTTAATTTTCTGGTCAGTCAACACACCTTAATACCCAGACCAGAGACTGAATTAATCATTGATGAGTCACTCCAAATTTTAAAATCCAAAGCGTCTAACGAGCAAATCACCATCCTCGATGTCGGGACCGGCTCTGGTTGCATCGCTATAAGCCTAGCACACAAATTAGGTCAAGATTCTCGTCCCGTGAGTTACAAAATAATTGCGATCGACATAGAAAACAAAGCCCTTAAGCTCGCTAGGAAAAATGCCAAATTAAATAACGTCAAAGATTTAATAATTTTCAAGGAAGGCAATCTAATCGAACCACTTTTAGACATGGACATTGACTTGCAAAATTCTTCATTTTTAATTTGTGCCAATTTACCCTACCTAACACCCAAGCAATTCAAGAACTCACCCACCATTCAACATGAACCGGTGTCTGCCCTGATTTCTGGCGAGGATGGCTTGCAGCATTATCGTGAATTATTCAAACAACTAAAGCATTGGCAAATAAAAAATTCTACCCTGCTCTGCGAGATCGATGATACTCAAGGCCAAATTATGACTGAGCTAATCAAAAAAGAACTGCCAGGGCGACAGTTCATTATCAAAAAAGATTTGGGTGGTTACGACCGGCTGGCAATTATCACAACTTAAAAAAAATAGGAAATATATTCCTATTTTTTTATATTCGCGATCTGATAATGATACTTTGGACTACGCCAATCATCATCAGATTGGCAATCATCGAGCTGCCACCATAGGAAACGAATGGCAATGCGATACCGATGACTGGCAAGATACCGATATTCATGCCAACATTAATAAACATCTCAACGAAAATCAAACTTGCCACTCCTAAAATAAAATATACCCCAAAATCGTTGTTAACTTTTTTCAAATTAATAAAACAGCGAGCCAAAAAAACCGCAAAGAAAAACAACATCAAAGAGACGCCGAAAAAACCCAGTTCTTCCGAAACCACCGCAAAAATAAAATCCGTCTGGCTTTCAGGTAAAAATTTGAGCTGCGACTGCGAACCGAAGCCAATACCTCGACCAAGTAAACCGCCAGAACCGACGGCAATGAT
>Ga0194059_1000380_pt1 | contig 21114 bp, 18 predicted proteins | sample SepL6211m_MetaG_FD_163426 | JGI IMG/M metagenome (GOLD analysis project Ga0194059, IMG submission 163426) | Anoxic zone freshwater microbial communities from boreal shield lake in IISD Experimental Lakes Area, Ontario, Canada - Sep2016-L626-11m | ecosystem: Environmental > Aquatic > Freshwater >... | reverse complement strand
GCATTGGGGAGATGGCAGGCTCGCTAGCATGCCTGAAGTTCCGAGCTTTAAAGAGATGGGGGTCAAGATTGAGTTTTCTCAATGGGCTGGCCTCTTTGTGCCAAGCGCTACCCCTGATTACATCACCAATAAGTTGCGTGAAGCAGCCAAGCAGGCAGCTAATGATGAACGCGTTCGTTCGGTGATTAATTCCGCTGGCAGCCCAATTCAGTATATGGATGCACCTGAATTTAAAGTGTACTGGGATAAAGAATCTGCGCAAATGGGTGAAATAGTCAAGAAGATCGGAAAGGTTGAATAATGAAACACGCAATGATTGCTTTAGGCCTCTTGATTTCTACTCATGTAGGCGCAGCGAGCGTCCAAGAGCAGATGGAGCAGAATGCCGCTATTAAGGTAGCAGTGGAGGAACTAGTTCTTGCTAATCACATTTTGTATGATCAAAATGCAGTAGATGGCTACGGCCATATTAGCGTGCGCAATCCATCGAATGCAAATACCTTCTTTTTGGCTCGCAGTGTAGCTCCATCAGCTGTGAAGGTTGAAGACATTATGGAGTTTGACATGAATGGTAAGGCGCTGAATGGTGACAACCGCACTGCCTATGGCGAGCGCTTCATTCATAGCGGTATTTTGCGTAACCGCCCAGATATTAACTCTGTAATTCATGGCCATGCATCTCCAATTCTGCCTTACGGTTTGACAGGCACTACTCTGAAGCCGGTTTATCACATGAGCGCCTTCTTAGGGGAGGGTGCTCCTATTTTTGAGATTCGTAATTTTGCTAAACCTAATCCTGATACGGATATGTTTGTGAGTAGCTCAGATCTTGGCGATGCCTTATCTCAGACTATGGGCTTACAGTATTTTGTTTTGATGCGTGGCCATGGTTATGCAGCTGGGGCGGATTCAATCAAAAAAGCGGTGTTTAGAACTGTGTACGCAATTCAAAATGCAAGCATACAATCGGAAGCAATGAAGATGGGTCAGGTTCAATACCTTACCCCAGGTGAAGCTGCTAACTCTAAAGAGACGATCGAAAAAACCATTGGACGACCATGGCAGCTTTGGAGTGAGCGAGTCAAGAAAACGCAGTAATTGAAACGCATTAATCGATACATAGGGAAATATGAGTAAGAATTTAAAAAGGGACGCTTTACTACTTGCCTTTTCTGGCCTCACATTTTTTGGGGTAGCAAATGCACAGTCTGGAGAAAATACCTATAAACAGGTATGTGTAAGTTGCCATGGAGTGGGTGTTCTGAATGCACCTAAGTTTGGTGATAAAGCAAAGTGGGCCCCTCTCATAGCTGAAGGGCAGGTCACACTTACTGCGCATGCGTATTTTGGGGTACGAGCTATGCCACCCAAAGGTGGAAACCCGAATCTCAGTATCGAAGGTTTCGCTGATGCCTTAGTCTATATGGTGAATAACTCTGGTGGTAATTGGAAGTCGCCAGATGCAAAAACCATCGCTGCAATTAATAAAGAAATTGAGGTACGCAAGGCGGGGTCGAATAAAAAATAAAGCAGACGTATTGAAGCTGTCTATAGAAACACAATAAAAAATATAAATTACCCGGAGACAACCATGACTCACTTGAAGTTTTTGCGCAAGAAATACCTGCTTGCCATTGCAGTAACAGCATTGGCAACGAATTTAACCTGGGCACAGCCTTTTCCAAATAAGCCGGTCAAGATCATTGTGACTGCAGCCCCAGGTGGAACAACGGATATTGCCTCACGGGCACTCTCGGATATTTTGGGAAAAGAGCTTGGTCAGACAGTGATTATTGAAAACAAAGCAGGTGGTGCGGGAATCATCGGTATTCAGGCGTTGTTGTCGGCCCCCCCTGATGGTTACACCATGGCGATGGGTAATATTGGTCCGAATGCCATTAATTACAGTTTGTATAAAAATCTTCCATACAAGATGGAGGATATGGAGCCCATCACTATCGTGATTGCAAATCCGAATGTATTGGTTGTAAACCCAGAAGTCCCTGCAAAGACGGTCGCTGAACTGGTGGCTTTAGCCAAAGCGAATCCGGGTAAGTATTCATTTGCATCCTCTGGCCGAGGGCAATCGATTCATATGTCTGGTGAGTTGTTCAGGACTCAAGCTGGCATCGATATTATTCACGTTCCTTACAAGGGCGCGGGTCCAGCGTTAGCTGATTTATTGGCCGGTCAGACCAACATGATGATTGATAACCTACCAAGCTCCATGCAATATATTAAGGCTGGTAAATTACGCGCTCTAGCGGTAACCAGCAAGAATAGAGTTCCTGACTTACCTGATGTGCCAACGATGATTCAATCAGGTTATCCAAACTTTGAAGTGACTGCTTGGTTTGGATTATTCGTTCCAGCTGGAACTCCTAAGCCGGTGATTGATCGCTTGTATGTGGCAGTCAAAAAAGCACTTGAGACTCCAGAGATTAAGCAGCGTTGGAAAGACTTGGGTGGTTGGGCTGTAGGCGACACACCAGCGAATACCAAGATATTTATCGCAGCTGAGAAAAAGAAATGGGAGTTAGTAGCTCAACAAGCCAAGATCGAAGCTGAGTAAGTCGGTAGTAGAACTAAATAATCCAGACCTGCTCCCAGGCCTGGATTCCATAAGGTAAATTAATCTGCCTTAATGTTGGCATCCTTAACTACTTTGCCCCACATGCTTAATTCTCTTTGAATGCGCTTAGTAGAGTCCGCAGGGGATAAGTAGTTGACGTAAACGCCAGCCGCAAGCATGCGCTCTTGAACATCAGGACGCTGCAAGATAAGCTTGATATCAGCACTCAATTTATCAACGATTGCCTTAGGCGTATTTGCAGGAGCTTCAATTCCAAACATACTCACTACATCAAAGTTTGGTAATCCGGTAGCTTCAGTCACCGTCGGGACATCAGGCAATTGACTAATCCGTTTAGCGGTTGTAACCGCTAAAGGCCTTAGCTGACCAGCTTGAATAAACTGTAAGGCTGCAGGAACAGTTTCAGACATCGTGAGAACCTGGCCCCCAACCAGATCTGTCATGGCAGGGCCACTTCCTTTGTAAGGGATGTGCAATAGATCCAGGCCTAGTTGATAACGAAACATTTCCATAGCGAGTCGTTGTGGTGCCCCCGCTCCAGAAGAGGCGAAGGTCAGTTTTCCTGGGTTGGCTTTGGCATAAGCGATGAACTCTTTCATATTCTTCACGGGAACCGATGGGTTCACAACAAATACCAATGGAACAACACCAACGATGGCAACTGGTGCGAAATCTTTTTCTAAGTTGTACTTAATCTTGTCTTTGTCCAGATTGGAGTTGATGGCATGAGAGGTCAGTGCTCCCATTAATAAGGTGTAACCATCTGGTGGAGACTTAGCCACCATATCTGCACCGATATTGCCACTATCCCCAGCGCGATTATCGGGAATCACTTGTTGGTTCAGGGATTTAGAGAGCTCTTGAGCCATGATTCGCCCAATCACGTCTGTAGCTCCACCCGGAGGAAAGGGAATTACCAGCTTAATGGGCTTATCTGGATAGTTTTTGATTGCTGCAGTAGTGGATTGTGCAAATACAGGGATGCTCATGAAGCTGAAGCACAGGGTTACGCCAACACATTGAAGGATTTTTTGTCTCATGATTTAGTTTTTATGGGTTTAATATGACCATCTCATTATGAATGAATTCTGGCATTTGCAAACTACAATCTCAAAATGACTCTTGAGCTCCCCCATATCGAAATCATTGGGTATTGCGCAGCATTCTTAACCACGACGGCCTTTTTACCTCAGGCCATCCAGTCTTGGCGTACCCGAGATTTATCTGGGATTTCCTTGGGGATGTATTCATTATTTACGGCTGGGGTTGGTTTATGGCTGATTTATGGTCTCTTTACTGAGAAGTGGCCCTTGATATTGGCGAATGCGCTGACTTTTGCTTTAGCTCTTAGTATCTTGTTGCTGAAATTGCGTCATACTTCTAAACGTCGCAAATAAAACATTAATCATCGTATCGAATGGAAGGGATTTTATGAGTTCAGCATTTGTTATTGACCCACCAGTGGTAACTTCACTGCCGGTGACAGGGGATACCCGACGTTTTGCTGTGAATCGCATTTACTGTGTTGGTCGTAACTATGCTGATCATGCGCGCGAAATGGGGCATGACCCAGATCGTGAACCCCCATTCTTTTTTATGAAGCCAGCCAATTCAATTGTGACCGATGGCAAAGATATGGCTTACCCCAATCTATCTAAAGACGTCCATCATGAAATCGAGATGGTGGTTGCCATTGGTAAGGGTGGGGCAAATATTTCAGCAGATAAGGCGTTAGACCATGTTTATGGTTACGGTGTTGGTTTAGATATGACAAGACGTGACTTACAGGGCGAAGCTAAAAAGATGGGTCGTCCCTGGGATACTGGTAAAGCATTTGATCAAGCCGCACCCTGTGGTGAGATTACCCCAGTAACACAATGTGGTCACCCAGCAAAGGGGAGTGTCAAGCTTTTGGTCAATGGTGAAGTTCGTCAAGAAGGCGATCTAAATCAACTCATTTGGAATGTGCCAGACACCATTGCTTATCTCTCTACCTTATTTACCTTGGAACCAGGTGACTTAATCTTCTCTGGTACTCCAGCAGGTGTAGGCCCCGTGCAAAAAGGTGATGTGCTGGAAGGTAGTGTTGAGGGCCTGGTAAATCTAAAGACCAAAATTAGTTAATAACCGACTTGGTTGGGGGTGGGCTGAGATAGATCACCCCCTTCAAAATAGGTTAATTGCGCTACCCCCTAGGTGTCCTGCGCTAAAATTCTCCTATGTATATGTTCCTTCCTTTTCTGACGGCTTTTATCGGGCTGGTCTTAGTCTGGTTTGAGAAACGCCTTGCAGGTTTAACTGTATTGGCCATCACTGTTGGAATTCTGATTTTCTGGTTTCGCTTTCATGCAACCACTCATCTCAACATCAGCTTGTAATTGACCATGAGCAAATTTTCGTTTCCTTCCTTGGCGTCGCTAGGTAATCAACTGGCATTACTTGCTGTTGTAGGGGTCCTGTCTTATGGATTTGTAGACCAACTGTATTTTGGCGAACTACCTTGCCCATTGTGTTTAATGCAGCGCGTCGGCTATGTCATTATTGGCTTTGCTTTAGTGCTCAATATTCGCTGTGGTGCTCATTCAGCACATTATGGCTGGGGAATTATGGGCGGCTTAGTGGGGATGATGGTTTCTTTGCGCCAAGTGCTCTTGCATATATTGCCTGGTGACAAGGGTTTTGGTGCAACCTTTCTTGAGCTCCATTTTTATACCTGGGCATTCGTCGGCTATTTGGGCCTATTGGCAGGCCAGGCGATTTTATTAATGCTGCCCAATCGAGAGGTTCGCTCTCGATCCTTGTTCGCCAATATCTTGGTAATTCTTTTTATTCTGCTGGTGTTTGCAAATTTGATATCCACACTTCTCGAGTGCGGGATTGGTCAATGTGCTGATGATCCTATTCAGTATGAAGGTTGGCTCTGGTTGCGAAATCGCTTTGCTTTCTAAATTCCAGCTAATTAGTATTAGGCTCAGGTAATGCAATTTTCAAAAGTGGCCAAGTGCCTCTTATTCTTCTGGTTTTCTTGGCTCAGCCTTTGCACTGCCCACGCACAAGGTAAACCAACAACGAATGCTTGGCCCAAGCAGGCGATCCGCATCATTGTTACTTTTACTCCCGGTGGGGCGCCTGACATTTTGGCGCGTGTCTTGGCAGAAAGCTGGCAACAAAGTTTGGGAGTTCCAGTTCTGGTGGAGAATCGCCCTGGGTACGGGGGCAATATTGGTGCTGATTTAGTTGCTAAAAGTGAACCCGATGGCTATACCTTGCTTATTGGTACTGTTGGGATACATGCAATTAATGGGGCTTTATATGAAAAGATGTCTTTTGACCCAGTAAAGGATTTCACACCCATTAGTTTTTTAGCTAGCACCCCAAATGTCTTAATTGTAAATAAGCAATTAGGCATCACCAATGTTCATGAGTTGATCGAACTTGCGAAAGCCAAACCAAATCAACTCACTTTTGGTTCATCTGGCATAGGTACCTCATTACATATGTCGGGTGAATTATTTAAAGAGATGGCGGGAATACAAATCCGCCACATTCCCTATAAAGGGCGTGCTCAGTCATTGCCAGATCTCATCAGTGGACGCATCACCATGCTCTTTGATAATTTATCTTCATCACTTCCTTTGATTAAGGCGGGCGAAGTCCAGGCCTTGGGTGTCACCACCTTAAAGCGCTCTCCTGCCGCCCCAGAAATTCCGACGCTGGCGGAGCAGGGTTTACCGGGTTTTGAAGCTGTCTCTTGGTTCTCTTTAATGGCGCCGGCGAACTTGCCTCTGGCAACGCAAAAGCGCCTGAATCAGTTAACTCGTCAGGCATTAGAGAACCCAGAAATCAAAAACAGGCTCTTGGCAGGGGGGTTAGAACCTGCCCCTAGCAGTCCCAAGGACCTTTCTAAGCTGATAGCCTTAGAGTCCCGTAAGTGGAGCCGAATAGTCATGCAATCTGGCGCTAAATTAGAGCCCTAAATAAGCTGTTTTCTTGTCAGCCTAAGTCGATTGAGGGCGTTATATAAGAAAGGGAATAGGATAGGCTTAGACGACCCCAATACACTCGATTGAAAAACCCATTATTCAAAACACCTTCTTTTAATCGACTAAATTTGCCTAAATTTTCAGCATTAGACTTTTCTAAATTCGGCTGTATTGTGAGTGTGCTTTTATTGGTGGGTTGTGCAACACAAACTCAGCAAGTGAAGATGAATGAGTCTAAGGATCAGTTCAAGAATGGTGATCTGCAAAATACTACTGTAGCGATTCAGTCCGCATTTCAAGATAAAAATACACTCTATTACTTAGAGATGGGTGAGGTACAACGTCTTCAAGGTCCAGGACAAATTCCCAGTAGCACTGAAAACTTATTAATAGCTGATCAACAGGTTGAACAATGGGAACGAGCTACCAGCGACAAGCTCAAGCACTCTTTTTCGGATATGAGTTCTTATGTTTTATCTGAGGGCTTTAGTAGTAATTACGATCCCAAACCTTATGAAGTGAGTTTCCTGAGTCAAACTCTTGCACTAAATCATCTGTCACAGGGGCGCTGGAACGATGCCATGGTTGAGGCTAAAAAGATGGCTCAGCGAGAGAAGGTAATAGAAGAGCTGATTCAAAGTAAAGTTAGTGCGGTCTCGAGAACGGAACAGGAACAACAAAATAATCGGAATACCAGAGGTGCTACAAGTCGTATCCAGGATATCAATGGCTATCCCATCAGCCTATTGGATGATGAAGAAACGCGCAGCCTAAAGAACTCATATCAAAATCCAGGTGCTTATTACCTATCAGGCTTTATTCATGAGTCACAAGGGGAGGCTAGCTTGGCAGCACCGGGATATCGTCTTGCCATAGAGTTGCGCCCCTCGGTGAGCTTTTTCAAAACTAGTATTGCTAAGTTAGATTCGAACATTGCTAATCAAGGCAAAAAAAGCTTTGCAGATACCTTAATTATTATTGATACCGGCTATATCCCCAAAATTACCCCTCAACGGATTAGCCAGACCTTTAATTTTGGCGGTAATCCCAAATTAGTAAGCTTAACTTTGCCATCGATTGAAAAGTCTACCGAGCGATACACGCCGACTTTTGTTCAGCTCGGTGATCGGGTTGCTAATCCAGAGTTGGTAGCTAGCATTGATTCTATGGCCAGAAAGAATCTGCAAGATGAGATGCCGGGTTATGTCTTGCGCGCAAGTTCGAGAGCGCTGGTGTCATTAGCGGCGCAGTATGCCGCCGATCAATCCGCACAACAGGCAGCCAGAAGAAATAATCAAAATAATCAAAACAACAATACTGCTGCAATTATTGGCGCTATTGCGGGATTGATTACGGGTTACGGATTACAAGCAATTAATGTGACTGATGTACGTCATTGGAGTACCTTGCCAGCTCAGACCTATATGGCCCGGATGGGATTGCCGATTGGGCCAACGGTACTAAAATTCACTTTACCATCGGGTGTAATTCAAAGCCAAACAGTCAATTTAGTTGGCGGCTATAACGTAGTCTACATTCGCATGTTCAGAAACAAAGCAAGCGTGCTTACTTCAAATGATCCAGCGGCTTTACCTGCTAAACCGCAAGCAATTGTTGCGCCTATTACTGCACCCATTACTGCACCCATTCCTGCGCCTATCCCTGCGCCCATAGCTCCAGTAGACTCTTTACCTGTCGCGCCAGCAGCAGTAACGCCTATAAGCAATCCCACATCAAGTCCTGCAAGCGGTAATATAGAAGAGTTAAAACCCTATGAGCCGCCCAGTTTACTCAATCGCTTTCAGCAGCTTTTTAATTAGGAAACTCGAGAATGAAAAATTACCTCCTGAGTCTATTGGCAGCATGTGCACTCATTGCCTGTAGCTCTAATCCTTCGATGAAAGACATGACTTTACGCACAGGGGATACCGATAGCATTCAAATTACCGATATGCGCAGCCTCATGCGCAACGGCGTTCTTACAGCGCAAGTGACTATTCAAAACGATAGTAAATCGAATTTAGTAGCCTATCGTTTCAAATGGATTGGTAAAAATGGAATGACGGTGACCGATGAAGAGGCATGGAAGCCTGTGACAGTGGGTAAGGGTCAAACGACCGTTATTATGGGTATTGCCCCAACACCAGATGCAACCGATTTCCGTTTTGAGTTAAATCAATACAAATAAACCAAAAGCTTATTGAGAATGATCATGAAAATGCACACTAAAACTATCCAATTATCTTCACTAGCAATCTTTGCAGCTCTACTTGTAGGATGTTCTGGTCCGCAAGTTCGCTATGGTGATGCTAAGGCGGTTGAGACTGTCAATGCAAACTATGGCTCAACCGATCTACAAATGATTGCCGAGGCGATGACCAGATCTTTACTTCAATCTAAGGCTATCTCGGGAAGTAAAGATGCGCCCATTGTGACTTTGGCCGATGTGAAGAACAAGACCTCAGAATATATCGATACCCGCGTGATTACTGACAAGATTCGTACTCAGTTAATGAAAAGTGGACAGGTACGTTTTGCAGTGAGTGTTTCTGAAATGCAGAATCAAACGGAAGAGTTAAAGCGCCAAAATCAGTCCGGTTTATACAAGGGCAATACGATTGCTAAAACTGGCAATATGCAGGGCGCGCAGTATCGTATAGAAGGATCGATTGCCTCTATTGTGAAAAATACTAAGGACGTTAAGGATGTTTACTACGTCTTTAACCTCAATCTGATCAATAACGAATCAGGCTTACTTGAGTGGTCTGATGAAAAAGAAATTCGTAAGACGGCAACTCGCTAATGAAGGATGTGAATTCATGCAATTGATCCAGAAAACGTTTCTAGTTAGTGTTGGCCTTAGCCTAGTGTTCTTGGCGGGTTGCGCATCTAAACCTCCCGCTGTAGGGCCAGAGCAAGCCATCGTTGGGCAAGTGCCAGCAGATCCACCCAAGAATCCTGTCATTAGTGCTGAAGCGCTTAAAGCAGACTCAAAGTCCATTGCTGTGACTGATATCTACTTTAAAAAAGAAGGTAAGAACCTGATTCTGATTGAAGAGACCCGCCATAAGACAAATAACAGTGTCACTACCACGATCGCGCCAAAGACAATTGAAGTCGATGCGGATAAAGCAGATGCTTCCGCCTTAACGGGTGGGGCAAATTCTTCTGCATTTCCGGTGAAGTTCACTAACCTGGCCGATCCAAAAGCAACTGCACCAGGTACTGCACCCGTCATTACGCCAGTGGATCCCGGAACCAACAGCAATTCGGCCTCGAATGTAGAAACGCAAAGTCAGAAAAAGTCAGGTTACGAGAGCAAGATGGAGTACGGGGAGCTACGTTATTTAGCTAATCCAATCCGTGGCTTATTAATAAAGTCTGGTTATAAGGTGGTCCAGGCTAAGCCATCAACAGTTACGCCGAATCAAGGTGACGAGTATTTTGATATTGTGAAGCGGATTAAGGCTGGTGATTTTCCGGATGCTAACTATGTACTTTATGGTGTGTTAGCGGAAATCTCCGTAGTGGATAACATTGATGACATTCCAGGAACCAAGTCTTCTTCTCAGCAGGTCGTATTAGATGTCACAGTTGACTTTAATGTGGTCGACACACAGTCTACCCAGATCGTCGCCTCATTTGTTGCGTCTGGCGAAGGTAAAGAAGTCAGAATTGACGGCAAAGACAATGCCTTCAAACCGAGCATGGCGAAGTTAATGAAACTGGCTTCTTTAGATTTAGCGGAAGACGTGCGTAAAAACTTGGCTGCACAAAATTTCATTACTAATAACCCAGGCTCAGCAGGTTATGAGCGTAATCTTAAGCGTCGCTTAGATGATGATGCTTCTACTTTAAAAGTCTACAAGTAAGCAAGCTCAGAACACAACCTGAGTGTTTTAGACTTCCACAGGCGGATGCGTTTTTTCATAGCGCTCTGCCGTTCTTCTAAAGAGATAGAGTAGAAAGCAGGCAGCCAACCCTAGACTGATGCTATTCCCAGCCCAGAATCCATTGGCACCTTGTAAAAATTCCGGTGTATTGCCAAAGACATTGAAGCCCATTAAGTAGCCGCCCCCTAAGCCTACACCCCAGAGGGATCCTGCGTAAATGAGCATGGGTAGAAATGCAATGCGATACGCCCGCAAAATAAAGGCTGCGGTTACTTGTAGGGCATCAAAGACTTGATAGAAGGCGATAAACAAGAAGAGGGGGATCGAAAAAGCTTTCACTTCTGCTGGTGGATCATATAAATCGAGTAAATGCATTCTAAAAAACCAGACGGCAATGCCTATTGTGATGCAGGTAACAGTCGTGAATAAAACAGAAGACCAGCCAATCTCTTCAGCACGCTCTGGTTTATTTGCGCCAATGGATTGAGACACCAGCGTCATCGTCGCAATTGATAGAGAGAGCGGTACCATATAAATCACTGTGCCCATATTAGCTACGATCTGATGACCGGCTAATGCGGTGGTTCCAAGACGCGCAATAAACAGTGACATAAAAGTGAATGAAGTCACTTCAATCAAATAACTAAAGCCAATAGGTGTGCCTAGCTTTAAGAGCGTCCAGATACGATGCCAGTCAGGCAGGCTAAAACGTTCGAATATCTTGAAAGGTCGATAAAAGCGATCAAATAAGACGATACCTAAGGTCATCAGCAACCAAGACCAGTTGATGATCACGGTGGCTACAGCGCATCCAGGCCCACCCATGCCCTCAATCCCAAATCCACCATAAATGAATAGTAAGTTCAGGGGTAATTTGAGTGCTAAGCCGATGAGTTGAACGATGGTTATGACTGCAGGGCGAGATACGGCATTGTGCAAAGCCATTAAGACCCGCATAGCCATACTTGCAGGAAGACCGATTGCTAGGATATTGAGATAGAGCTTTGCTTTATCTTCAATCTCAGGACTGACGTGGGAGATAGCTAGTATATGCTCCGCATTGAGTAAGATAAAACAGCCTAAGACCGTTAACCCAAGGGCGAGCCAAGTTGCTTGCCTTACTTCTTCACCGATTTCAGAATAACGTTTGGCGCCAAAGAGTTGTCCAGCAATTGGGGCTAGTGCAGAAACTACGCCCGTTAGTCCTACGTAAATACTAATGAAGATTGCCGATGCCATTGCTAAGGCAGCTAAATCATCAGCAGAATAACGCGCCGTCATTGCGGTATCCAAAACACCAAAGGCAATTACCGCCAATTGTCCAATGAGAAGAGGGCCGGCTAGATTGAGTAAAGAAGGAACATCCTCGCGGAGGCGCGATAACTTAAAGTGCAGCACGAATTATTCCGGAATAACTTTGTAAAGGCGGAGACGTTCATCACGGTCAGCGGCGCGACGATCTTCCCAAATCAGATTAAGTTTTTTATTATTGAGCTTGGCGTAGGCCTTCGCTTCAGACTGGGTATGGGTCAGCATCCAAGGGCAGCTAGGATCATCACGCAAATTCAGCTTAGTGAAATATTGAAAAGACGCGAGTTGTGCAAAGCCAATATTGCTGGTGTCGATACAACCCCCACTTGAGGGCACTACCTGAGCTAAACGCACAGATACTTGACGATAGGTTTTGGCGTAATTAATTGTTGGTAGCCATAAGGACATTAATAAAACCCACATCAAGGTAGTACCTGATGCGGAAATAATCAGACAACGCCAGATTTCTTTAGGGGCACGCGAGGTTCTCCAGCGGACTACTGCCAACCACATACCGGTAATCACAAGAGCCACTACCAGTGCGAGTAGGTTGAATTGAAAATCAAATCCTGGGAGGAGGCGAGCTAAGTTTGCAGCGGTAGATTCTGGATAGCCAGTCACCTTAGCTAACCAAATAATCCAAATCGCTAGTGCAATGATCGTAAAGCTAAACATCGCAAACCAATCGATAAAACTGATCATGCTGCGCTTCAGTATTGGCAGGCTAAAAGCTGCAATGATCGATAAGCTTGGAATGAGAATCATCAAGTCATGTTCATTTGCTTCTAAGCGGAATAAAACATAAATCAAGCTACCAATAAATAGACTCAGAGGAATACAAAGGTGGGGAGCGCGCCAGGCACCCGCTTCCTTAACACGGCCCCAGTGGGCTAGCGAGATGGTCGCTAGCGGCCATACTGGCCATGCATATGCCCAGAAGTTCACACTTAAGAAGCCAAGAGACTCAATAGAAGGGCTTGCTCGCATCTCTGGCATGTTGCGCCAACCTTCTTCAGCAATGTGGCGCCACTGAATTGGGAGATCGGCCAAGTACCAAATGATTGGCCAAATAGCAAAACCAATTAAACCGATCACCGTACTGGTGAGAGTCCAGCGAAAGCGCAGTTTTGCATTGCTAGCAATGACCGCAATGATGGTGGAGCTAACAATCATTAAGCTCAGAGTAAGATTGCTGGAGAGAGCAACTATCGCAATACCCAGACCCGTCCAAAGACCCCCTTGCCATGGTTTATCTAATCCTCGGACTGTGCCGTAGAGCACGATACTAATGCCCATGAGTTGCGCCATCATTGGCGTGGTTTCGTGAGCGCGCTGAGCAAGTCCTACACAAGCCAAGAAGATCAGTAGAGCGCCATCAGCCAAAGTCATGCCGTAACTCTTTAAATCCGGTTGACCACCAACTGCAAGCGCCATTGGTTGAACTTCACGACGACGACCTAAAAGATAAGTGGCATACCAAATGGCAAGAGCCGCAGCAAAAAAACAAATCGCCGAATATAGGCGTGCAGCATTAGCGGCACCAATCCAGGGACCAAATAATTTAATGAGTGTGGCACCCATCCAATAGGGAAGGGGTGCTCCTAAGGAAATATCGCGGCCGGTTAAGTGCGGAACAACCCAATCCATCGAGTTACCACGAAATAAAGACCACATACCACCAAAACCAATCGCATCTTCATTCTTCCAGGGATCCCGAAAGAAGAGACCAACAAACCCATATACCAATGTCAGCGCAAAGATAACAAAGCGCGGAATGGATTTAGTGGCGGCGGCGGTGAGTTTAACCATGGACTTTATTTTGGACGAATCTATTGGTATAGCAAACGGTAAAGCAAAAAATAAAAAAGGCAGCAAACGCTGCCTTGATTATCTCGCAGAGAAGGTATTTCTCATACCCTGCGACTTGAAGTGTTTTAAGCCTTCTTCTTAGCTGTCTTTTCAGCAGCTTTAGCTTCTGCAGCGGCAGCTTTTTTCTCAGCTGTTTTAGCAGCGCCATCACCGGTAGACTTAGCAACAGCCTTGGTACCGAATTTCTGACGGAATTTCTCAACGCGACCAGCGGTATCCATGATTTTTTGGGTACCAGTGTAGAAAGGGTGTGATTCAGATGAAGTCTCGATCTTGGCCAATGGATATTCATTGCCATCTTCCCACTTGATTTTCTCTTTAGTGGACATAGTGGAGCGAGTTTTGAAGCTGAAGTTATTTGAAACGTCTACAAAGACGATTTCACGATATTCGGGGTGAATGCCAGGTTTCATTGTGAGTCCTATGAGCGGGGAGCCGTTTTAGCCAAATTGGCTTAAATACTTTCCCAGGTTTTAAAAGCAGTAAAGGCGAAATTATGCCATGAAATCAACAACAAAGCGCACTTTAAGGGGGTAAAACAACCTGAAACACACATTCCAGGCTTCTGAGACCCCTAAATTAGCCTCCGCGACGCATTAAGTCAAAGAATTCACCGTTGTTTTTAGTCGATTTGAGCTTATCCACAATGAAGTTCATAGCTTCGATATCGTCCATATCAGCCAGTAATTTGCGTAATACCCAGATTTTTTGGAGGTTTTCTGCCTTGACCAGCAATTCCTCGCGGCGGGTACCGGATTTATTGAGATTAATCGATGGATAAACACGACGTTCAGCCAAACGGCGCTCAAGGTGAACTTCCATATTGCCCGTTCCTTTGAATTCCTCATAAATGAGGTCATCCATGCGGCTACCCGTTTCAATCAGGGCAGTGGCGATGATGGTTAATGAGCCACCTTCTTCAATATTACGCGCTGCACCGAAGAAGCGTTTTGGACGTTGCAGAGCATTTGCATCGACACCACCAGACAGTACTTTTCCTGATGACGGAATCACCGTGTTGTATGCGCGCGCAAGACGGGTAATAGAGTCAAGCAAGATAATGACATCTTTACCCATCTCCACTAAGCGTTTGGCTTTTTCAATCACCATCTCGGCAACTTGAACGTGACGTACTGCTGGCTCATCAAATGTAGAGGCAACGACTTCGCCGCGAACGGAGCGTTGCATCTCGGTAACTTCTTCAGGACGCTCATCCACCAGGAGAACAATCAAGATTGCATCAGGGTGATTAGCAGCAATTGCATGAGCGATGTGCTGCATCATGACTGTCTTGCCGGATTTAGGTGAGGACACAATCAAACCCCGTTGGCCAAAGCCGATTGGGGAGATCATATCGATGATACGACCGGTTAAGTTTTCCTCTGCCTTAATATCACGCTCTAACAAAACCGTACGATTTGGGTGCAGTGGGGTAAGGTTCTCAAACATGATGCGGTTCTTCAGGGCTTCCGGAGCCAAACCGTTGATCTTGTCTACCTTAACCAAGGCAAAGTAACGCTCGCCATCTTTAGGTGTCCGTACTTCACCTTCAACGCTGTCACCAGTGTGTAAGTTAAAGCGGCGGATCTGCGCAGGAGAGATATAGATATCGTCAGGAGAAGCCATGTAAGAGGCTTCAGGAGAGCGCAAGAAACCAAAGCCATCTGGCAACACCTCTAATGTGCCATCACCAAAAACCATTTCACCGGCTTTAGCGCGTTTCTTCAAAATGGCAAACATCAATTCTTGTTTGCGCATCCGTTGCGTATTTTCAATCTCCAAGCTCGCTGCCATTTCAAGCAGAGCGGATACGTGGAGGACTTTGAGTTCAGTTAATTGCATGTGGTTCTCAGGTGTTGATAAAGATATAAATGAATAAGGAAATTTTTTTGGGGTATCCCTGCGCTGATTTAGATCACGCAGATATGGAAAAACAGAATTTGGGAGATTGACTTAAAAGATGGGGGAGGAAAATTGCTGGGAATTGGTGCACCGAAGAAGGTGCTGAACTGCTATTAAACGCAATACTACACTAAAAAACGGGTCTGACAAGTGCGCGGGAGGGGTAAAAACCACAGGCTCAACCGGTGAACCTGTGGTGTGGGACTATTTACAGATGACTATCAATAAATGCAGTCAACTGAGATTTGGCCAAAGCGCCTACTTTTTGAGCAGCTACAGTGCCATTTTTGAATAGGATTAGGGTCGGAATGCCGCGAATATTAAACTGGGCAGGAACGCCTTGGTTCTCATCCACGTTCATTTTTGCGACTTGCAACTTGTCGCCATACTCGCTGGAAAGCTCTTCCAGGATAGGGCCAATCATTTTGCAAGGACCGCACCATTCAGCCCAGAAGTCGAGCAGAACAGGTTTATCGGATTTGAGGACGTCTTGTTCGAAAGAGGCGTCAGTTACATATTTAATGCCGGCACTCATGAAAATTCCTTATTTAGACTTATTTAGCGAGTTATTTAATTCTGTCGTTACAACGCTTATATTAGCAATAAGCGAAACACTCTGCCTAAATTTCACCATAAGTTTCAAAATTAACCCTAAAACGCCAATCGACTATCCCCTGTAATGCCCCAGCCATTTCCCATCATTTCACAGCAAAAGCAGCCGCAAGCATGGGCAATTACGCCAGATAGCCATGCGCTTGCTGAGTTAGCCAAGGGCATTTGGGATTGTGCAGTGCAAACGAATCAGCGCCCCTTAGTGGTGCTCAGTACTGCCGGTCCACTCATTGGGTTAAGAGCGGCCTTAGAACAAAACCGACCAAAACATCTGCCGAGTCATATCGCCTTCTTACCGCAAGTGATTAGTTTTGCTGATTGGTTAGAGGCAGCGCCAAGTGCATGGAAATTTCCAAAGAAACAAACGGATTTAGAGAGATGGTTATCGGTCTTTGTGAATTTACGTAAACACAAAGTTTTGCAAAGCTGGTTTAAAGCAGAGAGTGAATCTGGAGCATGGGGATTGGCTCAAGCTGTAATTGATGCATGCGACTCATTGTCAGAAGTAGTTGTACCGCAATTACAAAGTGAACTCAATGACTTACTACAAACTCACACACTCGATACCGAAGCGTGGCTAAAAAAAGTAGAGCTTGTTTTGGATCAAGCGATTGCTAAAGCCTATATAGGGCTCTCACGCAATGTGGTAGATGAAGAGTCTGCAGTACTCTTAACCTTCTGGCGTTATCTCACTAGCATAGGTGATCCAGTGATTCGTAAGCATTTGGCGATGGCATCCCACATGCAATTAGTAAAAGCCAATGCAGAAAAAGATCGCGATACGGTGCGTCCATTCCTCTGGGTGCAGACTGCCGATCCAAAGCCGATTGAGCAAGAGCTCATCGATAGCTATCTGTGCGATTACGCTCAATTCGCATCAGTAGTGCGCGTGGATCTAGACTGGCAATCCGTCGCTTTATGGCCTGAAGCCCTTTGTGGGCTAGACGTAGAGGGTCACATCGCCGTTGCCAATACCCAAGAAGAATCTCAAATTGATAGCAATATTCAAGCTAATCGACAGGATGATTGGCGCTTGCTAGCAGCAAGACGTTTTGAAGAATTGGCCTGGGCTGCCACTAAATCAGTTGAGTCGTATTTAATCGCTGGCAAGAAAAATATTGCCTTAGTTGCGCAAGATCGCTTAGCAGCGCGTAGGGCGCGAGCATTGTTAAGTCGTCTAGGTAACTCATTGCGCATTCGTGATGAGACCGGTTGGAAGCTATCTACCACTAGAGCAGCAGCAGCCCTTGATAGTTGGCTTGAAGTAGTGCGCGCTCCCAAAGAGGGGCCGAGTGCGAGTGCATTGCTGGAGTTTTTACAAAATCCGTATTTTGATCTCTCGCATAGTCTGAATCAATCGTCTGAAGTAGGCGTCGGCCTCATTGCTCAGCTTGAGGACATTCTGATTGCTAGCCAAGCAAAAGCTGGCTGGGAAACATTCACCATGGCAATAGAGCGAGCTAATAGTTATGCGGCTACCAATGGTGGGTCGCCCAATGCACATTTAATCACTCTCATCCAGTTTGTGAGAAAACTGCATGCAGGATGGCTGCCGCCCACGGTGGACTGCTCTAGTGCGTATGCGCTGTTACAGAAAAACCTTCAAGAAACGGGCATGGCGCAGCGTCTTGAAAAAGATGCGGCAGGTAAGCAGCTTTTAGAAGTACTCAATAGCTTTGATTTGAGCGGCGGCATTTATCAAGATGTGAAGATGCGCTTGCCCGAATGGTTGAGCCTACTAAAAACAGTCATCGAAGAAGCTGCTTATGCAGAAGCTGGCAAAGAGGCGCAAGCCACCCTGAGTATTTTGCCGCTGAGCTCAACACGACTACGTCAATTTGATGCGGTAGTGTTGGTGGGTTGCGATGAGCAACAACTGCCCGCTTTTTCTGAACCGCCCTTATTTTTCTCGGATACCTTAAATCGATATTTGAAGTCCTCTACGATTGCCGCTCAATATATTCAGCAGGCCAGAGATCTTTCTCAATTACTAGTGTCTTGCAACAATGTCGATTTACTTTGGCAGAGTAAAAGTAAAAGTGGTGAGCCTCTGAGGCCATCGGCATGGATTCAGCGCTTGCAGACCAAATTAAAAGACTGGCGAGTAATTGATGCAAAGCCAGAAACTGTTCAGGGACAGTCACAGCCCATTCAGATGTCGGTGAGCATCCCTGATCAGGATTTAGCTATTCCGGTTACCGTATCACCTAGTGCCTATAAGGCTTTGCGCGATTGTCCTTATCGCTATTACGTTACGAGTCTACTGGGTTTGCGCAAGGCAAAAGAATTTGAAGAAGGATTTGATGCTTCGCTAGCGGGCCAGACTTTGCATGCACTTCTCAAAACCTTTTTCCAGGCACTAAAAACTGAAGAAGAGAAATCACATTCACCGATACATCAAGGGTATGAGGCCCGTCGTCAATGGATGATTGACCATTTAATGAAGTGTTCAGAAAAAGAATTTGAGCGCCTCATTGCTGGTGATGCCAGAGTGATGGGAACGCTCAGAGACTGGCAAAAACAAATCCCTAGCTTGATTGATTGGCAGATCAAGAGAGAAGACGCGGGTTGGCGTTATCACGATGCTGAGCTACCGATTGGCTTTACATTAAGCCTGACTGATCCCGATGGCGTGCAAAGAGAAATCCGTATTGCGGGGCGCGCCGATCGATTTGATATTCAGGAGTCTGATAGCACTGCCGCAGCAGTCATTGACTATAAAAACCAGAAGATGAAGAAGATTGCAGATCGTGCCGAGAATATCTTGGATGATCCACAGCTTTTAATCTATGCTCGTGCTGCGAATGAAAATCCGATTGCTGCCCATCTGCCTGGGCGTACTGTAGAGCAGGCGGAGTGGATCACTCTCAAGGCTGAGCTTGATAAGGGCGAGGATAAAAATATCCGGGCGCATGCAGTAGAAGATATGCCCAATGCGATGGCTCAATTTTCTGAGCAGATCGTCAAAGACTTAAATGGTTTGTGGGCGCGTAAACCCATGCAAGCCTTTGCACCCGATAGCGTCTGTCAGTACTGCGAAGCCAGAGGCGTTTGCAGAAAGGGGATGTGGTGAGCGAAGAGTTCAATTACCCCTTAGCCTGCAATCCTGAAAGATCGGTAATTGTTTCTGCTTGCGCAGGTAGCGGTAAAACTTGGCTATTGGTTGCACGCATGATCAGGCTACTGTTGGCTGGCGCGAAACCAGCAGAAATCTTAGCGCTCACCTTTACGCGTAAAGCCGCACAAGAAATGCGCGATCGCCTCTATGGCTTGCTCGAAGAATTTTCTACTGCTGATGACGATGCACTGATGCATGAGTTACACATCAGAGGTCTTAGCAAAGATGAGGCTAAACACTTGCTACCTCAAGCTAGAGCGCTGTATATCAAGGTCTTATCGAGCCCCCAAGCTATTGTTATTGATACTTTCCATGGCTGGTTTGGGCGCTTGCTAGGCGCAGCGCCTGTGTCGGCAGAGGTACAACCCGGTTTTAATTTACGCGAAGATGCTAAGCGCCTGCAAGAAGAGTGCATGGAAGACTGGTGGGGTGATCTCCCTGTCAATCTCAAAAAACACTATGACGTATTACTGGCTGAGTTTGGGGCGAGTGAAACGCAAAAGTTCTTAATGGGTAATTACAGCCTCTTTAAGCAAAGAGGCGCGTGGACATTCTTTCAAGAGGCCTGCATCTCTAACCAGATTAAACCAATCGATTATTTGAATCAGGTCTTGCCATGCCTAAATCAGCAAAACCCACTCGAAGCATTTTGGCAACAACCACAAACCAAAGCCAATCTAGAAACACTCTATAAGTGCTTTAGTAATGGCACAGCCACTCAAATCGGCAAAGCCACTTTTCTTGAAGATGTCATGGCGCATCATGCTGCAGGTGGATCGATTATGGATATCGCCGAGCAGTTTGAGGCTTACTTCTTGACACAATCCAGAACCCCTTTAGCGGATATCGCCAAGACTTCTGCGCCGATGCTCAAGTACCTCAGTAAGACCGGTGGAGATCCCGCAGAAATTACCGCGATTCGGAATGCTTGGGTGCAGGCCTACGAAGCCCTATTTGTATGGCAAAGCGAGTATCTGATCCAGGAGCTAAATACAGCCTGGTTTGCAATGAGTGAAGCCATGCTGACCCATATGGAAAAAGCCAAAGAGTCTATGCGAGTTCGTGACTTTGATGATTTAGAAATTGGAGTAAGCCAATTAATGGCGAGCTCAGCAAATGCGTCCTATTTACAAGCGCGCTTAGATGCTAGGTATAAACATATTCTGATTGATGAGTTTCAAGATACCAACCCATTGCAATGGCAAATATTACGCTCCTGGTTAGATGGCTATGGTGATGATGGCTCTATGCCAAGCGTCTTTATTGTGGGCGATCCAAAGCAGTCCATTTATCGCTTCCGTCGTGCAGATCCAAGACTGTTTGATAGCGCCAGAGATTTTCTGGTGAACAAGCTCAATGCCGTGGCTTTATCGCAAAACAAAACCCGCAGAAATGCACCGGCGATTAATGAAGCGGTAAATGAAGTATTCCTAGCGGGTAGCTTGCCGGAGAGTTACCAATACGCCCAGCAAACAACGGCCTGGAAGCCTTTACTGGATTGTCTTCCAGCCCAAGACTATGCAGCTAAAGGTGAGGCGCAGTTATTGCCACTCATCGCGCGTGTTGAGACTATTCAGCCAGAACGATCTGGTACTGCTTTTGATAATGCGATTAAAGATGCGAGTCAAACCCTTGATGTTCAGCAGCGCTATGCAGAGGGGAAACAAGTAAGTCGCTTGATTCATCATGTGATCGCAACACGTCAGGTGATGGATAAAAAAGACGGTAAAGAGTATTGGCGTCCTGCCAGAGGCAGTGATTTCATCTTATTGGTGAAGCGCCGTAAATATTTACCGCAATTTGAGAGGGCGTTGCGTGAAGCCGGATTGGCTT
>Ga0194059_1000379_pt1 | contig 21120 bp, 32 predicted proteins | sample SepL6211m_MetaG_FD_163426 | JGI IMG/M metagenome (GOLD analysis project Ga0194059, IMG submission 163426) | Anoxic zone freshwater microbial communities from boreal shield lake in IISD Experimental Lakes Area, Ontario, Canada - Sep2016-L626-11m | ecosystem: Environmental > Aquatic > Freshwater >... | reverse complement strand
GGCATTTTGTTGAGGTCCCGATTGGATTCGAACCAACGTAAACGGTTTTGCAGACCGCCCCCTAAACCACTCGGGCACAGGACCTTAATATTATCGGCAGTGATGATCTGCCGCTCTTGTTGCAATTTGGTTGTTAGGTTTAATGTTTGTCTTATAACCTAACGACGATGCCCACCCAACAGTAGGACTCACCAATTTAGAACTGAAGTGGTTCTCATTTGAGTTATAGTCCAGATCTATTTCAACCTTTACCTTAACTTTTTGTGTTAACCATTCAGCAACTTCTATTGAATAATCAGCTTCATTCCATAATCTTATCCACTTATCTTTTATCTTCTTCACTTTTTGTTTGTGATAAATGTAGTGAACTCCCCTGTTTCCGTATCTGTAAGCTATTGCCGTAACGTAAACGGTAGATCTTCTGTGGTTTTGAGAGTCAGTTCCAATATGTACCTCAACATATGGACATTCCGTTAAAATATCTAATGTGTGTTTTACAATATCAGGAATTGCATCTCCATCAACCTTTCTAAATACCCGGTTCATTTTACCTCCTTTTTATTTGTTTGTGGACAGGGAGGGAATCGAACCCCCGACTCCAAGATCTTCAATCTTGAGCTCTACCAACTGAGCTACCAGTCCATTATTTGCACTCCAGGAAGGGCTCGAACCTCCGACACCCGGATTTGGAATCCGGTGCTCTACCAACTGAGCTACTGAAGTGTATGTTTTTGGGTGAATGGTGGGTTTCGATCCCACTACCTTCGGTTCCACAAACCGACGCTCTCCCGATTGAGCTACAAACACCATATAAGTCCCGTATAGTGGTATCGAACCACTCTAAAGTCGGATATGAGCCAACTTTGATCCCTGATCACACGGGAGTTGCGGAAGACATTGGAATCGAACCAAATACCCGAAGGTACATCTCGCTTAGCAGGCGGACCCTATCTCCATCAAGGTTTATCTTCCATTGTGCTCATAACAGGACTCGAACCTGTAACCTCCGACGTATCAGGTCGGGGATCTAACCAATTGATCTATATGAGCTTGTGCGGACAAGGTAGGGTACGATCCTACAACCCTCGTATGAACAGTACGATGCTCTCCCAATTGAGATACTTGTCCAAAAACCGACGTGTTGCCAATTACACCATAGGACATTAATAAAACCAATATGTCAAAGAACCTTTTTGAGCTCCGTACCAGAATCGAACTGATTTCTCCTGATTACAAGTCAGGCGCATCGCCATCAATGCTTACAGAGCCAATATAAAACAAAAAACCCGAGATTTTTGGTCTCGGGTCTTACATTCCTTTTATTATGTTGTTAAACGTTTTTAACTCATAAATGAAAATACCCTTGACTGATTTAGCGTAATATAGCTGAACAACCACTGATTGCTCGGCTTGTTACAAATGACCATATGTTTCTGTGTATTTTTCATTTTGTTATAAATATATCGTTGTTTCTAAAAATTTAATTCTTTTACAAATATATGTAGTTTTTTTTAATTAAGAAGGGTTTTAATTATTTTTTTATAAAAAATCTATCATTATCCCATCTTACTTTCTTCATTGATGACATTGGGTCATTCTCAGTATCTCTATATCCTAAAGGAAGAACTACTACGGACATTAAACCCAATTCTTTTAATCCTAAGATACTATCTACTGTTGTTGGGACAAACCCCTCCATTGGTGTTGAGTCTACTTGTTCTACCGCTGCTGCCGTTAAAGCAAATCCTAATCCGATGTACGCTTGTCTCTGTGCCCATGAAATCTTTTGTTCTTGTGTCATATTAGATAGTGACCCATTCATCATTTCTTGTAAACCTTGTAATGACTCTACAGGGATTTCTCTTTGTTTTGCAATCTCATTGATGTAGTTCCCAACAGAATCCTCTGTAACCTCATCCCACGTTGCAAATACCAACACTGCAGATGACTCACTTAATTGTGTTTGTCCGTAACACGCTCCCTGTAATTCTTCTTTTAATTTTTGATCCTCAATAACAATAACGTGGTAAGGTGTTAATCCGTATGAACTCGGAGCCAATCTTGTTGCTTCTAAAATTCTTTCTAATTTATCCTGTGGGATTTTCTCCCCATTCATTTTTTTGGTGGCGTATCTCCACTGTAACGATTCTAATAATTCCATTTTATATGATTACTTGTTTATTTATATCTGTCCAATAAATAAGTGAAATCATTGGTTTTATCAATAGTAAGTGTGAAGTCTTAACCTACGTCAATTTATTTGACTTGCCAAACATATTGTAAGTGTTTTTTCTTTTGTGTTGCATCATTTGGGTTACCAACAACAACACCATCCTTTAAGGTGAACGCATGGCCCCTAACTAACATAAAGAATGTGCCTTTTGGGTTTTGTTTAATAAATGTTCCGACTGTCATTTTTCTTTTGGTTATTACACCTTTAACTTTAACATCATAATCAAGAATATAGTGGTTGATTAAGTGGTTTTTACTTTTTTCACCAATAGGTTTAATTTTTTTATAATTTAAAGTCTTATTACTAACGTAGAAAGAATACATTGTGTTTGGAACCATTATAACACCTTCTCTGTTATATCGGTTAAATTGTTCTTTACAGAACTTGTGTGCTCTATCATATGTTATATCAAAACAAGACGCAATGGTTGCCACAACACAATCGTTTGTTTCTTTTTTTGCAATCTCAGAATCACCATACCCAATGATCCCTTCTTTTCGTGAACAATATTTGATTTCGTCTTTCATACTGTAAAGATACAAAAAAATTATTAAATCAAGACATATTTGAATATATGATTATTTTATTTCAAATGCACATCTCATAATTTTTTTAGTCTTGGTGGCATCTTCAGGGTTTCCAATTACAACACCATCTTTGATTGTAAACGCATGTTGTCTAACAAGTACAAAAAAAGTTCCTTTTGGGTTTTGTTTAACAAATGTACCCACAGTCATATTTCTTTTCTTTGTCTCACCTTTGATTGTCACATCATACATTAATGATCTTAACATCTGGTCATTATGTCTTATTCCAACAGGACAAACTTTTTTACCGTTAACCTTAAACCAATTTTCGGTCATTTTTAAAAGTTTGGGTACCGTTCCGTATGTACCATTTCTTGGTTTTCTTCCAAATTCATCGGCAACATACCTGTGAGCATAATCATAAGATACTTCAAATGATGATGCAAATGCTCTAACAACACAATCATTTCTTTCGCCTTTGGCTGTTGCTGATTCCGCATATCCTTTGATTGCCGTTCCTGTTGCTTCGTATGGTAGTTCGTTTTTCATACTGTAAAGATACAAAAAATTATTAAATCAAACCGTATTGGTGTTGATCAAATAAATATTTTTCATACTCTTCTGAGTTAATAAACTCTTCGTGAATTTGTTGGTGTATATCTTCCATTGGTTAGATTTTTTCTTTCTATCTATATATTTATATTATATGGAAAATAAAGTATGTGGTCAATGTGGTGAGATAAAATTAATAAGTGAATTTTATCAAAAAAAAGGTTATAAAACACCTCAATCAAAATGTAAAAGTTGTTTTAATAAATATTGTAGCGAAAGGTGGATAAACAAAAAAATTAAATACATAAAATATAAAGGTTCTGAATGTATTGATTGTGGGTTATCTTACCCTAAAGAACCTTATGTTATTTTTGATTTTCATCACAGAGAACCAAATAAAAAAGAATTTGATTGGGCAAAATTGAGATTACGATCTGACGATAAAATAAAAGAGGAGATTGATAAGTGTGATCTCCTCTGTTCTAATTGTCATAGGAAAAAACATTTCCTTTTGTGGTCCCGCTAGGATTCGAACCTAGAATAGAAGATTAGAAATCTACTGTGATATCCCTTTCACCACGGGACCATGTCATCAAACTTGTTTGACTTCGTATTTGTGACCTGAGTCGGTATTCGTATTAAGGATGTTAACCATTTCTTGGGCTTTGTCCTTATTATCAAATTCCCAAACCTCACTCTGTGTGTCTAACATAATTACAGGAAGTGATCTGTTGTTTTGTGTCTTTACGTGTTTTACAATTATATACATACCTCAATTATATTATTAATTATACAACATATCAATCAATTCTCGGTCAATTGGTGCATATTCTGTAGTTGTAGTCCAACCTTGGTAGAAGATGCTGTTATCATACTTGTAAGAGTCGTTAAATAACCCTAAAGATTGTGTCAACTCTTCGCGAAGTAAGTGTTTTTGAGCATCGTCCTCTTTTGCTCGGATAACATCAACATACATCACACCTTCGTTAGTGTATGTTTGGAAGTAACCCCAATTGGTTTTTAAAAGTTCTGCGTGAATATCAGGGTGATTCTTTGCGAAAGATTGGTAAGAACCTAAATAGATAATAAAGTTAGCATCACTACGTTTTGAAACAACACTAATTGTGATTGGGTTGATAATGTCGTTAAGTTCTTTAACGATTCTATTAAGTTCGTTCATCATCATAGGTGAACAATAACCATAACAATAGATCTTCATATTTTTAGTCCAACGGTAAGGTGTTGAGCGAACTTTATTTGTGAACTCGTTTTTAAGTGCAATTTCTCTAAAGTAAGCTTTAGCCTCAGGTGAGTGGTCAGATAAAGAACCAATATTTTGGATTGATGGGTTACCACCAGCACCTGAATCACTTGAAAAAACTAAGTTAGTTAATTTACCTTCACCTGTGTTTAATAAAACCTCTAAAGATTTTACAACACGAACTTTGTGTGGTGTACTTAAAAAGTAAAACCCTACACCTAAAAGGATTAAAACTGTTGCTACGGAGTTGATTAGATTTTTCATATAGTCTTATTGTTTTTGTTTTGTTTCTACAAATATAACTATTTAATCCAATCTACGAAAACAATTATCTATTTTTTTTTCTAATTTCTTCAGTTAAAACACTAAATACGGTATTCTTGATACTTTCTCTAACTGTTTTGTTAGCTTCTCTATTTAAACCACGTCTTTTTGCGTTAGTTAAATTTAAAATACCATAAGTTCCAGAATCGGAAGCAATTTTTTGATACTTATCTTCCATACCACCAATAAAGTTTAAATCAGAACATCTCATTGCCGCAATTTTGTTTTTAAATAAATCAGTTCTACAACCAGGTGTTGATGATTTTGTTGAACAATCAAATAACTTATTGATAACTGTTCTACATACACCCCTGTTAGGTTCAATAAGTATTGATTGTAATGGGTAAATTAATATATCATTTTTAACTAAGTTTCTAACTTGATCTAATTGTGGTAAATCTTTAATAACATCACTTAAATAAAATGCATAATCTTGAGTATCTGAATCCATTGGTATGTTACTTAAATCTTGTGTAAAATTTTGAGCTTTTAACATAGTCTCAAGATTTTTAGCTTGATCAGCACCAATGTTAGATAATCCTTGACGAATCCAAATTTGATAATTTCCGGTGTATCCAGGTAATGCCGGTTCACCATTTGATGCGTTTGGGAGTTTTGTTACTAATGTTTGTTTATATTCTTCACTGTTGGCAACATTATTAGTTTTTGGGTCTAACAAAGAATAAGCGTACCCATTTCTTTTTAACCAAGATTCCAATTGTGCCGATTGTAAAGCCGTTAACGGTTCTTGACCAATTTGACTAAGTTCCTTAGTGAATTCACAAGAAGAACCCCATCCTCTATTAACGATTTTAACCGTACCATCGGTTCCAACAACATACGCTTTAAATGTTCTACCTTCAGTTCCTTTCGCTTCTTCAAAAGGTAAACCAAATAAAACAATTTTACCTTGTACCTCACCCCTATCAATTGGAGCACTAAGGTATGGTGTAGGACCTGATGAAGCATCTAACTTAGGAAAATATTGGTAATTAGCAGGATCTAAATTTCTTAATGATCTATATTTTTCGGGTATAAAATTTTGTACTGCCGCACAACTTTTTAAACCCATTTCTAACACCTGATCTTGGTTGTTAAAATTTAAGTTTGCAATATTAAAAGTCTCTTCTTCTTTTAATAATATCTTTGTTATAATACTTGATATGTCCATTATTTTATTTTTTTTTAAATTTTATATATATTTGGCATTTGGAACGTACATATATTTTTAATATCGTCTTTTGTAAATGTACGTTTTTTTATTCTTTCATATAGAGCATCTTCAGTTCGTTTACCGAATAGACCAGTTGTTTCAATCCCTAAACAATCTTGTACTTTAGAAATATCATTACCTTTACAACCTAACTTATAAATACCACTACATTCAATAAATTTAGATGGATCTGTTTCATTTATAATATCGGGATCGTTAGGGTCAATTGTTTGGCCTCCACCACCACCTTGTTCACATTTACCATTCACTGGATTTATTGATTCACCATCAGGACATTCAACATTAAACCCTTTATCTTTAAACCAAAGGTACCAAGCCAAATATCCTGCACCACCAATAGTACCCAAAATCAATAATGTTTTCCAAGGAACTACCCTTTTAACCCATTTTATTAATTTATTTCTTCTAAACCAATCTAAAACCACATTTGGTTTTGAGTCTTTTAATTCAACAAGTCGGGTATTATATTCTCTAATTCTTGCTTCTTGTTCTGCGGTACTAATTTTATTAAGAATATCTTCTTCCTCTTGGTTTAATTTTTTTGCCCTATCTAAATTTTCTTTAGCCTTAACTTCATCAGCAGTCTTTAAGTCTTTATCGGCATCTACCATATCTTTTTTCACATCAACGTCTTTAACGTCATCAACATCCTTAACATCCTTAACATCCTTAACATCTTTAAGGTCTTTAAGGTCTTTTACATTTGATTGGTATGATTTCCACATTAATTTAGACTTTCCTTCAGGAATACCTTTTTTTCTTAACGCTTCAATAAACTCACTTTGGGATTTACCAGCAGCTCCTTTGATAAATGATTCGTTTGAAGTTATGTCTTTTGTTAAGATTTCTGCTAATTTAGCGTCTTTTGTGTTTTTAAGTACCGCCCAATTTACTCTCCCTAATTCTATAGGTTCAAGTTTACCAAGTTTAATTGCATCAACTATTTCTTCGGCGGTTTTTAAAGTTTTTAATTCTCTAGTTTGTATACCCAAGTCTTTCATAGAACTTAACTCATCTCTAAATGATGTTGCAATACCTCTATCACTCTCTAAAGCCTTTAATAAGGCCTCACCAGGAATACCTTCAGTTAAATTAACTTTGTTTTCAACGGAAGTTTTGGAATTATCATAATTTGATAAAAACCTAAATCTATTTATTTCTTCTAAAATTATATTTTTCATTTTACGCAAATATTTGACTATAATCAGCTTCTTGTGATGTAAGAGCCTTCCCTAATTCTTTATTGTCTGCAGCAAGTTTGGCTTCTTTACCACCTTGTAGGTATTTTTCACCAGTACCAATGGCACCAACTATTGCACCTGTTTTAGTACCTGCTTTGGCCCCTTTCCAAATTTTACTAAAAACACCTTTAGACTTAGCGAGAGCTTCAGGTGTGTTACTTATTGACTTACCAACAAAATCAGCCCCTTTTGGAAATGTTTTTTCCATCATCCCTGCTGACTTATTAAGCATTGATGGTACCTTTTCTGATGCTTTAGCCATTGTTTCTAATGCCGCGTATGCCGCAGGGTTTTTAGCGATTGCCGCACCAGCCTCTTCAGCTGTTCTGGCTCCCGCGGTAGCCGCTTTTATTGCCGTTCTCGCCGCCTTAGCCGCAACTCCCGCCAAAACTAATCCTAAGATATCCATACCAAAGAATAAAACTCTCATCCACATTGGGTCTTCAGAGTGTTCGTAATCGCCAGTACTGAATTCATATATGTCAAGTGCCACAACTATTGCCCAAGCAACAACTTGTGCTCCTTTACCAACACCTGTTGCTACTAAAATAGCGTCAACAATAAGTCCAACAGGACTATAAATTGCTTGTCTAAGTTTTCTTGCTAACCATTTAACACCTCTACCCATTAAACTTACAATCTCATTCCAATCACCTTTTGATATTGCAACACCAAATTCTTTAATACCTTCCCAAGAATCAACCGCAAAGTCTTTTACCCCTTTTACTGTTGATTTTGCGGTATCCCCAACCCAATCTGTAAAGTTATCCCAAAGACCTTCTTTAAGATATTGTTTAATTAATGGTTTTAATGGTGTTAAATCTTGATTACTTTCAGTAAGAATAACTCTACCAAAAACTTCAGACGCACTTTCCTTAATTGATTGTTTTAGTGATGAAACTCTATATGAGTGCTCTAAGAAAATAACTAAGTTATCAGGATTAGACCATATGTCACCTAATTTTGTTTTGTTCTTTATATCATAAAGTTCATCCAAAAAAATCATATATCTCTCATCTGGAGATAACCAATCCGTAATAACAATATTCTCATCAATCACATTTATTTCTTTAATGTGTTTTTTTAGAATTTGTTTTTTCTCACTTTCTGTTAATACAATATTTCTCATAGTATTTAATAAATATCTTAATAAATTATTTATAATAAAGTATTTGCTTTACCCCTAACTAGTTTATTCAATGATTTCCAAGTTACCTTAGAATCAATTTGGTTTGCGTTACTTCTATTTAAACCTGTTTCCCACTTTGTTACTGTAGGATATGATCCCCCACCACCACTTGGTGCCGCGCCAGAATCGTCTTGTTCCCCAATCTCGCCATCAGACATATCCTTTGATGTGTAAGAATATCTTTTGAGTAAATAAATAATTTCGTCTAATTCCATATTTTTTTATAAATAGTTATTGGAATAGTAAAATATTCGTATATTTGTAAAAACAACGATATGAAAAACATAATTTTTTTAATTACCTCAATTGTATTACTTTCTTCTTGTATAAAGTATGCTGAACCACAACTATTAAGTTTAAGCGGTGAATACCGATTTGATAAGATTACTTACGAGAACCGTGATGATCAAAGTCAGAACCAAGTGTTCTACCCTGGTGACTTATATGTTAACCCAAGTGAGACAAATCCGTTGGATAGTATTTCCGTTGGTTTTACTGAAATGTCTATGGATTATAGTATAATTTACTTTGACCCAACTAACAATCCAAATGGTACAACTTCTTGGGGTAAGAAATTCACATACTATATTCAAGGTCATCACAATATCAACGATTTAGGTTATATTGTTTTTGATTATGACGGTACCCGTCGTATTTGGAAGATTATTGATGATGGTCAAGAAAGTTTGGTTATTCGTACTTCTGGTAGTTATGATAGTGGTTCAAATAGTAGTGGAGAAACTACAACAATGTTCTTAACTCGTGTTGGTCCTTAGATCAACACTGGTTTTGGCATTTTATCAGGATTAATTACGTAGTATTCGTTTAGAAATGATAATAAAACATCTTCATCAATAGAGGGGGATTCCAACCAATACATTTCGTCCTCATCCTCATCTTCGGTTAAATCATAATCTTCATAGATTAAATTAAAACCAAAATCATCTGCTTCATCTAAACTTATGAAATCTGTTCTAGTTTCGTCATCGGAATCAATAGTAAACCTAAACTGAACTTCAACTGTGCTCGTGTTCTCGTGTAGGTAAAAGAATATTAATTCTTGGATCTCCATTTTTAATTATAATTTTTAAATCTTTCAAACATATTTAAAGACTCGTTAAGTTTTTCCATAAAATCAGGTATTAAATCTTCATCAACCTCATCTGTAACATCAACAGTATCAGTCCAATCACTGTCCATATCAAATTCCTCAGACTCATCCATATCTTCAGATGAATAATCTTCAAGTTCATCAATATCATATTCAAACTCATCATTATTAAGTTCCATGTCTCTCCCTAAAGAAATATATTGATCATTATTACTACCATCTAAATCAACAGTACCGTTTTCAAGATCGTTAGGTCCATCACCAATCATATCTAAACCAGATTCGTTAATACCCATATTCTTATAGTGACTAACAACACCTTTATTATTAATTGTAATTCCGTTTTTGTCGTTAGCTAAATCTTGAACCCATAATGGTGTCATATTACTTTCTTGATTGTAACGAGTTACATATCCATCATAAACTTGTTTATGTTGGTCAAGGATATTTTCTCTTTCCTCAGGTTTCATTTTAAAAAAGTACTGGTTCATATGTTTTGTTTTCTAATAAATATCAATGTTATTTGCTATTTTTTATAAGTAATAATATAAATTAAATATCTTAAAAATAAATTATTGATGTTTTTGGGTATTTATTATTAGTATGGACATAATTCTAAGTGAACACCAATATAGTAAATTACTTACAGAGGAGAAAAAATCTGAAGTGAGTCAATCAGTTAACGAGTCAAAAAAATTCGTTAAAGACGTTATTTCTGATGTTAAAAAACAATATAAAATTGATTTTAGTTTTGCGTTAACTTGGGGTGCTGCCATTGGGGGGTTTGTTGGTCCGATTGCTCGTTATATGGAAGGTAAATACCCAAGTCTTACTCATTCCGATATTACCCTTTTAAGTTTTGCTTGTATCGTAACTTACTTCTCATCTAATAAGGAAAAATTATCAAAAGTACTAGATCTAATAAAGGAAAAAAAATTAGTTACATATCTTCAACAAATGTTAATGAAATCAGAAGATTTAAAAGAGTCATTTTTTGGATTCCTTTCAAGTCTTAATATTACTATGTCTAAGGTTGGTAATATGTTAGCTTACACATTTTTGGTTCCATTAATTCCGATGTTAAAACACGTTGCCGATATGGACCTACCTAAAGATCAACTTGACCTTCTTATTAAAAGTATAATTGGTTACGCTTCGGTATTAACAAGTTCTGTTGTTGTTCGCGATTTTGTTGAAAAAATAATTAAAAGGTTTAAAGACTAACGTTTATTTTTATAATCTAATAACGTCTGAATTACTTTTTGAACATCCTCATCTTTCATGCCGTGTAAATCCTCGTGAGTTTTAAACCAATTCCTAACTAATTCCTCAAATGGTTTTTTTGTGATCTGAGACATTCTTTTAAATCCGTGGACCTGAGCATCAACTTCATGAGGTTGAGTGTAATATAGGTAAGGATCTTCAGGTTCTTCAACACTTAAATCGTGAGTACCTTTTGTCTTTTGGTGAACATGTCTTAATTCGTGAGCAATAACCTCATTTAATTCTCCAACAATACCATATAACGATCGTTGTTTATTATCTGGATTATACAATATTGTTATTCCAATAATATCAACATCTCTAAAATATTCAGCATTCATAATGTAATCATCAACTTCACTATCAGGTTCTATGGTTAATTCAACAACAACTTGAGTATTTAATTTTGGTATATCATAATAATGATTACCATTAACGTCTTCAGGTAAATAAAATTCACCTTCGTCATTATCTTTAAATGCTTGAACAATATCTCTAACGATTGATCTAATTTCTCCTCTATATTTATTATCCTCTAAAAGAATTGATTTTCTAATGATTTCCATATTGATAAATATTAAATAGTTTTTTATAATTTTAATAAATCTATGGAATTACTAAATACACACCCAATTAAGAAATCAGATTTAGGTTTTCACGGTAATTTATTCGGTGGCAAACTTTTGTCTTGGATTGATTCTGCCGCTGCAGGACACTCAATGCAATTATGTGACACACCTCGTATGGTTACGGTTTCAATTGATAAGTGTTTCTTTGAGAAACCCGCTAGGGAAGGTCAACTTCTTAAAATATACGGTAAACCTTCAAATTTAGGAACAACATCCGTTACATTATATATGGAAGCAAGAGCTCATAATGTTTATACAGGTAAACAAGTGATTGTGTTAAAGACAAACATTAAATTTGTATCCATTGATGAAGATGGGAATCCAATTCCAATTGGAGAGAAGGGAAGAATAAGGGTCAGTGATTTAATTGAGTTAGAATCTTAAGTTGTTTTTGGGGGAAGTGGTGGATTAAGTAAGAACTTATCGTTTAACCAATGTCTTAATTCATTCTCAACAAAATATTCAGGAACTTCTTGATCGTCAGGCATTTCAGATGCTAATTCAGAGATGTATCTTGCAAATTTAACTTTGAATTTATCATCCATAAGAGTTAATAGACCATCAGATATAAAGAATATTTTAGATAACGGGTCAGTAGCATTTAATTCTCCTTCAACTAAGTCAAATCCTTTCATAATAACTTTAGCCCACCATTTTTTATAGTTTGAGGTTTCTTCAAGGGCGGGTCTCAATAATTTATTTACAACTCTAACCCAAGTTGCTGCAAAACCAGCAAATGCAAGTTGAGGTATAAACCAAGGTAATATTCTTAACAGTGATTTATAAGCTCCTTCACCAACATGGATACCAACTCTACTTTTTGTTCCTTTCTCAACCAATTCTTTTAATTGTCCAAAAGTAATCTTACCTTGAGTACTACAGAACTTTTTGGCATCACAGATATTCTTAACCGCAGATGATGAGGGATTAACATTAACCTCACTTATGTATTGTTTTAGATTTCTTCTTACGATTTGTTCAATTAGCATAGACATACAATTACCAAGTTTTACAAGCCCAATATCTTGGTTTCCATCTAGGTCCAGGAGTATCACAATTCATTCTTGCTCTAAATGATTTTCTTCTTGCAGGATTATTCTTCTTAATCCTCATTATTTTACCTTTGGCTGACTTACCACCAAACCCAAAGTTTACTTTAACAACCTTTCCTTTGTCGTTTTTAACGTATACCTTGGACTTTTTAATGTCTCCTTGCATAATCTTACCAAGTTGTACTTTTCTACCCTGATATTCAGCCTCAGTTATTAAATCATTAACAACAAAATTGGTTTCTTCAACCACACCATATTCATCGCTATATACAATGGACTCTAAGTTCTCCAATACGTATTTTGCCCGATATTCTTCGTTAAGTATTCTCTTTATAATTTGATCAATCATCACTTACCTTACATTTATTAGTATAAATAGTTGTAAGTATTAAAAATGGATATATTTATAAGAAAAATCGTTTTTATGAAGAATGTAAAAATAACAGAGGATCAATTAAATAACATCCTTAAGAATATTGTGTCAGAACAAGATATGGGTGATACCAAATCAAAAAAGAAAGATAAAAAACCTCGTTGTATACCTGAGAATGTAGTTCCATTAGATGAACTAGCAGGAAAGGCTGACGAATACTCAAGATACGCACCAGGTGTTAGTAAAAGAGGTAGTGGAGTTAATTCTATGGTAGATACTTTAGGTATTTTAAATAATATACGTTTATTTAAAGATATTAAAGATGGTGGGGCTCATTTGGCTTACGAAATGATGAACCACTTAGATAGATTTAGAAATAAAAACTATTATGATGAAACTTCGGGTGATTGTAATAAAGCTATGGACAAAATCATTGAATTATACAAAGAGAACGAACACGGAACAGAATTAGTTAAGGATATTGAGAGAGTTCTTAACCTACAGACAAAAGATGATGAATATACCCCATCACCAAGAACAAAAGAATACTTAAAACAATCAATAAACTTAGTTAAAGGATTGTAATACCATTAAACTTATAATAAGGTAGACAATGAAAGAATTAATGAAACATTATTGGACTTCAACACCTAAAAAGTGGAGAAGGATAGGAGATTCTCTTTTAGCGGTGTCTACAGTACTTGCTGTGGGTGGTTTATGGCAATTTGACAATCTAAAAGAGGTATTTACCTCTACTGAACTTAAAGGATTAATTATGACATCTATAATATTAGGTGTTATTGGTAAATTTTTAACCAATTTCTTTAAAGAAGATACTACAGAAAACAATTAAAATAACCCCTTTATAACGTAAAAAACCCCTATTTAAGGGGTTTTTTTGGTATATATAGAGTCAGAATAAGGATAAAAACACCTTATTTCTTCGGATTACGACCTAATAAATCTTTTATTTGACTTAAATTACGGTTAAAATCACTAAAATTAACCATTTTATTAAGATTTTTGAATGAATTTATGTCAAAATTACCCATATTTGATGGGTTTTGCATGTTTTTTAGGTTATTAAACGCCAAAAATGCTGATTTTCCGTATTTTTTCCACCAAATAACCCCTAAAATAACACATAATAGGATAATTCCGCTAAAAATTAGTAAAGAAATTGATAATAATAACATAATTTGATTGTTTTTTATAAAAAATACGTCTTTTTTATAGTAATATCAAGTATTTTTGTTAAAAATTATTTATTTTGATTCATATATTCTTTAACTACTTCAGTTGTTAACCTTCTTAGACGATTTTCTGCTGATCCTGTGGTAATTTCATTATTATTACGACTTAAATCCATTACAGCCGCTCTAATCATAATATCTCGGACTTTATCTGACATTTCTATAATTTTTTCAAGTAATTCCTCGTTATCATTGTCTAAATTGTGTTGTAATGCGTAGAATTCAAAGAATTTTCTCATATAATACCCTGTTTGAGCTAAAAACTGGCCCGATTGGAACATATTTACTACTCCAGACCGTCTAATTAACTCCAAATACTCTAAAATATACTTTAAATCGGCTCTTTTAAACAATTTTAACCAATCTGCCTTTCTAATTAACGCATCTATGTCTGTAATTCTAGCCTCATTTAGGTTATTTTGATTAAATTCAGGATCTAACAACCAAGAATCTTCACTTGGTAGTAATGATAACGTACTAATAACGTTATCGCCCTCATCCACCCAACTTATTCGGTATTGATACTCTTCTTGACCACCAAAACTAGGTGTTCTTTCAAGTCCTCCAACAATTCCTTTGGTTCCAGCGTATAAACTTTCACCTGGCATGTTAATTAGTATGATTCTATCACCTTTTTTTAATTCGGGGTTCTTATTTCGTTTCATATTTATAAATATGCTACCTAATTAAATTTATATTACCCGTTATTAAGTATTCTCCATCATTTTCTTTACTACCAAAGTTAACTTTATAAGTATATGACCCTTCAGGACACATATTATTGTTATATGTACCATCCCAATAGTCATTTGAGTTAAAACTTTCGTAAATAACCTCTCCCCAACGGTTAAAAATTGTCACATGGAAGTCAGTTGGATCAAATCCACTTGTAAATGTCCATTTAAACGTATTATTATGTTCATCACCATCAGGTGTAAAGGAATTTGGCATATAAAATAACAAATTAGGACACTGAATGATTGTAATTACCGTTTGTTCTTGATTTGAGGGACATCCATTGACATAATTAACCACAGACAAGGGAAACATTCCAAAAGTATTCCAACTTATGTTAAAATTGGTTGTTTGAGTTGTGTTATTTGTTAATGTCCACTCATTATAACCTCCTGACAACGTTGAAATCACAGAATACATACTTTGTATTGAGTCTCCATCACATAATTCAAAGAAATCGTTGTATGGTGTGATTGGGGAGATGTGTGGATTAGCATATACAATGATATTTGTATTAGTATCAAACGCACAACCACTCTGAGTGTATGTATATGTAATAATATTGTTTAAAGTGTCGGCATTTGATGGGTAAAAGTTATTACCCATTACACCAGGACCACTAAATACACCACCAATTGGTGCTGAGGTTAAGATTGTGAACTCATCATTAGAACAGAATGGTCCTGTTGGTGTTATAACAGGTAAAACATTCAACACAAATAGGTCAACAGACACAGGTAAACTACTACAACCAAAAGGATTGTATGTGGTTACTTGTACTCCGTCGGGTATAAACCCATTACTAACCCCATTCCAATCAACAGAAATTTGATTTGTACCTTGACCTGTTGTAATATTACCAATTGTACTCCATTGATAAGTGTAACCAGGTCCCATATTAGGGGTAAAGTATATGTCATTTGAGGAATTGAAACAAACGGTATCACTATATATTATTGGACCCCCAACAACTACTGGTGGGTTAAATAACGTTGTTGTACCTTGTGATGTACACCCATAAGTGTCAGTCACAAAACAACTAACATTACCCGAACATAAATTATTTGCAATTTGTGTGGTTTGTCCATTACTCCATAAGAAAGTATATGGTGAAACCCCATCAATTGGGTTAACTACCGATTGACCATCGCAATAACCAAAACACGTTGGGTTAATATTTACAAATTGTGGTATCTGTAATGGTGGAGGGTTATTTAATGTAACTGAAGAGTTATATGTGCATCCTGCGGCATCAATTAAATTATATGAATATATTCCTGAACATAAATTAGTTAAATTTAAATTATTACCTAAAGCATTCCACGATATAGTCGTAACACCAGTACCACCATTCGGTATGATATTAATTGATCCATCACAACCATTATTACAATGAGGGTCATTTGCCACAACATTTGGTGGTGGTAAATTGGGTGGGCCAGGAGCCACAAATACAGTGTCAGGACCCAAATTTCCAATACCCACATTACACGTACTCCATCCACTATTACAAATAGGATATACAAAATGACAAGTATAATTTGCACCTACTGTTGGTGGGGTTACAGTAATTGTCGGACCTGTACCAATTGGGTTGGGATTACCAATTTGATACCAAGTTAGGGTAGGGGTAACTACAGGACCACTTGGTGTCCATCTGTATGCGTCGTTTTGGGTGGTCCAAGCGGTTGAGTTTCTTCCTGGTGATGCAATACCAATGGTCCCTAACGAATTATGAATACCTTGAGTCGCAGTTCCTCCTTGCCATTGTAAACAAGCCGGTTTATTTTGAATGTGGTTTTCAATATAATTTGTTGATTCATAAATTACAATATGAAATGAACCTAAATTACCGGTACAAGAAAACATTGGCATGTTAGTCCAACTAACAACTAACTTTCTACACGGAGCGGTACCCTGAACTTGATATTTTATTTGTCCACCAATACCAGGATGCCAATCTTGCCAAGGACCCATAATACAATTCTTAGGAACTAACGCGTTTCCTGTTGGAATTGGTTGTGATGTAAATGTTACGGGTTGCCCTCCTGTAAATGAAATCCAACCATTAGACCCAACGTAGAACTGAGTATAGGTTGTTCCAAAGAAACAGAAATTAAACCCAATATTAAATGGTCCTTGTTGTGAGTCATCTGACATAAACAAACTTGTTCCCGTATTTGTTTGGGTAACATAAGGAATGTTAGTTACACCATAGTTTGTAGTTTGATTTGGGTTAGCTCCACCAGGTCCACACTGACTTAAGTCTGCCGTTAAAGTGGTTGAGTTAACACCACAAGGCAATAATTGGTTAGGTCCAAGATATGGACAATATTGTGCAAATGCAAATAAAGGGAAAAGGAATAATAATAATGTTTTCATATATCTATAACGTTGTAACATAGGTTTGCGTTGTTTTATGTTTATCAATTATAGATAAATAGTTTTACATTAACAATAGGAACGTTATTTGTTGTGAGTATCTTTCCACTCTACATACATAGATATTATTACTAGGGTATTCATTAGCAAGCATAATCCAATCTCTAACGCCCAATGCCAATTTACCTGAGTTACACCCATATGAACACCGAACCACATAAAAGATCCGTACTTATTCATAACATTTATAAAAAGATATTTAAAAAACTTTTTCATTTTCTATAAATATCATTTTACATATTGTTTTTTTTCATTTAGGTTTTCAACAAATTGTAATTTATGAAAAAAGTAGAACTTAACAGTACCGTGACTGTACATTACACGGGTAGATTAGAGGATGGTACCGTTTTTGATTCATCTATGACTGAAGGTCGCGAACCATTATCAACAACTTTAGGTCAAGGTTCTTTGATCGCAGGGTTTGAGAAAGGATTAGTTGACATGTCTGAAGGTGAGAAAAAAACAATTAACATTCCTTCATCTGAAGCGTATGGTGATGTTAACCCATCATTAGTTGCTGAGGTTCCTAAGGATAGAGTCCCTGAAGGAGTGGAGGAAGGTGCAATGTTGCAAACAATGACACCACAAGGTCCTATGAATGTACTTGTTAAAGAAGTAAAAGATGATATTGTTATCATTGATGCTAACCATCCATTAGCTGGTAAAGATTTAATCTTTGATTTAGAAGTAATTTCTGTAGGATAATTTTTTTTATTGGGAAAATCCCTTTATATTTGTAGAAATCTTAAAATTTAAGTCATGGAAGATATGTCCAAAACACAAAAAGAAGCCTACGAATATAAAGACTCACCTATGGTGAAACTTAAACTCGTATTTTTTACTTATAGATTTTTATATTTCTGTAGTAAAGAACCTATTGATTTCACTATTAGTTTAATCCCATTTGTAATTGGGTATTTAGTTTTTTTCTCTTTAAGTTTGTTTACATTTTTGATGACTATTGCCTTACATTATTTTATAATTTGGGTATTTGTAAGAAATTACTGTGGTATTAAATTAGTGTCCGATAAAGATAGAGAAGAGATTAAAGAGATTATCCCCATCTTGGAAGGTTTTATTAAAGACCGAAAAAAATGACAAACAAAAAACCCCACTCATTATGAATGGGGTTTTTTTATAATGTGTTATTATAAATTATGAGTTTTTTCTATTGTATCTCATAGCACTTGATCCTAAGGCCATTGCAATACCTGCAACAATAACTAAAACAGAAACAGGTCCTGTAAGACCGTAACTATTTGTTATCTCGTGTGCTCTTGCTAAAATTTGTTCTTGTGACCAACCTGTAATGTTTGCAACGTATCCAACAAATCCCATTACTGTTGTACCAATACCACCGTAGATACCTAAACCTTCTAAGAAACTTTTTACTCTTTCTCCAATACCCTCAGTGATATATCCTTCAGCAACCATCATTTCTTCTTTACGGTCTAATTTATTAAGTTCTCTATCAACATTAATATCTGAAAGTTTATCTTTTATATCTTCAAGATCGTCTTCATCAAGATCAGATAAAACTTCATCTTTAAAAAAGTCACCAACTTCTTGAGCCGCATCTTTTAATTTACCAAACATTCCACCAAGAAAAGACTCTTCCATTTCAGGAGAGTTATTCATTTCTTCTTCCGCTTCATAAACCATTCTTTTAATTAATGAGTGGAATTCTGATTCCGTTAATCTAATTTTTTTCATAATATTTTTTTTATATTTTATAAATATCTAACAACTAAAAAAAGTTTAGTTTTCAGTTGATAATTTTGACATTTCAATGTCGTTTATTTTTTTTTCTAAATTTGGTGATAACTTAATTTTGTTAATTTGAACATATTGTTTTGTTGATGGTGAAAAATATTGTAACTCATTTCTAACTCCAGCGCTAACATCACTTATAAAAACATAGTCATTCAATAGTGGAGTACTAGTTAAATCACCAAAAATTTTTATTATTTTTTTTAAGTTTTCATCCATATCTAATATGATTACATCAAAGACATCATAGGTAACCCAATCGCCAACACTTATCATATCTTTTTTACCTAAAAATTCCAAACGATAATTTATATTAAAAGGCCTTGAATGAACGTTAATCCTTACCTCAGAATCAAATGATACGTTCTTTAAAAGTCTATTAAGTTTATCCTTATTATCCACTTACTACGCTGCCGATTGATTTATTTGATTTTGTAATTGGGCAACTTTAGTTTGATATTGTTTTGTTTGTTCCGGTGTCATTTTATTTGCCATTTTTTGTAACGTGTTTTGAGTTTGTCTTAATTCTTTTTCAAGTTCTCTTACATCTCGTTTTTCTTGTCTGAATCCTTGGCGAATATCTTTTCTTGATGCCATGTTAGTGGTATCAACTACTCCTTGAAGTGGTGGTACAACACCTGATGTTCCTGCAACACCTGATGTCCCTGCAACTCCTGACGTTCCTGTAGATGCTAATTGTGTTTGGGTTGACGTTACTGTTCCTGGTGATAATGCTGGTATTTTTACATTATCAGCCGTTTCGTCGTTAAAGTTTAAAGCTTGGATGGCTGTTAATGCTTTTCCTGTTGCTACGGTCCAATCAGCGTATTTACCTTGTTTCTGTAATGCCAAAACATTTGCGCTAGTTGGTATTTTTTTAATTCTAAATGAATATGTATCACCATCTTTTTTGTATTCGTAGTCCTTATCATTTATAATGTTAACTCCCGCAACACCTGAAGTTCCCGCAACACCTGAAGTTCCCGCAACACCTGAAGTTCCCGCAACACCTGAAGTTCCAACCATTTTTATTGCATCCATAATTGCCTGTTGTGCAACTAAGTAGGGTTGATAAGCATCGGTTTTATCTACACCAGCACCTGTAAAAGCAGTTTTAAAATCGGCATTAATTTGGTCTAACTGTTCTTTAGTAAGTTTTTTTAATTCTCCCAACCAATTGTTAAAATTTGGATCGGATTTACTACTATCAATCATCTTTTGGATATCCATTTTCCCACCTTTTAACCAAGGATAATATATTGGGGCTCCTTGTTGAGTTTCGTTTGTTAAAGATGGTGTATCTACCTCAGACAAATAATGTCTATCAGACGCACTTTGGTGCATTCCCAATATTCTTTCTTTTTCGCTTTCGCTAATTACAAATAAATTCTTTTTCATTTTACTTTATATTTTTTATTTTATTCATTTTTTATAACTATAATCCTATAAATACATTAAGAAAATGATTTATTTGGTTTGATAATAAATATCTACTTTCTTACAAAACAAAATGGATCTCCGTCTTTCATTACGGTTATTCCCAACTCATCAGAATGAGCATTAGGGTTAAAGATAATAGAAACATCGTCCACTCTTTTTTGATCACTTAGGTTCAAACTATTTATACTAAATGAAACCATATTATCTTTTGATTTCATCATTACTTCATAACAATCGGGTAGGATGTTTGGGTTAGGAATTGGTTTTTGATAATTTTTCTTACGTGGTTCTACGGGATGTAGATTACTGAAAACCTCTTCTTGTATAATTCGTTTAATTACTTTATCAATATTTCTTACCATATTAATAAATATCACACAAGTAGTTCTTCTATGAACTCTATATAATCAATTCCTTTGAATAGGATTTCTTTACTGAATTTTTCTTCCATCCAAGTTGTGAATTGATCTTTAAAGTCGTAGGTTTGGAGT